>Ga0194128_10001624_pt1 | contig 38674 bp, 39 predicted proteins | sample TA2KigCa65mmetaG_FD_148650 | JGI IMG/M metagenome (GOLD analysis project Ga0194128, IMG submission 148650) | Freshwater microbial communities from Lake Tanganyika, Tanzania - TA2015037 Kigoma Deep Cast 65m | ecosystem: Environmental > Aquatic > Freshwater > Lake | place: Tanzania: Lake...
GCGGACTTTCCTCTCGGTCAGGTTTTTGTCTCGCAACCAAACCCTACCGGGAACCCGCAATGACCGCCTCAAACGAGGCTGCCTGAAGTTACACCACGTCCGGGGACGCTACCCCGGTGCGGCCGAAAGGCAGCTGCGTGACACCGAGAAGGAGCTGCAGTCTCTGAGCGCATCGCTCTCGGCCAAGGGAGGCGGGCACGAGCTCGATCTCCGCGCATGAGCGCCTTGCAAGAATGTTGTCGGATTCCGGTAGTCGATCGGATGGACGACCGAGGAGTGCCATGGTCGCGGACGTGACCAAGCCGCTGCCGCCTTTGGTTCTGACCGAGACGCAGGCGAAAACTCTGGCGACGGTGAAGGCCGTCGCCGCCGCCGGACGTGGCGCGACTGCGGCCCGGACTGCCGAGGAAGCGGCGCAGGCGGCGCGTATCAAGCTCCCAGGTCTCTTGCTGGCTGCCGGCAGCGCGGCTGCGACCGGCGATGTCCGTTCCGCCCAGCGGGTAGCGCGCGAGACCCGGATTCTCGCAACGAGCCTTCGATCAGGCCTTGACCAGGGTCAGGCGACCGCGACAGAGAGTGGCGAGCCACGAGCCCCCGCGGTATCCGCCGATCAGGCCAAGTCCTTGTTCAAACAGCTGAAGCTGGCGCTGATCCGGGCTCAGACCGCCCTCGTCCAGCCCTATGCGCCGCCAACCGATCCCTCGGTCAGGCGTGCGGCCGAGGCCGACATCCGCGCAACCGAGCGGGCGCTGGCCGATCTCGAGGCGCGCATCCGGGGCGGCGGCGGACGCACCAGGACGAACGCCGTCGACATCCAGGCCGATTGACGGATCGAAGCGCGGCTTGACGGGTCGTCGCCGCGCCTCTATCTCTGCCCGACCTTTTCGCGAGCGACCGCCATGGCCAAGCCGACCACGATCACCATCAAGCTGCAATCGACCGCCGACACCGGCTTCTACTACGTGACCAGCAAGAATCCGCGGAAGACCACGGAGAAGCTGGAGATGAAGAAGTACGATCCGGTCTCACGCAAGCACGTCGTCTTCCGCGAAGCCAAGATCAAATAGGCTCGGCCCTCGCGCCGAGCTTCTCGACCCGCTCTTTCAGGCCAGCGATTTCCGCCGCCAGGGTGACCGCTCCGGCGGCGGTGTCATTTGCGAGCACCACGCGGTTGCGGCCCTCGCGCTTGGCGGCATAGAGCGCACGGTCGGCGCGGCTCAGCAGATCCTCCGAGCGGTCGGCTTGGTGTCGCGAGACGGCGACGCCGATCGAGACGGTGATCGGCAGCGCCTGTCCGCTCTTCAACGTCATCGGGCTTTCAGCGACGCGAAGGCGCAGACGCTCGGCGACCAGCATTGCCAGCTCCGCCGTGATGTCGGGCATCACAACGACGAACTCCTCGCCGCCGAAGCGCGCCACGGTGTCGAAGTTCCGCGTGTGGTGCGTCATGCGCCGCGCGAGCTCGGCCAGTACCTCGTCGCCGGCGGCATGGCCATAGGTGTCGTTGACCTGCTTGAAGTTGTCGACATCGATCATCGCCAACGCCAAGGCCTTGCCGCTGGCCAGCGTGCGCTGCATAAGGCCCGAAAGGTGCGTCATCAGGTAGTTGCGGTTATAGAGTCCGGTCAGCTGGTCGGTCAGCGCCATCGACAGGCTCTGCATGTAGGAGGCGCGGAGCCGGTCCTGGAAGCGGCGCCGGCGGATCTGCGTGTGGACGCGCGCGAGCAGCTCATTCCGGTCGACGGGCTGCACGAGATAGTCGTTGACGCCAAGATCGAGGCTCTTCGCCAGCTTCGCGGTCTGGTCCTCCTCCGCGATCAGCAGGATCGGGGTCTGGCGCGTCCTCTCCTGCGCGCGCAGATGAGAGCAAAGGCGCAGCGCCTCGTCATCGCCGAGGGCAAGATCGACGATCACCAGGTCGACGTCGCCTGAAGCGGCGAGACGCTGGCTGTCCTGGACGGTCGCGGCAACCTGCAGGTCATGCCCGTCGCGAGACAGCACTTCCTGGAGGTTGGCGGTCTCGATCGGGCTCGCCTCGCAGATCAGGATGCGCGCGTGATGATAGCTTTCATGCTCGGGCGTGGATGTCGGCGGGACGATGCCGAGCTCTGAGGAGGTCTGCTGGCGCAGGCGCCACTCGTCCATCACCATCTTGAGGCGGATCAGCGAGCGCACCCGCGCGAACAGCGCGATGTCGCGAACCGGCTTGGTGAGGAAGTCGTCGGCGCCGGCCTCGAGGCCGCGGACACGATCGGAGGGATCCGAAAGCGCCGTCACCATGACGACCGGAATATGGGCGGTCTGCGGATCGGTCTTGAGCCGCTTGCATGCCTCGAAGCCGTCCATGCCCGGCATCATCACGTCGAGCAGGATGATGTCAGGCGCCTCGGCGCGTGCAACCTCGAGCGCCTGAGGGCCGGAGGACGCCGCGATGACGTCGAAATACTCGCTGCTCAGCTTGGCTTCGAGCAGCCGGACGTTGGCAGGAATGTCATCGACAACGAGAATGCGGCCGGGCATCTCGTAACCACTACTGCAGGAAGCGCTGGACCGTCTGCAGGAAAGTCGCGACGGAGATCGGCTTGGCGATATAGGCCTCGCATCCGCCTTCCCGGATCTTCTCCTCGTCCCCCTTCATGGCGAAGGCCGTGACCGCGATGATCGGGATGGATTTGAGAGTGTCGTCTTCCTTGGTCCACTTGGTCACCTCAAGGCCGGAGACCTCTGGGAGCTGGATATCCATCAAGATCAGGTCGGGCTTGTGCTGGCGGGCAAGCTTGAGCGCTTCCAACCCGTCTCGCGTCTGGATGATATTGTAGCCGTTCGCCTCCAGGAGATCGTTGAAGAGCTTCATGTTAAGCTCATTGTCTTCGACGATCATCACGGTCTTTGGCATGCGAACGGGCCTTAGTCCTGCGTCCGATTCCTGGCAGTTTTGAAGACAGTTTACCCGAGGCCGGGGGAAAAGACAGCATTGTCTCGAAACCATAAAGTGCACATCAAGGCCCGTCTCGGCATCGACCTCGGCGGCACCAAGATCGAGGGCATCGTGCTCGGCCCGGACGGTGCCGTGCTCGGCGGGCGCAGGCTCGCCAGCCCGACCGGCTCATACGAGGCAACGGTCGACGCGGTCGTCGAGCTCGCCCGCGCACTCGAATGCGAGACCGGCGTCGAGGCGACGATCGGGATCGGGATTCCCGGGGCGATGTCGCCGGCAACCGGCCTCGTCAAGAATGCCAACTCGACCTGGCTCATCGGCCATCCGTTCCGGACCGATCTCGAAAAGCGGCTCGGACGGCCAGTCCGCATCGACAACGACGCCAATTGTTTCGCCGTCTCCGAGGCGACCGACGGTGCTGCGGCCGGCGCCGATCCGGTTTTCGGCGTGATCCTCGGTACGGGCGTCGGCGGCGGACTTGTCGTCGGCGGCCGACCGGTGGTCGGTGCCAGCGCCATCGCCGGCGAGTGGGGACACAACCCGTTGCCGCGGATGACCGAAACGGAACGGCCCGGCCCGCTCTGCTATTGCGGTCGGCATGGCTGCGTCGAGTCCTTCCTCTCCGGCCCCGCGCTCGCCCGAGATCACGAGAAGCATACGGGCGAGCGGCTGACCGCCGCGGAGATCGCAACCCGTGCCGGCTCCGGGGACGCACGCGCGACGGCGACGCTCGACCGCCACGCCGAACGTCTTGCCCGGGCCCTTGCTGTCGTCATCAACATCCTCGATCCTGGGGCAATCGTGCTCGGCGGCGGCTTGTCGAACATCGAGCGCCTCTATCTCATGCTGCCCGAGCTGCTTCGCCCGCACGTCTTTTCCGATCAGGTCGCGGTTCGCATCGTGCCGCCGAAGCATGGCGACGCCAGCGGCGTGCGCGGCGCCGCCTGGCTCTGGCCTCCCACCGGATGAGCGGTCTCTGTCGCGACTGCCTGTCGCTTCTGGCCGAGATCAAGCGGCACGGCCGCTGCCTCGCCTGCGGCTCCCCTCGCCTCGTTCAGCATGACAAGCTCGAAGAGCTGCATCTCGCGCATATCGACTGCGATGCCTTCTATGCCAGCGTCGAGAAGCGGGACCGGCCGGAACTCGCCGACAAGCCGGTGATCGTCGGCGGCCGCCATCGCGGCGTCGTCACCGCTGCCTGCTATGTCGCGCGCCTCTACGGAGTGCGCTCGGCCATGCCGATGTTCAAGGCGCTCAAAGCCTGCCCGGAGGCGGTGGTGATCCGGCCTGACATGGAGAAATACGTCCGCGTCGGCCGCGAGGTGCGCCAGCTCATGCTGGAGACGACGCCTCTGGTCGAGGCGATCTCGATCGACGAAGCCTTTCTCGATCTTTCAGGCACCGAGCGGCTGCATGGCGGGCCGCCGGCGCGTACGCTCGCAAAGCTCGCGCTCAAGATCGAGCGCGAGATCCGTGTCACCGTCTCGATCGGGCTCAGCATCAACAAGTTCATGGCGAAGATCGCCTCCGACCGCGACAAGCCGCGCGGATTCGCCGTGATCGGACGCGAGGAAGTCCTGCCGTTCCTGGCAACCCAGCCGGTCGGCCTAATCTTCGGCGTCGGCAATGCCACACGCGAGCGGCTGGCGAAGGACGGCATCACCACGATCGACCAGCTCCAGGCGCTGCCGGAGCTCGAGCTGATGCGCCGCTACGGCAGCATGGGCCGCAGGCTCTCCCGCCTCTCGCGCGGTGAGGACGACCGCAGCGTCGATCCCGAGCGCGAGGCCGTCGGCATCTCGGCCGAGACCACCTTCTATGAAGACCTCAGCACCTTCGACGACCTCTCGAAAGAGCTCTGGGGGCTCGCCGAGCGCGTCTCATACCGCCTCAAGCGCCAGGGACTCTCAGGCAGTGGCGTTTCGCTCAAGCTCAAGACGGCCGGCTTCAAGATCCTGACCCGGCACCGCTCGCTGGACTCGCCGACCCAGCTCGCCGACCAGCTCTTCCGCGTAGCCCTCCCGATGCTCCGGCGCGAGGCCGACGGCACCCGCTTCCGCCTGATCGGCATCGGCGCCGACCATCTCAAGCCCTTCGACGGCGACGACACCGCCGACCTGCTCGATCCCTCGATCGCCAAGCGCGCCAAGGCCGAGCGCGCCATGGACAAGGTGCGCGACAAGCTCGGCGAGGACGCCGTGGTCAAGGGGAGAGGGTTCGAGAGCGAGGAATAAGCGAGCAGGCCGGCAAGCGCTGAGTCAGACAGGCCACCGGGTGTTCGCGCTGATCGAGGCGATTCTAGCGAGATCGCGGAAGCTCCGAGGAATCGCGAGGTTGAACGAAGAGAAAAGCGGCACTTTGTCTTACGATAGCCTTACTAGAGAATGGCGCCATGGCGATCACCCGGCTCTCGATCAAAGGCCAGATCGTGCTGCCGAGCGCCTTCCGTGCCCGATGGAGATGGCGGGCCGGGACCGAGTTCGAGGCTGTCGATACTTCTGACGACGTTTTGCTTCGTCCGATCGCCTTCGCTCCTTCCCGCGTCGACGAGGTCTTCGGCATGGCGCGCTATCGCGGACCGAAGCGATCGCTGGCCGAAATGGAGGGGGCCGTAGGCAAGGAGGCGTCGCGCCGACGGCGATCGCGCACGACACCAATGTCGTTGTCCGCTTCCTCGTCAACGACGACCGCGTGCAGGGCCGAATTGCGAAGGACCGGATCGAGCGTAACGCCTCGGCTTCGCCCACACGACCGTTCCTTGAGCGGCTGCCCTCGGCCTCAGCAATTCGGCTTGATCGCCTCGATCTCGCGCAGCTTAGCGCGCACCACCATGTCGCCGTAGTCGAGCGTCATGTCCTCGGCGACGCCGTTCTCCAGCAGCTTCATGCCGACCTCGTAGTCCGGCTCGGAGCCCGTCTGGTCCGGCTTGTAGAATGCGAGCCTCACCGACCAGCCGCGATGGTTGAGGATCGGCCTGGCGTTGGCGGGAGGCTTGATCGCCTGGCCGATCGCCGCCGTCACCTCGCTCGGTCCTTCCACCTCGCCACCGTCGAAGACCGGGCGCGTGATGAAGCGCTGGTTCTCGGCTGCTCCCTTCAGCAGCAGCAGGGTGTGGTCGGTCGGGAACATCGTTCCCTTCGGCAGCTCGATGCTCGTGGCCTCGGGCTGGGAGAAGTCAGCCTGGCCGGCTCCGCCGCGGCCGTACAGCTTTGCGCGCCCGCGCGCCTCTTCGGCAAGATCGCCGTCGCGGAGCTTGCGGATGAAGAAGCGATAGGAAAGCCCGTCCTTGCTTTCCCAGGTAGAGAAGCTGACGGTTACGTCGGAGTTCTCGGACTCGTCATTGGTAACCGTAAGCCGGTAGCGCTGATCGATCGTCCAGCCATCGCAGCTATCGGACCACTCGACCAGCATCGATCCCTTGGCATCGACGATCCCGCTCGAGGATTTCGCCGAGGCAAGGGAAAGGTCGTAAATGGCACGATGGGGGGACACATCGACCGCGTGTACCGAGGTCGAGAAAAGCAACATCGCGACGAGAATGCCCGCCGCGATCTGCCGCTCCCAGGCCGATACCTTCGCCATCGCACCCTCCGCCCCACGCCGCCGCAAGCTAGCATGGGGGGCCCGGCGGCGGCAGACGATGCCTAAAGAGCTTGGAAGATTCTGCCGACCTGTCTCGCGTGCGACACAGGGCACCCCTTTGGATCAAGGCCTTATGGGCAGATCCGGGTGGCACAGCGCCTGCTTTGTCGGGGACAGCCATGCCCCGCGATCGCTCCACGCTCATCTCCCGGCTCGCCCTCTCCTCGCCCCAGGCGACGGAGGCGGAGAATGCCACGCTGGCCGATCGCTTCGCCACGATGGCGGAAGCGAACAGCCTCGCCATCGCGCAGATCGATCAGCGCGTTCTCGACCTTGCCCTCGCCGCCGTTGCCGAGGCCGAGCGCCGTGTCCGGGTCCAGCGCGAGCGCATCGCCTATCTCGAAAGCCTTTCCATTACCGACGAGCTGACGCAGGTGTGCAATCGCCGCGGCTTCCAGGGAGAGCTTGCGCGCGCGCTCGCCGAAGCAGCGCGCACGGGCAAAGGAGGCGTCGTCCTTCTTATCGACCTCGATGGCTTTAAGGCGATCAACGACGCTCATGGCCATGCCGCCGGCGACTTCGTCTTGAGGACGGTCGCCGGCTGGCTCGACGGTCATGTCCGTCCGGGAGACACCGTGGCCCGACTCGGCGGCGACGAGTTCTCCGTCCTGATGCCGCAGACCGGCCCTGACAATGGCATCGCTCGCGCGGCCGAGCTCGATCGACAGCTCAATCGCCTGACGGCGCGCTGGAGCGGCCTCAAGCTCAAGATCCGAGGTTCGGTCGGCGTCGCCGCCTACGATCCGGGCGACGGGGCGGAGGATGTCCTCGCCCGCGCCGACCGCACCATGTATCAGAAGAAAAACGGCCGCAGCGGCCGCGTGCTCAGGCTCGTCAACTAGCCGAAAGGGCCGAAGGGTCTAACGGAGCGTCGAGGAGAGCCTGACCTGCTGGCCCTGCGCGGCCGGCATCAGCCACGGCTTGTCGTCAAGCTTCGGCGCGAGGCGGGCGCCCCTCTCCGGCTCGATCACGACCCGGTAATAGGTTTCGCCCTGGGCCTCGGCCTTCACCACTTTGGCGCCGGCGTGAAGGCGGGCCAAACGGCCAGCCATCTCCGGGCCCTTGAAGCTGCCGAGAACCATCAGGTAGCGCCCTTCATAGGCCGCGCGTACCGCGTCGCGCCGGGACGCCGAGTCGTCCGAGCGCACGACCGCCGCCAGATCCGGCTCAGGCGACGGCAGCGCCGCCGGCGCAGCAGGCACCAGCGCTGTCATCGTCATCTTCGCGGGCTTTGTACGCGTGTCGATCCACGGGGCGGCCGCCGGCAGAGCGACGGTCGCTTTGGTCGGCGGCACCAGGGCGGCGGCCAGCGAAGGAACAGCCTCGACCCTGGCCACGCCCGGAAGCGCCTTGGCGACGTCGGCGAACTCGACCGGAAGCACCATTGGCTCGTCCCGCTCGGCAACCGGTCGCATCGGCCCGACCGGCAGGATACCCGCTGCTTGAATGGTCAGGACGCGGCCGTCGTCTCGATCGACGGGTGAACGCATCGGCCGCGCCTCAGCAATCTGAGGATCGGTTCTCCAGTCCGTGCACACCTCGAGGTTCTGCACCATGCGGAAAAGCTTGCAGTCCTGCTCCGTCGCTGCCGAGATTACATGGTCGGAAACCGTGCGGCCGCTGGCCAGCAGCGAAATCGCGTCAAGAGCATAGCTGGCGAAGCCGACGGCTGGCGGAATGGAGGCGCAGCCCCCGAGCAGCGTCACGGCCATCAACGGCACGAACCTGCGCATTCGGCTTCCCCCCGCCGGGCGAATCGCCCCTATAACAAGGTAAGACGATTGCGTGTTCCTGGCAAGATTTCGTTTGAAAATTGCGGGAACAAAAGGAGTTAGCAGGCATTCGCGCAGATAGGCGCTAGTCCTAAGCTGAGGAAATGCCTGCTCTGCGTCGTTTGCCTTGGGGTCTGAATCAGGGCCGACGTCGAGCGCCTGACTCGATCAAGCTTGGCCTATAGTGAGCCGACATGCAGCCTGTCACCACCACTGACGACCTTGCGGCGCTGTGTCGTCGCCTGGCGAGCCACCCCTATGTCGCCATCGACACGGAGTTCCTGCGCGAGCGAACCTATTACCCGATCCTCTGCCTGGTTCAGGTCGCAAGCCATGACGAGGCCGCCGCGATCGATCCGCTCGCCAACGGGCTCTCCCTTGATCCGCTCTACGAACTCCTCGCCAATCCGAAGGTGCTCAAGGTCTTTCACGCCGCGCGCCAGGACATCGAGATCTTCGTTCACAAGACCGATCTCGTACCGACCCCCCTGTTCGACACCCAGGTCGCGGGGATGGTCTGCGGCTTTGGCGATTCGGTGAGCTATGAGACGCTGGTCGCCAAGCTGACCGGCCAGCGGATCGACAAGTCGTCGCGTTTTTCTGACTGGAGCCACCGGCCGCTAACCGACCGCCAGCTTGCCTACGCCCTCACCGACGTCGTCCCGCTCTGCAAGATCTACGAGGTCATGGACCGCAGGCTTCAGGCGACCGGGCGCCGCGACTGGCTAGCGGAGGAATGGGCGACGTTGACCGATGTCGCGACATACCGACCTGATCCCCAGGCTGCGTGGCGGCGCCTCAAGCCGAAGACCGCAAAGCCGCGCGTGCTCGCGATGCTGGCCGAGCTCGCCGCCTGGCGCGAAATGGAGGCCCAGCGCCGGGATGTGCCGCGCCAGCGCATCCTCAAGGACGAGGCATTGCTCGACATCGCGCATCAGGGGCCGAAGACGCTGACCGAACTCTCCCGCGTGCGCCTGGTCCCGCAAGGTTTTGCCGAGGGAAAGCTCGGCGGCGAGGTGATGGCCGCGGTCGAGCGCGGCCGCCACGGACCGCCGCCGAAGCTCGACGAAGAGGGTCGCTTCGAGCCTCCGCCTGGTCGGATGCCGCTCGTTGATCTCTTGAACGTTCTTCTTAAGTTACGGTGTCAAGATTTTGAGGTAGCACAGAAATTAGTCGCCTCTTCATCCGATATCGAGGCCCTGGCGGCAAGCGACAGTGCCGATGTTCCGACCCTCCATGGCTGGCGCCGTGAGGTGTTCGGCGAGGCCGCGCTCAAGCTCAAGGCCGGGCAACTCGCGCTCGCCGGTCGCGCTGGCCGGATCGAGGTGATCGAACTCGCCGCCGATGGTGACGAAGCCCTCGCCGCCTCCTAAGCAAAGGCCGCGTTGGCAGACAACGCGGCAAGCCGGGCGCGAATCCGCGGCACCGCAAAGTCTAGGAAAGAGCGGACGCGGGCCGGCGCCTGGCGTCCTTCGATCGAGACCAGATGGACCGGTACGCGCGTCAGTTCGAGACGATTGAGAACGAGCCGGAGCTGACCGGCGGCGAGTGCCGCTTCGACCTGATAGGAGAGCAACTGCGTGACGCCGAGACCAGCGACCGCCGCATCCACGGCGGCCTCTGCCGTAGTGACCACCAGACGCGATTGCACCGCGATCGATCCGGACTCACCGAAGGACCAGCGTGCCGGAGAGGAGATGCCGGCAAAGGTGATGCAGTCATGTCCGCTGAGATCGGCGAGGGTTGCAGGCGTACCGCGCTTCTCAAGGTAGTCGGGGCTGGCACAAATGACGCGGCGGAGTTCCCCTAATCGTATCGCGATCAGCGAGGAGGCGGACAGCGAGCCGATGCGGACAGCGGCATCGATCCCCTCCTCCACCAGATCAAACACGCGGTCGATCAGGACGAGCCGTGTCTCGACTTTTCGATAGGCTTCGAGGAACTCCAGGACCGCCGGCAGCACATGAAGGCGGCCGAAAACAACCGGCGCCGTGATGGCGAGCGTTCCCCTGGGCTCGGCGTGGCGCCCGGCGACACGGCGCTCGGCCTCTTCGACGTCGGCGAGTACCCGCCGGCACGCCTCGGCATACTCTCGACCCTCCTCGGTCAGGGAGAGCCGCCGCGTGGTTCGCACCAGCAGCCGGGTGCCAAGATGGCCTTCAAGCGCGCCCAGTTTCCGGCTCACGGTCTGAACCGGCTGGCCTAGGCGCCGGGCGGCGCCGGCGAGGCTTCCGGCTTCGACAATAGCGACGAACAGGCCCATGGCCTCGATCCGATCCATAATTATCTCCTTTTTCGAGATAATAATACTCAAAGATCGAGGATTATCGCATCCGCCGATCTACCCGATCTTGGGAACCGGACAAGCGAGGTTCCCCATGAAGCCATCCTCCGACATCGCCTTCACGCCCAGGATCAAGTCGATCCAGACCGAGCGCGGCTCGCGCGCGGCCTATGCCCGGCAGGAGCAGAAGGGCGGCTGGCCAACCGCGGTCACGCCTCACCTGGCCGCGACCCTTGCCGAGACGAATTCGTTCTATCTGGCGACCGTGTCGTCGGAGGGACAGCCCTACATCCAGCATCGTGGCGGACCGAAAGGCTTCCTTCGCATCATCGACGAGACGACGCTCGGCTTCGCCGACTTTGCCGGCAACCGGCAATACATCACCACCGGCAACCTCGCCGACAACCCACGCGCTTTCCTGTTTCTGATGGACTACGTCAATCGGCGGCGCGTGAAGATCTGGGGGACGGCCAAGGTCGTCGCCGACCCGGACCTCCTCGCCCGCCTGTTTCCCGAAGTCTACGAGGCAAGGCCCGAGCAGGCGATCCTCTTCAGCATCGCGGCGTGGGACCGGAATTGCCCACAGCACATCCCGCAAATGTTTCCGGCCGAGGAGGTGACGGCGGCGGTCGACTCGTTGGTCGCCCGCATCAAGACGCTGGAAGCCGAGCTTGCTCAGGCGCGCGGGCCTAGTCCTCCGCCTGCGCCGGTGGCAGAGGCTGCCCCCGCTCGCGCATGATCCGGCGAAATCGCGCAACGTTGCGGTTGTGCTCGTCGAGCGTCCTGGCAAAGAGGTGCCCGCCATTGCCGTCGGCGACGAAGTAGAGCGCATCGGTGGCGGCCGGCTTCATCACCGCTTCCAACGCGGCTCGGCCGGGATTGGCGATCGGCCCGGGCGGCAGTCCGTCGATCGTGTAGGTGTTGTAGGGGGTCGGCTGCCGGAGATCGGCACGGGTCAGCGCACGGCCGAACTCGCCGCCGGGCGCGATGCCGTAGATCACCGTCGGGTCCGACTGCAGCTTCATGCGCGCCTTCAGGCGGTTGTGGAAGACACCGGCGACAAGCGCGCGTTCATCGGCGCGGCCGGTCTCCTTCTCCACGATCGAGGCGAGCGTCACCGCCTCGGCCGGCGTTGCCAGCGGCAGGCCCGGCGCGCGCTCGCGCCACAGGCGATCGACGAGCTGAGTCATGCCGGAACGCATCTGCACGATCATGCGGCCGCGATCGTCACCCCAGGTGTAGGAATATGTGGCTGGCATCAGCTCGCCTTCCCTAATGCCGTCTGGCGCGCTTCCTTCCATACCCTCGGCCTGAGAGACCGCGGCCAGCGCCTGGCGCACGGTCCACCCCTCGGGGATGACGACGCGGCGGATGACGACGCGTCCCGAAGAGAGCAGGGTCACCAGATCGCGAAGGCTGGAATGCGCCGCGATCTGATATTCACCGGCCTTGAGATCTCGGCTATGGCCGAGAGTCCAGGCGGCAAGCTGGAAGAGATAGCGGTGCGGCACCATCGCCGAGTCTTCCAACTGCCGGGCGATCACGGTGAGCCCGGCTCCGCGCGGCAGCACGATGGCGCGCGTGACCGGCAGCGGCCCCGGTTTAAGGACCTCGCGATCCCACCACTTGGCCCCGGCGACGCCGGCAATCAGCAAGCCGAGCAGCACGCCCGCGGCAATGCGCATGCGCATCGCCGCGGACCTAAGAGCCTATCTCGCCAATGGCCATGGCCTCAGTTGCGATGCACCGGCGGATGGCATTGTCGCGGGCGCTCGGCAATGCGTCCAGCATCGCCTTCGTGCCCGTTTCGCGCCCTCGCCGCAGCGCCTCGCAACTGAGGCTGTGGCCATTGGCGAGATAGGCTCCTAGTTCACGGCCGAGAAGACGAGCGAGGCGTTGGTGCCGCCGAAGCCGAAGGAGTTGGAGAGCGCGTGGCGGATCGGCCGCTTCTTCGCCTTGTGCGGCACCAGGTCGATGTCGCAGCCATCGGACGGGTCTTCGAGGTTGAGCGTCGGCGGCGCCACCTGGTCGCGGATCGCGAGGATCGAGAAGATCGCCTCGACGCTGCCGGCAGCGCCGAGCAGATGGCCGATCGCCGACTTGGTTGAGGACATCGACAGCTTGTAGGCATCCTCGCCGAACAGACGCTTGACCGCGCCGAGCTCGATCTCGTCGCCCAAGGGCGTCGAGGTGCCGTGCGCGTTGACATAGTCGATGTCGGAGGTCTTGAGGCCGGCACGCTTGATCGCCGCGCGCATCGAGCGATAGCCGCCATTGCCGTCCTCGGACGGCGCGGTGATGTGGTGGGCGTCGCCCGACATGCCGTAGCCGGTGACCTCGGCGTAGATCTTGGCGCCGCGCGCTTTGGCACGCTCGTACTCCTCGAGCACGACAACGCCGGCGCCCTCGCCCATGACGAAGCCGTCGCGGCGCTTGTCCCAGGGGCGCGAGGCCTTCTCCGGCGTGTCGTTGAAGCCCGTGGAGAGAGCGCGCGCCGCGGCGAAGCCGGCGATGCCGATCCGCGAGATCGCCGCTTCGGTGCCGCCGGCGACCATGAGATCGGCGTCGTCCCACATGATCAGCCGCGCCGCGTCGCCGATCGCATGCGCGCCGGTCGAGCAGGCGGTGACGACCGCATGGTTAGGGCCTTTCAGGCCGTACCTGATGGAGACATGGCCGGAGGCGAGATTGATCAGGTTCGAGGGAATGAAGAATGGGCTGATGCGCCGCGGCCCCTTCTCGTGCAGCGTCACCGCGCCCTCGGAGATGCCGATCAGGCCGCCGATGCCGGAGCCGATCATGACCCCGGAGCGCTCTTTCTCTTCCTCGGTCTTCGGCTTGGCGCCGGCATCCTCGATCGCCTGCTGGGCCGCCGCCATCGCATAGACGATGAACGGGTCCATCCGCCGCTGTTCCTTGGGCTCGACCCAATCGTCGGCGTTGAACTTGCCTTCCTTGGTCTCGCCTCGCGGGAGCTGGCCCGCGATCTTGGCCGGAAGGTCGGAAACGTCGAAGCTCTGGATCGCCCGGACGCCGGACTCTCCCTGGGTCAGCTTCGACCAGCTATGCTCGACGCCGACCCCGAGCGGGGTGACGAGTCCGAGGCCGGTGACAACAACGCGGCGCATGGGCGTTCGTCCTTAGAGAAGAAGTAAGGGCGAGCGCTGAGGCTCAGCCCTGCTTCGCCTTGATGAACTCGATCGCGTTCTGGACCGTGAGGATCTTCTCGGCGGCGTCGTCCGGGATCTCGATGCCGAACTCCTCCTCGAAGGCCATGACGAGCTCGACCGTGTCCAGGCTGTCGGCGCCGAGGTCGTCGACGAAGCTGGCATTGGCAGTGACCTTCGCCTCTTCTACGCCCAGGTGCTCGACCACGATCTTCTTCACGCGCTCTTCGATGTCGCTCATCTCTTCGCTTCCTTCGGAAAAACCTTCATCCGCGCCGTCTTGGAGCCAGGCGGTCGGGTGGTAACACAGACGACCGGGCCGGTCCAGACGGGGCCGGGGCCTCCCGATCACAGCATCGCCATGCCGCCATTCACATGTAATGTCGCGCCGGTCACGTATCCGGCTTCCGCCGAGGCCAGGTAGACGGCCGCGGCGGCGATTTCCTCGGAAGTGCCGAGGCGCCCGAGGGGGATTCGTTCCAGCATCCGGGCCCGTTGCTCCTCGGTCAGAACGTCGGTCATCGGCGTCTTGATCATGCCGGGGGCGATCAGGTTGACGGTGATGCCGCGCGAGGCGACTTCCTGGGCGAGCGCCTTGGAGAAGCCGATCATGCCGGCCTTGGCCGCGGCGTAGTTGGCCTGGCCCGGATTGCCGGTCGCCCCGACCACCGAGGAGATGCCGATGATGCGGCCGAAGCGGCGCTTCATCATGCCCCGGAGGGCGGCGCGGGACAGCCGCATGCCGGCGGTCAGGTTGACCTCCATCACCGCCTGCCAGTCCTCGTCCTTCATGCGCAGGAGAAGGCCGTCCTTGGTGATGCCGGCATTGTTGACGAGGATGTCGAGCTGGCCGCCGAGCGCCGCCTCGGCATCCTTAGCCAGCCGCTCGGTGTCGGCGGGATCGGAGAGGTTGGCGGGAACCGCGACGGCGCGATCGCCGAGCTCGCCCTTCAGCGCCTCCAGCGCCTCGGCGCGGGTGCCGGAGAGCGCCACCTTGGCGCCCTGCCCGTGCAGAGCCTTGGCGATGGCACGGCCGATATCGCCCGAGGCGCCGGTGACGAGCGCCGTCTTGCCGCTTAAGTAGAACATCGGCGTCTCCTAGAGGGTCTTGAGGAAGGCCTCGAGCTCGGCCGAGGTATGCACGGAGGTCGCGTCGAGATCCTTGTGGATTCGCTTGGCCAAGCCGGTCAGCACCTTGCCGGCGCCGACCTCGACCTCCTTGGTGACGCCGCGCTCGACCATGGCAAGCACGCATTCGCGCCAGCGCACCATGCCGGTCACCTGGCTAACCAAGAGCCTCTTGATCTCGGCGGGATCGGAAACGGGCGCGGCGCGGACATTGGCGACGACCGGCACGGTCGGCTGCTTGAGCGCGACCTTATCGAGCGCCTCCCGCATCGCCTCGGCCGCCGGCTTCATCAGCGCCGAGTGGAAGGGCGCGCTGACCGGTAATGGCATGGCGCGCTTGACGCCCTTGGACGGCGCGATCTGGATGGCGCGATCGATCGCGGCCTTGGCGCCCGAGAGCACGACCTGGCCCGGACCGTTGTCGTTGCCGATATCGCAGACTTGGCCCTGCGCCGCCTCCTCGGCGATCGCCTTGGCCTGGTCGAGATCGGCGCCGAGCAGCGCCGCCATCGCCCCCTCCCCGACCGGAACCGCCTTCTGCATCGATTGGCCGCGCAGCTTGAGCAGCCGCGCCGCATCGGCAACCGAGAGCGCCCCCGCCGCGCACAGCGCCGAATACTCGCCCAGCGAGTGACCGGCGACGTGCGAGGCCAGATCGGCGAGGCGCTTGCCCGACTCCGTCTCGATGACGCGGACGACCGCGACCGAGACCGCCATCAGCGCCGGCTGGGCATTCTCGGTCAGCGTCAGATCCTCCTGCGGCCCGGCCTCCATGAGCTTGGAAAGGTTCTGCTTTAGCGCCTCATCGACCTCCTGGAAGACCTCGCGCGCAACGGGGAATGCCCTTGCGATCTCTACCCCCATGCCGACAGCCTGGGAACCCTGGCCCGGACAGACGAACGCACGCGTCATGGACTACCCCGCTCGAAGAGGGCGGGAGTCATCGCACGGAAGCCTGGGGTGTCAAGCCGCGCCGGGCACACCCTGGCTAAAAATTGTGGATGACTTTGCGCAGGAGTGATGAGGTTGCATTCGTTCTCCTCTTGTTCTGAAAAAGATCGAGGGGAAAATGATCAGGTTACGCGCCCGGGCTTCTTCCCTTCTCGCGGCGTTCATTTTCGTGACCTCAGGAGCCGGCGCTCAGGAGCGTGCGCCGCCGCCCTCGGCGGATCGCCAGGCCGCGACCGACCTGAACGCCCCGGCGGTCCTATCGGCGAAGTGCCTCACCAACCCCCTCCCAAGCACCCCGACCGGTGCCACCGCGACCTTCCAGGCATCGGATATCAGCCGCGCGAACTTCACGGCGGTCATCTGGCGGCAGCCTTGCGTTCACGATCCGAAGAAATCGGTCGTCCTGATGCGGGCGACGCCGAAGCCCTGCCATTCGGCCGCGGTCTGCGGCAGCGACTGGCGCATCGAGCAAGGCAACGCGATCGATACGATGCCGGCGTGGATCAGAAGCGTCGGCATCCCGAGCGTGTGTTCCGATTTCTACGCGCCGACGACAGTCGCGCTCGACCCGAGGAACAGCCGCCTCGACGATCAGAAGGCCTTCTCGCTCTCGAGCTGGCGGCTCCGCGTCAGCCGCGTCGAGGTCGCCGCATATACGCCCAATCTCACGCTCCGGACCCTGACGGTCGAGATGGTCGGCAGCGGCCAGGGCCAGATCGTGAGCCAAGCCGCGGGCATCGCCTGCATGGCCGGCACCTGCAGCGTCGCCATTTTCCAGGACACGCCGGTCGTACTGACCGCGACGCCGAAAGCCGGCTTCCTGTTCTCCGGCTGGGGCGGCGCCTGCCGCGACGCGGGAACCGCGACCAAGGCTCTGGTTACGATGACGTCGGATGCGACCTGCACAGCGCGCTTCATGCCACCGCCTGTCTCCCCCGAGACCGGATGGTGGTGGTCGCCCGACGAGCCAGGCCGCGGCTACTCGCTCGAGCTTCGAAACGGGCGCCTGTTCGTCGCAAGCTACGACTACCGGAGCGACGGAGCGGCGACGTGGCATCTCAGCCAAGGGAGCTGGGACGGGTACGCGCTTTCGGCGACGCTGTTCGAGTATGGCGGCGGCCAGACCATCGGCGGCCTCTGGCGTCAGCCGAGCGAGCGCGGGCCGGTAGGCGTTGTCACGTTCCGCTTCTCGACGCCGACCCGCGGCACCCTGAGCTGGAGCGGCGGCCGCAGCGTCGCGATCGAGCGGTTCGCCTTCGCCGGCAACCGCGAGAACGCGCGAAGCGAGACGCCAGCGGAGCCGGCTCAGGCGACCGATGACGCGGTCCGCCTCCAGGCGCTTCGCGACGCGACGCTGTCGCAAGGTCTCCAGCGTGTCATCGTTCGGCTGCATGGAAGCGGCGTGCCTGCCGCCGAGGGACGGCGGGTCGAAGGAGCGCTCGCCCCGAGCGGCAGCCAGATCGTCTCCACCTTCCGCAGCTTGCCGATGTTCGTCGCCGAGGTGACGACGGTTGGCCTCGATGCGCTGCTCGCCGACCCGTCGGTCGCGGCCGTGCATGCCGATGAATTCCGCTACACTTTTCTTGCCGATACCGTACCGCTCGTCGGAGCGCCCAGAGCCTGGTCCCGTGGCCATACCGGCAAGGGGCAACGTGTGGCCGTCCTGGATACCGGCATCGAGAGCACGCATCCGTTCCTCGCGGGACGCGTCGTCGACGAAGCGTGCTTTACGACACCGATCCCGGCAATTGGAGTCCGCAGCTCCTGCCCCAACGGTTCAAGCAGCATGATCGGCGCGGGATCGGGTGCGCCCTGTGTGAGCCAAGCCGCAGGCTGCTATCACGGCACCCACGTCGCCGGCATCGTCGCCGGTGGCGGGAGCGGCGTTTCCGGCATCGCACCGGATGCGCAGCTCGTCAGCATCCAGGTCTTCAAGATCCTGCCGGCGCTGTTCTGCTCCAGGTTCCAGCCCTGCGTCGGCGCGAGCGACTCCGACCTCATCCGTGCACTCGAGCATGTTCGCGACAGCGCGGCCCAACTGAACATCGTCGCCACCAATCTCAGCCTCGGCGGCGACTCCCACTCGAACTATTGCGATCATCTTCCGCACAAGCCGGTCATCGACCAGCTCCGCGCCGCGGGCGTCGCCACAATCGCCGCCGCCGGCAACGCGAAGGAGCGCGGCGCGGTCGCCGCACCGGCCTGCATATCGAGCGTCATTCGCGTGGGCGCCACCACGAAGCTCGACGTCATCCCTTTGTTCTCGAACGAATGGCGATTGCCGATGCTCCTGGCGCCGGGCCATGCGGTCGTCTCGTCCCTGACGGGCGGCACCTTCGGAAGCCTCAGCGGAACCTCGATGTCCGCACCCCACGTCGCCGGCGCCTGGGCGGTCCTGCGCGGCGCCGCACCGAGCGCCGATGTCGCGACGATCCTCTCGGCGGTGACCCGGGCCGGAACAGCCGTCGCGAGCTCCTATACAGGCCGCTTCTATCCGAGGCTCGATCTCGGCGGCGCGCTCGAAAGCCTGACCCAGGTCGAGACCGGCTGGTGGTGGAACGAGGCCGAGCCCGGCACCGGATACTTCGTCGAGATCAGCAACGGCGTGCTGTTCCTCTCCGCCTATGTCTATCGCGAGGACGGAAGCCCGGTCTGGTATGTCGCAAGCGGCAGCTACGCCCGCGGCGCGTTCCAGGGCACGCTGCAGGAATACAGCGCCGGATCGCCGCCGGGCGCGAGGATGATCGGCGATCGCGGCACCATCACGCTGCAATCGACCGGAGTCGGCTCAGCCCGCCTCACCCTGCCGAGCGGCCGTCAGGTGAGCTTGAGCCGGTTCAGCTTCTGAGCGGCCCGAGCCAGCCGATCAGAGCGGTGACGGTCCCGATCGAGAGCACCGTCGAAATCACGACGGAGGACACAACCGGCGCCTCGTAGACGCGGTAGCGGCTGGCGAGGACAAAGACATTGGCGCCGGTCGGCAGGCCCGCCGCCAGGATCGCCACGCCCGCCGTCTCCGCCGTCAGCCCGAGCGGCTCCGCCATCAGCCAGACCAGCCCCGGCAGCGCCACCAGCTTCAGGACCAGGATGACCGCGGTCGGTCCCAGCGACCCAGCGAGCCTGAAACGGGCGAGCTGGGCGCCGAGCGCAAAGAGCGCGCAGGGAATGCCGGAAGCGCCGAGCAGAACCAGAAAGTCATCGGCAAGGCGCGGCAGATCGAGGCCGAGCGCGGCCCAGGCGAGCCCCGTCATCATCGCGACGATGATCGGGTTCTTGGCGGCGCCCTTGGCCGACTGGATCGCGGCCGCCTTGGCGCCGCCGCCGCGACCGCGGGCGATCTCGATCAGGACCGTGGTGAGCCCGATCAGGATCATCGCGTGGAAGCTGATGATCAGCATCAGCGGCACGAGCCCGGTCTCGCCGAAGCTCCGCACCACCACCGGAATCCCGAGCTGAACCGAGTTGCCGAAGGTACAGGCGAGCCCGAGCATCGCCGCCTCCTCTAGCCGCATCCGGAAGACGCGCAACCCGATGACCATGGCGACCGCGTAGACGCCGAGCCCGGAGCCGAAATAGGCGATGAGCACACCGGGATCGAGAGTCTGCCAATGGATGTTGCGCACGACCGAGCGGAACATCAGCGCCGGGATGGCGATGAAGAAGGTGAAGTCGGCGAGCCCGTTCACCCGGTCGCCCTTGATGATCTCGAAACGCCCGACGATCCACCCCGCCAGCACCACGGCGAAGATCGGCAGCACGATCTCGAGAAGTCCGATCACTTAAGGATCAGACCCAGAGAAAGGGAACTTCATAACGCTGCAAGCGCCGATCGGCGGTGACAAGCGTAAGCCTCTCGACCTGGCACTGCGCGATCAGCATGCGGTCGAACGGATCGCGGTGGTGGAAGGGCAGGATCGCAACGCGCTCCATGTGGCGAAATCCGATCGGCAGCGGCTCGAAGTGACTCGCGACCAATCGCTCCTCGACCGTGCCGGACATCCGCAACTTGCCCATGGACACCTTGATCGCGATCTCCCATGCGGTCGCCATGCTCACGAAGACGGATTCCGCGCCGCCGATTGCCGCGCGAACCTCCGGCGACAGTCGGGCCTCGTCGACACGCCACCAAAGGAAGGTGTGCGTATCGAGCAGCAGCCTCACCTCGGATCGTCCTTGCCCTCGAATGCTTCGAGAATGTCGTCGGGGAGCGGATCGTCGAAGTCGGGCGCTATCCAGATCTTCCCTTTGTCGCCGCCGGGCACTCTGAGCGGTTTCTTCGGCTGCTCGAGCGCAACGAGCCTCGCCTTCGGCTTCCCGCCTTTGGCAATGACGATCTCCTCTCCCGCGGCGGCGCGATCGACCAGCGAAGAGAGCTTGGTCTTGGCTTCGTACAGATTGACCTTGGCGGACATAGGTGAAATCTGGCCCCTGGCCGCCAGTTGGTCAAGTTGGTCAACTCAGCCCTGCCGGACGGGTTCCGGGGTCATCGTCTGCCCGGCGACCCAAAGCCAACGGTCTCCCTCCTTGCGGAAAACGCAGAGCGACAGGTAGGTGCGATCCGCGGTCCCGCCGGGATGGATGAACCGGTCATGGAGGGTTATGGTGGCGACGGCGAAGCTGCCGTGGTCGACAACCTGAAGATCTTCAACGATCTGGTGGCCGAAGCTCCAGTCGACCGCAGCGCAGACCCGGTCGATATAGGCCTGCTTTTCGGACCTTCTGCCGCCGGAGCTGACATAAACAAAGGCCGGGTCCATGATCTCGGAAAGAATCTTGGACGATTTCGTTACGAGCCCCTCCGCCTTGGCCTTCAGAACCGCGGCGATCTCTTCGGTAACGCTCATCGTTCTCCTCCGTTCCGCAGAACTTGCCCCCGCCCGCGGCATGTGTATAGTCCGCGCCCTCATAGCTCCTTGCCGGGTCCGCGTCGGGTCCGGCTAGGCCCGGTCGGCCATGGTGGCTCCGGGCCGCTAACAGCCAAAGGGAGAGACGACGGTGGCGTTCTACGAGAACGTGTTCATCGCTCGTCAGGACGTCTCGACCACCCAGGTCGAGGCCCTGACCGAAGCGTTCAACACCCTGATCGAAGCGAATGGCGGCAAGGTCACCAAGAAAGAGTATTGGGGCCTGAAGTCGCTTTCGTTCCGGATCAAGAAGAACCGGAAGGGGCACTACATGCTCCTCAACATCGATGCCCCGGCGGCGGCGGTGCACGAGCTCGAGCGCAACATGCGCATCAACGAGGACGTGATCCGCTACCTGACCGTCCGTGTCGAGACCCTCGAGGAAGGCCCCTCGGCGATGATGCAGAGCCGGTCCGACCGCGGCGATCGCGGCGATCGGGGTGACCGCGGCGGCTGGCGTCGCGATCGCGAGGACGGCCCGCGCGGCGACGGTCCGCGCCGCGACGATGGCGCTGAAGGGCGCGGAGGTGACGCATGACCGGGATGCGTGAAGGCGGTCGCGGCGAAGGCCGCGGCGAGGGCGGCGGTCGCAGCGGCGGCGGCGGACGCCGGCCGTTCTTCCGGCGTCGGAAATCGTGCCCGTTCGCTCATCCGAGCGCGCCGAAGATCGACTACAAGGACATCAAGCTGCTGCAGCGCTTCGTCTCGGAGCGCGGCAAGATCGTGCCAAGCCGCATCACCGCGGTCTCGGCCAAGAAGCAGCGCGAGCTCGCCCAGGCGATCAAGCGGGCGCGCTTCCTCGCCCTCATGCCTTACGTGATCAAGTAAGGCAGGGCTCCCAAGGAACGCGCCGATGGCGAGGTACTGGGTCATAGCGGTGGGCGCCGGCATCTTGAGCGCCCTCCTCTACCTTTCGGTTGCTCTCGGGCAGCCGAGCGCGATCCTGCTCGCCTATCTCGCGCAGCTGCCGCTGTTCGCGGTGACGCTCGGCATGGGAGGCCTTGCCGGAGCGACTGCGACCGGAAGCGCGTCGGTGGTCATCGCGCTCCTGCATAGCGCGATTGCCGGCGGCTTCTTCCTGATCGTCAGCGGCCTTCCGGTGGTGGTGCTCGGCGGCAAGGCCTTGCTCAACCGCCAGGATGCCGAAGGTAAGACCGAGTGGTATCCGATCGGTCTGCTGGTGTCCTGGATGGTCGGCATAGGCGCCGGCGCCTTTCTCGTCGCAAGCGTCGCGCTCGTCGTGCTGACCGACGGCATCGAGCCTTCGATCCGCTGGTTCGTCGGCCAGGGCATCGCGCGCCTGCTTGCCGCCACGGCCGAAGCCGATCGTGCACGCATCCTCGACCTCGTCGTCGCCTGGATACCGGCCGCAGTGGTGATGTCTTGGCTCGGCATGGTTGCGGTCAACGCCGCCCTGGCCCAGGGCCTTCTCATGTATTTCGGGCGTAACCTGCGCCCGAAGCCTGAGCTTGCGGATATCGAGCTGCCGCACCTGCTCACTCTTGTGCTCGGCGTCGCCGGCGCAGCGGCGCTGCTCGGCCCGGACGGTATCGGCTTCGTCGGCCGGAACCTGTTCCTGATCCTGCTCGTGCCGTTCTTCTTTCTGGGCCTCGGTGTCGTGCACGCCGTCGCCCGCAAGTATTCGCCTCAGAGAATCTTCATCCTTGTCGCTGCCTATGCCGCCATGATCGTGCTCGGCTGGCCGGCGGCGCTGGTTGCAGGTCTCGGGCTGTTCGATCAATGGCTGGGGCTGCGCCGCCGCCTCGCGGCGGCTGCCGGTCCGGCGGAGTGAGGAGTCAACCATGGACGTCATCCTCTTGGAGCGCATCGAGAACCTCGGCCAGATGGGCGAGGTGGTGAAGGTCAAGGCGGGATTTGCCCGCAACTTCCTTCTGCCGAAGAAGAAGGCGCTGCGCGCGACCAAGGAGAACCGCGAGGTCTTCGAGAAGCGCCGTGCCCAGCTCGAAGCCGATAACCTCAAGCGCAAGGACGAAGCCGAGAAGATCGGCAAGAAGCTCGACGGGCTCAAGATCTCGATCGTGCGCCAGGCGGCCGAAGGCGGCGCGCTCTACGGCTCGGTCAATCTCCGCGATATCGCCGACGAGATCACAACGGCCGGCTTCACCGTGCAGAAGAGCCAGGTGATGCTGGCTCAGCCGATCAAGACAATCGGCGTGCACGAGGTGCGCATCTCGCTTCATCCGGAAGTGAAGGTGACGGTCACCGTCACCGTCGCGCGCTCGACCGAGGAGGCCGATGCCCAGGTCGCGACCGGGGAAGCGCCCGCCGCCGAGGTTCCCGCCGCCGGCTGACCGCGCTTATCCACATTCCCACAGCCTGTGGAAAAGATCGCTGTGGGAATGTGATGGGCAGCATTGCGAGGCCGGCAACCCGCAGGGATCATGCCGGCCTTGCGCGTTCTGGGGGTAACCGGGCGCCATCACCGACTAGCCGGCGCCGAAAGGTCCGCGCATGACCGAATTGAAGCCGCTTCCCGCCGTCTGGCCGGCACCGCGAGCCGAGGCCCAGCCCGGCTACCGCACGCCGCCGCACAACTACGAGGCCGAGCAGGGTCTGCTCGGCGCGCTCTTGGTCAATAACGCCGCCTATGAGCGCGTCGGCGACTTCCTGAGGCCGGAGCACTTCGCCGATCCCGCGCATGGCCGGATCTTCGCCGCGATTGGCAAGCTGATCGACCGGGGCCAGATCGCCAACCCGGTGACGCTGAAGGCGCTGTTCGATCAGGACGGCGCTCTGGCCGAGGTCGGCGGCGCACAATACCTGGTCAAGCTCGCCGCCTCGGTCGTCGCCATCGTCAACGCCGAGGATTACGGCCGCACCGTCCACGACCTCTACCTCCGCCGGCAGCTCATCGGCGTCGGCGAGGACATGGTCAACGAAGCGCACAAGCACGAGCTCGAAACCACCGCCAAGGACCAGATCGAGATCGCCGAGGCGAAGCTGTTCCAGCTCGCCGAAACCGATCAGGCCGAGAAGGGATTCCAATCCTTCGGCCAGGCTCTCGCCAGCTCGATCGAGATGGCCGAGGCCGCCTACAAGCGCGACGGCAAGCTTACCGGCGTGCCGACGGGGCTGACCGATCTCGACAAGCTGCTGGGGGGCCTCCATCCCTCGGATCTCGTGATCGTCGCCGCGCGACCCGGCATGGGCAAGAGCGCGCTCGCCTGCAACATCGCCTTCAACGCTGCGAGCCTGTCGGTCAACGATCCCGACGCCGAGCGCTTCGTCGTCGCGCTCTTCTCGCTCGAAATGTCGGCCGAGCAGCTCAGCACGCGGCTTCTCGCCGAGCAGATCGACGTGCCGAGCGAGAAGATTCGTCGCGGCGAGCTCAACGAGCAGGATTTCCGCAACCTGGTGCAGGCGGCTCAGCGCCTCGAGCGCACGCCGATCTTCATCGATGACACGCCGTCGATCACGACAACGGCGCTGCGCAGCCGGGCGCGTCGACTGAAGCGCCAGCACGGTCTTCACCTGATCATCGTCGACTATCTTCAGCTTATGAGACCGACCGTCGGCACCAAGTCGGAGAACCGCGTCCAGGAAGTCTCCGACATCACCCGTTCGCTGAAGGCTATCGCCAAGGAGCTGAACGTGCCCGTGCTCGCCGGCGCCCAGCTCAGCCGCGCCGTCGAGCAGCGCGAGGACAAGCGCCCGCAGCTTGCCGATCTCAGGGAGTCCGGCTCTATCGAGCAGGACGCCGACGTCGTCATGTTCATCTACCGCGAGGAGTACTATCACAAGCGCGAAGTGCCGGTGCGTCGCGCCGACGAGAGCGACGAGAAGTATCACGACCGCATGGAGCGCTGGCAGGAGCGCGGCGAGCAGATCCTCGGCATCGCCGAGGTGATCGTCGGCAAGCAGCGCCATGGCCCCACCGGCACGATCAAGCTGCAATTCGACGGGCCGACGACGAAGTTCTCCAACCTCGTCCTGCCTGGCCACATCGCCGATGCGATCGGATGACATTCCGGCGAATGCCGGCGCGATTCTGACCGTCGATCTCGATGCCGTCGCTGCCAATTGGCGCTTGCTCTCAGGCCGCGCCGCGCCGCATGCCGACTGCGCGGCCATGGTCAAGGCCGATGCCTATGGCCTCGGCGCCGAGCAGGTCGGGCCGGTGCTCGCCAAGGCCGGCGCCCGCGTCTTCTTCGTTGCCACGCTCGACGAAGGCATCCGGCTCCGCCGCGCCATCAAGCAGGAGATCTGCGTGCTCGAAGGGCCGCGTCCAGCGAGCGAGAGCGAGTTCCGTGCGCATAGGCTGACGCCGGTCGTCAACTCGCTCGACCAGCTCGCGCGCTGGCGCTCGAGCGGTGGCGGCCGCGCGATCCTGCATGTCGATACCGGCATGAGCCGGCTCGGCATTTCCGAGGCCGAGGCCGAGACGCTTGCGGCCGAGCCCGGCCGCCTCGGTGGCGTCGAGCTTGCCTGGATCATGAGCCACCTGGTCTCAGGCGAGATCCAGCACGACCCGGAGAATGCGCTCCAGCTCGCGCGTTTCCGCGATGCGCTCGGCAAGCTGCCGAAAGCGAAGGCGAGCCTTGCCAACTCGGCCGGGATCTTCCTCGGCCCCGCCTATCACTTCGACCTGGTGCGTCCGGGCGCGGCTCTCTACGGCCTGGCGCCGGTCGAGCACGCGCCGAATCCGATGCGCACCGCGGTCAGGCTCGAAGCCGAGATTCTCACGGTGCGCACCATCGCCGACGGCCGCTCGGTCGGCTACAACGCGCAATGGCGGGCGAATCGTCCGACCCGGATCGCCACCGTCGGCGTCGGATACGCCGACGGGTATTTGCGCTCGCTCACCAACCGGGGCCGCGGATATATTGCCAGCCGCTCGATACCTCTGGTGGGACGCGTCTCGATGGACCTGGTGACCTTCGACGTGACCGACCTGCCGGAGAGCGTGTGCCGGCCCGGCGCCATGATCGCGCTGATGGGGCCGGAGCTTCCGCCAGACGCGCTTGGCGCTCTCGCCGGCACCAACGGCTACCAGATGCTGACCGGTCTCTCTCGCCGCTACGCCCGGCGCTATCTCGGATCCGCCGCGTGATCGGCATCCTCGCCACGATCGGCCGCGCCTTCCTCGAAGGGCTGGCGGCGCTCGGCCGGCTGGTGATCTTCGCCGGTGCGGCGCTCGGCCATATGGTGCGGCCCCCCTTCTATCCGCGCCTGATCGGCCGGCAGATGATCGAGATCGGCTATTTCTCGCTGCCGGTGGTGGCGTTGACCACGCTGTTCTCCGGCATGGTGCTGGCGCTGCAGAGCTACACCGGCTTCGCCCGCTTCTCGGCCGAGAGCGCGATTGCGACCGTGGTCGTGCTGTCCATGACGCGAGAGCTGGCGCCGGTTCTTGCCGGCCTGATGGTCGCTGGCCGGATCGGCGCGGCGATGGCAGCCGAGATCGGCACCATGCGCGTGACCGAGCAGATCGACGCGCTGACCGTGCTCTCGACCGATCCCTACAAGTACCTCGTGGCGCCGCGGCTGATCGCCGGCGCCACCATGCTGCCGCTGCTCGTGCTGATCGGCGACATCCTCGGCGTCTTCGGGGGATATCTGGTCGCCATCTACAAGCTCGACTTCAACGCTGCCGCCTATCTGCGGCGCACGGCGGACTATCTCGAATTCATGGACGTGGTCTCGGGCCTGGTGAAAGCTGCGGTCTTCGGATTCCTGGTCGCGCTGACCGGCTGCTATCACGGCTACAACTCGAAGGGCGGCGCCCGGGGCGTCGGCCAGGCGACGACCAACGCCGTGGTCTCCGCCTCGATCCTGATCCTCGTCTTCAACTACATCATCACCGAGCTGTTTTTCGCCCGATGAGCCCGCCGAAGATCGAATTGAGCGGCGTCAAGAAGGCCTTCGGCGAGAAGATCGTGCTCGACGGCACCGACTACGCCCTGCCCGAGGGGGAGAGCCTGGTCGTGATCGGCGGCTCCGGCTCGGGCAAGTCGGTGCTGCTGAAGTGCATCCTCGGCATCATCCGTCCCGACGCCGGCTCGATCCGCATCGACGGCGAGGAAACGGTCGGTGCCGGCAGCGAGGCCCGCGAGAAGGTGCGCGGGAAGATCGGTATGCTGTTCCAGGGCTCGGCGCTCTTCGACAGCCTGCCCGTCTGGCAGAATGTCGCCTTCCGCCTGATCCAGGGTCAGGGCATGGAGCGGAGGCAGGCGAAGGAGATCGCGCTCGGCAAGCTGGCTCAGGTCGGGCTGGCGCCGCCGGTCGCCGAGCTTTATCCGGCCGAGCTCTCCGGCGGCATGCAAAAGCGCGTGGCTCTCGCCCGCGCGATCGCCAGCGATCCCGAGATCATCTTCTTCGACGAGCCGACCACCGGCCTCGATCCGATCATGGCCGACGTCATCAACGACCTGATCGTCGCCTCGGTGAAGAAGCTCGGCGCGACCACGATCTCGATCACGCATGACATGGCGAGCGCGCGCAAGATCGCGACCCGGATCGCGATGATCTACGGCGGCAAGTTCATCTGGGCCGGCGAAGCCAAGGACATCGACCGCTCCGGCAACGCCCATGTCGATCAGTTCATCCACGGCCGCGCCGAGGGCCCGATCCAAATGGCGGTGAGAAGACCCTAGACGCGATGGCCAAATCCCACACCCGTTATGTCTGCCAGTCCTGCGGCGCTTCGACGGCGCGATGGGCGGGGCGGTGCGAGTCCTGCGGGGCGTGGAACACGATCGTCGAGGAGGCCGCCGAAAACCTGGCGCCGAAGGGGCAGTCGGCCAAGGGTGGGCGCAAGCTCGACTTCGTCGACCTCTCCGGTGCGACCGCCGAGATCCCACGCGCCGTCACCGGCATCGCCGAGTTCGACCGGGTCTGCGGCGGCGGCCTCGTGCCCGGCTCGGCGATCCTGATCGGCGGCGATCCCGGCATCGGCAAGTCGACACTGCTGCTCCAGGTCGTCGCCCGGCTCGCGACCAGGGGCTCGACCATCTACATCTCGGGCGAGGAGGCGATCGACCAGGTGCGGCTTCGCGCCAAGCGCCTGAAGGTCGAGGGCGCGCAGGTGGCGCTCGCCGCCGCGACCTCGGTTCGAGACATCCTGGCAAGCCTCGACGGCACCGATCACAAGGATGTCGTCGTCATCGACTCGATCCAGACCATGTATGTCGACACGCTGGATTCGGCGCCGGGCACGGTCGCCCAGGTCCGCGCTTCGGCGCAGGAGCTGATCCGGCTCGCCAAGCGCCGCGGTTTCGCGCTCTTCCTCGTCGGCCACGTCACCAAGGAAGGCATGATCGCCGGACCCCGCGTGCTCGAGCACATGGTCGACACCGTGCTCTATTTCGAGGGAGAGCGCGGGCATCACTTCCGCATCCTGCGCGCGGTCAAGAATCGCTTCGGGCCGACCGACGAGATCGGCGTCTTCGAGATGACCGATCGGGGCCTCGCCGAGGTCTCCAATCCTTCGGCCCTCTTCCTCGCCGAGCGCCGAGGCGACGTCTCCGGCGCGGCCGTCTTTGCCGGCATGGAGGGCACGCGGCCGGTGCTGGTCGAGGTCCAGGCCCTGGTTGCCCCCTCGCCCTTCTCCACCCCGCGCCGGCAAGTTGTCGGCTGGGATGCGGGGCGGCTTGCCATGATCACCGCGGTATTGGATGCCCGCTGCGGCGTCAGCCTTGCCGGTGCGGACGTATTTCTCAATGTTGCCGGGGGGTTGAAGATCAATGAGCCGGCGGCCGACCTCGCCTGCGCCGCTGCCCTCATCTCTTCCTTGACGCAGACCCCGGTTCCGCCCGATACGGTGGTCTTCGGCGAGATCGGCCTCGCCTGCGAGGTCAGGCAGGTGGGCCAGTCCGAGGCCCGCCTCAAGGAGGCAGCGAAATTGGGTTTCTCCAAAGCCTTCCTGCCGAAACGGCGGCGCAAGCAGGCGATGGGCGACGCCCCGCTCGAGCTGGTCGAGATCGACCAGCTCGCCGAGCTGGTCAGCCGGCTAGACGGCGATTCCAGCCTTAGGCGTAAGCGCGCATGAGCACTCTTCCCTTCACCGTCACGGACGGCATCGTCGTCGGGATCGTCCTGCTGTCGGGCCTCTTCGCCTTCTTCCGCGGCATCGTGAAGGAGTCGCTGGCGATCGGCGCCTGGGTCGGTGCCGCGCTCGCGGCGCTCTACGGCTTCAAATATGCGCGGCCGATGGCGCGGCAATTCATCTCGATCGACATGATCGCCGACGTGACGGCAGGCGCGGTGCTGTTCATCATCGCGTTGATCGTCCTGAGCCTCATCTCGGGCGCGATCTCGCGCCGGGTCCAGGACAGCCGGCTCTCGGCCGTCAACCGTTCGCTGGGGTTCCTCTTCGGGCTCGCCCGCGGCGCATTCATCGTTTGCCTTGCGCTCCTGGTCGTGAACTGGGCGGTGCCGCGCGAGCAGCGCCCCGATTGGATCTCCCAGGCCAAGACCCTGCCGGCGGTTGAGCAAGGCGCCCAATGGCTCTTGAACCTGCTGCCGCGCGAGGCCACATCGCAGACCCGGGCGGCGGCGGACGACGCCAAGCGCAAGGCCGAGCAGGCGATGGAGCTCAAGCGAAGCTATGACCGCCTGGTCAGCCCCCCGCCGAAGGCGAATCCCGGTGCCCAGGAGGAGCGCCCCGGCTATACTGCCGACCAACGTCGCGACCTCGACGGCCTGATCCGGAAAGCCCAGTAACCGAGAGAAGACCCAAGGCCGCCGATGAGCCTCACGACCAGCCCCTTCGACGACGACAAGCTGCACGAGGAGTGCGCGCTCTTCGGCATCTTCGGCACGCCCGATGCGGCCGCGCATACCGCGCTCGGGCTGCACGCCCAGCAGCATCGCGGCCAGGAGGCGACCGGCATCGTCTCATACGACGGACGCCAGTTCTCGGCGCACCGCGGCATGGGCCATGTCGGCGACAATTTCGGCGACCCCGCAGTGATCCAGCGCCTGAAGGGCTACGCCGCGATCGGCCACAACCGCTACGCCACCACCGGCGCCACGGTCGCGCGCAACTCGCAGCCCCTCTTCGCCGAGCTCGAGACCGGCGGCTTTGCCGTCGGCCACAACGGCAACCTGACCAACGCCATGGAGATCCGGAAGGATCTCGTCCGTCGCGGCTGCCTGTTCCAGTCGACCACCGACAGCGAGGTCATCATCCATCTGATGGCGATCGGGCGCGGCAGCAATGTCGTCGACCGCCTGGTCGGCGCGCTCCGCCAGGTCGAGGGCGCCTATTCGCTGGTGGCGCTCTCGCCGACCGGCCTCATCGGTGTGCGCGATCCGCACGGTGTCAGACCGCTGGTTCTAGGAAAGCTCGGCGACGCCTATATTCTCGCTTCCGAAACCTGCGGCCTCGACATCATCGGTGCCGAGTTCGTGCGCGACATCGACAAGGGCGAGGTCGTCGTCATCGACGAGTCCGGCGTCCACAGCCACTACCCGTTCCGTGAGCAGCAGGAACGCTTCTGCATCTTCGAGTACATCTACTTCTCGCGCCCCGACAGTATCGTCGAGGGCACCAGCGTCTACGAGGCGCGCAAACGCATCGGCGCCGAGCTTGCGCGCGAAAGCCATGTCGGCGCCGATCTCGTGATCCCGGTTCCGGATTCCGGCGTGCCGGCGGCGATCGGCTATGCCGCCGAGAGCGGCATCCCCTTCGAGCTCGGCATCATCCGCAATCACTATGTCGGCCGCACATTCATCGAGCCGACCGACCACATCCGCCATCTCGGCGTGAAGCTGAAGCACAACGCGTCGCGTGCTCAGCTCCAGGGAAAGCGCGTGATCCTGGTCGATGACTCGATCGTGCGCGGCACCACCTCGACCAAGATCATCCAGATGGTCCGACAAGCCGGTGCCAAGGAAGTGCACTTCCGCATCGCCAGCCCGCCGACCACGCATTCCTGCTTCTACGGCGTCGACACGCCCGAGCGCTCGAAGCTGCTCGCCGCCCAGATGGACGTCAAAGGCATGGCCGAATTCATCGGCGCCGACACGCTTGCCTTCGTCTCGCTCGACGGCCTCTATCGTGCCATGGGCAAGAAGGGGCGCGATGCGAAGAAGCCGGCCTATTGCGATGCCTGCTTCACCGGCGACTACCCGATCGCGCTGATCGATCAGCTCGAGGGCTCGCACGGCAAGCAGCTCTCGCTCCTCGCCGAGACGGCGTAGACGCTGCATCGGCCGCGCGTCAGCTGGACCTCATGCTTCGACAGGCTCAGCATGAGGAATTTTCGTGGCACAAGGGTTGAACCTCATGCTGAGCTTGTCGAAGCACGCACATCGCTGATCCAACACTCCTCGGAAGAGTCCCATGCGCCTCAAAGATCGCATCGCTCTCGTCACCGGCGCATCGCGCGGTATCGGCCGTGCGGTTGCCGAGCGCTACGCCAAGGAAGGCGCGCATGTGATCGCGACCGCGCGCACCGTCGGCGGCCTCGAGGAGCTCGACGATGCGATCAAAGCCGCCGGCGGCACGGCCACGATGATCCCGCTCGACCTCATGTCGCCCGACGGCATCGAGAAGATGGGCCAGGCGGTCCTCGACCGCTTCAAGCGCCTCGACATCCTGGTCGGCAATGCCGCGGTCGCCGCCACGCTCGGGCCCGTTGCGCAGATCTCGGCCAAGGACTGGCAGGAGTCCATCGTCCTCAACCTCACCGCCAACTGGCGGTTGATCCGCTCCTTCCAGCCGCTGCTGGAGCAGTCGGAAGCCGGCCGTGCGATCTTCGTCACTTCCGGCGTGACCAAGGGCCTACCAGCCTATTTCGGTGCCTACAGCGCGACCAAATCCGCGCTCGACGCGCTGATCGTCACCTGGTGCAAGGAGATCGAGAAGACCAAGATCCGCGCCAACCTGCTCTCGCCTGGCGCCGTGCGCACCCGCATGCGCGCCGGCGCATTCCCCGGCGAGGACCCGATGACGGTCACCCCGCCCGAGGCGATCACGGGCATCTTCGTCGAGCTCGCCGAAGCCTCCTGCCAGCGCCACGGCGAATGGGTGAAGGCACAGCCCTAGGCGAGATGGGCCTGCACTCCGGCGCGGTGGGATGACCGCAGTCTAAACGATCACCGCCTTACGCCCGGCGGGATGCGGTGCTAGCGTGTCCTACAAGAAAAACATCCGCCGGAAACCCCGGCATCCGGACTCAACGAGGCTTTCCGATGCGCAACATGATCCGTCCGCTGGCCGCGGCGCTGCTTCTCTCTTCCGCGCTCTCGGCGCCCGCGCTGGCGCAGGACAACAGCGTGATCCGCTACGTGCCGCAAGGCGACCTCCGCGTGCTCGATCCGATCTGGACCACCGGCACGGTCACCCAGGTCTTCGGCTCGATGGTCTACGACACGCTGTTCGCGCGCGACGCCAAGCTCCAGGTGCAGCCGCAGATGGTCGAGACCTGGTCGGTCTCCCAGGACGGCCTCACCTTCCGCTTCACCATGCGCCCCGGCCTCGCCTTCCATGACGGCACGCCGGTGACGTCAAAGGATGTGATCCCGTCGCTTGAGCGCTGGGGCAAGCGCGACATCATGGGCCAGCGCCTGTTCCAGTCGGTGGCCAAGCTGGAAGCCGTCGACGACCGCACGCTGACTCTCCAGCTCAAGGAGCCCTACGGCCTTGTCATCTCCTCGCTCGGCCGCATCGGCGGGCTGATCCCGGCGGTGATGAAGGAGGCGGTCGCCAAGACCGATGCCGGCCAGCAGGTGCCCGAGCATATCGGCTCCGGTCCGTTCACCTACGATCCGAAGGAGTGGGTGCCGGGCTCGAAGATCGTGCTGCGCAAGAACGCCAAGTACGTTGCGCGCTCCGAGCCGTCGAGCTGGTCTGCCGGCGGCAAAGCGGTGCTGGTCGATCGCGTCGAATGGACCTACATCCCCGACCCGTCGACCGCGACCAATGCGCTGGTCGCGGGCGAGGTCGACATTCTTGAGACGCCGACCCACGACATGATCCCGGTCTTGAAGCGCAATCGCAACGTCACCATCCAGCGCGGCGATCCGCTCGGCAATGTCGGCACGCTCCGTCCCAACCACCTCCATCCGCCCTTCAACAATGTGAAGGCACGGCAGGCGCTGGGATACCTGCTCGACCAGGAGGATTATCTCCGCGCCTCGGTGTCGAGCGACCCGGAGGATTGGAAGGTCTGCTGGTCGCTGTTCGTCTGCGGCTCGCCCAACGACACGCTCGCCGGCTCCGAGCCCTACACCGCCGGTACAAGGGCCGAGCGCGACGCCAAGGCGAAGCGGCTTCTCGCCGAAGCCGGATACAAGGGCGAACCGATCGTCATCCTTCAGGCGACCGACTTCCCGATCTTCAGCGCCGCCTCGCTCGTGCTCGCCGCGTCCTTGAAGCGCATCGGCGCCAACCCCGACGTGCAGCCGACCGACTGGAACAGCGTGCTGACCCGCCGCGCGGTCAAGAAAGTTCCGGCCGAGGGCGGCTGGAACATCTTCTTCACCTCCGGTTCCGGTGTCTCCGGCGGCGATCCCTTCACCAACCCGGCCTCGACCGCCTGCGACAAGGCGTGGTTCGGCTGGCCCTGCGATGCCGAGATCGAGCGGCTCCGCGACGCCTGGACGCGCGAGACCGATCCGAAGAAGCAGCGGGCGCTGCTCGAAGACGTGCATCGCAAGCTCTACGAGCACGGCACCTGGTTCACCTACGGACAGTGGTTCACCCAGACCGCGTTTCGTTCCAACCTGACCGGCGTGCAGAACTCGCCGGTGCGTTACTTCTGGGCCGTGAAGAAGGGCTGAACGAGATGCCGGCGATCAACACCACGGCGAATGGCGGGATGGGCGGCGGCAAGACCCGGATTGCCGCCGACATCGACTTCGAGGCCGACGGCAAGCAGGTCACCTGGCTCAAGCTGCCGCATTCGGTCCATCGCTCGGCCTACGGCCATATCGCCATCCCGATCGCCTGCATCAAGAACGGCAAGGGCCCGACCCTGCTCGCCATGTCAGGCAACCACGGCGACGAGTATGAAGGCCAGGTCGCGACCACAAGGCTGATCCGCGAGCTGGAGCCGAAGGAGATCAAGGGCCGCGTGATCGTGCTTCCCGCCGCCAACTTCCCGGCGGCGATGGCGGGCATGCGCACCTCTCCCATCGACCAGGGCAACCTCAACCGCACCTTCCCCGGCGATCCCGACGGCACGCCGACCTGGATGATCTCGCACTACATCGAGACCGAGCTGGTCTCCCGATCCGACGTGATTCTCGACCTGCATTCGGGCGGCTCCAGCCTGCTCTACATCCCGAGCGCGCTGATGGGCGTGAGCAAGGACAAGGCGCGGACGAAGAAGCTGCTGGCGCTGACCGAGGCCTTCGGCGCCCCGGTTGGCTACGTCAATCTCGGCGGCGGCGGCGACCGCACTTCGACCGGAGCCGCCGAGCGCGCCGGCAAGCTCCGCCTCGGCACCGAGCTTGGCGGCGCCGGCATGGTCGGGCTCGACTCGACCCGCATCGCGGTCGAAGGCGTGCGCCGGATCATGGAGCATATGGGCATCGCCAAGGAGACCGACCTCACGAGGAAGAAGCCGAAGACGCGCATGATGGATGTCGGCGGCGACGACTATTACGTCTATGCACCCGATGCCGGGCTGTTCGAGCCCCATGTCGATCTCGGCGCCATGGTCAAGAAGGGCCAGACCGCCGGCGTCGTGCAGTTCGTCGACAACCCGATGCGCCCGCCGGTCCCTGCTCTCTTCCCGCGCGACGGCATGGTGCTGTGCAAGCGCGTCCCCGGCCGCGTCGAGCGCGGCGACTGCCTGTTCCACCTGTCGACGGATCGTTGATCGTGTCCTCTCCCCCGCGTACGACGCGGGAGAGGGGTACGAGGCGTTACGCCATCCCGTCCGGTTCGAGCTGCGTGATGTTCACGTCGTCGGGCCGGTTTCGGATCATGTCGGTGAGCTCGCGCTGCGCGGCTGCGATGCCGGGATCGCCGAAGCGGTTGTCCATCTCGGTCGGGTCTCCGGCGAGGTCGTAGAGCTCGCCGGCACCGGATATCTCCTCGATCGTCAGCTTGTGGGTCTTCGTGCGCGCGGTGCGGAGCTTGAGGGCGACGCCGCAGCGCGCCGGGTGCAGGTCCCATTCGTTATAGGCGAAGTCGCGGCTCTCCTCGCCTTCGATCAGCGGCTTCAGCGAGCGCGAATGAAGCGTGCGCGACGGCGCGACGCCGGCATAGTCATGGAAAGTCGCCGGGAGATCGAGGGTGGAGACCGGGTCGTGCACCACCTTGCCGGCAGGCACGCCCGGCCCCTGCATGACGCAGCCGACGCGCAGCAGGCCCTCGTAGTGCATCGGCCCCTTCAGGATCAGCCCGTGATCGCCGAGCCAATCGCCATGATCCGATGTGAACACGACCAGGGTGTTCCCGGCGAGCCCGAGATCCTCGAGCGCCAGCAGAACGCGGCCGACATTGTGGTCGATGAGCGCGATCATGCCGTAGTAGTTGGCGATCAGGTGGCGAAGCTGCTCATCGGTCTGCGGCGGCACCCGCGACTGCTTCTGGCGGAAGGCGAGCAGCGTCGGATCGGCCAGCGCCGGCGTTCCTTCGAGACTCGTGCGGTGCCACCACGGACGGCGGTCGAGATCCATCGTGCGATGCTCAGGCAGATCGACCTCTTCCGGCAGGTGCATGTAGCACCACGGGTCCGGTGCATCGAAAGGATGATGCGGATCGGGGAACGAGGCCCAGGCGATGAAGCGCTCGTTCTGGTTCTTCCGCAGGAACTCGATGGTTCGGTCGCCGACCCAGGTCGAATTGTGAAAGGCGGTCGGCAGGGCTGAGTTGTGCGTCTGCGCTGCGCCGACATCGGGCGCGAGCCGCGTCGCGTAGAGCCGGTTCAGCCGCTCGCCGCGCCCGCCCTGGTGATACCAGCGCTCGTAGTGCAGCCCGGCGGGCGGCTCCTGCGGCAGGAAAGAATTATGGCCGGTCAGCACGATCTCCACATGCTCGAAGCCCATGTACGGACCGAACCAGTCCGGTCCGTAGTTGACGGTGCTCCGCCGGCATTCTGGGCGGCCGGTCGGCTTGAAGGTGTGCACGGTCGAGAAATGCGCCTTGCCGATAAAGCCGGTCTTCCAGCCGGCCTTGGCGAAGGTGCCGGCGAAACCACTCTCGCCGATCGTCTCGTCGAGCTCGAAACCGTTATCCCAGGCCCCATGCGTGCGCGGCAGGAGGCCGGTCAGGATCGAGGCGCGCGACGGCTGGCAGACGACATTGGGCGTGATGCAGGCAGCAAACCGCGTCCCCTCAGCCGCCATGCGGTCGAGATGCGGCGTCTTCACGCGCCTTCCCTCGAAGCCGAAGCAGTCGCCGCGATGCTGGTCGGAGGTGATGAGCAGGATGTTCGGCGCCACGCCCTATTGAAGGCGGACAGGCGGCGGAGGCAAGCGCTTCCGCCAGCGAACGAACTCCCTTGAAGCGGGCAGCCGACCTTCGCACCATGCCGGCGCCATCGCGTTACAGAGGAACCTCCGATGCTCGACCTCGTGATCAAGGGCGGCCGTATCGTCGACGGCACCGGTGCGCCGTGGTTCAAGGCCGATATCGGCATAGAGGGAGACCGGATCGCCGCGATCGGGCATCTGAACGGCACGGCGGCGAAGCGCAGCATCGACGCCGAGGGCCGGCTGGTCACGCCCGGCCTGATCGACGCGCATACGCATTCCGATCTCACCATCGCGATCGAGCCGCGCGCCTCTTCCGCGGTGACGCAGGGTGTCACGACGCAGATCGCCGGCAATTGCGGCGTCTCGGCGGCGCCGACCATCGACGGCAAGCCCTATTACGGTCCGCTCGACCCGATATTGACCGACGGGCTCGGCTGCGATTGGACCGGCTTCGCCGGATACTTCCAGCGCATCGAGCGTCAGGGAGTGGCCACCAACCTTGCAAGCTTCGTCGGCCACGGCAATGTCCGCGCCGCGGCGATGGGCTATGACGACCGCGCGCCGACCGACGCCGAGATGACGCGCATGGAGGCGCTCACCGACGAGGCGATGCGCGACGGTGCCATCGGCATGACCACCGGCCTCGCCTATATCCCCGGCAGCTATGCCAAAGCTGAGGAGATCGTCCGGCTCGCGCGCGTCGTGGCCAGGCATGGCGGCCTCTACGCCTCGCATATCCGCAACCAGACCGAGAGCATCGTCGCTTCGGCGCGCGAATGCCTCGATGTCGGGCGCCAGGCCGGCATCCCCGCGCATGTCTCGCATATGCAGCCGGGGGCTCCGCGACTCGGCTGCGCGCATGAGCTGCTGACGCTGATCGACGACGAGCGCCGCTCCGGTCTCGATGCAAGCTGCGATGCGATCCCCTATACGGTCGGCTCGACAACGCTGAAGTCGCTGCTGCCGCCCTGGGCCTGCGACGGCGGCGACGCGGCGATGATCAAGCGCCTCAAGGACCCGGCGACGCGGAAGAAGATCATCGACGACACCAATACGCATGGCGCCGAGTCCGGCGGCAGCCGCAAGCGCACACTCTGCAAGAACGGCGATTGGCACAAGATCTGGCTCGCCAGCGGCACGCGCAACGCCAACCTGGTCGGCCAGGACTTCCGTGCCATCGCCAAGGCGCGCGGCCAGGATCCCTATGACGCGCTGCTCGACATCCTGATCGAGGAGGAAGGCAAGCCCTGGATGCTCGCCGAGGACGTTTCGGAGAATGACTTCCTCGACATCGCGCGTCATCCGGTCGGCGGCGTCGTCTCCGACGGCTTCTCGCTGCATCCGGAGGGACCGCTCGCGCGCGGCCGCCATCACCCACGCTCCTACGGCGCCTTCGCCCGCTTCCTCCGCCGTTTCGTGCGCGAGGACGGCAAGCTCTCCTGGGAAGCGGCGATCCACAAGCTGACTGGCTATCCGGCCAATCGGTTCCGGCTCGCCGGCCGCGGCGTGCTCAAGGCCGGCGCCTTCGCCGACATCTGCGTGCTCGATCCCGACCGGGTCGCCGAGACCAACGATTTCGGCGATCCCTACCGCTACGCACGAGGCATCGACTGGGTCGTGGTTAACGGGCAGGTGAGCCTGGAGAAAGGTGCTGCCACCGGTGCCCTTCCCGGCCGGGTTCTGAGGTTCCGCGCCGGCGCCGCGTAACGGGGTATCGTCGCTCACAATTTGGGCTAAATTGCTTCGGTTGCCCCCGATCGGAGCCTCGCCGTATGGCCGCTGACGGCCAACAACCAGATCCCCACGCACTGATCGCCGATGCCCTCGACGGCATCGGTCAGGGGGTGTTGATCGTCGGCCCGGACATGCGGATCGTCCGCGGCAACCGGCGCTTCTGCGAACTCTACGGCGTCGGCGAAGACACGATCCGCCCCGGTATCCACTTCGCCGATCACCTGCGGATGATCGCGGACCGCGGCCTCATCACGGGAGCGGACCCGGAAAAGCAGATCGCCGACCGCCTCGCCTCCCTGGCCGCGCGCAATGACTTCTCCGCCGATCGCCGTCTCCCCAACGGCACGATCATTCACCTCACCGGCCACGCGCTGCCCAACGGCGGCTACGCCTTCACCTTCACGGACATCACCGAGCGCGCGCGCCAAGCCGAGACGCTTGCTGCCGAGGTCGACCGGCAGACAGAGCAGCTGAAGGCGCGGGAGTCGATTCTACGCACGACCCTCGACCATATGGCACAGGGAATCCTCGTCGTCGACCGCGACTTCGATGTGAAGGCCTACAATCAACGTTTGGGGCTGTCCCAGATAACTACCTGAGATGACGCTTAACCCATTGTTTGATCTGGGTTAGTTGCTTGGATGGGTCACTGGTGTTGAAGCGCCACTCGCACTCTTTCAAGAATAGCCCGAAATGGGCCTTCGGGACACCGTTGAACTTGCGCATGTGGCGCTTGGCCTGGTTCCAGAAGTTCTCGATGC
>Ga0194128_10001629_pt1 | contig 38585 bp, 31 predicted proteins | sample TA2KigCa65mmetaG_FD_148650 | JGI IMG/M metagenome (GOLD analysis project Ga0194128, IMG submission 148650) | Freshwater microbial communities from Lake Tanganyika, Tanzania - TA2015037 Kigoma Deep Cast 65m | ecosystem: Environmental > Aquatic > Freshwater > Lake | place: Tanzania: Lake...
TCATTGTCGTATTCGTCGACAACTCGATACCTGAAGCCATCCTGAGTTTGACTTCCGCGAACGCTAATCACATCGCCTGTGACGGAGTTCAGTTCGATCCGCGCGACCTCAACTTCCTCATCTTCAAAATCAGGCAGGTACTCGCCACCCATGAAACTCGGATGAACAGCACTCCGCGCTTTTCTTTCTTCGTCAGTTAGCGAAGCGGCTGTAAAAAATGGGTCGACTTCTAAAAGACGGTCCTCCTCGACCGCCATCTCGAGAATGTCACGACGCCATGTTCCCTTTACCCGTGAAAGCAGTAACTTTTCTGCTGTCATAGGGAAGACCCTAGGGGACGGGCGAAACCCTAGATTGATACCTTCGTAAATGTCTGACATATGCGGCTCCTGTGTTGGAAATGAACCGCATCACGAGTCAGGCTCGTTACATAAGTTGCTGATTTTTGGCTCGTTTACTTGCCTGAATCAGCCACATCCCGCTTTTGGCGGCGACCACCTTGCCCGAGTTGGCAGGTTGGCGAGGACCGAGGTCCTGTCTCTTGATGCCCTCAGATTGTATGTGTTTTTTCGTGTTTTGCCAATCGGGCGTGGCTGGTCGCTATTACCCCTTTGCGTTACGTCGCAACATCAACCAGCAGCAGATAAGACCCATCGCGATAAAGATCACCACCCAAGAGTAGGCCGGCCGCCCCCAGAACGAGGTGTCGAGACTTAAGAAACCCCTCTCTGCGAACAGAAAATAGAACGATGCGAGCGTCGATGCGAGTGCAGCACATACGTAAATCAAGTACTGCCGAGGTCTTGGGGGGATCACGACTCGGTCGATGAGGACTTTAGCGACGCCGGTCAACGTGGCCGGTACGACCCCAAATAAGATCGCGTAGCCGCCCGCGATTACGCCCACCCCGATCCAGATATATAGCGTCTCAAACGTATGGCTTACCCCGTCCAATGCGTGCTTGGGGTCGAAAAGTAAGTCGGTCATCATCGGGAAACTGAGAATCAAAAAGATGCTCATACCGATCCCAGCCGCATAGAGGGGGCCGAGGAACATCCATCGACCGAGTTCGCGAAGCAAGACTTTGAGCTTCAGTGCCACTGAGCCGCCCTCCCCGGACGGTCATTCATGCCGTGAGAACGTCTTACTCCTCAAAGACCTCGTCTGTCCAGATCTTAGCTTGAGGCGCCGCCTGTCAACCTCGCTTCCTTTTGACCTATCGGCCAATCATTCTCGCGAGAGCCGCTTGACCTCAGCCTCTAGAGCTGCGATTCGCTCCGAGAGTTCTCTCTGCTGCGTTGCAAGTTGCTTACTTGTTTCGATCTTATTAATCGACTCTGGAATTGAGGTCGGTGCGATCGTGATGAAATACAAAAAAGCATTCACTTCAAGAAAGTGCCAGTTCATACGCGGGGCGTCATTGAACTCGGATTGGCCGTGTCGGAATGAGTAGAAATAAGCTCCGATATACAAAGCACATCCGTACAGCACACCTACTGATGCGAAGATAATGGCATCGACATCGATATTACCGGCCGCATAGTCTGAATTGCCGAACCAGTTGAGGACTCCGACGCCTACGCAAATGATCGAAGAGAAGAGAGTTGCTTCGGCCCACCGGGTGATCGGCAGAGTGGATCTTCGGAAGGACATAAATGTCACGATCGAGGCAAGAGTCACTAGGAGTACATCAGTGCGAAGAAATGGCTGTGGCGTCCCTCCTAAGTAAACCCCCCAGCCTAACAAGGCGAAGGTGAGTGCCATCGGCAGAGCCCACCAAAGTACGGATCCTGTATGGCGCGCCGGCGCGCGATCCAATCGTGACATCCGTGACACACCCCTTTAGGGGTGTCACGTGTCACGTGGATAAAACCACCACCAAAACCAGCAAACTCATACCCAATGACGCAACCAACGCCTCACAACCAACACGTAGCAAAATGTATGGCTAAACCAAACCGTGAAGGCGGCAGAGAGCGTCAACACACTGGCGCTTCTCTTCCGCCGACACGGTCCTCTCGAAGGCCGCGATTAGCATGTCCGTGGCCTTCCTCCTAGCTGCATCCTGCTCGAAGAACCTAAGCGCCTCTTCCTCATTAATGGCCGCCTGAACGTCCGCCCGCCGCCTCAGCTGATAGGCCGTTTGCCGGGCAAACTGACGGCTATACCCCACCGCCCGGGCTGCCGCCGCCCCGTTGCCCGAGGCCACGTATTCACGGGCAAATGACCGTTGACGACGGTTCACGGCTCTTGGTCCGTGGTTCACGATCAGTGATTACTGTCCTTCATGCGAGACAGTATACCCTAAGGATTACCTATTGATTCACTGGTGTTCTTATCAGCTGTTATGCTGAGAACTACTTACAAACGCCCCCGGCCACCCGCCGTGCTGCTCGATGACCTGGTCGATTTCCTTCATAAGGCGGATGGTCTCGGAGAGGGCGACGACGATCTTCTGGTAGTGCGCGATATCGTCCTTCGAGAGCGTGCGTCCTTTGCGGTCCTTGAGCCACTTCTCGCACACCCGGTAGCTACCAATGTGGAAGTTCCATACATCCTTTGGCACGCCGCGAAAGCCGGTGGTCTGCGCCTCGTCCAGCCACACGGTATTCTTGGACAGCGAGATCTTTTCGACTTTGGCGATTCGGCTGCTGATGAACTCGGTGATGGATTCGTTGACCTTTGGTGATTCCAGCAGGTGCAAGGCGATGAGCTCGGCGTCTAACCTCGCGAGGTCACGAAACAGGTCGGGGCCGCCCGGGCGCGGCAGGCGCGGAAAGTCGCGCTGAAGGAACTTCGCGTACCGGTGGCGATACTGCGGACTATGGAGCACGGCGTAACTGTAGTTTAGGACTGCATCCTCATGCACCAGCCCTGCAGTTTGCTTGAACGCCTGGATCGTCTCGCGCGTCACATTTGACGTCAGACCGTCGCGGCCACCAAACAGAGATGTGCCGGTACCTTTCGATTCCGTCACGTAGAGCGGAAAGCCTGACGTATTCTCCCGACTGCGATTCGAGACGAGACAGCAGTCGAACATGCCTCGCGTGATATAGACGTGATAGAACCCTGTAACGATCTGCTGCCGGCACAGCAGGAGTGCCAGGTTTTCTTGGCGGCCTAGGTGAACCATGACAGGCTTGCGCGGGCTAAACACAAGCGCGTCGTGATAAACGATCCGTCGCTGATCAAATGGGCGGTACTCAACCGACGTACAGCTTTCGATCCATGATCGTCGAGTCAGCGACTTCCGCGCCTCTCCGATGCTCCAATACTTCTTGTCTTCGATACCGAGGGCATCAGCCACCGCAGCATCGGACAAAGCCGGGTCAAGAAATACCTCCATCCTTTCTTCGAGTTCCTGCTGGCTATGGGCAATCGTCAAGCCATCACGATTGGTCTTCACTCCACTGCTGGACAAGGCGAACATGCGATCAACTGACAATCCTGTTTCGTACTCCGCTGCTAATGACTCATCACGGCGAACGAATAAGTACGCCGGAGGCCGAGGTATGACGCTTGCGGTGCACCGGAATGAAGGATCGCCCATCAAGGCCTGGTACTTCGTATCTCGCGAACCTACGAGTTCCTCGTAATACACGATTCTAGGGCGAACGCCCTCCCGTCTAGTTGAAATGGCTATCGCTACCCCCTGTTGGATGTCGAACACATTCTCGTCTCCCGGCTCTCGAATGGCCTTAACGCTGCCATGAAGATCAAGAATGCGCACCACATCGTAGGTATCGAGAAGGTGTGCTCTCAAGCCTCGGAACGTCGCACTGTCAAGATACGCATTGTTGGTAATTAGACCGACAATGCCTGTCGCTGAAGCGCCGATGGCAAGCTCGGCGACTCGAATGAACTTTACGTAGTCGTCTTGTATGTTCAACTCAAACTGCAGCGCGCCACGCTCGCGGATTCGCTCTCCGCGAACGAACTTATAGGCTTCTACAAGTTCCCGATGGCGGGTTTCTAGGTTGGCAGACCAATGTGAGTACGGCGGATTGCCGATGACGACGGTGACGCGTTTGTGCCGCTTGATTTCGTTCACGGCGGCGGCCTCATGAGCGAGCGCCGGGATCGCAAACTCAAATGTGCCCGAGAAGTCGTGTGCTGGCTCCAGCGCGTTGGTGAGGTAGATCCGCGCCCGCTCGTCACTGCCAAAGCGGTAGCCCGTCTCGTAGAGCTTCAGCCCAATCTTGAGATGTGCGACCGCGTAGGGCGCCATCAACAGCTCGTAGCCGTGCAGGCGCGTCAGCAAGTGCTTCGGCACGTACTCGTTCCACAGCGCGTCGATCTTCTTCTCGCCGTGGCCCTGCACCTTCCACTTGGCGACCAGCGTCTTGTGGATGAGGTCGATCACCTCGACCAGAAAGGTGCCGGTGCCGGTGGCTGGGTCGAGGATCTGGACGAAGTCCTCGCCGGGTGAGACGCCCTCGGGGACCTTCAGGTCCTTGTTGCGCTTCGCCATCTCGTCCCAGGTGGTCGTGTCGGCGAGGCCGTCGGCGAGGCCGAACTCGGTGCGCAGCAGCTCGTCCACCGAGCGCACGATGTAGGAGACCACCGGGCGCGGGGTGTAGAAGACGCCGCGCGACATGCGCTTCTTTGCGTCGTACTCCTTTAGAAACAGCTCGTAGAAGTGGATGACCGGGTCTTCCTGCGGATTGCGGTCACCGAAGTCGCGGACGACGGCCTCCATGTTTGCGGCGTCGAGCAGCTCGACCACTTCGGAGACGCCCAGCTCGTCGAAGTCGATGCCGTCGTTCTTGCCTTGGCCGCCCGCCTTGCCCTTGCGCCCGCCGACCTTGAGGAAAGTCTCCATCAGCTCGCGCAGGAACGGGTTGGTGCGCATGTGCGCCGCGAAGTCGTCGGCCGTCTTCTTACTCGGGTCGGCGATGCGCGCTGAGAGCAGGCCGTAGGCGATGGTCTGCGCGTACATGTCAGCGAAGCTATCATTGTCTAAATCGTGAACGAGAGCCGCCTGAAACGTCTTCATCAACTTTGTCAGTTCGCCGGACTCATTTTCGATTTTCAGCGCGTTCTGTATTCGTTCACGGATCTTGGCTGCCAAATGCGCCAATCGCACGGAGAGCGCCTTCGAGGTATCAATAACCTGACGGTGGCGAAGCACGAATGCATCCCGCCATTGGTTACGCCAGTGCTCCTTGTCGCCTGTATCCGCCGGCCAACGTAGTTGATTGGTCAGTTGCTGAGCTACAGCATCAAGATGCAAAACGGTATCGTCGCTATCCCACCCAAGTACCTTCAATGTAGGAAGTCCAGTGCTTTCCGTCGGCGCCGCAAAATGCGCAAAAGATATTTGACGCCCCGATTCCTCATCACCGTAGTTCGAAATGAACAGCAGATCGTCAACCGACCACGCTTTTCGATCAGCCGCGTTTGCGGACTTGCGCTTCTTGACTGTGATTTGGCTAAGAATTCTTCGCAGCGCGACAACGGGGAGCTTCTTCGGCTCGAACATTACAAAGAAAATCCCCCAAGGCTGATTCGCAACCAGTGGGCGCAGCTGCATGATTTTTTCAATCTTTGCTGCGTTTTTGGTGTCGATCCCTAGCTCTTCGGCCGTGTAATCGAAAGTGATTTCAGTGAAGTCGTCAGACTCTATAGGCCACTCAAGTGGGTCCCTGAGAAACGCGATCAGCTGATCGAACCGACGGATATTCGAGAGCCTTTGAGCGATTGTTTTATCCATTTTTCGCCCCTTAATTCAATTCCATCCAGCAACGAAGCACTGGCTTCGGCGCGTTAATCGGCGCTGCGACCTGCTTCAAGTAGCCGTTTTTAATGAACTTCTCAACTTTGTCCCGAAGCGAATGCAACACCTGTTTCTCCGTTTGAGTGAAGCGCTGGGTTTCCTTTTCGCTCGCAATCGTCGGATCGATCTGCTCGGGCTCCTGCGACACGACGCTGCCCGTCTGATCGACCAAGAACCATTGCACGGGGCCGGCATCAAGAGTGAACTCGTTTTTCGATGTGTCTAGAGCCGGAAGGGAATAACAGAGAAACGCGCCGCGGATTCCAGATTGGTCGATTTTCTTACCGCTAAAGATTGCGTGCGGAAGCTGTTCGAGTTGCTGTTCCAAGCCGGGGTTCTCCGCGATGAGCGCCTGGTATTTGAGTTGCATTTCCTCGCGTCGGGTCGTTACGCCCTCGTAGGCCTCATTGAATTCTCTAAGTGCCTTAAGGTGATCGTCTGGTGTAAGAAGCAGACGACCTTCGACACCAAACGTTTCAGAAATCTGAAGAACTTTGTGGGTGACCCGGCTGTAGAGCGTTAGGAGGCCGTTAAGATCATCCGGTGGCAAAAAGTTCCAATACTTGATGTGACCACGGGTCTTCTCGCGTGCCGGATGATCTGCAACGAGTTGCTCTTCCACCGCTGCGCTCATTCGACGATCAACGCGACCGATGCGCTGCATGAGGCGGACTGGGTTCCAATGAAGGTCGTAGTTGATTAAGCGCGTCGCATCCTGAAGGTTCAGACCTTCAGACAGAACGTCTGTCGAAATTAGGATGCGAATTTCCCGCTCACCACTTTGAGCGAGCGCGCCGGAGGACGAGTTGTTGTAGTACGGGGCAAATCGGCAAATGACGGAGCCGCGATTGCCGCTGAATGATCGATCGATAGACTCGACCCCCCCAATCCCCGCTGCATTGAGCGATTTACGGAGATATCTCACAGTGTCAGCAAATTCAGAAAAGATTAGACACTTATGCTCTTTAAGGATTGGATCCGACTTGAGTAGTTTGATCAGCGCCTGAACTTTATCATCGCGCTTTTCATTGATCTGCTTGAGTTCACGGGTAAAGTCGGCGATCTGATTTAAATCGTCGATACAATCGTCAAACATAGCGCCGATGTCATACTCATCGCGCGGTAACTGCTCTACCGCCTCCAGCATTTCCTGCGGGATCAAATCTTCATCGGCTTCTTCCTCGTCGTCCCCGTAAAGCAGATTGAGTTGGTCGAAGAAGCCCGTGATCTCAGGATGACTTTCCTTCCAACGCTCAAGACGACGACGTTCAGCTGGGGTTTCAGCGTGAACCTCCGCCCACGCCAAAATCTTTAGCATCAACCGCTGACAAGATTTGCCGAATGCATGAATCGAACTCTCGAACCGCTTCAAGAATTGAGTTCGGATCAACATCACGACTTGCTTCTGCCGTCCGCGGCGGAACGCGTAAGTCGGATCGTCGGGCTCTGGGGCCGTATCAAGTCGATACGCCTCTGGGTTGTAGATGGGCAGCGCAAATAGCGGGGTACGTTTGGAGAAGGCACGGTCAATCATCTCCAATAAGCGCCCGTACGTTTTCTTAATTGAATACGCAACCACCGCCGGTGAATCGCGGTGCGGGAACAGTGCTGCGTTCGCGCCTTGTTGAATCTGGCTTTGACGAACGTAGGCGCGGCTGCGCTGTACGACGAGTGCTTTGAACAACCGATCGTCGACGAGGGTCGCCTCGTCTACTCCCACATCGACTACGTCTTCATCTTTACCGCTGGCCCCGGCAATGCGTTCACGGATGCTGCGATTTAGGCCAACAAAGTGCCCGCGAATACTGTTGATCCCAAGAGTTCCCGCGAAGTGCGCCTCGTTGTCTTGGGCAAATAGCTCCACCATGTGTCGGAAGTCATCAATCCCGTTGTTAACGGGTGTTGCAGTAAGGAGATACAGCTGCTTCGGCCCCTCCGGCCCGTTGAGCGTCTGCAACAGTTGGCGGTAGCGCGAGGGCTTTCGGTCACCCTTTCCGGCGATACCTGGATTGCGAAAGTTATGGGCCTCGTCGATCACGACGACGTCTGCTTGCGTCCGAATTCCCTCCATCACCTCGGGCCAGTCGATATCGGCGGTTTTCCCCCGGGTAAGGTCGGTGTGGTTAAGGATCTTAAGCGGCAGGAACCCATTCAGAAGCTCGGGACAGTGACGCTTGATTGTCGCCTCCCACACTGGCTCGCGGCCTGACTTCGGCACGAGCAACGCGACGCGACGACGGTCCCGCTTAACAAGTCGCTCCAGAAGCATCAATCCGACAAACGTCTTTCCCAAGCCGACGCCATCGCACAAAAAAGCTCCGCGGTGCTGCGCAGCGATTTTTAAGAGGTTCTTATAGCCCTCTTGTTGATATCGATCGAGCAACGGGAAGACCTTGGATCCGTTGCGCTCAGGCCCAGCGAGCTCCCACTCCGTTTCGGAGAAAGATCCAGTTTTAAACAATTCGTGCAGCGCCTTCGCGTAGACATCGAACGGGGTGAATTCCCTAGTGTGTCGCTCGATGATGTTGATGACGGCGTCGGTAACTTCCTTTCCCTGCTCCCAATGTTCGTCAAACCACTCCTGAAGGATCGTGACCTCACGAGCACTCTGTACCTGAATATTGAGCTCAATGTTCTGCGTCAGGCCGGGTTTGGTGAAGTTACTTGAGCCGACGAGCGCCTAGGATCCAACGACGGCCATCTTGGCGTGAGTGATATACGCCTTCGCGTGAAACTTTCCGGCGTCGTACACCCGGCACTCGATCTGACCGCTCTTGAGGGCGGCGACGATCTCACCCACTCCGTCGAGAAACGGATTTTCAGACTTAGATTTCTCGAGGTTCTCGTCAACGACTGCGACGACCTTTTCTTTCACTGCGTCATAGATCAGCTTACGGGTACGAAAAGTCGTCTCATCCCCCATGAGGATTCGAATCTTTTCAAGCTTGCTCCACTTGCCGGCAAGCGCGAGCAGCGCCCCAACTTCGAAATACCCCGTCGCAACATCGAGGCTCTTTGCGATATCCGTCCACTCTTCTAGGTATCGAAGACCCGTCCACCCCGAGATGCTGTTGTCAACGATAAAAAGATCCTTGCCGGTGTTGTAGGTATTCATAGGTCGAAAACGACACCCTTTTTCCGTTTGATGACCAAACGCCGTCGTTCATCCCCGGGCGCTGGTCTTGTCGTTCAAGCGTGGTCGATTTTTGGGTGTTTTGTCTACAAAGTCGGCGTGGCGGCGGCACAGAGAAGGGGATGTCGCATTCCATCGCGAACTCCTCGAATTCAATTGGGCCCTGCAGCCGCCCCCGCAAGGGCTCCCGCGGGTAAGCCCATCCCAGACTGACGGACTAAGCGCCCCATCGAGCACGAGCGGGTCAAAATCTGATCCGGTGCCAGCAACCAGTCATCCATGCTTAGGGCGCAGTGACGCAGTCAAAAATCAAGGAGGCTTCGGAGGTAAAATATGAGTAATGACCGCCAGATCGACTCCGCAGCAGGCACTCATCTCGAGGATCTGGAACAATAGATATGTCTTGAAGACGATGCGGAGTAACCGACGAACGATAAAGGGCGGCTCAACGTTGTCGCAGATTACTGGTCAATCGACATGAAATCTCGACACGGAGAAGACCTGGTTGAGTAAACTGGGTCGGTCGATGGAGGGAGACTGTCTTCGCCGGACGCGCTTGTCCTTTTCCTGTCCTGCAGAGGCCTTCAGATCAGGACAAGCTTGACCGGGCTGCTGTCTCTAAGTCCTTGAAAATTGGTGCCGGGTGAGGGATTTGAACCCCCGACCAACGGTTTACAAAACCGCTGCACTACCACTGTGCTAACCCGGCGCCGTTGAGTGTCTCGCGAGGGCGGTGATTCTACCCCGATGACCTCTGCTGTCATCACCGAGGGTACACTTGCCGGCCATGAAAACCCGGTGGTCTGTCCTAAGTTTGCTCGGTATTGGTTGTGTCTTCGCCGCCACCGCGCTTTCTTCACCCTACCCCCGACTCGATCCGCGCCTGCCCCTTGAGCGGATCGTCTTCGGCTCTTGCCTCGATGAAGAAAAAACTCCTCCCCGCTGGCAGACCCTACTCGATCGCGATCCGCAGCTCTTCATGATGCTAGGCGATAATGTCTATGCGGACTCCGCCGGGATTCGAGACGTCGGGCCAGATCTCGTTGAGATGCGACGCGCCTATGCGTCACTTGGCGCGCAGCCCGGTTTTCGGGAACTGCGCTCAAAGGTTCCCGTGCTCGCGGTCTGGGATGACCATGACTACGGCCTCAATGACAGTGGCAAAGAAAATCCCATCAAGGTTGAGGCAAAGTCGATCTTTGCTGATTTCTTTGATATCCCCGCCAGTGATCCGATGCGCGCACGAGATGGAATTTATCGTGCTGGTATCTATGGACCCCCCGGTCGTCGTGTGCAGATCATTCTGCTCGACACCCGTTGGTTCCGCTCCCCGCTGCAGCCCACGGATCAACATAACGCGCCAGGTAAACAGCGCTTCGTGCCCGATAACGGCCCACAGAAAACGATGCTCGGCGAAATACAGTGGCGATGGCTAGAGGAGCAACTCCGTCAACGCGCCGAGCTCCGGTTGATTGTATCCTCGGTTCAGGTGATCGCCGAGGGTCACGGCTGGGAGGGATGGAGAATGATGCCGCTCGAGCTCAATCGTCTCACCCGATTGATTAACGATACCCGCGCCAACGGCGTGATCTTTTTATCTGGGGATCGACATCGAGCCGCTGCATATCGACGCATCGAAAGCACGCCTTACCCATTTTATGAATTGACTTCGAGTTCTCTTAACTCGGGTGTCGAGTCGCGGCACCCGGAGATTGACCCACAACGTCTCGGTGGACGTCTCTACGCGGGCGAGAACTTCGGCATGGTGCAGATTGACTGGGAACTCGGTGTGGTTAACCTCGACATCATGAGTCTTCCAGCTGGTCGACGAGTACGCGGCGTATCGCTCGCTATCTCGGAACTACAGCCCTGAGCTAATTGAAATCACTCGCTGCGTGACGTTCCCGCAGCGCATCGGGCTCCTTGGTGCGATTGACTCGCACGCCGCGCTTAACCGCCGGTCGCGCGGCAACGTCGTTTGCCCAGCGCACCACATGACGATAGCCCGCCACTTCTAAAAACTCGGCAGCACCGTAAAGGTTTTGTAATACGAGACCGCCATACCACGGGAAAATGGCCATATCGGCGATACTGTAATGTTTCCCGCAAATGTAATGGCGCTCCGCAAGATTTCGGTCGAGGACATCAAGCTGCCGCTTCACTTCCATGGCAAACCGGTCGATGGGGTACTGCCACTTCTCGGGAGCATAGGCAAAGAAATGTCCGAAGCCGCCCCCGAGATAAGGCGTGCTCCCAACCTGCCAGAAAAGCCATGACAAGCACTCGGTACGCTCCGCTCCAGCCTGCGGCAAGAAAACGCCGAATTTTTCTGCAAGAAAAGCGAGTATCGCTCCAGACTCGAACACGCGCACTGGTGGGTCACCACTTACGTCGAGCAACGCTGGAATCTTCGAGTTAGGGTTCACGCCGACGAAGCCGCTACCGAACTGATCACCGGATCCAATATCGACGAGCCACGCGTCATACTCAGCGCTCTGGTGCCCGAGTGCGAGTAACTCCTCGAGCAAGATGGTCACCTTAATACCGTTCGGCGTACCGAGCGAGTAGAGCTGCAAAGGGTGGCGACCGCGCGGCAGATCTCTCTCATGGGTGGCACCGGCGATGGGGCGGTTGATATTCGCAAAGCGTCCGCCGTTATCCTTGTTCCAAACCCAAGTCTTTGGAGGTGTATAGCTCAAGGCGTTTCCCTTTTTCGTATGGTTACTTCACCGCTGATGAGCGATATTCTTTGGCCATCGATCGTCTTGAGCTGGAGCGCGCCCTGTTTATCGATACCGCAAGCAATGCCATCGCGCTCGCCACTACCGTCGGACACTCGAACTTTCTGGTTATACAAAATATCTGCGGCCCGCCACAACTCGACGAACGGAGCAAAGCCTTCGCGTGAAAACTGAATCAACCCTTCAACGCACCGCTCAATAATCATGGCCGCCAGCCCATTTCGGGCACTCACATCGACGCCTTGCGTAGCAAGATCACTTGCCAAGGTGCCAGTCTTGGCGATCACTCGCTTTGCCTCGTCACCGAGGCGAAGATTAAGTCCGATACCGATGACCACATGACCGGGGCCGCCCGCCTCGGCACGTAGTTCGATAAGAATTCCGCCGAGTTTTTGCCTCGTAGGAGTGACGAGATCATTCGGCCATTTAAGTAGAACTTCGGCTACACCGTAGCGTCGCAATGCCTCGCGTACGCACGTACCGATGGCGAGCGTCAGCGCAGCGAGATCTCTCGGCAGCGGCTCGAGGCTTGTTGAAATTGATAGACAAAGACTGCCTCCGAGTGCCGAGCGCCATGCGCGGCCGCGACGACCTCGACCGCCCGTCTGGTTTTCGGCGAGCAGCGCCGCAAAACTTCCAGGCGGAGGCGGTGTCGTCGATAGCAATGCGGCATTTGTAGAGTCAATCTCCCACTCGACGCTAATCGAGATTAACTCGCGAACCGCTGGTGGGAGTGCAGAGGCAATTTCCTTAATATTCAGTGGTTCGCACGGCGCAACGAGTCGGTAACCCCGGTGCGTTTGTGCCTCGATCGTGAGCCCCATCGCACGCAGTTGTTCGATCGTTTTCCAGACTGCGCTACGCGTGACGCCTGCAGCCCCCGCGAGGGCTTCGCCAGAATGCACGTTGCCATCGGCGAGCGCGCAGAAAATCTCATGCGTGAGCGTCACGGTTTTCTGGTGAGCCGACCGAGCAGCCACAACGTTTTCGCGCGAGGCTCGGTCCCGGCACGCATGCGGGCGATGTTACTGCGATGAGTCCAGACGACAAACACCGCGCACACAATGCCGAACACTGTAAGCGGTAGCACCTCTTCAGGGGCGATAACGCCGCGCGCGCCGGCGTACTGTGCAAGCAATGGCAGCGCACTGGCGGCAACCATTGAACTGAGTCCCACGAACCCAAAGATGAACATCATCAGTAACCACACGGCGAGTATGCCGAGCAGCAACGGTAACGACAGGGCGAGCAGCGTTCCGAGTACCGTAGCCACACCTTTACCGCCCCGAAATCTGTGGAAGACGGGATACACATGGCCGAGTACAACGGCAAAACCGCAGGCAGCGGCAAGCCATTCTGGCGAGAGCGCTGTAGAGAACAAGGTGATCGGTATCCAATGAACGGCGATCACTGCTTTACCGACGTCGATAACGATGACGGCTGCGGCGAAGACCCAACCCTGAGTGCGTAAGGCGTTGGTGCCGCCCGCGTTGCCACTACCCTGCGTTCGGATATCGATTCCTCGAAACCGGCCGATCAGTAAGGCGCCATTTATCGAACCCAGTAAGTAGGCTGCAAGGATGCGCACGAGGAGATCAAACATCACGAAATATTAACGTACGCCCCGTGAGGGTGCAGAATGCGGGAATGTCAGAGCAGATCCCGACCCTAAGCCTGCGGGATATCGACGATGCACGCTTCGTGCGGGACCTGGGCGCCGCCTACGAAAACTATGGCTTCGTCATCATCACCGACCACGGCATTCCACAGCCGCTGATCGACCGGTTCTTACTCTTATATAAGGTGTTCTTCGCCTGGCCAGCCACCGAGAAAGGCCGGTACCACATCAAAGGCGGTGGTGGGGCCCGAGGATATACCCCCTTCGGCATCGAAACTGCCAAAGGCAGTCGGCACTTCGACCTCAAGGAGTTCTGGCATGTCGGTCGTGAGCTGCCGCTTGACCACCCCTATCGGCACTACATGGCTGACAACGTTTGGGTCACCGAGATTCGGGGCTTTAAGGAAACCTGTATCGAGATGTTCGAGACGTTTGACCGAACGGGACGGCGTCTGCTCTCGGCGATCGCCCGTGTACTCGGCCTCACTCCCGATTTCTTTGAAAATAAAGTCCAACTCGGCAATAGCGTACTGCGGGTCATCCATTACCCGCCGATGCCGCCAAGCCCGACCGAGAGTATCCGTGCCGGTGCGCACGAGGATATCAATGTGATCACCCTACTGCTTGGTGCCGAGGAGCCTGGACTGCAGGTACTGAGCCGTCAGGGACAATGGCTCTCGGTCAACCCCGCGCAAGGCTCGATGGTGGTGAATGTCGGCGATATGTTGCAGCGCCTGACAAACGGCACGCTGCGCTCAACGAGCCATCGCGTTATCAACCCTGTCCGCGATCGCGTACAGAACGCTCGCTTCTCGATGCCGTTCTTCCTGCACTTCAATCCGGACTTCCCCATCGCAGCGCTACCCTCCTGCGTGGGCCCCGACAAACCCGAGCCGTTACCGCCGATCCTCGCCGAGGAATATCTGCAGGAGCGGCTGCGCGAAATCAAACTCAAGTGACGGGACATCATCCATGACGCTCTATCTTCAAGCGCTTCTCGGCATCGCCGTGTTTATCGCATTTGTGTTGCCGATGTCGAGTAACCGTAAAACCATTAATTGGAAACTGGTGGGTATCGCACTCGTACTGCAGTTTGCGATCTGTGTACTACTACTTAGAGCTCCAGTCATCAAAGAAGGGCTTCTCTATCTTAACCAAGCGGTCGGAGCGCTCGGCGCCGCAACGCTCAAAGGCTCGGCCTTCGTCTTCGGCTATGTGGGGGGTGGCGATACGCCCTTCACCATCACGAACCCGAATGCCGTAGTGACATTCGCATTTCAGGTGTTGCCGCTCGTTATCGTGATGTCGGCACTCTCAGCGCTGCTCTGGTATTGGCGTATCCTGCCCGTCGTCATCCGCGGCATTTCGTGGGTTTTTGAGCGGGCGCTCGGGACACGTGGTCCCTCGGGACTCGTCGCGACGGCGAACATTTTTTTAGGCCAGACCGAGGCTCCGCTACTTGTTCGCCCCTATCTTGCGCGTATGTCACGCTATGAGCTACTGCTAGTGATGACAGCTGGTATGGCTACCATCGCAGGCTCAGTGATGGTGATTTACTCCGCGATGCTCGGTGAGCAGTTCGACGGCGTACTCGGCCATCTCATTACAAAGTCGATCATGTCGGTACCGGCATCAGTTCTGTTTGCGCATATGATGCTGCCAGAGGACAAGGGTAGCTCTCAGGACCTACAAGAATCACCGCGTATTTATCAAAGTGCAATGGACTCCATCACACGTGGTACGAGCGACGGGCTTGCGCTGTTCCTCAACATCATCGCCATCCTGATCGTACTCACCGCCTTCGTGGCACTTGCCAACAGCATCGTGAGCTTTCTTCCTGCCGTGGCGGGTGAAGCGGTCACCCTCGAACGTATTGCCGGCTGGATCTTCGCGCCTATCGCCTGGCTCATGGGCATCCCGTGGTCTGAAGCGACGACAGCCGGCTCACTGCTCGGTGTGAAAAGTGTACTCAATGAATTCATTGCCTTCATTCAGCTCACCACAGTACCGCCCGAGGCGTTGTCCGATCGCTCGCGACTCATCACCATTTACGGACTCTGCGGGTTCGCGAACCTGGCGAGTATAGGTATTCAGATCAGCGGCATCGGCACGATAGCACCCGAGCGTCGCGGTGATCTCGCTGAGCTCGCATGGCCAGCCTTTGTCGCGGCGACGTTGGGTTCGTGTATGACCGGTTGTATCGTCGGCATCGTCGCGGGCTGAGGTCAAAGCGCTCGTGGCGAAGCTTTACTTCTACTACTCGACTATGAATGCGGGTAAGTCGACGGCCCTGCTACAGGCGTCGCATAACTATGGCGAGCGCGGTATGCGCACGCTCGTCTACACTGCGAAGCTCGATGATCGGGCCGGTGGCAAGGTAGCCTCCCGAATCGGTATCAGCGCCGAGGCTCGCCACTTCATCGCAGGTGAGGATCTATATAAAGAGATTAAAGATGAGCTTGCGCAGGGACCTCTGGCCTGCGTGCTCGTCGATGAAGCCCAATTTTTAACGACGACTCATGTAATGCAGCTCTCCCGGGTGGTCGACGAGCTCAATGTGCCGGTACTGTGTTACGGGCTGCGGACCGACTTCCTCGGACGCTTGTTCGAAGGCAGTGCCCAGCTCTTGGCCTGGGCCGATAACCTGGTCGAGCTCAAAACCGTCTGTTCCTGCGGTCGGAAGGCCACGATGGTGGTTCGGGTCCGGGCAGATGGACGGGTCGAAACCACGGGCGCCCAAGTCGAAATCGGAGGAAACGATCGCTATATCTCCCTCTGCCGTAAGCATTTTGCGTTGGCCTCAGAGTCCGGCAAGCTCTAGTCTGGACCGAACACACTGTGGCGCATACCCAACAGTTCGGGCAGCGCCACGATTGTTGTCGCCTTGTCACACTCTTGCCCGGGTTTCAGGCGATAATTAGTGGCCGTCGGTCCCTGACCAAGGCGTGCCGTGCATAGCGTCAAAGAGCGTTCTTTCAGGAGTTGATCTTCATGCTTCTTAAAAAACTTGCGACCACTTTGTGGGTGAGCGTGTTGACCGTCCTCGTCGTCCCGACGGCGATGGCACAAGAGACCACCTCGGCATTGCGCGGCACAGTATCGGACGTGAGCGGCAAGCCGCTCTCGGGTGTAACGATTACCATCGTCCACACCCCAACTGGCACGCGCTCGACGCAAACCACCAACGATAGCGGCGTGTTCGATGCACGCGGTCTGCGCGTCGGTGGTCCGTATACCGTGGAAATCGCGTCGGGCGGTTATCGCTCGGTTAAGTACGACGACCTGTTCCTCACCGTCGGTGAAACGGGCCGTTTGAACGCGAGCCTTGAAGAGTCCATCCAAGAAATTCTGGTGTCGGCCACCGCGGTTCGCGATGCGATCGATGCCGGCTCTTCCACCACACTCGATCGCGATCAGATCGAAGCCGTGGTCTCGATCAGCCGCGATATCCGTGATCTCGCGCGCCGTGATCCTTTGGTCTCCGCGAACCTTCGTGGTGATGGTGGTATCTCGATCGCCGGCTCTAACCCCCGCACGAACCGCATCTCCATCGATGGCGTGCAGGCGCAGGATGACTTTGGTCTGAACACCGGCGGTCTGCCCACCCGTCGTGGTCCGGTGTCGCTCGACTCCGTCGAGCAGTTCTCGGTCCAAGCCGTGCCGTTTGACGTTGAAAACGGTGATTTCCTCGGCGGCGCCATCAACGTGGTGCTCCGTCAGGGTACGAACGACTTCAGCGGCTCGTTGTTTGGCAACTTTTTAAATGAAGATCTAGTCGGTACCAAGATTCGCAGCACGACGATAAAAACGCTCGTCGAGCAGGATAACTTCGGTGCGACGCTTCGCGGTCCGATCCTCAAGGATCGTCTCTTCTTCGCGCTCTCGTACGAGAACTACGATTCCGTTGACGTGACCTCGGTCGGCCCGGCGGGCGGTGGCTTTGCTACCACGATTATCGGCCCCGCGGGCGGTACGTCGCAGTTAACGACGGCCGACATCAAAGCGGTCACCGATGTGTTTGCGAATACTTATCGCTCGACCTACCCGTTTGGCAGCATCCCGCAGACGAAGCCCATCACAGACGAAAAGTATACGGCCCGTCTCGATTGGAACATCTCCGATAACCAGCGTGCCATGGTCTCCTATCGCAAGTCGGAGTCAGGTGTGATCCAGCGGACAAACCTCAGCGGAGGCAGCGCCGGTCTCGACTCGCAGTGGTATCTCACGGGCGAGCTCGATGAGACGATGGCGATGCAGCTTAACTCCAACTGGACGGATAATCTCTCGACCGAATTTCGGGTGTCGCAACGCGACTACACGCGTCTGCAGGAGCCGCCTGCGGGTCAGAACTTCGCCGATATCCGCGTGTGTACGACGCAGACGAACCTCGATGCGGCCGGTCAGAGCAGCCCGCTGCTCAACTGCCGTAACGGGGCGACCAACGTCGCGGTCGTTCGCTTCGGACCGGACCAGTTCCGACACGCGAACTTCTTGCAGACCGAAAATACGCAGGCTCAATTCTCGGCTGAACTGACGACGGGCGATCATCTCGTGAAGGCGGGTGTGCAGTTCCAGCGTCAGGACATCTTCAACCTGTTCGTTCCGAATAGCGATGGGGTGTACTACTTCGACTCGATCGAAGATTTTGCCGCAGGGCGCGCGAACCAGCTAGTTTACCGTAATGCGCTGTCGGGCAACCCGAACGATGCCGCTGCGAATTTCTCCTACGATACCACCTCGCTCTTCGCTCAGGACACTTGGGACGTCTCAGACAATCTGACGGTCACGTACGGTATCCGCTACGACATGTACAACGTCGGGGATAAGCCAGCGCTAAACCCGAACTTTGTCAGTCGATACGGTTTCAATAACCAGAAAACCTACGATGATCTTGATGTCGCGATGCCACGTTTGTCCTTCGATTGGCGCGCCACCGACACGATCAAAGTAAGCGGTGGTATCGGGCTCTTCTCAGGCGGACTGCCGGATGTATTCCTCTCGAACTCGTTTAGCAACACCGGCATTCGCGATAACACGCTGGTGTTCGAGCGGACAGCGACGGGGTTCACGGAAACCACGGGCGCAGTCAACTGCGCGACCAGCCCGGCTTGCGCCGCGGCGCTCAATGTCGGTGTGAACTCGAGCTTCGGTGCGACGATTCCAGCATCGGTGCAGGCCGCACTCGGTGGCTCAACGGTTCCGGTGACCTCCGAAACGAACTCAATGGTCTCAAACTTCAAGATGCCTTCCGACTGGCGTACGAACCTCGCCGTCAATTGGGAAATCGGTGACGGCTACAACGTGTCGGCAAGCGGTGTATACGTAAACACTAAGAGAGGCCTCGCCTTCCGCGACATCCGCGCTCGTAACCTGATCGTCAACGGTCAGCAAGCCCTGACCCCGGATGGACGTATCCGCTACGACGGTCTGTCGACGGCACAGCGCACAGCGATTGCTGGCACCACCGTCAGTTCGGTCAATCCGGGCTCGAGCCGTGACATCCAAGCGTACAATCCGGCGATCACGGGCACGATTTGGACGGCGGCGTTGGGACTGTCGAAGGCCTATGATAACGGCCTCAACTTTGCTCTCTCCTACTCGAAGCAGAACTCGAACGAGTTCTCGGCTTCGGCACGCTTCTCTTCAACGGCGAGCTCGCTCTACGGCGGTCAGTACGCAGCTCTCGACCCCAATACCACGACCTCGGGCCGCGGACAGGAGGAGATCTCTGACGCAGTAAAGGGTGAGTTCGGCTGGCGTAAGAACCTCTTCGGTGATCTCGAGACCCGCATCTCGCTGTTCGCTGATTGGCGGCGGGGGCGTCCGGTCACGTTCACGATGGCGGGCGGCTCGGGTCGTAACGCCACCTTCGGCGTGAATCGCGGCGCACAGCTCGCTTATATACCGGATCTATCCGGCGAAGCGACGGTGTCAGCTGTCGGTACGACGACCGTTGTCTCGGTCACTTCAGCGCCGCTCGTCGCCTTCGATAGTCTGACGACTCTAAACAATCTGCGCGCGGTCATCTCGAAGTTCGATATCCCGACGGGTGGTATCGTTCCGCGAGGCTCGTACACGAGTAAGGCCATCAGCCTGTGGGATATGCAGTTCAGCCAAGAGCTGCCAGGGTTCGCCGACGGCCACAAGGCTCGTGTCACGCTCGATGTGGGTAATCTGCTCAACCTTATTAATAAGAAGTGGGGCGTGATCGAGGAGTACGGTGAGGAAATACGCTTGTTCGATGTTAGCTGCGCGGGTTCTGGCGGCGTATCGGATAACGCTGGTGTACTCACCTGTGCGAGGTACCGTATCGCCTCGGCGAACTCGACACTGCTCAACCCGGAGACTGCTTCAGGTCCTGCGGGCTTTGTGACCCGCAATACCGAGCGCTCGCGCTGGCAGATCCAGGTGGGTCTCAAGTACGAGTTCTGATGAGTTGAAGCCTCACCAGCATCAACAACGAGGGGGCACCGCGAGGCGCCCCCTTTTTTTGGCGGTGAGGATTTATAACACGACAGCCGCTATCGTGGGCTCACTCGTACTGTACTTTCTCACCGGCCCTTCACAGGCGGACGCTGCGCCGACGCCTCCCCCTGTTGCTCAAGGGACGCTACGTATTGCCACTTGGAATGTAAGTTTTTCCCGACAAAAAGAAGGTGATCTGGCAAGAGAGCTGGCGGACGGTAATTCAGTGCAACCGCGAGTCGTCGCTGCGGTACTGCAGAAAGTCAGACCCGATTTACTGCTCGTCAATGAATTCGATTACGACCCGAAAGCCCCGGCGCTATTTCAGTCAAACTATCTCAGCATCTCGCAGGGCGGTGGCGAGCCGTTGAGCTATCCCCACTCTTTCATCGCACCCTCCAATACCGGCGTGCCGAGCGGGCTCGACTTCGACCGCGATGGCAAAATCGGTGGCGGAGGCGATGCGCTCGGCTTCGGGGTATTCCCGGGTCAGTACGGCATGTTGGTGTTGTCGCGATTCCCCATCGATCGCAACGCAACCCGGACGTTCCGATCATTTCTTTGGCGCGACATGCCGGGGGCGATGCTGCCTCCGGGCTGGTACTCCGACGAGGCGCTCGCAAAACTGTCGTTGTCGTCGAAGAGTCACTGGGACGTTGCCATCCGTTTGCCGACTGCCGCAGGCGCGCCTTCGCGGACACTGCGTTTTTTGGTGAGCCACCCCACCCCGCCCGGGTTCGATGGTCCCGAAAATCGAAACGGTCGTCGCAATCACGACGAGATCCGTCTGTGGGCGGACTACCTCGATCCCATGCTTTCGGGCTATCTCGTGGATGATTCGGCTCGGCGCGGTGGGCTCGATGCGCAAGCCTCTTTCGTCATCGCGGGAGATTTGAATGCAGACCCCGTCGATGGAGGAAGCGTCAGTGGTGCGATCGCACAACTGCTTGAGCATCCGCGAGTCTATCGCGAGGCAGCGCTCGGTGCGTTAGCGCCGCGTAGCCTTGGTGCCGTCGAGGCAGCGGCTCGCCAAGGCGGCATAAATTTGACTCAGCGCGGCGACCCAGCGTTTGATACCGGTGATTTCTCTGACAGTCCTCGATCGGTCGGCAATTTGCGCGTGGATTACGTGCTGCCTTCCAAAGACCTTGAGGTCTGCGCATCAGGCGTGTTCTGGCCGAGAGCCGAAGAGGCGGAGTTTGTACTCGTCAACGACGACGCCGAGCAGAGCTCGGACCATCGTCTCGTCTGGGTCGACATCGCCCTACCGGGACGTCGCTGTCCCCGCTGAGGGTTCGGGCCGCAAGGCCTGATAGCGCTTGCGGGTCGTCGCCGCCGCACACTCTGCAGCCGACATGCTGCTTGTGCAGGCGCCTCCGGTGATCGCGCGCTCCCACGACCCGTACATGGCATTCGGGAGCAGGAACCAGCGCGTGCTGAGTAGCGGAGCAAGCTCATCGGCGCGCGCTGCGTAGACCGGACGATCGACGAAGTCTCGAAGGTCATCGCCGAAGAGTGCGACGATGCGATGCGTCTCGGCGATCCACTTTCGACGAACGGTCTTATCGGAGCTCTCCCACTCTGGTCGCTCACGACGCAGCGAGAGCGCATCCCGGTCTGCAGCATTTGGGAGATCGAGAGCCTGCAGATTACGAAGCGTCGCCGTACGCGCGGGGCATGTATCGTCGGGCGTTGCGTCGATGGGTCGACATTCGCGGTTCGTCACATAGAAGATTTTGTGTCCGGCACGAGAGGCTGCTTGCAGGAATTCGACTGAGCCTGCGATCGCAGGCGCCGACGCCTCTCGCATCCAGGCCTGCCACGAGGGTTCGTCGTACTCGCCGCCGAGCAAAGCCCGACGCGCTTGGTAGAAGGAGTTGTCAAGGACGGTCTCATCGAGGTCCACGATGATGGCGGTCGGCATCGCCGCGAGTCGGCAAGCGTCGACGTTCTGCTGTTCGAGTGCCGCACTTCCGGACGCAGCGATGGTGGTGGCGAGTCGCTCGGTCGCAAGCCGATAGATCTGCAACGCGGAGATTTCATATTCTGCCGCTCGCTGCATCCAAAGGGTGGCGTTCACTTGCTCGCGGCCGATGGTGGGCGGCTCAGCGCCCATCGTCGCCGCAGAAAACACCACCGGAAGCAGCAGCATCAGGCTACGAATGAGTACGGCTCGGGATACGATCGTCATGGGGCGCCATGTTAAGGTGCGTCCGTGCTGAAAGACACCATCCGAACCATCCCCGACTACCCCAAGCCGGGCATCCAGTTCCGCGACATCACGACGTTATTTCGCGACGCAACCGCCTTCCGTGCGGCCGTCGAATCCTTGTCGGCGCCCTATCGAAACCACGGTGTCGGCTCGGTCGTCGGTATCGAAGCGCGGGGGTTCATTCTGGGCGGAGCCGTAGCCCATCAGCTCGGTACGGCGTTCGTGCCTATCCGAAAGAAAGACAAGCTCCCACACGAAACCCTGCGCATCGAGTACACGCTCGAGTACGGGCGCGATGTGATGGAGATCCACCGCGATGCCCTTCGTCAGGGCGAAAAGGTCATTCTCGTCGACGACCTCATCGCCACTGGCGGGTCCGCGCTTGCCGCGATTTCTTTGCTGCGCTCTTTGGGTGCGGATATCGTCGCTGCCTGCTTTGTCATCGATTTGCCTGCGCTTAAAGGCGCAGATCGTGTCCGCGCCCTCGATATCCCCGTACAAACTCTTGTCACTTTCGACGGCCACTGAATCATGCGTCAAAGATCCTTACTTGCCATCGTGTTGGCTGCGCTGCTGACCTGCACCGCCCCGCTTTCGGTGCCGCAAGAGCACACCGAAAAACCTCCTCTTCACGGCCAGCGCTGGATGGCCATCACAGGCAAGCCTCTTGGCGCAACGGCAGGCGCCAGAATCTTTGAGCGCGGCGGTAATGCCGTCGATGCGGCGAGTGCGATGATCGCCGCCACTGCCACAATGTGGGATGTACTGCATTGGGGCGGTGAAACCCAAGCACTCATCTGGCACCCCAAGCTCAAGAAAGTCATCGCCATCAACGCACTTGGCGTCGCACCGACCGGTGCCACACCGGAGTTCTTCAAGTCGAAGGGTCTTAAGTATCCGCCGGAGTTCGGCCCGCTCGCAGCGACAACGCCCGGTACACCGGGGGGCATCCTCGTGATGCTCGCCGAGTACGGTAAGCTTTCGCTTGCAGAAGTGTTGGCACCTGCCATCGAGCTCGCCGATGGCTATCCCATCGAAGCACAGACTGCGAGTCTTATCGAGCGCAATAAATCGAAACTTAAAGAGTGGCCAAACACGGCCCGAGTGATGTTGCCCCGTATGGGTCGCGCGGCGGATCGAGACGGTCGAGAGGGTCCGCAAGCCGGGGAAATCTTCCGGCAGCCGGAGCTCGCCGCCACGCTACGGAAATTGGTCGAAGCCGAAAGGCGCGCACTTGCGCGAGGCGCCACACGCAAGCAGGCCATCATGGTGGCCTACGATCGGTTTTATCGCGGCGATATCGCGACCGAGCTCGCTGCAGCAATTCGGGCCGAAGGCGGACTGATCACGCGTGAGGATCTTGCCAACTGGCAGGTCAAGCTCGAGGAGCCCAGGCAGGTGAACTATCGAGGTATCGACGTTTACAAACTCGACGTCTGGACTCAAGGTCCGATGATGCTGCAAGCCCTCAACATCCTCGAGAACTTTGATCTGAAGGCGATGGGCTACAACTCAGGGCGCTACCTACACACACTATATCAGTCCATGAATCTCGCTTTCGCCGACCGCGACTTCTATTACGGCGATCCTGCCTCTCCACCCGTAGAGCCCGTACGCGGACTGCTCTCCAAAGATTATGCAAAGCAGCGCGCGGGGCTTATCGGTGAACGCAACGATCCGTCGATCGGGCCTGGAGATCCTTATCCCTTTGAGGGCAGCACCAATCCGTATGCTGAGCTATTAAAAAAAGATAAGGTCCCGACAACCCCGGTAGCACCTCGCGATCGACCTTTCTCTCCAGCGGGAGTCGCACCGACGGTGGATCGTCGCTATCGGCTCGATGATCCGGAGGGCGCTTTTTGGCGCGGTACGACCAGCGTCGTAGCGGCTGATGCCGAAGGCTGGCTCGTTTCGGTCACCCCAAGCGGCGGCTGGATCCCTGCGGTCATCGCCGGAAAAACGGGTATCGGTTTGTCTCAGCGTATGCAGTCTTTCGTACTCGACGAACGGGAGAATCCGTTCAACGTCGTCGCGCCAGGAAAGCGCCCTCGCGTCACGCTGACACCTAGCCTCGCGGTCAAAGATGGAAAGCCGTGGCTTGCCTTTGCCGTGCAGGGTGGCGATAGTCAGGACCAAAACCTACTGCAATTTCTTTTAAATATAGTTGAGTTCGATATGACACCGCAGCAAGCCACCGAAGCGGCGAATATGAATAGCTTTCAGCTGCGTGATTCTTTCGGCAATCACGAAACGAGCCCAGGCCGAATGTTGCTTGATGACGAAACGCCTCGCTGGGTACGCAACGAACTCACCGAACGGGGTTATCGACTAGAGTTTCAGCCGCGTACCGCTGGCCCCATCAATGCCATCATGATTGACCATCAAAACGGCACACTCTGGGGTGGCTCAGGAAACCACGGGGAAGACTACGGCATCGCCTGGTAGTAAAGCCGTCCGCTCTCAACAGAGCGGTGATGCCCCCGATCCCCGCCCGCCACGTAGCTCATATTCCTGGGTGCCACGGTGATAGATGTGGTCAGTATCGAGGGCCGCGGTCTTCGCGTATTGGAATGCGGGCGCCAGCGACTCATAAATTGGCTCGAATCCGCGCTGCTCTGTCATATGGAATAACTCGCGAAAGGACTCGATCACAAAGTATGTCGCCTGTAAATCGGAGATGGTGTAGTCAGTTCGCATCACACGATCGACATTTAGGTGAATACGATTTGGAGATCGGCTATCTAGCGCATACACCGTCTCGGTCGGCCCGGACAAAATTCCTGCACCGTAGATGTGTAGCTTACCCTCTTCGAGGGTGAGTCCGAACTCAACCGTGTACCAGTAGAGTGCCGAGAGAGCTTTGAGTCGGTTGTACTTCAGCGCCTTCCAACCGGCGCGACCATAGGCTTCCATATAGCCCGCGAATATGGGATCAGTCAGCAACGGAACATGCCCGAAGACATCATGGAAAACATCGGGCTCTTGAATGTAATCAAACTGTTCTCGCGAACGGATGAAATTTCCTACCGGAAATCGGCGATTAGCGAGGTGATAGTAAAAGACATGGTCCGGGATCAGCATCGGTACAGGTACGACCGACCAACCGGTAAGGCCTCTGAGCTCTTCGCTGATTTCTGTGAAGTTTGGAACTCCCCCGCGGTGTAGGTTTAAACGATCGAGACCGAACATAAACTCTCGGCATGCCCGACCCGATATCAACTTCATCTGGCGCTCATACAGGTCGTCCCAAATACGATGCTCATCAGCGCAATATCGGCGCTGGATAGGCTCAAGCCAATCCTCACCGAGCCCGGCAGGCCGCTTGAGGGGGGCCACATTAACCGAAGTAGGCACCTCCGGGATGATCCGGTAATCAGGTTGCTCGTCCATCGCGATCCGAACCTCAGTAACACCGTACTAGCCGCTGGTTCGATATTTTAGGCTTAAACTGCTGGGCAAGAGGTCCACAATACCCACGAAGAGAAAATGGCGGGTTTCGATATGGGCTGCGGCCACCACGCTGCTCGCGCTGCCCGCAATCGCTATGCTGTTTAGTGCGGAAATAAGGTCGGGGCCGGCAGATTTCGCGATTTTCGGAGCGCTGCTCGTAGGCGTCTGTCTTGCGCTTGAGCTTGCGGTGCGAACCTCAACCCATTTTTGCTACCTCACCGGGATAACACTCGCGGCAGCCGGCGGATTTATGTTGGTATTTATCAATCTTGCTGTGGGTATCATTGGCGATGAGGACAACCCCCAGAACCTGGTGTTTTTCGCGATACCGCTACTCGGTTTTTTCGGTGCACTGATTGGACGCTTTAAACCGACACCTCTCATCAGGACGCTCATCGTAATGGCAGTCATTCAGTTCTTGACGGCCTTCATGGCACCCGTGGAAATGACGCGTATCATGATTTCCTTTACCGGTGTCTTCGTTGGGCTTTGGCTCGTATCCGCCCTCCTGATCCACCGCTCTGCTCATCCATAAATAGCGCCAACCCTCCGGTTAGCCCGCAACGGCTATTATCCGTAAAGGAAATATACTTTTCAGAATTCAATATTCCCGACCGCGAGTGATTCTCTCCGCTCTCGGTATCGGCTAAGGCTTCGCTCCTTGCAGCCTCAGGCCTCAGATAAAGCCTGCATTATTTTGAAAATTTTGGCTCTTTCATTATCCTTCCCTCTCAGCATAGAAGGCGAAGGCTCGACCGAACAGGTGTGTCTACTGGTGGTGGATAATTATCACTCCGACCGGATAACTGCGGTAAGCGTGCAGATACCAAATGAGTTTTCACTAGTGCTTTTCCGGATTCCTGAATAATGATTCTGGATATCGCTATCAAAGAATTTTACCAGACTTCACGCGATGGTCGTTTTCGAGTAGCAGCGGCCCTCTTCCTCCTGCTGACTTTAATTGCTCTTGTTATCGCAACGCAGCGTTATCAGTCTCTCTCGGCAGAGCGGATGCGCGCGCAAAAAGAGGTCGCTTCACAGTGGATGGATCAGGGTGAAAAAAATCCACACTCTGCTGCGCATTATGGACAATACGCTTTTCGTCCAGCCTTGCCCCTCACGTTCTTCGATTCTGGAGTTCAAGCATTCGAGGGCGTCTCGATCTGGCTTGAGGCGCACAAGCGGAACTTCGCGGTCGGGCGACCGGCAGATGATATGTCACCGCTTTCGCGTTTTGGTGAAATCTCACTCGCCTATCTCCTACAGGTCCTTTTGCCTCTTATTTTATTGTTAGTGGCGTATCCGTCCTTCGCAGCAGAGCGCGAGTCGGGAACACTACGTCAATTGCTGGTAAGCGGGGTCGCCGGCGGCCAGTTATTTCTCGGTAAGTTTGTCGGTCTTGCAGCATCCGCTTTGCTGCTTTTGCTGCCGATCATCGGATTTTCGTTCCTCGCACTCGCCTGGTCGTCAGGGACGGTCTGGTTAGTACACGCCGGTTTACTATGTGTACTCTATCTCTGGTTTGTAGCTCTCATGCTGGGACTCGCATTATTTATTTCGGCGATCGCCCCGACTGGCCGTGCAGCACTATTGATCCTCCTTGTGATCTGGGCGCTCGGTAATTTTATAGTTCCAAGAATCGCTGCCGATATGGGCCACCTTGCTTCGCCGACGCCGTCCGTAGACTCGTTGTTACGATCAATTGATGAAGATCTTGCCGCGGGAGTGGATGGGGAGACGTCCGCCGAAAAAATTGAAAGGAGGCGACGGCAACTTTACGCGCTCTATAAAGTATCCACTGATGCGGAATTACCGATCAATATGCAAGGTGTGGTGTTCGGTATCCAGGATGAAATATCAGATATCGTTTATGACCGGCACCTTTCCTCACTCGAAGCGGTAATCGATCGACAGATAGACATCTTCGAGGCTGCAAGTATCCTCTCGCCGCGTATGGCAGTGATGTTGGTATCACAGGAAATTTCAGGGACGAGTATTGGGCATCAGCGTCACTTCGAAGCTGGTGCTGAGGCTTTTCGGCGGGACCTCATGAAAACGCTGAATCGTGATATCACGCTCAACTCACGTTCGGGTGTTAACACTTATCGCTCCAGCGCTGACCTCTGGCGTGAAGCGGGTGAATATCAATTTGTTCCCGAACGCCTCAGTTTAAGCATCAGGCGCTGCGGCGCTCCGCTGACCGTGCTGGTCTTATGGAGTTTTGTGATCGGTATGCTTGCTTGGATCTCTGCTCGCCGCCTCAAAACTGTCGGCTGATGCGGTCGGTAGATCTGCTCATCAGCGAATTCACTATGCTGCGTCGCGAGCAGATTGCTCTCTGGGTGCTCTTCGGTTTGCTGCTCGCCGCGGTATTTGCGGGAATCAGCGGCCGGATGATCATCAGCGAACAACGCTCGGTCGCCCTTGGGGCGAGTGAAGAAGCGCGTATGCTCATTGAATCACTAAAGCAGCAAGCTACTGCAGGAAGCGAGACCGCTCGCTCCCCCGGTGCTGTGGCTTATAGCCTCTTGGCGATACCGGTGACTAAGGCAGCAACGCCGCTAGAAGCCTTAGCGATCGGCCAAGGTGACCTTCTACCTGACACCTATAGAGTCACCGTACGCGGAGCATATACTTTTCTCGGACGGACCGATCCAGAAAACTCCTTACGTCTTGTCTCAGGCAACTTTGATATCGCATTTCTTATCGTATGGGTATTGCCGTTACTGGCGATCGGCTTTCTTTTTGATGTCGTTGTCGGGGAACGCGAGCGTGGTGTCCTAACGCTGGCCGTGGTGGCCGGTGCGAGTGTTGGGCGGTTTATCTGGCACAAATGGTGGGCAAGATTTCTACTCTTGGCAGCAGTCACAACCGTTTCCGTTATTCTCGCAACGTTGATGCAAGAACCCACTTGGACAGTATCGATGGGTTATGTCTTGGTGGGATGGATACTGACCAGTCTTATCTATCTCAGCCTCTGGTGTGCGCTTGCGCTCGTTATCACTGCCTACGCAGGTAGTTCGGAGGCGGCTGCAACACGCCTCGCTGGGGTATGGCTGATTTTCGTCGTTCTGGTACCCGCTATCACCAACCTCATCGCAAGTAGCGCGGTGCCGCCACCATCTCGAGTTGAATTGACGGCAACCTTACGCGAGGCCACCGAGCAAGCCGATAAAGCCATCGCAGCAGAACGTGATCAGTGGTTCTTCGATCATCCAGATCTACAGGGGGAAATGGATCGCCGGGCCTATTACCTGAGTGTTGCCCGTTCCGAGGCGGGTATCGAGAAGATCATGGGACCTTTGTTGGAGGAGTTTGCGCAGAACGCCCGTGACCAGCAACATATCATCGAGATGCTGAAGTACCTGTCACCGGGCACTCTGACTTTCAGATCACTTACCTCGCTTTCCGGTAGCGATGGTCGCCAGCACGCAAACTTTCGCGATGCCGTTATTGCCTATCATAAAAAGTGGCAGGATTTCTTTGTGACGCGGATCGATTCCGATAGGCTGTTGACAGTCGAAGACTATGACCGGCTGCCGATCTTCGCAGCGCCGCAGATCGACGGACGAAAGCTCATATTATCCTCATCGGTTCCGTTGCTACTGATGTTTGCTTTGACATTCGTACTTTGTCTCGTTGCATCACGAAAGCTCCGGGGTACCGATGTGATCATCGGGGTACGCTCCTCCGGAGGGAGCAAATAGTGCTTGCAGCCATCGGACTTACCAAGCACTACGGCGAAGTTCACGCCTTGAATAGTTTTGATCTGCATGTACGTTCGGGCGAAATCTATTGTTTACTCGGGGCCAATGGCGCCGGGAAAACAACAACTCTTCATATTTTTCTTGGGTTCGTACGGGCAACGTCAGGGATTGCACAGATCGATAACATCGATGTAAGCCAAGATCCGATCGCAGCCCGCAAGCGAGCCGCCTATATCCCGGAAACCGTCACACTTTACGGCGCCCTTTCCGGCCTCGAGAACCTCGACTACTTTTCCAAGCTTTCAGGGACTAGGCACTCAGCACAATCACTACGTGGATTTCTCGAACAGACTGGGTTGGCTGCAGAGGCGCACGATCGGCCTTTACAAGGTTATTCGAAGGGTATGAGACAAAAAGTCGGGATTGCCATCGCGATCGCGCGAGACGCTAAGGCCTTGCTGCTCGATGAGCCGACCTCTGGACTCGATCCCAAAGCAAGTAACGAATTTTCACAACTGATCCTCGCCATGGCTGACCGTGGTGCAGCAATTTTGATGGCTACGCATGATTTGTTTCGCGCACGCGAGACAGGCACTCGGATCGGCATTATGCGAGAGGGATCTTTACGTAAGGAATTCAAGGCAGATGAAATTGAACATAGTGATCTCGAACATGAATATCTGAAAACAATGCAGGAGGGATGATATGAAGAACTATATTCTTTTGATCGTTTGCGCTGCGTTAACGGTCGGAGGACCTGTTGCGCAATCTCATAACACCATGACCGCTTATTACGCTCCTGCTGGATTCATGCAGGACTTAGAACTACGGGTAACCCATGGCTGTCAAGGAAGCCCGGTTAAGGAGGTTCGTCTCAAGATCCCAGAAGGCATGATGCGAGTATCAGCGGCGCACAATCGAGATTGGATTATCGAAATGAGAATGCAAAAACTTCCGAAGCCCATACCAGGTGAGGGTGGGAATATGCTCACCGAGACGGTAGATGAAATCATTTGGAAGAATCCGCGCAGTAATCTTCCTGGATCGGGGCGGTTTGAGGGCTTTCGTTTCCGCGGTATGATCCCCGACACCGTTGGAAAAATTATCTTTTTCCGATCCGTCAATATTTGTGAAAGCGGCGAAGAACGCTATGTTGACCTACCGAGCGAACTACTGGAGGCGAAAACGCCAGGTTTGCCCGAAAAACTGCTTAAATTCCTTACTGCGACGGCCACCCCATCTGCGTTCATGATCATCGAGAAACCAACGCGTCCGCAGTACCCGTTTGCTATGCCAGGTCCAAAGAAATAGTACCGCCTGCCGGGAACTTAATATGTTCAGTCGAATGACACACTATCTATCCAGACTTTTTTACCTCTGTGTCCTTGCGATCGGTTCAGCGCAGAGTTTCGGTCATGCCGTGTTACTCGACTCATCACCCAAACCGGGTGAGATGTTGCCGCAGTCGCCGACAGAGGTATTTGCAAATTTCAACGAAGGTGTAGGTCCCATTTTTTTTAAAGTGCTGGACGTCGATGGTCAGCCTGTCGGAGATCCCAGAGAAATTCGCCTCGACGGAACCAAGATGATTCTTCCGCTGCGCGCTCTACTGCCGAAGGGTACGTACGTTTTAACCTATCGAGTTATTTCGGCAGATACGCACCCTGTCGGCGCCACCTTTGGCTTTTCAATCGGAGAGCCGATGAAAGGCATTAACGCGACGGCGGATTCAGGAGGTCGCTCTATCTGGTCGCTTGCGGTCGCGGTCAACCGCTGGGCTCTTTACGCCGGAATGCTGTGGGTCGCCGGTACAGCATTATTCCTCCTGCTTCTCGGGGTAGAGGGCGCTTTACGAGAGGACGTGCGGCAAAAGGCGAGATGGGCGAGCGCCTTGACGGCTCTATCGTATATTTTGGCGGTCGGCTTTGGCGGTGCGGATATGCAGTTAGGCGGTGCTGACGCTCTTTGGAAGGCAGCGACGTGGCAATCCGGCATTGGCAGCACTTTGGCCTTTAGTGCGCTCCTCGGAACGATTGCCATGGCTCTACTGTATGCAGGTTTTGCTGCAGGTGACCAACGCCGGCATGGATTTCTGATCACCGGAGTGGTGCTTGCGATTGGCTCATTTCTAGTGACCGGGCATGCCGCTACAGCACCTCCCGCTTGGCTGATGGCGCCTATCGTTGGCACTCATCTTTTCGCTACCGCCTTCTGGATTGGCGCCTTTCAACCGTTATTGCTGAGCACTAGAGTACTTTCTGCACCTGACGCGGGCGTCTTGATGCAACGCTTTTCGACCTTCGCAGTACCTGCCGTCATTGTCGTTCTGATGAGCGGGACAGCGATCTCACTTAAACAATTAGGTTCCACCACCAGGTTATTCGATAACGCCTATGGCACTGTCCTGCTCACAAAGATTATTTTGGTAATCGTGATCATCGGTATTGCAGCGTATAACAAGATTAATTTAACACCGAAAATTATCACGAATGATGTGATAAGCATAAAAAAAATTAGAAAAACCATCACGCTCGAACTCATGTTATATCTATCGGTGCTCGCCGCGGCATCCGCGTTAACCATGGCTACTCCGCCGCGTGCACTGGTGGCGATCAGTGAAACGGGTGGCACTGACGCGAAGATGGCGACAATTTCCGGCGGTCTCATGAAAAGAACGCTGAAAAATGCTGCAGCCTATAGCGCCGAAATTGAGCTCTCACCCGCCACCGTTGGCGAAAATATGTTGATGGTCACATTGAGAGATCCTGCAGGGAGTATCATAAATAGTGCTACCGCGCTTGAAGTTTCTGTTGCTCTAGAATCAGCAGGGGTCAGCGACGTGAGACTCAAAGCGGAATACGTTGATGATGGTTTGTGGCACGTTATGATTAATGAAACTCTAATTCCAGGAGATTGGTTGCTGACGATTGATGGGTATTTAACCGACTACGACAAAACCAGTTTCGCAACAACCGTCACTTTGAAATAGAACATTGGGATTACTCCTGACAATGCCCAAAAGCGGGTTGTCCTCTAAAGAGGTAGTCAGTAAATAGGTTTTAAGAGTCGATAAGTTTCTCGCGGTAGTAGAATTTGTTACAAAGAGGTTGTCAGCGGCGCGTGATAAGAGGTATTTACGGCCTACTGAATTTGGGGTGATGTTCGCACTTGGTCGCCAGTACGGAATTTCAGAAAAGAGATAGGTTAATAAAGATTAATCAAAGGAGTGGGTCATGCGCCGCTATATTTATCTGATTGCTTTGTATGCGCTTCTCATGTCACTCACCGGATGCGTTAGCACTAGCGCCACCCGCCTCGGCGTCGCCGCTATCCGTCCGGCAGTGGATCCCGAGTCTGTGGTTATCTACCGAACGGCAGATCAGGTTCCTGGAGCCTATGATGAAATTGCGTTGGTCTTCGCCGAAGGTGATCACACTTTCGCAAAGGAGGAGCGCATCTACAATACGATGCGAAAAAAAGCGGCGAGCCTCGGTGCTAACGCGCTAATACTCGATAGCGTAGTTGAGCCTCAGATGGACGAACGCTTGTCAGGTAAGTGGTGGCTAGAGGTTGGTCATGCTCTTTACACTAATATCGTCAATCCCCCGAATCGGAAGGGTAAAGCGATTGCCATTTACGTCCTACCGAAATGACACAGGAGCCACCTCATGCCGATCATGAATGACCCGTGCGGTGGAAAGTTGATCCGCGATGTTTGGCACGCTTAACTCAATTTGACTAGTTTTATTCATCACTGTGATTCGATCGAGGGGTGATCGCTCGCGCAGCGCATCCAGACAAAACAGCCGTCACGCCAAGCTACGGTATCGACAAGACCCAGCCAGATCTCACGAGCATCAAATCCATAGTGCGATGATTTAGGGCGCCCAGCGCGTATCCGCGTTAATTCGCTTTCCCGCACTTTCCAGCGTATCCGGCTGGGACAAAATGAAAGCGCTTGGTGGGTACTTCCCCACATAGTCCCGCCATATCGACTCGTACAGCTCCTTGTGCAAAGCCGGCTGGCGCTGCCTCTGCCGTTGCGCAGCAATCGGGATCTCGACGCTGACGATCTGCTTGTCAGGACTTTGTGCTTGCGCGGCGATGTTACCGGCAGCATCTACTGCGGTTGAAAGTACAGTAGTCGAATCAGCGGTAGGGCGGCGCCAGTCACCATCTGGCCAATAGCGTCGCAGCCCCTGCGGATCATCCGGCAAATAGGCGTTATTGACCATCAAAGACCAGTACCCATTGTGTAGCGAGGCACCTTGCACATCAGCCATTCGATAGCGGCCCGTGGCTACACGCAGTACCACCTCAGCACCTTTGATACCGTAGGCTCGGTAGAGCTCAGGCTCGAGTTGAACTGAGGAGGCTGCGATATTACCGATCCGCGTTCGTGCGATCGGGATAACTCGATCCCAGCCATACATCTCTACATAACGATCCAGCACGTTAAAGACAGTGGTGGTCATCAGCTCGATTTCGCCAAAGGCCCCCATGATATTGCGGATTTGCCATTGCACATCCACGATCGATCCGTCAGGTCCCAAAATGATCACCGCTAAAATGAAATGATTGGGCCAATCACGATCTACGATGTATGCGCCAAAACTCACATAACAGCGATACTCGCGGGCTTTAGCCGCCAAAGCCCCGACTTCCGGACCGGGGACCTCGATACACATCTTAAGAACCGTCGAGCGGGCCCACCGAAATGACAGTCCGCTGAGCGGTAATTCGTGGAACATGACGAGGTCATGTCGCTGCTCCGCCTGCGCGCGATCCAACCACTCGAGCATGTAGGCGAGATTTTCCCGGCGTACCGGTGCTGGGTTTTTGGGGTCTGGCAAACGAATACGCGTTTGTAGCAAAGCCACTCGCAGCCGCTCGAGCGCCAACGGGACAGCCAGGTAGCCCCCGAGTCGCGACTCCGCCGCATGCAAGATTTTTGTTACGAACATAATTTATGTTGATTAGAGTTACTCTGTAACACAAGACACAGTAAAAGATTAAAGAGGGAGATTCGACGGAGCGGGTTGAGTGTTGATATGTATCTATCGGTCACTAAAATTTAACGTTCTTCTTTAATTCGATCATCTCTGCGATCGTCTATCCATGACCCATTCGTACGCTGATCTACCGAAGTTTGTCGAATATCCCCCAGGTTGGTTATACAAGATTCGCCTTTTGCTAAGTCCGCTGTTCTCATCGCCAACATTAAATCGTGTCACGGCGATAGCCAATAAGGGTCACCCTTGCTGACTTAAAAACGGAGAAATCGAAACGAACTTATCGGTGATCTAAGTTCAGCAGAACACGGATCGAGGGTTTATCGCCGAAGAACACCCGTTATGATCAACAAAAATCGGTGGTGAAATCGCGTCAACTTTGTATTTCTTATTTCCTGCGATGAACCCGATGATGTTGGTACGCGCTCGATAAATTCCGAGACCCTTGCACTCGGCTCCTCGACTAACCATCTTTCAGGAGCGGCATAAACCACGGTTTGTCGAAATCTTGCGGCACCCCTCGGGTAAAGCAAATACCGCCAGCAGGACGTCCATTACCGTGGAACACCTCCACGTCACCCTCTCTGCGTCCATCTAAATAAGTAGCACGCTCACGGAGATGTCCGTTTGGCCAGCGCTCCTCCCAAACACCCTCACGGAGCCTAAAAACAAAGCGTCCTGTTTCCAACTGCTGGCCCTGCTGATCGAGTTGTACGAAAGAACCGTGTTCAACGCCCCTCTTAAATTCAATCTGACGTTCCAGACGTCCGTTGGGGTGATACTCCTCTTGTAGCCCATGCCGCCGATTCTCGAAATAATCGGTACGCTGTCGACGCGTGCCATCTATGTAAAACGACTCGGACAAACCATGCAGGCGCCCAGCCCGATAGTTCAGTCGGTAATTCAAAGCCCCGTTCTCGAAGAAAATTTCATCTGGTCTGGTCCCGTCAGTAGACCCCCGGAATAGCTACCGCGCACGCGCAGCTTCCCGGACGGCCAAAATACCTCGTAATGGCCCTCCCATTCACCGCCGACCCGCGTACCTCGTAAACGGACTTGGTCGCTCAGATAAAACCAGATCACAACGCCATCTACTGCGCCGTTCTTCAATTCTTCGCGCTTCGCCAGCCGACCCTCGGCATCAAGAGTCTCCAGTAGACCAGAGGCTGGCTGGTCCGACTCTGCCAAGAAATACTTCCCGTCCCTTTGCACCACATCATTTTCCGCCAGAATCAGGCTCCCGGCACTGGTCAAACCGACGGTTGAAGACGCAAGGTACAAGAGCAAAAAAACCATAACAGCAACTTCAGACACTCGCATCGATTTACCCTCTCCGCATATCAGAGACGTCATCCCCTCATGACGTATCTCTATTTTCGCTATTTCCTATTTTCACCGTCTCGCCTACGAACGCGAAACCAGCAACATGCGAAGCTGAATTCGGTATGTCCGCCTCGATCATACACCCGCATTTTCGTTGAAATCTGGACTTATGGAGCCGACCTAAAAGTCTTACTTTATCGAGTATTTAACTTGGCTTAAAAAGGCTCTTTTGAGAATTTACGTGGACACCTGAGGTCTGGGCAATCTAAATAGATTATATGATTACGTAGTTCAGGACTTAGGCCGCCGCTTCGACAAGCGATCTCGATATCAATCCACTGGTGAGTCAGCTATGTCACAGAATCGGCGAACGGGATCGCTGACCAAGCCGCAGTCTTAAAAATCGACGGCAAAAGTCTGACGCTAACTACAGCCCGAGTGAACTCGCTGTAAATACTCAGTCGGCTGGCCTGATGAAACGCAGAGTCATACGATCCGACTCATCGATCGCATCGTACTTGCTGCGATCAAAGGTCGGATCAGCGGGCTTGCCGGAGCCATAGGGTACGGTGGTCCGGGTCGGAGGTAACGTCCAAACGCCAAAGGGGTGATCTTTAGTATCCCCACGATTGGCATTGACCTCGGAGCGAGCATCGAGCTTCAGACCCGCCCTCTGAACCGCATCGATGACGAAAGCCTCGGTAACGTAACCGCTCGCAGCTTTCGGGTCCTGCGGACCCGGATTGCCGCGATGCTGTTCGATTGCGAGCATACCGCCTTTCTTCAGGGCACGCGCGAGCAGCCCAAGATTGCGATCAAGCATACCTTCCGTTCGCATCCAGCTATGGATCGAACGCGACACCAAAATCAAGTCATAGCTGGCCTCGGGTAGCGGCGCTGCCGTCGCACCCCAGTTTACAAGTTCCACCTGGCCGTAAAGATTTTTATCCGCATAGGCAGCTGCGAAATCGGCACGACTCTTGCGCGAAGCTTCGGGGAGATTAGGGTTGCTGAGATCGGCCGCAGTCGCCGAGTAACGACCGCCGGAACGCGCTGCATAGGGTGCGAGAATGCGCGTCCACCAACCTGCCCCCGGGTGTACTTCTAAAATGTTGACGCCGGGCCTCAGACCCCAAAATTGTAGGCTCTCGCCGGGTCGGCGCGACCCGTCACGGGATTTATCGTCGGCCGATCGCCACGCACCTGCGATGACATCGTTAAGCACAGCGTCTTTATTCACTCCCTGGGTCGCTGTGCCGACCGGCAGGAGTGCCACGCTAGCCAGTAGGACGATAATCCGCTTCACAATTCCGACATCCATTAGATTAGATAACTCCTCCGCGCCCGAACATAGAGACGTAGCCAACTGGTGAAAAGTTGAGGCTAGCAGACCAGCGTCGCTGAGTCACCGCAGAAGCGTGACTCTGCACACGCCCCAGACCCCCCAGATCAAAGTCCAAATGTATGGGGCGGCCTTGAAGACCCACACTGCATAGGTGCAGCGTGCTCGGGCGGCCGTTTTCAACTTTTTGTAATCAACGAGGCTCACACGCCCAGTCATACAGACTGAACCCCGTTCACCGCCGTTCTGTGTCTCTCTTAAATGGTCTCGCGTGGGACGCTTTCACGGTGCAAGCTCCGTCGGACATCAAAAATACACTGACGCCGTCCACTCCGTCTCGCTCTAGGGATCACTACCGTCGCGATATCTTTTGAACTAATGTGGAGATCTCGTACTGTCACAAATCTCTCGATCGCTTTGCATCCGAAAGGTATTACAATCTAAAAAATTCGTTTTTATCGTAAAGTTGAGTGAAATGACCTCCGTAGTAGGCACGTCGTACGAATCGAAGTTAGCGTTTAGAAGGTTCGCCTACCTCGCGCCGCTACTGATCGCTCTCCTACCGCTGATCAGTTTTGTAGCGGCCCAAGCGACAGACCGTTGGATGATCGCGGCCTGCCTCACTCCGCTTGTTCTGTTCCTTGTCATCCCAATTCTCGACTGGCTCATCGGCCGCGATCCGTCTAATCCATCGCAAGTCGAATCTCTAGCGCTCTCTGAAAATCGGTTCTACCGTCTCCTGACCATGCTGTGTCTGCCCGCTTACACATCCGTCTTGTTGTTTGGTGTTTGGGTGATAGCTACCGTACCGATGTCAGTTTTTATAATGTTTGGATGGACGGTATCGATTGGGCTCATTGGCGGGATCGTCGCAATCAATCCGGCGCATGAACTCATTCACAAAGCCTCTACGATTGAACGATTATTCGGTGGAACGCTGCTAGCTATGGTCTCCTACGGAACCTTTAAAATTGAACATATCGCTGGACATCACGTGGACGTTGGAACACCGAAAGATGCCGCCACCGCCTCGATAGGCCAATCGGTATTTGGATTTGTTTTACGTGCCATCGCACAAAATCCTGTCCGTGCGGTGCAGCTTGAGCGGACTGTCTGTAACCGGCGCGGCCTAAAGTGGCGCTGGTACACCAGCGAACTTATACGTTGGGCTTTAGTTTCCGTCATATTCAGTGCACTTTGTGGATTAGTCGTCGCCGAATTTGCGATCTATCCGCCTTGGGTCGGCATTATTTATTTCTTTATGCAATCACTCGTTGCAATTTTCTTACTGGAAATTGTCAACTACATCGAGCACTACGGGTTGAAGCGGCAACCCCTCCCCCCAGCGCATAACTCGATTCGGTATGAGAAAGTCAATTACCAGCACTCCTGGAATACGGACTTCGCGCTGAGTAATGCCCTACTCCTCCAGCTGCAGCGGCATAGCGATCACCATATTCGTAGCTTCCGTCGTTATCAGTCGCTGCGACATCATGACGACAGCCCCCAACTGCCGGCAGGCTACCCCACTATGATTCTGGTTGCGCTTATACCGCCATTGTGGTTTCACATAATGAATCCGCGCGTTCCGCGAGGCTTCTGAAATTTTTATTAAATTATATCGCATGGCCAGAAAAGTACTTAGTTCAAGCTCTGGCGATGTAAAGCCTAGTAGTACCCGACGTCCCCCCGGAAACTAGTCTCAGGACGGTCTAGAGTCTGACCCTGAAGCAGGAGGTCGGACGTGAAGAAGCGGTTCAGCGAAGAGCAGATCGTCGGGATACTGCGTGAGGCGGAAGCTGGGGT
>Ga0194128_10001630_pt1 | contig 38567 bp, 35 predicted proteins | sample TA2KigCa65mmetaG_FD_148650 | JGI IMG/M metagenome (GOLD analysis project Ga0194128, IMG submission 148650) | Freshwater microbial communities from Lake Tanganyika, Tanzania - TA2015037 Kigoma Deep Cast 65m | ecosystem: Environmental > Aquatic > Freshwater > Lake | place: Tanzania: Lake...
TCGCGGTTGAACTTTCTTCGTGACACGGACATGACTCAAATTCTCCTTTGGGAATTTTTGTGTGTCTAGACTCGTGTCTCAGATTTGGGGACAACTCCAATCGGCAGCCTCCAGCCGAACGAGTCTCAAGGACTGGCATTTAGGCGAAACCGCGCCAATGCTGGTCGTGCAGTGCCTGGCGGACAAAATCGCAGTGCCGGAGAACGGGTGGAATTTGGCGACCCAGCGACCCAATACTCGGCTGGTGGCTCTGCCAGGTTGTGGGCACGCGATGTTACCCGAACAGTCTCGGGCCATTTCCGACGCCGTCATCGGTTTCCTGAGTGAGTTTTCGCCAGAGCAAAAGCGCTAAAATTGCGCTTAAGTCGCGCCTGCCGGCGGCGTCGATCCCGAGTACATACACGCGAGCTTTGTCCCGGGAGGAGTTCAACTTCATCCGCACGAGGGTGTAGTCCGGTTCGGACGGGAAATATCCCAGGATGCGCCTTGAGTTGTTTTTCACCGGAACACAGCAATTGGATCGCGTTGCGGGCGCTGATTGTGTCGCCGTAGAGCAACATGTCGATTCCCTCGGAGTGCCGAAAACGGAACCCACGGCTTTCCGCGATCGCATTCACGCGCTGCAGATCGGCCCGGTCGATCACGATGTCGAGATCACAAGTAAGCGATGAATGCGGGCAGTCGGCATTCTCAACGTGAAGAAAGCCCGCAAGCCCTCCGCCTAGTTCGTTGGGCACTCCCGTTTTTTCGAGCGGCGCGGACAGCTTCTTCAGAGTTCCGATCAGTTCGAACACGCGTTCCTCGAACAAGATATTTACAAACTCAGATTGGAAGCGGCATTCCCCAGGAATTCCGTAAAAGTCGAGATACCGCTCATCGCCTGGCAGCTTAGGCCCCGGCCACCCGGGACTTCACCGTCCGTCGATCGATGCCCATGATTCGGAATAGCTGCGCGGCCTATGTACTCCAAGCGTGGCGGCGGCGGAGAATCGAGACGTTGAACCATTCCAATACGATGCAACGCCGAAGGCGAAGTCCAACCTATATTTGGCTGAATGCCGGAAGTGTCGCGATTCTTTGGAATTTCCATACGTTTCTATTACAACGATCACGAACCCGCGCATTTCCATGCGACCTACGGCGAATTCGAAGCACTTCTCGAAATCGATACGCTGTCGGTACTTCGCGGGCAGCTCCCGCGGAGGGCGCTCGCACTCGTTTTGGAATGGGCGATTCTCCATCGCGCCGAACTGCGGGCGGACTGGGACAAAGCGCGGATTGGCGAGCCGCCACTTCCCATCGATCCGTTAGACTGAGTAAGGAGGATTGCGATGACGCTGGTTCGGATCGTATCCGTGAAGCCGCTAGCGGGACATTCCGTGGAGCTCCAACTGACCACTGGCGAAGTTGTGGTTCGCGAGTTGACCCACCTTCTGAACGGTCCGATCTTCGATGGCATTCGCACTGACGACGCGCGGTTCCGGCAAGTAGAGGCCGCCGACGGCACGTTGGTTTGGCCGGGCGGCGCCGACCTTTGTCCCGATATGGTGATCTGGGGCGGATTGCCCCCGTCCGATTCCTCCTCGCTCACCGTTCTCCCCCATCCACCCGGGCCTTCACCGTCCGCCGATCGATGCCCATGATGCGCGCCGCTTCCGAATAGCTACGGGTCTTTTCATAGACTCGCCGCGCGTAGTGGTTAAGCACTTCGTCAGAGGTTAGGGCCGTGCCTTCGAACGCGCTCCAGAACGAGTCCGGCATGGTGGACGCCGCCAGCGGCCGGTACGATTTGCGGATCAGCACGTTGCGCACACACTGCTCCAACTCGCGGTAGTTGCCGGGCCAGCGATAGGCGGGCGGCATCTCGCGGAGGATCCAATCGCGCACGGCCGGATAGGCGGCGTCGGCGTCTTCACCCACAGTGCGCCGCGTCATGTAATAGATCAACTCGCGCAGCACTTCGGGCTTGTCGTCGATCTGCGCCGCCATCGACGGCGTCGCGATCTGGTCGGCGCAGAGACGATAGTACAGGTCCTCGCGGAATCGCCCGGCGGCGATTTCGACGGCGAGGTCGCGGTTAGTCGCTGCGATCAGCTTCCCTTCGAAACGCTTGCGCGCCGTGTCGCCGACGGCCGAGTACTCGCGGCTTTCGATCACGCGCAGCAGTTTCACCTGCAGATGCAGTTCGAGTTCGCCCATCTCGTCGAGGAAGACCGACCCGGTGCGCGGGCAGGCTTCTAGCCACCCGGCGCGATCAGCGATCGCACCCGTGAATGATCCCTTTTTGTGGCCGAACAGTTCGCTTTCGATCAACGCCGGCGACAGCGCCGCGAGGTTCACCGGATAGAACGCTTCCCCGCCCTCAAACGTCATCTTTGACGGTTGAAACGGCAGGTACCGCGCGCCGGCGATCGCCTTGGCGACTAGTTCTTTGCCGGTTCCCGATGGGCCGGTGATCAGCGTCGCGAAGTCGCCCATTTTTGCGAAGAGCGATCCGCGATAACGCTTCATATCGCAGGTGAAGATCGATTCCCAAATCGCCGCGCGCAGCCGCGCCGCGGGCATCGAACTGCCGATTACGTGATCGAAAATGCCGTGGAACGCCCGCATGATCTGCCACGAACAGGCGAAGAAATGCTCCGGCGTCATCGACGTGCGAGGACCAAGGAGCCGGTTCCAGTCGGCGAGAAACTTGCGGAAAAAACTCCAGTCGCGGCGCGCTCCCGCGAAGGACGCGTAGTAGCGCTGATAGAGCAGATAGAGCACGCAGTCTTCATACAACGCGCGCTCGTTGTCGGATGGCCGCCAGTCCGTGATCAACTCTTCGACCTTCTTGTGAATGAGCGCAACGTTCGGCCGGGGCGCTTCCGGGTCGGCCACGGATACGCTCCAAACGGGATCGCCCTCGACAAACTCCTTGCCAAGCGCGGTCTTCTCGAATTGAATCCGCTCGGTGGAAAACGGGTTTGAGAAGGCAAGCCGCGAAACGATATGCGGTAGCCACTTGACCGGTGAGTGTACAGGTTTTATGTACATTTACTGTACGATAATTGCCGGGCAAGTTTCGCGCCTGAAATGGCGATACCCTTGATGAACCAAGTAATGGAACAACTTACTGAATCGGCCGCAATTGGCAATGAAGTTGCCATTGAAGAGAGCATGCAACATTCAAGCTACGGCGCGCTGCTGGCCAACAAGGGCTTTCAATCGTTCCTTTGGACGCAGTTTCTCGGCGCCTTTAACGACAACGTCTTCAAGATGATCGTCTCGGTGGCGGCGGTCTCCTATACGGCCGGCGACTCCGGCGCGGGATCGATCTATCTGGCGTTGACCGGCGCCGTGTTCGTGCTGCCGTTTCTCATGTTTGCGGGCTACGCGGGGCAACTGGCCGATCGTTTTTCAAAGACGCGCGTGCTGGTGATCACGAAGTCGTTCGAGATCGTGACGATGATTTTCACGCTTTGGGCGTTCCAGACCGCGTCGATGCCGATGCTGCTTGGCATCCTCTTCCTGCTCGCGGCGCAAGCCAATTTCTTTTCGCCGGCCAAGTACGGAATTCTGCCGGAGATCCTGCCGGAGCGAGACCTGTCGCGCGCGAACGGGTTGCTCGAACTGACGACGTTCGCCGCGATCGTACTCGGCGGCGGATTGGGTACGCTGCTGTTTGAACATTGGAAACACGAGTCGTGGAAGATGAGCGCGTTTTTGGTCGCGCTGGCGGTGACCGGTTCGCTGGCCAGTCTTGGTATTCCGAAGGTCAAGCCGTCGGGCAATATCGAACCGTTCAAGCTCAACCCTTTCTCCGAGATCACGCTCGGATTCAAGATCCTCGCCAACGACCGGCCGATGTGGCTGACGGTTCTTGGCGTTTCGTTCTTCTGGTTTACCGGTGCGCTGGTGCAGCTAACACTGGTGGTTTTCGTCAACGAGACGCTGCACGGGCATGAAAGCCAGATTGGGTTACTAGTCAGCGCTCTGGCGATTGGGATCGGCGCGGGGTCGATCGCGGCTGGACGAATTTCCGGCGATGCGATTGAACTCGGGATGGTCGCGCCCGCGGGTATTCTAATGGGACTGTTCGGCATTGCGCAGTCGATGGCCTCGACGCAGGAGTCGGCGTTTGCCGCGCTCGCGTTGATGGGATTCTTCGGCGGGCTGTTCATCGTGCCGCTGAATGCGTTTCTCCAGGACGAAGCCGATCCGGAAGAAAAAGGCCGCATTTTGGCCACCAACAACTTCGCGAACATGATCGGCGTGATCGCGGCCTCTGGCACGTTGTACCTATTGCACGATAAGCTGCAATGGAGCGCTCCTGGCGTATTTCTTTTCGCCGGCATCGTAACGATCGCCGCGTCGCTCTGGATTCTTTTCAAACACATGCTTCGTCATTCCGTCCGTTTTGCCTGCTGGTGCATCCTGCACACGCTGTTCCGTTTTTCGATCACCGGCGCGAACAATATGCCCGCCAAAGGCGGCTGCGTTGTCGTCGGCAATCACGTCTCCTACGCCGACGCGTTCCTGATCGGGGCGGCGACGATGCGGCCGATCCGCTTCATTCTATGGAAGACGCTTTACGACATTTCCTGGCTGCAATGGCTGTTCCGCGTGCTGCGGGCCATGCCGATCAATCTGGCGACGCCCCGAGAGGCTGTCGCTACGCTTGGCGCGGCGCGCAAGGAAGTGGAAGCGGGCGAGATGATCGGCATCTTCCCCGAAGGCCAGATCACGCGAACCGGCCACTTGCTGCCGTTCAAACGGGGCTACGAGCGCATCGCCAAGGACTCGCCGATCGTACCGTGCTGGATCGAGGGCGTCTGGGGCCATCCGCTCAGCATGAAGGGCGGCAAGCTGTTCGCCGCGTGGGACAACTGGTTCCGGCCGCCGGTGCGCGTGATCGTCGGCGAACCGGTGCCGGGCAACACGCCGGCCGAAGCGCTGCGCTCCAAAGTTACCGAACTGGCCGCGCAAGCGGCGACCGATAAACGGACATCGAGCGATCACCTTGGACTGCGCTTCGTGCGCGCCGCTCGTAAGCAGTGGTCTTCGCTCGGCATGGCCGATTCGTTCGGCAAGGAACTGACTTTCGGAAACGCTCTGATTGGCTCGCAACTGCTGCGCCGCTGGATCGATTCCAATTGCGCCGATCAACCGATGATCGGCCTGTTGCTGCCGAACGCGGTCGGATCCGCGCTCGCGAATATTGCGGTAACAATCAGCGGGCGCACGGCCGTGAATTTGAACTGCACGGCGGGTCCGGCGTCGATGGCTTCGGCGATCGCGCAGTGCAACATCAAAACGATTTTCACGTCGAAGCTCTTCATTACCAAGCAGAAGATTGAGCAGACGCCGTCGATGATCTTCATCGAAGAGTTGCTGCCGGCGTTTTCGAAGCTCGACAAAGCCATCGCGTTTGCGCAGTGCAAGTTCCTGCCGGCGTCGTGGCTGGCCAAGGGCAACCCGGATCAAACGGCGGCTGTGATCTTTTCGAGCGGCTCGACCGGTGAACCGAAGGGCGTCGAATTGACGCATTGGAATCTGCTGTCGAACATGGAGGCCGTGGCGCAGGTCTACCCCGTCGGCCATACCGATTGCATGCTCGGCATTCTGCCGTTCTTCCACTCGTTCGGCTTTACATACAACTTGTGGTTCCCGCTGCTCGAAGGCTTCCCGGTGATCTTTCATCCGAATCCGTCGGACGCGGGTAAGATCGGTGAGTTGTCACAAAAATACGGCGCGACGTTCCTGTTGTCGACGCCGACGTTTGCCTCCACATACGCGTGCAAGTGCACCAAGGAACAGTTCTCGAAGATTCGCTACGTACTGGTCGGCGCGGAAAAACTGCGGCCCGCTGTCGCGGCGCAGTTCGAAGAAAAGTTCGGACTGAAGATGCACGAGGGTTATGGCTGTACCGAGATGGCGCCGGTGGTCGCGGTGAACGGGCCGGACTTTATCTCCGATGACCCGGATCAGTCCTCGCAGCTTGGCAACAAATCCGAGAGCGTTGGCCGTCCGCTGCCAGGCGTGTCGGTGCGGTTTGTCGATCCGGCCACGATGGAACCGGTTCCGTTCGGGACCGACGGTATGTTGTTAGTGAAAGGCCCGAGCCGCATGAAGGGCTACCTCGGCCATCCCGAGCGGACGGCCAAGGTGTTGATCGACGGCTACTACAACACGGGCGATATGGCCCGCATGGATGAGGACGGGTTCGTCTACATCACAGGGCGGTTGTCGCGGTTCTCCAAAATCGGCGGCGAGATGGTGCCGCATCTGCGCATCGAAGAGACGCTGCAAGAGGTCATGAACGGAGCGGACTGCTTTGTGATCGGCGTGCCGGACGAGGCCCGTGGCGAGCGGCTTGTCGTGCTACATACGAGCAAGGAAATCGCGCCCGCGGCAATGATCGAGCACTTGAACGCCGCCGGTCTACCGGCATTGTGGATTCCGAAACCGAACCAGTTCTACGCAGTCGAAGCGATTCCGACGCTGGGCACCGGCAAAACCGACTTGCGGAAGTCCCAGGAGTTGGCGGTGCAGTTGGCCGGGCGCTAGCTCGCCGCCTGCCGGCCCCAACTGTTGTCGAGGCAATACACGAGCGTCTTCTCCAAGAACTTTCGAAGCACCGGGAACCGCAAACCGCTGTCTTCGAGATCGGCGCGGGTCTTCGTGTTCAGATAGACCTGCCGCGTTCCCATCAGCCGCACGTGGCGGCCGACCATCGCGGCCGAGAACCGTTGGACGCGATCGGGGCAGTTCTTTACGAACTCATCATACTCCGCCACCGACACCATCTTGGGCACGCGCACGGACTTGCCCGCGGGATAGGTGGGATGGCTTTCGATGATGCCGCAGGCGTGCGAGATGAACTCTTGCAACGGCATCGTGCCGTCGGGGCCGAGACACAAGTGGCGGTAAGAGCCGGAAGTGAATCGAAAATCGAAGATATGCGCCAGCGCGGCGGCGACCCAATCGGCGGGCATCAGATCGACGGGAATGTCGGGATCGCCGGGCATAACGGGAAGCTCGGTCACCGGCAACATGCGGAACAGATGATGAATGTAGCCCCACTGGCTGACGACACCGTCTTCGGAATCGGCCAACAACGCGGGTACTCGATAGATGGCCGCGGGCAGCGCGCGCATAGCCTCTTCGACGAGGCACTCGGCTTCAAATTTCGACTGCTGATAAGCGTTGCAGAACTCCTGGCCGGGGGCCATCGGCGCTTCGTCGTAAACACCCTCGCGGAAGCCGTTAACGTACGTCGTGCTGACGTGGCCAAATTTACGCAGACGCGGGCAGGAGCGGGCGAGTTCGAGCATGCGTTGGGCCCCGCCGACGTTGATTTCGCGGGACTCTTCGAGCGGAAGATCGAACTCAACGCTCGCGGCCGAATGGAGTATCTCGGTCACGCTGCCGCGCAGATCCGCATAGGCCGATTCCGAGAGACCCAGGCGAGGTTGTATGAGATCGCCGACGACGGTTTCGACACCCTGCGCGTTGAGCGCCGAGGCCTGGCTCTCGCGGCGAACGAGGGCCACGACGGCGCGCTCGGGGTGGTTCTTCTTAAGGATTGGTAGGATGGAGCGGCCAACCAGGCCGGTCGCTCCGGACAGGAACAGTTTCATCGAACGGAAACGGTTAGTGTATCGTATCGGCCCGGCTCCGGGCAGCTACTCCTTGACGGTCTTGCCGAACATCTGGCCGCCGCCGTTCTTACCGCTCCAGGTGCCGGCATACTGATTGCCGCTGAGTACGACGTGCGCCGTCCATGTGCCGAAGCCGGGAATCGTGAAATCTTCGAGCGTGATCAAGGGTGCCCTTCCGGCCCACTTTACGGTGATGGGAATAGGCACGGCGACCTCTTTGCCTTCGTGAGTCATGCGGGCCTTGAAGATCCACGTTTCGCCAGACGATTTTGCGACGCTGTCGATTTTGTAGCGTTCGGGGCCGAAGGTCCCTTCGCGGTCGAGGCGCGTGGAATAGCCGACCAGCGTGACGCCCTTCATGCGCTCTTCGAACGCCTTTTCGTTGGCGGCTTGCTGGAAATCTTGCGCTGCGATGCAAAGCGCGGCGATGAGAAGAAAGAGGGCTTTCATAAGTTAGTTGGCGCGAAGTGGATACTTTCCGGCGGCGTCGGACCACTTGGCCGGCAGCGTGTCCGGCGTGATCGTGATCGGCGTTGAGAGTTTCAGGCCATCGGCGAATTTAAGTTCGATGAAGTAGGCCGTGAAACCTTTGGCGGGTTTGTCGACTCTGGCGGTGAACGATTTGTTGCCTGTGAGTTGCGTCGCCTTGTAGGCATTGCCAATGGTGTCGACGCGGAAGTCGCGGGCGTCGGGATTGTTTGCTTGCCAGAGTGTTACGGATTCGGGTTTGATGTTGCTCTTCACCGTCACGCTTTCGGGTTTCGTTCGCCACGTTAGGCGCGGGCGCTTTGAGCCGGAGATCACCGACTTGTAGAACGCCAGCATGGTATCGGCGGCGTCGGAGCCGGCGAGGTTGTGCTTGGCGTTGGGAACATAGCGGAGGAGCTTTTCGTCGGAGAGCTTGTCGTAGTAGAAACGGGAGTTGTCGGGCAGGAAGAATTGATCGCCACTGGCGTTGATCAGCATCTTCGGCATGCGCAGCGCGGGGCGGTCGCGATAGTTGAACGGATCTTCGATGGCGAGCACGGCGGCGTATTCGGGCGTTCCGATCTTGTGTGGGAATAGGCCGTGGTTGACGTAGTCCTTGAGCGCGGTCGAGAAGAAGCCCATGGCTTCGAAGTGGTGGCGCGTGATGGCCTCGCTGTTGAGCGCGTCGATGACGACGGGCATAATGGCGGCAACGCGGGGGTCGACGGCGCCGATGAGCCACGTGGTCCAGCCGCGCTTGGAACCGCCGGAGACGACGAACTTGTCGACACCGATTTGCTCGGTGCGCGCCCAGGCTTGGATGGCGTCCATCGCGCGCACGCCGCTCTTGACCATCGCAAGACGCACAAGCCATGTGTCGTCCTTGGTTGTGAAATGCTTCACGCGCGAGTACGCGATGAGATCGTCTTCGAAGCGGGCGGCGTCCGGGGAGTCGGTGAAGCGGAGTGGCTGATTGGGGACCATGCCGAGGTCGGCGACGATCGATCCGGTCTCGACGGCAAAGCGGGCGCTGCGGTCGGGAGATTTTTCGGGAGCGGGGTCGAGGTTCAAACCGCCGCCAATAAAGAGCAGCGCGTGTTTCGACTTGATTTCATTGGGCCGGGTTATGGTGAGCCAGTGCCTCCAGACGGGCTTGTCGACCTCTTTCTCGGTGCGCCAACTCTGCGAGGTCAATTCGAGGACATAGGTGCGGTGTGTAGGCGCGGTCGCAGTCTTAACGACCTTCCAGGCGTATACGGGATCAGGCGCGGCGACGTATTTGTCGAGGGCGGTCGTGAGGAATAGAGCGGTGAGGAGTGTTGTCATTTGGCGATCTCGTTGGTCAGATAATCCACGACGCGCTCGAAAGGATCGAAGCCGCCGAAGTCTTGCGCGACAGGGGCGCGCAGGTTGGAGTTGGCGTTAACGTCGTAGTAGATGAGGCGGCCGTCGGGGGCTTCGAGATATTCGATGCCGCCAACATCGAGGCCGCCGGCGGCGACGATGCGCGACGCTTGTTCGACGGCGTGCGCGGGCACTTCTTTGTAGGCGTAGAACTCGACGGGCTTCGAAGCTTTCATTGTCGGTACTTCGCAGTGGCCTTCGCCGTCGGTTGGGTTGCAGACCTCCGAGGGGCAAAGATTGAATGCGCCATGCGAGATGACGCGCATGGCGTAGAGCAGTCTGCCGCCAAGGAATTCGAGGCGTACGATGCCGTTGGCGGGATCGACGGGGAAATACTCTTGGAGAAGGAAGAGGTTGTCGGGGAGCCAGAGGTTCGGCTGTTCACGCAGGAGCTTGCGGAGCTCGTCGGGGGAGTTGAGGAGGAACATGCGCGCACCGCTTCCGCCTTGTTCGGGCTTCAGTAGCGCCGGCCATGGGCCTTGCCATTGTTCGATGGCGGCTTCGACGTCGTTGAAGGCGAGCGAGCGCGGGTGGTCGATGTTAAGGGACTTCATTAGCGCGCATTGCGCGGACTTCGACAGCTCCAAGCTAAAGGCGCGCGAGCCGTTAAGGACGCGCGCACCGGCTTGTTCGAGCGATCGCATGAGCGAAAGGCAAAGCGGCACGGCGCGGGTGTTGCCGCGGACGTAGGCGCTGGGGCTGGCTTGATTGAAGTAGAGCCGCGCTTCGGGGATTGCGTCGGGGTCGAAAGACGCCCGCTTCAGGTCGATGGTGGTGTAGTCGACGCCGCGGCGGTCAAGGGCGGCGAAGAGTGGGTTTTGCCATTCCGGGTGTTCGTAAATGATGGCCAGGGATTTGGACATGTTAGTTTTTTTTGGCGAGCGCCTTCGTTGCCCGTAGCGCGGCTTCGAGTCCGTTGCGCGAACCGGAGCGTGCTTTCGACTTTATCAGCCCCCCGAAGGTTCCTGTCAAACCGTCGGAGCGGGCCATGTTTAACACAACCAAGTAATGCGCCTTGCCGGGCTGCGATTCGTCGTCAACAAGCGCGCGAAGTTCGAGCGCGGTTTGGAAGTAATGCGTTGCGTAGAGTTGCTTGGTCGCGATAGCGTAGAGCGTAGTTGTGCCGGGCGGCACGGGGTGGATGACGACGTGGTTCAGACGAAAAACGGGCTTGAGGCCGAAGTCGGCGACGGACCAGTAGTAGAAGTCGTCGGTGCCTTTTGGGCGCGGGGCGGTTGGATAGCCGAGCAGAAAGCCGGTGAGCGGGACGAGATGATCGGGCAGCATGTCGGAGCGTTTTATCATGTCGGCGAACTCTTCGGCGACGAAACGCGGGCGGTCGGTGTCGACGTAGGCGGCGAGCTCGGTGTTGCCACCTCGGCGGTAGGCTTCGACGTAGTCGAAGGCCGTCTTGCGGGCGAGATCGTTGACGCGCGTGGCGACGCCGGGGGACGCCCAATCGAGGCGCGCTACGGCGTCCATGGCGGGCTTTCCGAGTTTGACGGCGCACTTGCCGGGGCGGCATTTGCGGAGGTCGTTGATGTCGTCCTTGTCGACGGAGAAGGCGGCGAAGTCGTCAAGCTTGGGCGGCGTGCTGAGCTTGTGCGTGTGTAGAAACCCTTTGCCGGATTCGAGAGTTTCGATGTTGCGGATAACATCGATGGTGCGGGCGGCTGGGCGGTCGATGCGGATGACGCCGGCGACGGACACTTCGCGGTCGACCTTGCCGTTGACAGGAACGGCAATAGGCTGGCCGGTGCGAAGGGTGGCGAGTTGCGCGGGCGTTAGCGCAAGTTTTTGCACAAGGAATTTTTCTAGTCTGGTTTGGGCGGGCAGGGTAAAACAAGCCACGAAGAGCAGGAGCGTGGGGGCGCGCATCCCCCTATTTTGCAACCAACACCCGTAATGTTGCATCCTATTGGGTGAAAGCAAGAGGGGAGTGGATCGCCCATCCGCGCGCTCGTCAAGACGGGTAACACCCCGGGCCGCGGCGTGAATCACCGTCACGGATCAAGACCTTTTGCGCTAGCGATGGGCTAGTGCAGAAGGTTTTTCGCATTTAGGAGTTAAACACAATGAACCGCATGAAAACGTACCTACTACTGGCCGCTCTGACGAGCCTGTTGATCGTCACTGGTCAACTGCTCGGCGGGCGCGGCGGGATGATGATCGCGATTGCGATGGCCGTTGTTATGAACGTCGGCTCGTACTGGTTCTCGGACACGATCGTGCTGAAGATGCACGACGCGCAACAGATTGGGCCTAACGATGCACCGGAGATCTATGGAATGATCCAGCGGCTCGCGCAGCGCGCACAGATTCCGATGCCGCGCGTGTTTGTGATCCCCGACGATTCTCCGAACGCGTTCGCAACCGGGCGCAATCCGGCGCATGGCGCGGTGGCGATGACCGAGGGGATTCTGCGTGTTCTCAGCAAAGACGAATTGGAAGGCGTGCTGGCGCATGAGTTGGCTCACATCGCGCATCGCGACACGTTGATCATGACCGTGTCGGCCACGATAGCTGGCGCGCTGAGTTCTCTCGGCAATATGGCGATGTGGGGCGCAATGCTCGGCGGCGGGCGATCGCACGATGACGAAGACGGCGGCGGACATCCGATCGGCATGTTGGTGGGCGCGATCGTCGCGCCGTTCGCGGCGATGTTGATTCAGATGGCGATCAGCCGGTCGCGCGAGTATCTGGCCGACGAGGCCGCGGCTCGCTACTCCGGAAAGCCGTGGGCGCTGGCGAGCGCGCTGCGCAAGATCGAAACGTGGAGCCATCGCGTACCGATGGAGACCGGCGCCCCGGCGACGGCGCACCTCTACATCTCAAATCCGTTCTCGGGCGGCATGGCGAATCTGTTCAGCACGCATCCGCCGACGGCTGAGCGCGTCGCCCGCCTGGAAGCGATGGCGCGCGTTGCATGACCGAAGTCACCTACTTCCCGTTCGCGGAATATTGGTGGTTTTACGCCGGCTTCACGACAATGATCGTGACGCTGTTGATCCTAGACCTCGGTCTGTTCAATCGCGTGGCGCATCATGTGTCATTCCGCGAGGCGGCGACGTGGGTGGTGGTGTGGGTATCGCTGGCCCTGGTGTTTTGCCTCGGGCTGCATCAGTATGTGCTGGCGAAGTTCGGCGCCGAGGTGGCGAAAGAGTTGGCCCTGGAGTTCTTAACGGGCTATGTGCTCGAAGAGTCGCTGAGCGTCGACAACATGTTTGTCTTCGTGGTCGTATTCGGCTACTTCGGCATTCCGCGCGAGCATCAGCACCGGGTGCTGTTCTTCGGCATTCTCGGCGCGCTGATTTTCCGGGCCATCTTCATCGCGCTTGGATCGGCGTTGTTACAGTTTCAGTGGACGGTGTGGGTGTTCGGCGCGATTCTCATCGTGACCGGTTTGAAGATGATAACCGGGGGATCGTCATCGGTCGATCCGTCGCATAATCCGGCGATGAAACTGCTGCGGCGCTGTGTGCCTCTGACGAAGGAGTTGAAGGGTTCCGACTTTTTTGTCCGCATCGAGGGTCGATTGCACGCGACTCCGCTGCTGGCGTGCCTGATGGTTTTGGAGATGACCGACATTCTGTTCGCGGTCGATTCCGTGCCGGCGATTTTCGCCGTGACTTCGGAACCGCTGGTGGTGTTCACGTCGAATATCTTCGCGATTCTGGGACTGCGGAGCTTGTACTTCCTGTTGGCGGGCGCGGTGCACCTGTTTCATCTGCTGAAGTACGGACTGTCAATCGTGTTAGTGTTTGTCGGGTTGAAAATGGTCTGGTTGAACCGGTTGTTCGACGGGCACTTTCCGATTGTGGTTTCTCTGGCGATCATTACGGGCGTAATCGTCGCGTCGATCGGATTGTCGCTCTTGTTTCCTAGGCCGCCAGAGCCTTCCGAAGCATCGCCCGCGCCCGATGCAGACGTTGCTTGACGTTGTCTTCGGTGATATCAAGCAGTGATGCGGTCTCCGCGGTGGACATCTCCTCGACGTCGCGCAGCAGTATTACCGAGCGATAGTTCTCAGGGGTGGCGCGAAGCGCGCCTTCGAGTTCATCGTGGATTTCTTTACGCAGTAGGATTTCATCCGGGCCGTCGGCGGCGGACTCGACTGGGACGTCGTCGATGGGCAATTCTTCGGCAGGGGCGAAAGCACTTTTGCGGCGCTTCAACATGCAGCAGTTGCGCGCGATGCGAAACACCCATGGCTTGATATTTTCGGGATCGCGCAACTGTTCCCAGTTCTCGAAGACCTTGAGTAGCGTATCCTGCGCCACTTCTTCGGGGTCTTCGCGGTGGCCGCACATTAACCACGTATACTGAAATACTTTCCTTTGGAAAAGTTCGACGAACTGCTGCATGGCGGCTTGGTCGCCTTGGACCAGACGCCGCGCGAGGGCGACTTCAGGGCTGTCAATTTTCTCTGTCACCAATCGAACTTCGATTGTATCTCGCTTATAGAATGCGATATTTACTGTTCGCCGCTATCCTCCCGGCGATGTGCGCGGACCTTTCGCTGGCGGATGCGGCGCGCGCGGCGCTTTCTGGAAATCCCGCGATCGCTTCGGCGAAACAACTGGAAGCCGCCGCTTCGGCGCGGGAGCGCGCCGCGGCGACGGCGCGACGGCCACGGGTGTAATGGCGCGAGGGTGTGCAAGGCGGAAACAATCCGGTCTACGTTTTTAGTTCCCTCCTCACGCAGCGGCAGTTTCGCGAGCCAAACTTCGCGATCAATTCGCTGGTGCGGCCAGACCCGGTGGCCAACTTTCAGTCGCAGATCGGCATCGATCAGGTCCTTCACGATTTTGGACGAACGGACTCGCGGATTAAAGAGGCGCAAATCGGCCGCGAGATGACCGCGCAGGAGCGGCGGCGGAGGGAATTAGAGATCCTGACCCAGACAGCGCGCGCGTACTTCGGCGGGCAGCTTGCGGCGGCCGCGATGAAGGCGGCCGAGTCGTCGATCGCATCGATATCGGCCACGCTCGAACAGGCGAAGTCGCTGCGCGCCGCTGGACGCGCGACCGACGCGGACGTGCTAGCGGTCGAGGTGGAAATGGCCGGGGCCAGAGAAGAGCTGATCCGGCGCACGCAGCAACAGGCGCTGGCGATGGCCGCGCTGAACAACGCGATGGGACAGTCGATCGAGACGATGCACACTCTGACGACGGCGCTGGCGGCGCCGCCTGCGGCGCCAGGCGCAATTCAGATCGACCGCCCCGAGATTCGCGGCACCGAGTTGGCCTTCGCGATGGCGACAACACGCGGCGACCAGGCCAAGGCGATGCGCCGGCCCGAAGTGGGCGTCCGGTTTATCGCCGAGGCCGACCGGCAGCGCTTCGTCACGCGAGGCGCGGCGAACTGGTTTGCGGCTGCCACGCTGCGGTGGAATTTGTTCGATGGCGGGCAATCGAAGGAGATGGCTGCCGAGGCGGCGAGCGCGGCGGCGTCGGCGCGCGAAGACGGCAAGGCGATGCGGAGCGCGGCGGAGTTGCAGGTGAAGCAGGCCGACGCAGCGATCGCCGGCGCAATCGCCCGAGAGAACGTGACAGGGGCGATCACGGAACAAGCGCGAGAGACGGTGCGCATTCTGCGCAATCGGTATGGCGCGGGGCTGGCGACGGTGACCGATGTTTTGCGCGCGGAGGCTGCATTGCTCGGCGCCGAGACACGACGACTCGCGGCGATTCACGATCATCGCGTGGCGCGGATCGAGCGCGAAGCGGCGGCCAGGCGATTGACGGGAGACTCGAATGAACTTCGGTAAATTTGCGGCGGTCGCGCTGATCGCGCTCACTGGCTGCGCGACAAAGAAGGAAGCACCGCGCGTCGAAGAACCGCGCGCAGTGCGTGTGCAAACGGCCATTGCCGAGTCCTCGATGAGGCCGGAAGAACGTGAATTTACCGGCACGGTGACGGCGAAGACGACAGCGGCTGTGAGTAGCCGGATCGCTGGCCACATTAAAGAACTGCGTGTTCGAGAAGGTGACGCGTTGTCCTCGGGACAGACGATTGCGGTGATCGATACGCGCGAAGTGGAGACGGCGATTCGCGAAGCGGAGGCTGGCCGGACCGAAGCGCAAGCAGGCCTGCCGGAGAGCGAAGCCGCGCTACGCGGGGCGCAAGCACAACTCGATCTTGCGCGGACGACGCTTGACCGCATGACGAAGTTGAAAGACAGCAAGTCGATTACCGATCAGGAGTTCGACGAGACGCGGGCGCGCTTCCGGCAGGCACAGTCCCAGGTCGACATCGCGCAGGCGCGTGGGCGGCAGATTCGCGAGCGAATTCAGCAGGCGTCGGCGGCGGTCGAACGCGTTCGGTTACAGCGGAATTACGCGACGGTCACCGCGCCCTTTGCGGGGATTGTGACCGAGAAACGGGCCGAAGCGGGAGTGTTCGCGGGACCGGGGCAGCCGATCGTGGTGATAGAACGCGCCGGCGAATGGCGGCTGGACGCGGCCGTGGATGAATCGCTGCTGAAACATTTGCGCGTTGGGACGGCGGTATCGGTGACGCTTGATGCGCTCGACGAACCGATGGCGCTGCGGTTGAACGAGATTCTGCCGTCGGTCGACGCACGGACTCGTACCGCGACTGTGCGTGTGGCGTTGCCGGGGTGGGCCGGGATTCGAAGCGGGTTATCGGGACGAATGAGAATCGCGGGCGGAGAGCGAAAGGCGATAACGGTTCCCTCATCCGCCGTACTTACGAACGGGCAGTTGCAGCGCGTGTTCGTTCTGAGCGATGGGCGTCTACGCGCACAATTGGTGACAGCGGGCGAGACGCGGGATGGGAAAACGGAGATCGTCAGCGGGATGGAGGGCGGCGAGCGAATCGCCTCGCCGGCATCGGCGGCGCTCACTGATGGCGCGCGCGTCGAGGTGGTTCAGTGACCGGAGAGCGCAGACTCGGTGTCGCTGGGCGCCTCGCTGCGGCGTTCATTCAGTCGAAGTTGACGCCGCTGTTTATCGGCGCTTCGATTGCGGCGGGGGCGTTCGCGGTTTTGAACCTGCCGCGCGAGGAGGAGCCGCAGATCGTGGTTCCGATGATCGACGTGATGGTGGCGATGCCGGGCGCGACGGCGGCGGAGGTCGAACAGCGGTTAACTCATCCGATGGAGAAATTGTTGTGGGAGATTCCGGGCGTCGAGTACATCTATTCCACGTCGCGCGCGGGCTCGGCGATGTCGATCGTCCGCTTCAAGGTCGGCGAAGACGAGGAACGCAGCCTGGTGAAGTTGAACCAAAAGCTGCAGGCGAACTTCGACCGGATTCCCTTTGGCGCATCGCCCCCGATTGTGAAGCCGCGATCGATCGACGACGTGCCGATTTTGGCGCTGACGATTCATGCGGCGAAGTTCGGCGACGATGCGATCCGGCGTGTGGCGGCGCAGTTGGAGAAGGTGATCGCACGGACGCCGGACGTGTCGGAGATCAAAATTTTGGGCGGACGGCGGCGGGAGATTCGTGTCGATGTCGATCCGGCGCGACTGGCGCCGCGCGGTGTATCGGCGCTCGACGTGGAACGTGCGTTGCAAGCGGCGAATCAGCGAAGGCCGGCGGGATCGGTGACGTCGAACGGGCGGGAAATCCTGCTGGAAGCGGGGCAACAACTGGCATCGGCGACCGATGTGCGCGCGGTCCCCGTGAACGCTGCGAATGTCCGTGTGGAAGATGTCGCGGCCGTCGCTGACCTCGGCGAAGAGCCGAAGCAGGCGGTGCAATTCGGCACGCGGGCAGGCTTCGAATCGGCGGTAACGCTGTCGATCGCCAAGCGGCGCGGGACGAACGCGGTGGCGTCGGACGTGTTGGAGCGGATCGAACCGTTTCCGTTGCCGAACGGGATGACAATGACGGTGACGCGGCATTATGGCGAAACGGCGGCGGAGAAGTCGAACGAATTGCTGTTTCACATGGGCATCGCGGTGGTGACCGTTACGCTGCTGGTGGCGCTGGCGCTCGGGCTGCGCGAATCGCTGATTGTGTTCGTCGCGATTCCGGTCACGCTGGCGTTGACGCTGACGGTGTTTTATCTCTACGGTTACACGCTGAATCGCATCACGCTGTTCGCGCTGATTTTTTCGATCGGCATCTTGGTCGACGACGCGATTGTTGTCGTTGAGAATATCGTCCGGCACGCGCGGATGCCCGAGAATGCGGCGCGTGCGATCGCCGATGTCGTGATCGAAGCGGTGGATGAAGTGGGCAATCCGACGATCCTCGCGACGTTGACCGTGATCGCCGCGATTTTGCCGATGGCGTTTGTTGGCGACTTAATGGGCCCATATATGCGGCCGATTCCGATCGGCGCGTCGGCGGCGATGTTCTTCTCGCTCGCTGTTGCGTTTCTTGTCACGCCTTGGGCGACGGTGCGGATCCTCGGCGGCGGGCAGGCGCATGGCGCTGTCGTCGAAGATCGGGTGACGATTCTCTATCGCCGATGGATGTACCGGCTAATTCATTTCGCGCCGTATCGATGGAGCTTTCTGGGCGGTGTTGTGCTGTTGTTGCTTGGCGCGTGCGGACTCGTCTACATCAAGTTCGTGCAGGTGAAGATGCTGCCGTTCGACAACAAGAGCGAGTTCCAGGTGATCGTCAACATGCCAGAGGGAACACCGCTCGAACAGACCTCGCGCGCGACGCGTGAGTTGGCCGAAGCCGCGCTGGGCCAACCGGAAGTCGTCAACGTGCAAGCGTACGCCGGCACGGCGTCGCCCTACAATTTCAACGGGCTCGTGCGGCATTACTTCCTCCGTGCCGAAAGCCATCTGGGCGATCTGCAGGTGAACCTGTTCAACAAACACGAACGAGACAAGGACAGCCATTCGATCGCGAAGGAGATGCGAACGCGGCTGCTGCCGGTGGCGCGAAAACACCGCGCGCGCATTCAGGTGGCCGAGGTTCCGCCGGGTCCGCCAGTATTGCAAACGCTGGTCGCCGAGATCTACGGACCGGATGCGGCGGGGCGCGAACGGCTGGCGCGCCAGATCATGGGAATCCTCGAAAAAACAAAAGGCGTCGTGGATGTCGATTGGTATGGCGAAGCGGACCGTCCTCGGCGCCGCTACACGATCGATGCCGCCAAGGCAGCGGCGCACAACGTCAATGCGGCGATGATCGCGGCGACGCTCGACGCGGCGGCGGCTGGGCGTGTGGCCGGATTGGCTCACGATCCGAACGCAGCCGAAGACGTGTCGATTTCGGTGCGATTAGACCGCGCGGCGCGATCGCGGCCGGGCGTGCTGGAGTCGCTTCGCGTGAACGGCGTCGCTCTGAGCGAGATCGTATCAATAGAAGAGGGCGTTGCGGACAAGGCGATCTATCACAAAAACCTGATGCCGGTGACCTATGTGACGGCCGATGTGGCGGGCGTTGTCGAAAGCCCTGTCTGCGCGATTCTCGATCTCGGCCCGGAGATCGACAAGCTGCAAATCGAGTAGTTCACGGCGACGTTGCCGTCAAGCGATACACGCTATGCGATGAAGTGGGACGGCGAATGGCACATTACCTACGAGGTGTTTCGCGATCTTGGCATTGCGTTCGCGGCGGTAATGATCCTCATCTACGTGCTGGTCGTCGGCTGGTTCGAAAGCTTTCTGACGCCTCTGATCATCATGGCCGCGATTCCGTTTTCGCTTGTTGGCATTCTGCCGGCGCACGGTATCTTGAACGCGTTTTTCACGGCGACGAGCATGATCGGTTTCATCGCGGGCGCCGGGATTGTCGTGCGCAATTCGATCATCCTGGTCGACTTCATCGAACTGCGGCGGCGTGAAGGCATGCCGCTGGATGAAGCGGTAATCGACGCGGGCGCCGTTCGCTTTCGCCCAATGATGCTCACCGCCGCCGCCGTTATGGCGGGCAACATTGTAATATTATTCGACCCCATCTTCCAAGGCCTGGCCATCTCACTGATGGCGGGCGAAATCGCATCGTTGCTGCTTTCGCGGGTGACGGTGCCGATTGTTTATTACATCGCGAATAAATAAGAAGAACAACCCAATGAACGTGGAACGAATGCTCCGCATGATCGCCGGAGCAATGCTGCTGTTGAGTCTGGCGCTGGCCCACTATGTGAGTCCGAACTGGTTGTGGTTCAGCGCCTTCATCGGCGCGAATCTGTTTCAATCGGCGTTCACCAATTGGTGCCCGATGATGACCATCCTGCGGAAGATGGGGGTGCGGGGGTAACAATAGAAAGGGATGGACAACGCGCTCGGTTTACACCGGCTGCACTTCGCCTTCACAATCACGTATCACTACCTTTTCCCGCAGTTGACGATGGGATTGGCTCTGCTGATCTTCGTGATGAAGACGATTGCGCTGCGAACGGGCGACCGGCGTTACGAAGCCGCCGCGCAGTTTTGGATTCGCATCTTCGGCATTAACTTCGCGATGGGCGTCGTCAACGGAATTCCGATGGAGTTCCAGTTCGGCACGAACTGGTCGCGTTTCGCGAAGGCGGCGGGCGGCGTGATCGGGCAGACGCTGGCGATGGAAGGGTTGTATTCGTTCTTCCTGGAGTCGACGTTCCTCGGCATCCTGCTCTACGGCCGCGATCGCGCTGGCCCCCGTATTCATTGGCTGGCATCGCTGGGCGTGTTCGTTGGATCGTGGCTGAGCGGGTTCTTCATCATCGTCACCGATGCGTGGATGCAGCATCCGGTTGGGCATCGAATCGGGGCCAACGGCGAAATCATCCCCGACAGTTTGTCGGTGTATCTGCTCAACCCGTGGGCGTACGCGCAGTACGCGCACAACATGATGGGATCGGTGGTCACGGCGTCGGCGGTGGTTTGTTCGATTGGCGCGTTTTATCTACTTCGCCGCGAGCATGAAGAATCGGGCCGGTTGTTTCTGCGAATCGGGGTACCGGCGTTCGCGTTGTCCTCGGTGATGATGATTTTTCCGACTGGCGACATTCAAGGCAAAATGGTGGCGATGCATCAACCGGTGACGCTGGCGGCGATGGAAGGTCACTTTGAAACCAGAGCCGGCGCGCCGATGAACGTGCTCGGACAGCCCGACGTGGAACGCCAGCGGTTGGACAATCCGCTGCAACTTCCGAACGTGTTGAGCATGATCAGCTACGGCCGTTGGAACGCCGAAGTGAAAGGGCTGAACGAGGTCCCGCGCGATCAGTGGCCCGACAACATTCCGCTGCTGTACTACTCGTTTCACATCATGGTCGGATTGGGCACCATTTTCGTCGCCCTGAGTCTGGCGGCATTCGCTGCACTCCGTCTGCGCAGACTCTTCACAATGAAACCGTTGTTGTGGGCGTTGTTGCTGGCGCTTCCCTTCCCGTATATCGCGAACACCGCGGGGTGGATGACCGCCGAGTTAGGCCGGCAGCCGTGGCTCATTTATGGAATCATGCGAACGGCGGAGGGCGCGTCGGCGCGGGTGTCGAGCGGCAATGCACTGTTCACGCTGCTCGGATTCATGGGCCTGTACACGGTGCTGGGGATATTGTTTTTGTTCCTGATACATCGAGAAATCATGCACGGACCGGAGCCGCACGAGTGATGGAAACGATCTGGTTTGGCCTGGTGGCGCTCTGTTTGGCAGCTTACGTCGTGCTCGATGGATTCGATCTCGGCGTAGGCGCCGTGCACTGGTTGGTGGCGCGGAATTCGGAAGAACGCGCGCAATCGCTTGAGACTATCGGCCCGTTCTGGGACGGCAATGAAGTCTGGCTGCTGGCGGGCGGCGGAACACTCTATTTCGCGTTTCCGACACTCTACGCGAGCGCGTTTTCCGGCTTCTACCTGCCGTTGATGATCGTGCTTTGGCTGCTGATTCTGCGTGGCATCTCGATCGAGTTCCGCCACCTGATTCACGACGATATGTGGACGCCTTTTTGGGACGTCGTGTTCTCGGGCGCAAGCGCGCTGTTGGCAATCGTGTTCGGCGCGGCTCTCGGCAACGTCGTGCGCGGCGTGCCGCTCGATGCGAATCAGGAATTTTTCCTGCCTCTGTGTACGGACTTTCGCGTGTCGGCGAATCCGGGGATTCTCGATTGGTACACGATTCTCACCGGACTGCTGGCGCTGGTGGCGCTGGCGCAACACGGTGCGTTGTGGATCTGCCTCAAAGCGCACGACCCGCTTGAATCGCGTGCTGCGGAAGTCGCGCACTGGCTCACGCCGGCTGTCGCGGCGTTGACCGCTATCGTCACAATCGCGAGTTTTTCCGTACGCCCCCCGTTGATCGGAAACTTTGCGGCGATGCCGTGGGGTTGTCTCTTTCCGATCATCGCGATCGGTTCGCTTGGGGTTGTTCACACGCGAAAATCGTTCGCGGCATCGTGCGCGTACCTGGAGGGAATGCTCGTCAGCGTGGTGTTCAGCGTGTATCCGGAAGTGCTCCCAGCAAGCCCGGGCGCGAAACCGTTAACGATTCGAAACACGGCGGCGCCAGCCTACGGCCTTCAAGTCGGGCTAGTATGGTGGATTCCCGGTCTGCTGCTGGCCGTTGCCTACGCGGTGTTTCTTTACTGGCGTTTCGCGGGCAAACCAGACCGGTCTTCCGCAACTTAAATCGGAGATCGGGGTTATCTACAGGTTATGGTTTCTCGCGGCGTTCTGCCGGTGTTCCTCTTCTGCCTTACCGGCGCCGCATCGGCGTGGGGTCAGGCCTGCACTTCGGTCAGTTTGAACAACTCCGGCGCGTTCGCGGCGGCAAACGGGGGCAACGGAACTTTCAACGCAACCGGCACTCCGTCGAATTGCCTGAAGAGCGCGTCGAGCACCGTCGACTGGATCACGATCTCGTTTGGCGGCGGCACGGCGAATCCGTCGACGTTCGGCTACACGGTGACGGCGAACAACTCCACGCAGCAGCGAGTGGGGGTGATTCAGGTCAACGGCGGGCTAGCCAGTTTCACGGTCACGCAAAGCGGCGTCACCTGTAGCTACAACGTTTCGCCATCGAACGCGACGGTCGGGAGCGCGGGCACAACCAATACGTTCAACGTTACGACAACGAGCGCCTGTTCGTGGACGCCCGTTTCAAACTCGGCATGGATTCAAGTGAGCGGCGGCAGCAGCGGCGACGGCCAGGTCACCTACACCGTTCAGGCGAACACCACGACGGAAGCGCGAAGCGGGACGATCTCCGTCGGCAGCGCCACGTTCACTGTGAATCAGCAGCCGGTGTGCAGCTTTACGCTTTCACCGAATTTCCAACAGATCCGTTCTGGCGCGGAGTCGGGTACAGTGACGATTACAGCGAACGTTTCCAGTTGCGTTCGCAACGCCGTCAGCGATTCCACGTGGCTGACGATTCCGGTCGGATCGAGCGGCACCGGTAACGGCACTCTGAGTTGGAGCGCGGCGGCGAACCCGGCATCGACCGCCCGCACCGGACGCATCACGATTGGCGATGCGACTTTCACGGTGCAGCAGGAGGGCGGAAGCTGCTCCTATCTTGTAGCACCGGCTTCGACAACGGTGCCCGTAACTGGTGGCGCGGGGAATTTCACGCTGACGACGAATTGCGCGTGGCAGGCGAGGTCGTCGGCGACCTGGCTGAGCATCGTGGGCCCCGAGAGCGGCAGCGGCACGGCGACCATCGGCTATTCGGCGAGCGGCAATCCCACCCCCGTTGCGCGATCGGCGTCAATTACCGTGGGCGACACCGCATTTATCGTGTCCCAGCCCGCTTCGACGTGCAGCCTCACGCTCAATCCGACATCGTTTGCAATTGGACCGGAAGGCGGCGCGGGCGCGTTTGGCGTCGATGTGCTGAGCGGTTGCAATTGGACGGCAACGTCGAACGCATCGTGGCTGACGATCGCGTCGGCGGCCAGCGGCAACGCGGATGCAACGATCACCTTTAATGTGGCGGCTAACACAACGCCAGGTACGCGCACCGGGGTAATCACCGTTAGCGACAAGACTTTCACCGTGACGCAGCAAGGCGCCAACTGCACGCTGTCGATCGAGCCGGCGTCGAATCTCGCAGTGCCGTCGAACGCGTTTCAGGGAACGATAAGTGTCACATCGACGTGCCAGTGGACGGCGCAATCAACGGTTGGATTTATCAGCATAACGGCGGGTGCGAGCGGCAATGGGAACGGGCAAGTCGCCTATTCGGTCGGCGCGAATCCGTCGGCGCAGAGCCGCAGCGGCACGATTCGCATCGGCAACTTGACCTTCAATATTACGCAGACTGGCGGGGGTTGCTCGATTACGCTGAACCCGCCGCAAGCGACGATTTCCGGCGCGGTCTTCGCCGGACGGTTCAACATTAACGGGAGTGTCGGCTGCCAGTGGACGCCGTCGACAACCGATTCGTGGATTACCATCGCATCGTTTTCCAGCGTGAACGGCAGTGGCGCGGTGGACTACACGCTCACGCCGAATTTCACTGGCGCGGAACGAACGGGTACAGTGCGCGTGAACAACGAGACGTTTTCGATCACGCAGGGAACATCCAAGCCCTCTATCGTTGCGAACGGGATTTTGAACGCGGCAAGTTTCCGGGGCGGCCCGGTCGCCGCGGGCGAGATCGTGACCATCTACGGAACGCTGATGGGCCCGGCGGAGATCAAAACCCTAGAACTGACGAGCGATCGAACGGGCATAACGACGGAGCTAGCGCGCACGCGCGTGTTGTTCGACGATGTACCCGCGCCGATCATCTATACGACCGACAAACAGCTAAGCTGTATCGTTCCGTTCGAAGTACAAGGCAAGCCGAGCGTAAAGGTGAAGGTCGAGTATCGAGGCGCCCAATCGGACGCGGTCGACATTCCGGTGGCGCAGACGGCGCCGGCGATATTCACCCAAAACGCAAACGGCACGGGCCTGGCGGCAATTCTCAATCAGGACAATTCACTCAACGGGACGGCGAACGCCGCCGCGCGAAACTCGATCATCCAGATCTTCGCGACAGGCGGCGGGCAGACGAACCCGGCCGGACAAACGGGCAAGCTAACCGGGACGCCGTTGCCGCAGTTCCCCGCCGGCCGCATCATAGTGCGCATTAACAACATCGACGCACCGGTCGTTTACGCAGGCGGCGCTCCGGGCTTGGTGCAAGGGTTGATTCAAATCAACGTACGAGTGCCGGCCACGGCGCCGATCGGCCCCGCGGTGCCGATTCTCATTCGCGCGAACAACGTCGATAGCCCCGCGGGCGTGACAGTTGCGATTCGGCAGTAGCCGAAGCTATTTGAAAACTACTTCGTCGCGCTCGTCGCTGCGGAACAACGAAGCGGGCAAACCGGCGCTATTGACCAGGTTCGCGTCGGGGTTGTAGTCCCAAGCGTAACGGACAGCGCGCGGATCCGGAACGCCAGATACCAAAACGGTCGCGCCGTCGATGGTCGCCGTAGCGGGAACGAACTGGCCGTCGGCGCCGGCGATGACGAACCCCTTTACCGCGCCGCCATCACGCGTCTTCAGACCCGTTCCGGCGTGATCGAACCACACGCGCAGATTCTTGCCGTCGCGCGTCGTCTGCCTGTACAGCGGGCTCGACCAGACGAAACCGTTCTGTCCATAGGCCACATGCCGGGCGAGCAGCGCGAGGCGCTTTCCGACATCCTGCTTGTTCTTCGGGTGAATATCGGTGGCCTCGCCGATATCGTTGATAACGACGACTCCCGTGCGTTTCAACGACGTCGCCTTGACTTGACCTTCCTGCACACGCATCCAGTGCCCGTTCTTGGCGGCGTTGCCGAAGTTGGCCAGTTGCACCCAGAAGAACGGGAAATCGCCTTGGCCGAACGCGCGGCGCCAGTCGGTCGCGAGCGTGCGCAGCGCTTCGCCGTAGAGGTGGCCTTGCGCGCGGCCGGATTCGGATTCGCCTTGATACCAGAGCGCGCCCTTGATTGTGTATTTGGCGAGCGGCGCGATCATTCCGTTGTAGAGCGTGGTCGGCTCGTGTTGATGACCAGGGCCGAGCGGCGCGGCGGGACGCGGCCCCTTTTTTCCATCGGCCTCCCATTTGACGACGTACATTTCGTAGCGCGCGTTGTTGTTCGGATACTGCGCGATCGCGTCCTGCCAGAACGTCAAGAACGGCGAGAGATTCGCGTTGCCCGTCAACGCTGGGCCGCTCAGCCAGGAGGCGATCGGCGTGCCGCCCCACGACGAGTGAATCAAGCCCATGGGCACTTTCAAATCCTGATGCAGTTGCCGCCCGAAGTAGTAGAGCACAGCCGAGAAGTCGCGAGCCGAATCGGGAGTGCAGACAACCCACTTTGCGTCGACATCTTCGACCGGTGTCGACGATCCCTTTCGCGGAACATAGAAGAGCCGCACTTGCGGGAAGTTCGCGCCGCTGATTTCGGCTTCGGCATTGTTGGTCTGCCGCACGGCCCATTGCATGTTCGATTGGCCGGAACCAATCCAGACGTCACCCACCAGCACATCGGCAATGCGAATGGTGTTCGTGCCCCGAACGGTCATCTCGGCCGGCGCGGCGGGCGTCATCGGCTTTAACCACGCTTCCCAACGGCCCAGCGCATTCGCGGTTGTTTCGGTGGTTTGGCCGCGGAAAGAAACAGTAACGGCTTCGCCGGGATCGGCCATGCCGAAAATCCGCACTGGCACGTCGCGTTGGACCAGCATGTGGTCGCCGATTAGATTGGGCAGTTTGACGGCGGCCTGGCTACAGGCGATCAACAGGAGCGAGAGAAGGGTTGGTTTAGTCATCGCAATCGGACCATCATACAGCTTCGGCGGTGTACCCTGAAAGAGAATGCGTTATTTGTGGATCGCGCTGGCCGGAGGCGCTGGGAGCGTCTGCCGCTATTTGGTCTGGCGCGCGATGAGTGGCATCGATGGGTCGTTGCCTTTCGGAACGCTGGCGGTAAATTTGGCCGGCTGTTTCGGAATCGGTTTGGCCGCGCGTGTCATCCAAGATGAGTTGATACGGCTTGCATTGGTAACAGGCTTTCTCGGCGGCTTCACCACCTTCTCCGCCTTCGGCCTGGAAACGCTGAACCTGCTGCGTGCTGGAGCCGCCGGCACGGCGGTCGTCTACGTCGTTGTTTCTAACGCTGGTGGACTCGCGGCTGCTTGGGCCGGCTGGAGAGTCGCCTCACGATGAAGGCGTTTCGATACAAGTTTGAAACGGCTTTCGGTCTGGCGTGGGCCTCGTTGCGCGCGCACAAGCTGCGAAGCTTTCTCACCCTGCTAGGCGTGATCATCGGCGTTTCGAGCGTTGTGCTAGTCGGTTCGGCGATCGAAGGGCTCGGCAATTATGCGGAGTCGACGACGTCGAAGGCGTTCGGCAGTGAGTCGTTTCTAATCGCACAGGTCGCTAACTTCGGCAAAATGACACGGCGCGAGCGCGCGGAAAAGTTGCGCGTGAATAAAGAGATTCGTCCGGAAGATCTCGATTACCTGCGCGCCACGACCGGCGAGCAGATGCTGTACAGCCCCTATCGCACTCGAGTCGAGGACATCCGCTTCGGCGACATCACGCTGGAAGGCGCGTCGATAATCGGTACTTCGGCGATACTCCCGGAAATCCGCGAAGTGATTACCACCGATGGCCGCTTCTTCACGGAACAAGAAGAGCACAACAAGCAGTTTGTGTGCGTCGTTGGGACCGAGGTGCAGGCGAAATTTTTTGGCGACGCGAGCCCTGTCGGCAAGTTCATCACAGTGCGTGGGTATTCGTTTCAGATCGTCGGATTGCAAGAGAAACTCGGCAACGCCGGAGGGCGCTTGCAGGACAATTCGGTGTACATTCCGGATTCGGCGTTCACTCGGATTATCGGTCCGGCGCGTTCGACGTCGATCTTCGCGCGGCCGCGGCCTGGCTCGGGTCTGACGCTGGAACAGGGCCTGGATGTGGCGCGCCTTGCGCTGCGAACCCGGTTCAAGACACGGCCGGGCGCGGTCGATAATTTCGACTTCCTGACGCCGGATTCCATTCGGGCGTTCATCGATCAGATTCTCGGTTTGATCGGCGCGGTGGTCGTTCCGGTGACGATGATTTCGCTAGTCGTGGGCGGCATCGTGATCATGAACATCATGCTTGTAAGCGTAACGGAGCGGACGCGCGAGATTGGCATTCGCAAGTCGCTGGGCGCGCGGCAGACCGATATACTCTTGCAGTTTCTAGTCGAAGCCGTGGTGCTCTCAAGCGCCGGGGGAATGATGGGGCTGGGATTGGGGTTTGTGGCGGCGCGCGGGTTGTCACTCCGTTCTACATTGCACTGTCGGTGATCGTCTCGTCGGCGGTCGGCGTAATTTCCGGGTGGTATCCGGCGCGCCGGGCGGCAAGGCTCGATCCCATCGAGGCGCTGCGCTCCGAATAACGCCATGCAGATTCCAGGAACTATTTCGTTTCGCGAGTTAATTGCAGTGGCAATGGACTCGGTGTGGGCGCACCGCTTTCGCTCGCTCTTGACGATAGTCGGCATCGTCATCGGCATTACAACAGTGGTGACGGTGTCGTCCCTACTCAGCGGCCTCAAACAAGGCGTGACGACTTTCTTCTCAGAGTTCGGACCGGATAACATCTTTATTTCACGGGTGTCGGGAGACCCGAATCAGAATCCGCCCCCGTCGGAGATCCGTCGCAAACCGGTCGGATCGGATTATGCGGAGTTGATTCAACGGCTGGTTCCATCGGTAGCGGAGGTGAGCGCGACCCTCTACTTGCCGGGCGTGATTGGGCGCACCCCGATTACCGCGAAGGTGCCGGGGTATGAGTCGGACCAGGTGAACATGATCGGGCAGACCGCGTCCGGCTTTCTGACCCAACCGCGCAACTTCGTCGCGGGCCGGCCGTTCACCGAGGAAGAAGAAAAGCGCGGCGCGCGCGTCTGCGTGATCGGTCCGAAGCTTGCCGATGCGCTGTTCCCAGATGGCTCGGTACTTGGCCGATCTGTCACGGTGGCGGGCGCGGAGTACACAATCATTGGCGTGACCGAAGAGGCCAAGGGCGGGTTCTTCGGCGAGAACCCAATCGACCGCCAGGTAACGATTCCGCTGTCAGTGGCGCGGCTGCGCTATCCGCAACTGGATCGATTCGTAGTCATCGCGAAAGCCTCTGAAGGCCGGCGCGGCGACGCCGAAGAAGACATTCGCCAACTGTTACGCCGCGTGCGCAAGACGCCCCTCGGAGCGCCAGACGATTTTTCTCTGAGCACCGCCGACCAAATTATCGCTCGCTTCGACTCGATCACGCAGTTGATCGTGCTGGTTTCGATTTCGATCTCCGGGCTCGGGCTGCTGGTCGGCGGCATTGGCGTCATGAACATCATGCTCGTCAGCGTGACGGAGCGAACCAAGGAGATCGGCGTACGCAAAGCGCTGGGCGCGCGGCGTTCCGACATCATCGTACAATTCCTGACCGAGGCCGTTGCACTGACCGGTGCGGGTGGGGTACTCGGGCTGTTGATCTCCGTTATCGTCACACTGATTGTCGGCACGCTTGTACCATCGCTGCCGTCCGCAGTCTCGACGGGCGCGCTGATCGCTGGCTTCGCCGTGTCAGTTGGAATCGGTATTTTCTTCGGAACATGGCCGGCCGTGAAGGCGGCGCGATTGGACCCGGTCGAAGCGTTGCGGTACGAATAGAAGGAATGCGATTCCTTGCAATTTTTCTTCTTGGAGCGCTGCTGTCGAGCGCCCAGAGAAAGCCCGTGCCCGATTCGGCGTATCGCGGCTGCCCGGCTATCACGGCGGGCCCGACAACATTCACTACACCACTATCGGCGAGATCACGCCGGCCAACGTCGCTACGCTCACGACAGCGTGGAAGTTCGACGCCGGCGATTCTTTCGACGGCTCGGAGATTCAGTGCAATCCGCTTGTGCTCGATGGAATTGTGTATCTGAGTTCGGCGAAATTGCGCGTCTACGCCATCGACGGCGCAACCGGCCGCGTACTTTGGAACTTCGATCCGCACGAGGGCAAGCCCGTTCGCGGCAAACAACGCAACCGGGGCTTCATGCACTGGAACGGCCGGATTTACGTGGCAGCGCAACATCGGCTGTGGTCGATCGACCGCAAGACGGGTAAGCCGGACATGGCGTTCGGCGGCAAAGGTTGGATCGATCTGAGAGAAGATCTGGGACGGCCGGTGGAATCGCTGAACGTGGGCCTGACAACGCCTGGTGTTGTCTACAACGACACTCTGATTATCGGCTCGATCACCAGCGAAGGTCTGCCCGCCGCACCGGGCGACATCCGTTCATACAACGCGCGCACGGGCAAGCTCCAATGGAGCTTCCACACAATTCCGCATCCTGGCGAGTTCGGCTACGACACTTGGCCGAAGGATGGCTGGAAGTACCTGGGCGCGGCGAACAATTGGGCCGGGATGGCGCTCGATGTGAATCGCGGGCTTGTGTACGTTCCCACGGGTTCGGCGGCCTACGATTTCTTCGGCGCCAATCGCGCTGGCGACAACTTGTTCGCCAACACGCTGCTGTGCCTCGATGCGAAGACGGGCAAGCGTAAGTGGCATTTTCAGGCCGTCAAACACGACGTGTGGGATCGTGATTTTCCGACTTCGCCAGTGCTGGTTACCGTTCAGCGGAACGGCAAATTGATCGACGCAGCTGCGCAGGCGACAAAGTCGGGCCACGTTTTCGTCTTCAATCGCGAAACAGGCGAGTCGTTATTTCCCTTGGAGACTCGCAACGCGCCGCCATCGCCTGTGGCCGGAGAAAAGCTCGCGGCTACGCAGGTGCTGCCGGCGAAGCCCGAGCCCTTTGCGCGGCAACGGCTGACCGAAGAGACACTGACGAAACGTACGCCGGAGGCGGCGCGTGTGGCCCGCGAACGGTTCAAAACGATTCGCAGCAATGGGCAATGGGAACCGCCTTCGCTCGAAGGGACGATTGTGTTTCCCGGCTTCGATGGCGCGGCGGAGTGGGGTGGTCAGGCATTCGATCCGGAGACGGGCCTCTTCTACGTGAACTCCAACGAGATGGCGTGGGTGCTTCGTCTGGTGCCGCGCTCGCTGGCGGGCGGTGTGGTACGCGGCCAAGGAATCTACGCGCGCAGTTGCGCGGGCTGTCATCGCGAGGATCTCGGCGGCAGTCCGCCGGAGTTTCCATCGTTGAAGAATTTGGTATCGCGCATGGACGCCGCGGCCCTGGAGAGAGTCATCGTCAACGGTGTTGGGCGCATGCCGGCGTTTCGCGCGCTTGGGCGCGACGCGATCGAAGCGCTTTCGGCTTTTCTGCTGCGCGGTGAGGACAAAGAAGTGATTGTTGCGAAGTCCGACTCACCCATGGATCAGTCCCACACCACCGACGGCTACAACAAGTTTCTCGATCCCGATGGCTACCCCGCGATCACGCCGCCGTGGGGAACATTGAATGCCATCTCGCTCGACACCGGCAATTACGCTTGGAAGATTCCTTTCGGCGAACACCCGGACCTCGCCGACAAATCCACGGGCAGCGAAAACTACGGAGGGCCGCTTGTGACCAAATCCGGCCTGCTTTTTATCGGCGCGACAAACTTCGACAAGAAGTTTCGCGCCTACGACAAACGTACCGGCAAACTGCTCTGGGAGACGACGCTGCCGTTCGCCGCCAACGCAACGCCAGCAACGTACGAAGTAGGAGGTAAACAGTTCATCGTCATCGCCGCCGGTGGCGGAAAGAGCGGCGCGGCGTCAGGCGCAATGTACTTCGCGTTCGCACTGCCATGAAACTCACGCTCGATGAAGCGCGGCGCATCGCCGTCGCCGCGCAGGGCCTTCTCGGCATGTCGTCCGTCGAGGACGCCGTGCGCCGGATTGGTGTGCTGCAGATCGACTTCGTGAATGTTCTCGTTCCGGCGCATTTTCTGATCCCGTACGCGCGCGTCGGGCCCTATGACCGCGCGGAGCTGCACGATCTCGTCTACAAGAAATATCGCTTCACCGAGCAATGGGCTCACGAGGCGTCGATAATCCCGGTCGAGCATTGGCCGCTGCTCCAGTATCGTCGCGACAGTCATCGCGTGCGGCCGTGGAATTTCGAGGAGCAACTGGCGCGGCATGAAGGCTACGCACAATGGGTGCTCGACGAAGTGAAACGCCGGGGCCCGCTGTCGGCCGACGATCTGCCGCCGCCCGACGGCGTCGCGCGCAAGCTGGACGCGGTCTGGATGGGAACGTTTCCGCGGGCCGTGCTGGAGGCGCACTTCGGCCGCGGAGCAGTCGCGGCGGCCAACCGATTGCCGAACTACGCTCGCGCCTACAACCTGCCGCACCGCATCGTACCCAAGGCGATTCTCAAGCAGAAGCTCACAAAGGAACAGGCGCAGTGCGAGTTGATCGGGGTCGCGGCGCGCGCTCACGGCGTCGCCACGGCGCACGATCTCGCGGACTATCACCGCATGCCGATCGGAGAAGCGCGCGTGGCGATTGCGGCGCTGTTGGCGGAGAAGCGGTTGGAAGCGATCTCGGTTGAAGGTTGGAAGGACACCGCCTACATCACTCCTGACACGGAATGTTCGAAACAAATGCAGGGTGGGACTTTCCTGTCACCCTTCGACCCTCCCGTCTGGCGCCGGCCGCGCGCCGAAAGACTCTTCCATTTTGAGTACCGCATCGAGATCTACACGCCCACGGAAAAACGGCGCTGGGGCTACTACGTCTTGCCATTTCTACTCGACGGTAAACTCGTCGCGCGCGCCGACTTGAAGGCGGATCGGAAGGAGGGAAAACTCGACGTTCTTTCGATGCACTTTGAAAAAGGCGCACGAGTACCCTCGGTGCGCGCGGCGCTCAAAGCGGAATGCGGGCGGCTCGCCGATTGGCTGGGGCTATCGCGAAAATGACGGCAACTGGACGATGTCTTCCGGCGGCACCGGCTCCAACGGCAAGCCGGCCTTTTTCCAAGCGCTCAAACCACCGTGAATCACGATGGCGTCGATTCCCTTCTCTCGCAGGATCCGCGCCACACGGACGCTGGTCGCATCGTTGATTCAAGTGCAGTAGAGGTAGATTTTCTCCTCCTCGGAAAGTTCGGCGACTGCCTCGGGCAGCCGGTTCGGTTCCAATCGCTTCGAACCCTGAATGCGTTCAGCCCTGCGGTCGTAGTAGCCGTGGCTGCGGACGTCGAGGATTCTGCCGTTAACGTTGGTGGCCTCCGCGCGCGGAATGTCGCGATAGCCGCGCGCCCGCCACATCAGGCCGAATCGATATGCGAGAAAAGCAATAAAACCGGCTGCAAAGACCCATGTGACAACGCTCCCGGCGACATCGAGAAACTCCAGAATCCGCGTCAAGACACCGCTGAACGCGTAACCCGCGCCAAGATAGACACCGACATAAAGCACGATTCCGGCCGCGTCGAGCAGCAGGAAGTCTCGCGGATGCATGCGCATCGATCCGGCCAGCGGCGGGGCCATGGTATTCAGGCCCGGAACAAATTTCGAAAAGACGAGGGCGATCTTCCCACGCTTGTAGAAGGATTGCGCCGAGGCCACAATACAGGACTCCGGATTTACGGAGACCTTGCAGAGAAAACCAAGCAGCCACCAGCCGGTATATCGGCCGCCGATATAGTACAGCACGTCGCCGGCCAAAAACGCCGCGAACGCCGCCGCAAATGCCGGAAGCCATTGCATCCGGCGGAGATCGATCAACGCGCCCGACGTCAGAAGCGCCACCGCCGCCGGCACCGGCGCACCGATCGCTTCGACGAAACAAACGCCGAAAAGCAAAGCGATCCCATGTCTAGCCAGACTGTCGAGCCAAGTGTTCATCCCGGAATACTACATAGTACGGCATGCGCCGCCCGCTGGATCTAGTATTCGTACCAATCGCTATGAGCTGACCAGCCCTTGCAGTGCGGACACTGCGTCGAAGGCCACTTCGTAATGCACGAAGGACAAACGCCGCCGGTATCGAACGTGTGCCAGCTATATCCGCACAAACAGGTCCAGAGCGCATCGCTCGGCGGCTCCCATTCGCACAACGGACAGCGGATTCGCGGCCCGTTTATACCACTGCCAATCTCGGATATCTCTTCGGTGATGACTTGCCGCACACTCGTAGGACGCTTGAAACCGGGGTAACGTTTCGCCGCGGCCGCCCGCCTTCCATAAAATGGTTCGCATGAGAATTGCTATATTCCTCGCGGTCTTCGCGGGACTGCTGGCGCAACAGCAGAAACAAAAGGCCGCTCCGCCGCCGGCCATCGAGCCGAAAGCCGAGGAGTTAGCGCGCGTCAAGGCGAAGACCGAAGAGATCGAATCTATCCTCAAGACGGCCTCGACAAAAGACGCGGCGCTTCGCACCGACGTGGAGGTGTATGCGAAAGCGGGACCATTGCTTCTCGAATTCCCTCAAACGTTTTTCACGCAAGCCGGGATCGATCAGGCAATGATGGTGCTCGATTAAGGTATCGCGCGTGCCAAGCAGTTGCAGAATGGCCAAGCGCCGTGGTCCGCGGCGAAGGGCCGCAAAATTCACGGTTACGTATCGAGCCTGGATGGCTCGGTGCAACCGTATGGCGTAACCGTGCCGGATTCCTACGACGGCAAGACGCCCGCAAGACTCTACGTCTGGCTTCACGGCCGCGATCAGACGCTGACCGAATCGAGCTTCCTCTTCAAGTTCCCCGCCCCGAACAAAGGCTTGACGTACGCGGCGGCCGATGTCGGACAGATCATTCTCGACTGCTACGGCCGTTGGAACAACGCCAATCATTGGGCCGGCGAGGTGGACGTGTTTGAAGCGATCGCAGCGGTCAGCGCGCGCTATAAGATCGACCCAAACCGCATCGTGTTGCGCGGCTTTTCACTCGGCGGTGCCGGTGCATGGCACATCGCGTTGCAATATCCCGACCGCTTCGCGGCCGCGGAAATCGGCGCCGGCACGTATCCGCGGCGCGCGTACATGGACGGATTTCCGCCATATCAAGCCGGCCCGCTGCGCATTTGGGAAAACATCATCGACTGGTCATTGAACGCGTTCAACATTCCGATCGCCGGCCACGATGGCGATAACGACACGCAAACCGCCGTGATTCCGCCCGAACCCGGTAAGCCGCACCGGGGCCAGTTGGAATCGTCGTTGCGAGTGCGCGCGCAGTTGGAAAAAGAAGGCTTTCCTTCCGAAGGCGAAGCGAATAATTGGCGCGTCAAAGGAACACCCTCGATTTTTCTAATCTCGGAAAACACGGGCCACAGCATCAGCCCGTTAGTGCGGCAGCGAATCGACGCATTCTTGAAAGAACACGGAGATCGCGGTGTCGTCAGCCGCGACGAAGTGCGCTTCGTCACCTACACAACGCGCTACAACCGGGCCCATTGGGTCACCCTCGACGGCCTGGAAAAGCAGTACGAGCGAGCCAGCGTGGAAGCCTCACGGAACAAGGATCGAACGGCGATCACCGTCAAGACGCGGAACCTGACTCACCTGACGCTTCGTGAAACGGAGAGAACGCGCGAAGCCAGAATCGACGGTCAGCCGTTGAAGATCAAACCCGCCGCCGAAGTCTATTTTGCAAAAACGGCTGGGACCTGGAAACAACTGCCAAAACGCGCTTCCGAGCTTCGCAAGACGCACGCATTGCAAGGCCCAATCGACGACGCCTTCCTCGGTCCATTCCTGCTTGTGAAGCCGACCGGCCCGCCGGCGAACGCCGCCGCGCACGCGCAGGCGATGCGCATCATGGCGCGGTTTGATCGCGTTTACGCGCGCTACTACAGCTCTCATCCGCGCATGAAAAACGACGAAGACGTAAAGCCTGAGGACTTCACCAAGTACAACGTAGTCCTGTTCGGCGATCCGGGGTCGAACCGCTGGATCAGACGGATTGCGGCGAAGCTGCCGGTGCAGTGGACGAAGGACAGAGTAACCGCCGGAACGAAATCGTTCGATGCCGCAACGCACCTGCCCGCGCTTATATTTCCGAATCCTCTGGCGCCATCGAAATATGTCGTGATCAACTCGGGCCTTACTCTCGACGAGCGCGAGTATCACAGCGATTACGCAATGCCGAAGCTCGGCGATTGGGCAATTCTGCCAATCAAAGAAGGCGTCGAATTTCCCGAACCGGTCACAGCCAGACTCTTCGACGAAAGTTGGAGAATCAGGGAATGAAATACGCAAAGGCGGCGTACACGATATCGTTCAACAACGGCGCGCCGAAGGCCCGTGGCACAAGGGCGATCGCCATGGCCACAAGTCGCGGCGCTGCAATCCGCGAGACTCGGCCAGGCGGCGGATTAATTTTCGCCGGGGAGTTCGCAATCGCCCGATAAGGTATAGAATCTCTCTATGCCAGTTTCTCGAAGATCCGCAATCGGCCTCGCGATGAGCGCCGCATCCATGCAGGCGCAGAGCGGCGCCACACACTACGTTCGATTCCGCCAGGGCTCCCGCACGGCCTTTGGAATTCTTGCCGGCGAGGAGGTGCGCGAACTCTCCGGCGACTATCTGAGAGGCGGCAAGCCCACCGGCGCGAAGCACCAACTGAAAGCCGTCAAGCTGCTTGCGCCGATCGTGCCCAACAAAATCTTCGCGATGGCGCGCAATTACAAGAGCCACCTCGGTACGGTCGCGCCGCCCTCGCGCCCCGAGTTCTTCTATAAGCCGACGACATGCATCTGTGGCCCTGGGGACTCGATCGTACTTCCGAAGGATTCTACCGATGTGCACTACGAGTGCGAACTGGTTGTCGTCATCGGAAAGCGCCTGAAAAACGTTTCAAAAACTGAGGCGGCGGCCGGTGTCTTCGGTGTCACGTGCGGCAACGATGTCAGCGAGCGGCAGTGGCAAAACGGCAAGGATAAGGACATCCAGTGGTGGCGCGCGAAAGGCTCGGACACGTTCGGGCCGATCGGACCATCGGTGGTGGCGGGGTTGAAGTACGAAGATCTCGCGATTCAGACGCGGCTGAATGGCAAAGTCGTTCAAGAAGGACGCACGTCGCAATTGATCTACGACGTCGTCACAATGATCAGCTTCTGTTCCAAGTATGTCGCGCTGGAACCAGGCGACCTGGTATTTACAGGAACGCCGGGAACCACCAAGAAGATGGCGCCCGGCGATGTGGTTGAAGTCGATATCGAAGGAATCGGCGTTCTGAAGAACCCGGTTACTTCTTCTTAGTCGCGGCCTGCTTGGCGATGATCTTGTCCTTGATCTTGTCGTAGACGCCTTGCGGAACGCCGCCTTTGGACACGATTTCGTCCTTGCGGGCATAGGGCCGGCCGGCGATAATCTTCTTCGAGTAGGCGTCGCCGATTCCGGGAATCGTCTTCAACGTCGCTTCGTCGGCGGTGTTGATGTCGATGACGCCGGCGGCAGCGGCGGCTTCTTTCTTGACAGCTTCCTTCTTGGCAGCGGGCTGGGCCGGCAGGAAGGTCGTGAGTGCGCAGAGCGCGATGAGGATGCGAACGAGTTTCATGGGATAGGATTGTACCGTAATGGAAGTTAATTTGGCGCGCCGGTCCGTACTGCTACTTTTTGCGGGTGCGGCGAAAGCACAGAACCGGAAATCGTTGTTCGATGGCCGGAGCGCCGAAGGTTGGATCTCGGTCACCGGCAAAGAGTTTCCATCGCACTGCTGGAAAATCGAAGAAGGTTGTCTGTGTCCGCTAGTCGTGAAGCCGACGTTTCAGGACATCCGCACGCGTGAAGAATTCGGCGACTTTCAGTTTTCGTTCGAGTGGAACATCGCTCCGGGCGGCAACTGCGGCGTGAAGTACTTGATCGAGAAGTTCGATGTGTGGACACCCGCCGGCGCAACCCTCCCGCACGCACGCGGACGCGGCCCGGAGTATCAGCTCACCGACGACGCGGTCTCCGCCGAAGCGATGCGTGATGCCAGAAAAGGAACGGCTTCGCTCTACGGTAAGCTCGCGCCGAGCGATGCGCCGATTCGTCCCGCGGGCGAATGGAATGAGTCTGAGATCGTCGTTCAGCGGCGGCGGATCGAACACTGGCTCAACGGCGTCCGCGTGCTGGAAGCCGCCGCCCCAAACAAGGTGGAGCGATCTCCCATCGTGCTACAGAATCACTCCTCGGAGTGCCGCTTCCGCGCGCTGCGCATCGTCACATAGAATAGGAACTCATGCGCGCCCTACTCCTCGTTTCCGCCGCGCTGTTCGCGCAAGCGCCCAAGGATGTGTACCTTCTGATTGGACAGTCGAACATGGCCGGTCGCGGGGTAATCGCCGACATCGATAAGGAGCCGATGCCGGGCGTATTCATGCTAACGAAGGAAGACAAATGGGTCCCAGCGGTCGAGCCCGTGCACTTGATCGCCCAGACCGTCTCGGCGTGGGACTAAGCCGCGCGTTCGCCAAGACGCTGAAAGACTTCTGCGCCGGCTCGAACGGCATCGGCCTTATCCCCTGCGCGATGGGCGGCAGCGCGCTCGATGAATGGAAGCCCGGCGGCAAGCTCTACACGGAAGCCGTTCGCCGCACGAAACTCGCGACGGCCAACGGCGCTCGGCTCCGCGGCATCTTGTGGCATCAAGGCGAATCGGATTCGCAAGACTAGAGCAAAGCGCGATCGTACGCCGCGCGTTGGAGCGCCGTAATGCAATCGCTGCGTAACGATGTGGGCGACGCGCCCATTGTCGTAGGCGGACTTGGCGAATTTCTCTACACGCGCGACAAGAACGATTACCCCTATTCGCGGATGATCAACGAAGCGCTCGAGTCACTTGCGGTGAATGAGAAAAATGTGGCGTATGTGCCCTCAGGCGCGCTCGGTCACAAGGGAGATATCGTGCACTTCGACACGCCCTCTCTCAAAGAATTCGGCCGGCGCTACGCGATGGCGTTTCTGCTGCTCGCGAAGCCTTAGATTTCTGGGAATAGCCGAGCGACCGGAATCTGCACACCGGGCATGACGGCGGGCGCGTCGACGAAATCGCCGAGCTCCGCGTTCCGGACACCTCTGTCGTCGTAAACCAGCACATGCTTCCGCTTCGGCATAACTACCCAAACCGTCTTCGTTCCCGCGGCCAAATAGAGAGCCACTTTTTCATCGACGTCATAGGCGTATTCGCTCGGCGAAACGATTTCAACGGCCAGATCCGGCGCGCCGCGAGAAGCCCCGCGGAATCGCGGCATGTCGCGCAGGCGTGTCCGATCAACAACCTACA
>Ga0194128_10001632_pt1 | contig 38563 bp, 36 predicted proteins | sample TA2KigCa65mmetaG_FD_148650 | JGI IMG/M metagenome (GOLD analysis project Ga0194128, IMG submission 148650) | Freshwater microbial communities from Lake Tanganyika, Tanzania - TA2015037 Kigoma Deep Cast 65m | ecosystem: Environmental > Aquatic > Freshwater > Lake | place: Tanzania: Lake...
CCGCTGCGCGCGACGAAGCGCATCGCGGGCGCCGCGTCAGCGGATGCGCCGCCGGCGCGTGGCGGGGGGACGCAGGTCCCGTACGGTTCGCCCCACCTCATCGACCGTGAGTCCGCGGTGCGCGAGCAGGCCGACGGCCATCGTGCCGGCGCGCGCCGACGCCGTGCTCGGCCGGCACCGAGTCCGGCACCCCGTGGACCGGCTCCGCCGTGAGCGCATGGCGGCCGGGAACGGGGTGGCTTGCTGCGCGCTCTCGAGCGTGCTGAGGCGCGCGGCGTCGGCTGCGCCCCCGCGATCCTCCCGGAGGTCGACTGCGAGCTTGGCGCGGAGCCGTTCGTCATCCGCGGGTGGCAGCGGACTTCCCACCCGGAGATACCTCTGCGGGCGGTCCAGGCGCTTCGACACTGGGCTGCGGAGCGTCCCGGCTGCGACTCGAGCAGCGCTCGTCGCGTCGCGACCGGACGCGGTGGTGGTGTTGGTGGACCCGAGGGGGCTCGAACCCCTGACCTCCACACTGCCAGTGTGGCGCTCTCCCAGCTGAGCTACGGGCCCGCGGGAGCACAGGGTAAACGCTCGCGCGGCGTAGGGGCGAGCGGGGGCCGACGCGTGGAGACAGAGCATCACTGCGAGGGCGGCGCGGGCGGAGGCGTGCCCGTGAGTTTGCGGAAACGGCCGTGACGCGGCGGCGTGAGCCGGCGCGAGATACGACTGCATGCCAGCGGCGTCACCGAGGGATTGCGCTCCAGCTCCAGATCGTGCCGCACCCGGGGTTTGGCCGGAGGCGATCGGAGGTGCCGAAATACCCTGCCGAGCCGCAGCGCCGTGTCCGCGGAGATCGCTCGAGTGCCGGCACGACCTCGTCGATGCGGGACGCTGGATGTCCCTTCCCCCGATGGGGAGTGTTCACCTGTTGCACTGGGCGTACGCTCCACTGAGAGGCGGTCCTGCAGACCAGCACGATTCTCACTCTCGTGCTGGATCCGTTTCAGGGGGTCAGGTCAGCGCCTTGCAGGCTGATCCACGAGCCGCGCGCGGAGCGCGGCGCTCGCCGGGCTCCGTCGCGGCGAACGGGAGGAGCGGAGCGCGCGGCGGGTGACGGCCTCCCGCAGCCTGCCCCGGCCTCCTACGGCCGCATCGGCCGCGTCTTGCGCCCGAGGTCGGCGGGCAGCTTCGCGTACGCCATCTTCACCCAGTCGCAGAGCAGCGGGCGCGTGTCGCGCGGGTCGACCATGTCCTCGGCGTTGAACGCCTCGACGGCGCCGAACGGGCTGCGGATGGCGATCAGCTCCGACTCGATCTGCGCGCGCCGCGCAGCGGGGTCGATGGCGTTCTCGATCTCCCGCCGGTACGCCGCCTGCACTCCGCCCTCGATCGGGATCGACCCCCACTCCGCGGACGGCCAGGCCACCCGGTACACGAAGCGGTTGTACGGTTGGTGCGCGGCGCCGGCGACGCCGTACGCCTTGCGCACGATCACGGTCGCCCACGGGACCGTCGACGCGTCCATCGCGCAGATCGCGCGCGCGCCGAGGCGCAGCGTGCCCGACGCCTCGGCGCGCGGCCCGATCATGAACCCCGGGTTGTCCGCGAAGTTCACGATCGGGAGGTGGAAGGTGTCGCAGAGGTCGATGAAGCTCTCGAGCTTCTGCGCGGCCGCGGCGTCGGTGGCGCCCCCGAACTGCACCGGGTCGCCGGCGAGCAGGCCCACCGGGTGGCCGGCGAGCCGGCCGAACGCGGTGAGCTGCGACCGGCCGAAGTAGCGCCCCATCTCGAACAGCGACCCGCGATCGAGGATCAGGCCGAGCATGGTTCGCACGTTCTGCGGGCGGTTGCGCTCGCGCGGCACGATGTCGATCAGCTCCTGCTCGCGCCGGTCGGGCGGGTCGTCGCACGGCTCGACCGGCGGCAGCTGGTAGACGCTCGACGGGAGGTAGGAGAGGAAGCGTCGCACCTGCTGGAAGGCGTCGGCCTCGTCCTCGGCGACGTTGTCGACGAGCCCGCTCTCGTACGCGTGGATCCTGACCCCGCCCAGTTCCTCCTTGGTCACGTGCTGTCCCAGGCCGCGCTCGACGACCGGCGGGCCTGCGGCGAACACCTGCGAGATCCCCCGCACCATGATCGCGAAGTGCGCGATCGCGACCTGTGCCGCGGGCAGCCCGGCGACGGCGCCGAGCGCCATCGAGACCACGGGAACCTCGCTCATCAGCGCCGCCTCGAGCGGCCACCCGCGCAGCTCCGGGATGTAGGTACGGCCGATCCCGGCGGTGCCGCGGATGTCGGCGCCGAAGCCGTCGATGAGGCGCACGAGCGGGAGCTTCAGCTCGAGCGCCATGCGCTCGTCGTAGCCGCCCTTGGCGACGGGGCGACCGGCGTTGATGCGCACGCCGTGGCTGCCGCTCGCGGGGCGCGCGGTGAAGTCGCCGCCGCCGGCGACCACGCGGCGCCCGCCGACCTCCCCGATCCCCATGACGTAGGCCGCGGGGAAGAAGTCGACGAGCTTCCCGCTCTCGTCGTAGGCGCCCGTGCCGGCCAGCTTCCCGGTCTCGCGGAAGGATCCGGGATCGAAGAGGAGGTCGATCCGCTCGCGGACCGTGAGCTTCCCGCGCTCGCGCTGGTCGGCGATGCGGTCCGGTCCGCCCATCGCCTCGGCGTAGACGCTCCGGCGCCCCAGCTCGCTCACCTCGGGTTCCCAGGTCATGCCGCTCCCCCAGTCGTCGCCGTTCTCAGCCGCCGGGTCGCACGCGGTGACCGGAACGTCGGATGCCGCGCGTTCGTCTCAGCGCGATTTGACCCGCTCGGGGGTCGCTCTGCAACGATGGTCGTGGTGCGGCGCCCGTCCGACGGGCGCGGCACCTGCGTCGTCACCGCCTCCGACCGCGTGGCGCCCCGAAGTGCGCCGGCGATCCCGGCGCTGCGTGCTCGCGCGCCGAGCTCAGGATGGGGTTCGACCGGGTCTGGTCTCCCCCGCGGATCCGGCGCGCCGTCCGGCGCGGGCCGCCGCGGACTCGGCGGGGATCGTGGCGGCCGCGGAGATCCGCGACCGCCACGGTGGTCGGCGCGTGGCAGGGCGCTGCCTACTTCGCCCCCTGCGCCGCATACCAGTCGACGATCTCCTGGCCGCTCGCCTTCCAGACGCCCGCGTATCCGTCGATGTGCGCGAGCGCCTGGTCGAGGTACTTGATGCGCCACGGGTGGCCCATCACCCAGGGGTGCACGTTCAGCACCATGACGCGCCCGCTCGTGGCGCCGTCGCGGTAGAGCCCGTCGAACGTGTCGCGGATGATCTGGCCGTACTCGCCGATCAGCCGGCCGCCGTTGAAGTGGAGCGCGATGTCGTCGAGGTCGAGGTCGACACCGAGCGAGTAGAGCTCTCCGCTCTTCACCGTCATCCGGTACGGCTGCTCGTCGTTCGACCAGTCGCAGACGTAGCGGATCCCCTCGGCCGCGAGCAGCTCCGGCGTGTTCACCGACTCCTGGAAATCGGGGCTGGACCAGCCCACCGGTCGCCGTCCGGTCGCCTTCGCGACCGCCTCGACGGACTCGCGGATGTACGCGCGCTCTTCTGCCTCCGACATGCCGGCGTGGATGATCTGCCGGGCCGAGGCCCCGTGAGCGATCACCTCCACGCCGCGCTCGCGCACCTCCTTGACGAGGTACGGGTAGTGCTCCGCGATCGTCCGGTCCATCGCCACCGTCGGCTTGACCCCGTGCTTGTCCAGCACCCTGAGGATGCGGAAGACGCCCACGCGGTTCCCGTACTCCCGCTGCGAGTAGCCCGCGATGTCGGGGTAGCGTCCGCCCCCGCTCCCGAACCCACCGGGTCGCCCGCCGAGGGGGGTCACCGGCCGCGGGGCCTCGGGGGGCATCACCCAGTCGAAGTGCTCGAGGTTGACGATCACGCAGAGGGCCACCCTCGCGTGGTCGGGCCAGCGAAGGGCCGGGCGTGTGGTGATCGGGGACCACGTGTAGTGGCCGTGGTCCTGGCCGTACTTGCGCTCTCCAGGCATCGATCGACTCCCCTGTCGCTCGGTCGCCTCGCCGGGCACTACGCGAGCCCCTTCTTCTTCTGGGCCTCGAGGTGGGCGACGACCTCGTCGTAGTAGTTCGCGATGTAGTGCTCGGCGATGTCGTCCGCGGTGGTCTGCCACACGCCGTCGTGCGACATGATGTAGCCGAGTGCCTCGTCCAGGTACTTCGCGCGGTAAGGCTTGCCGATCCAGTACGGGTGGAGCGAGATGCACATCATCCGTCCGCTCTCCGCGCCCTCCTCGTACAGGACGTCCAACTGGTCCTTGATCATCTGCGGGGAGTACGCCGCGTCCCGCCCCTGGCCGGGCACGATGGCGTCGTTCAGCTGGTACGTGTACGGCACGTAGATGAACTTCGCGCCGTTCTTCACCTTGAGCGGGAACGGCTGGTCGTCCATGAGCCAGTCGGTGTGATACAGGAGCCCCGACTCGGCCATCAGGTCGGTCGTGCGCTCGGTGTTCCCGCCGCCGGCGCCGAGCCTGCCCTTCAGCTGCTTGCCGGTGTGCTTCTTCATCGACGCGATCATGTCGCGTCAGTACTCGCGCTCCTGCTCCTCCGAGTAGTCGGTGATCGGGCGCGTGTTGTAGAAGCCGTGGGCCATGTAGTCCTAGTTCCGCTCGACCATCGCGTCCCGGACCTCCGGGCAGTGGTCGAGGACGGCACCGTTCAGGCAGACGCAGCACCGGATGCCGTGCTTGTCGGTCACCTCGAGCATTCGCCAGAAGCCGACTCGATAGCCGTAGTCGCGGTACGAGTAGGAGGGCATGTCCGGGCGGTTCGGCCGATTGAGCGGCGTGTACTCGTACCACTCGATGTTCGGCGCCACCCAGAACGCCACCCGCGCGTTGTCGAGCCACCTGGTGGGCGGGCGGTCCGTGACCGGCGACTACTCGAAGCGATCCGGCCCGCTCCCCATGGCTCCCCTTCCTCTCTTCGTTCGTCGCGTTGTCGACGTGTCCCGTGCGGCCGGGCGAGCAGCTCGGGCGCGCTGCTTCTCCGTGGTGGACGGGGTCAACCGCCCGGCACCGACCCCCCGACCGGCGCCGGCGCGATCGAGCTCACGACTCCCACCGCGCCCACATCAGGATGCGGTTGAACGGGAGGAAGTACGGGCGGTCGTCGCCGAACTGCTCGACGAGTCGTCGCGCGTACGCCTCGACCAGCGCGCCGTACATCTCCTCGGGCAGCCGCTCGCGGTACGGCGTGAGCGCCGACCCCTTGAACCACTCCACGAGCGAGCGCGCGCTCGGCAGCAGGTGACCGTAGACGTTCATGCGCACGACCTGTTCGGACGCGCCGAGCTCGTACAGCCGTGTCGCGTACCAGTCCGGCGGCTGGGCGCCGCCCGGCCGCCGGTACCCCTGCATTGCGCTCGCGTACGGCTCGGCGGCGGCCACCTCCCCGAGCACGGAGCGCGCCGGGTGATCCCCGCCGAACGGCACCTGGATCGCGAGCTGCCCGCCCGGAGCGAGCATCGACCGCAGCTGCGGCAGGAGCGTCGCGTGACCGCTCACCCACTGCAGCGCGGCGTTCGAGAAGATCAGGTCGTACGGCCCGTGCCCTCCGCTCGCGGCGAACTCCACGATGTCGCCTCGCTCGAAGCGCACTCCCCCACCGGCGTGCGCCGCGGCCGCCGCGAGCATCTCCGGCGAGCGGTCGAGCCCGAGCGTCTCTCCCGCCTGCAACTCGACGTGGAGCCATCGGGTGAGCTCGCCGGGGCCGCAGCCGAGGTCGACCACGCGCATGCCGGGATGCCGCCGCACGAGCGCGGCGAGGTCGTAGAAGGGCTGCGCCCGTTCGTCGCGAAAGCGCACGTACTGATCGGGGTCCCAGCGGCCGGTCGTGCCGAGCACCGCGACGTTGGGGGCGTCGTCACCAGATGCCAAGGGCGAGCCTCACGTCCTCCGACGCCATCGTCTTCGGGTCCCACGGCGGATCCCAGACGATCCGCACATCCACCGCCTCGACGCCCGGCATGCCGCCGAGCGCATGCCGCACCTGCGCCTCGATGATCGGCCCGGCGGGGCAGGCGGGCGAGGTGAGCGTCATCGTCACGGCCACCTCGCCCGCCTCGCTGATCTCCACGTCGTAGATGAGCCCTAGCTCGAGGATGCTCATCGCCAGCTCGGGGTCCTGGACGTTCCAGAGCGCTTCACGCACCTCCGGGACCGTCGGAGGGGCGGCGGGTGAGCCACTCATCGCGGCCTCCCTCGCTGCGGCGCGCGTCCTAGCGCGGCGCGGTCATCGCCGCCGGCCGCTCCGACGCCCGCGGGTCGTATCCGCCGATCGAGTCCTCGTACTTCGCGAGCCACTCCGCCGGCAGGTACCGCTGCTCCCACTCGGCGACCTGCGGGAACCCGACGAGGTCGAACATGTGCGGCATCGGGTAGCGCGGTGCCTGGGCCGCCCACTCGATCTGCGCCTGCACGCCACGCGCGCGGAAGTCGTGCGCGTACTCCCACGACGCCCGCACGCCGGCCTGCGCGATGAGCCCGGGGTAGAACGCCGCGGCGAAGCCCAGTTGTTGCAGCTCCTCGAGGCTGGGCGGCGGGTCGAGGAAGCCCAGCGTCCCCATCATCGGCCCGTCGACCGCCTCGCGAACCGCGCGCACCTCCTCGCGGCTCGTCAGCGCCTCCGGGTAGACCACGTCCACGCCCACCGCCTTGTAGGCGCGCAGCCGCTCGATCGTCTCCTCGAGCGAGCCCCCAGACGCGCCGCGCGCGTCGCACCGCGCGATGATCACGAAGTCCGGATCGAGCTCGTTCTTGGCGTCGACCGCCGCGCGGTACTTGCCCACCGCCTCCTCGAGCGAGATCACCTCCTTGCCCTTCACGAAGCCGCAGCGCTTCGGGAAGGGCTGGTCCTCGATGTGGATCCCGGAGACGCCCGCGCGGATGAACGACTGCACGGTCCGCCGCACGTTGATCGCGTTCCCGAACCCCTGGTCGGAGTCCGAGACGAGCGGGATCGAGATCACGTTCGCCATGCGTCCCGCGTTCTCCACCATCTCGGTCATCGTGATCAGGCCGGCGTCCGGGATGCCGAGGATCGTCGCCGCGGTCGTCGCGCCCGACATGTACGCGGCCTCGTATCCGGCCTCCTCGGCGATCCTCGCGTGGAGCGCGCATCCGCCGCCCGCCAGCGTGAAGATCTCGGTGCGGTGGAACAGCTCCTGCAGCTTCGTCGTCTTCTTCACGGTCGCCTCCATCTCAGTGGGCGCTCGCGGGTCGCTTCCTTCTCCCGGGGCGGCAGGAGCCCGCCTTCCCTGGCGCTTCGCAGCGACGCGCCCGCGCGCCGCGCGCTGCACGCGCGTGCCTACAGTCGCTTCGCGACCGCCGCGCAGAACTCGTCGGCAGTCGCGCTCCCTCCCTGATCGGGGGTCAGCACCGACCCCTCCGCGTACACGTCGTCGATCGCCCGGCGCAGCGACGTCGCCGCCTCGCCGAGCCCGAGGTACTCGAGCATCATCGCGCTCGACAGCATGGTCGCCGTCGGATTGATGCGCCCCGTGCCGACGATGTCCGGCGCGGTCCCGTGCACCGGCTCGAAGTAGGCGAAGCCGTCCCCGTAGCAGCCGCTGGCCGCCACGCCCAGCCCCCCGACGAGCGCGGCGGCCTCGTCGGAGAGGATGTCGCCGTAGAGGTTCGGGAGCACCACCACGTCGAGGTCGTGCGCGTCCGCGATGATCCGGCGCGCGAAGTCGTCCACGATGTAGTCGCGAAACTCCACGTCCGGGTACTCCGTCGCCACCTGGGCGACGACCTGCCGGAAGAGGCCGTCCGTGTACGGGAGCATGTTGTACTTGCACGAGGCGGTGACGCGGCCCGGCCGCCCGCTCTCACGACGCTGTCGCGCGAGCCGGAAGGCGAAGTGCGCGATGCGACGGCTGTTCGCGTCGGTGATCACCTTCACGGCGAACCGCCCGTGCTCGGGCAGCGGCTCGCCGCGCCGTCCCGTCAACGCCGCGGGCCGGAGCGCCTCGACGTCGCCTTCGATGCCGACGTAGAGGTCCTCCATGTTCTCGCGGACGATCACGAAGTCGATGCCCTCGGCATCGCGCAGCGGGCTGCGAGCGCCCGGGATGTACCGCACCGGGCGCACGTTCGCGTACGTTTTCTTCCCCCAGCGCAGGTGCGCGAGCGCGGGGGTCTTGCCGCTCGAGGATCCGAAGAGCGTCGTGTCGCACGCGTCGATCGCCTCGCGGCAGACGCGCGCGAAGTCCTCCCCGAACCGGGCCTGGCCCTCGTCGCCGGCGGGCAGCTCGACGTAGTCGAGGTCGAGCTCCATCAGCCTGAGCAGCCGCAGCACGGGGAGCACGGCCTCGGGCGCGGAGTCGTCCCCGGGGATGACGCAGACGCGCTTCGTCACGCGCCGCTCCTGGGAGCCCCGCAGCCGCCGGGCATCAGCGGCGCGCCGCCTCGCGCTTCGCCTTCACCTCGGGGTGCTCCTCGAGCCACCGCTCGAGGAACGGGCGAAGCCCACCCATCCGCAGGAGCTGCCCGGGCGGGCTGTCCGGCGGGTATGCCTCGCCGCGGATCTCCGTCCCGCGGGTCAAGTTGCGCACCACCCCCGTGTCGACGTTGACCTCGATCTCGTCGCCCTCCTCGACGGCGGCCACGATCCCGGGGCAGATCAGCACGGGGAAGCCGATGTTCACCGCGTTGCGCTGGAAGAGCCGCGAGAACGACTCCGCGACCACGGCGGCGACGCCCAGCTCCTCGCGCAGGATGCGCGGTGCCGGACGGCTGGACCCGCACCCGAAGTTCGTGTCGGCGACGATGATATCGCCGGGCCGTACCTCGCTCGCCGCCCACCCGGGTCGGTTCGGCATGATCGCCGCCTTGCGCCCCTCGCCGCGCACGTGCCCCCACAGGATCGCGCCGGGCATGATGAGGTCGGTGCTGATGTTCTTCCCGAACTTCCACGTTCGCCCGCGCACCACCAGGTTGGTCATGAGCGGCTCCCTACATGAACTCGCGCGGGTCCGCGATGTAGCCCTTGATCGCGGACGCCGCGACGGTGGCCGGCGAGGCCAGGCACACCTCGGCGAGCGGGCTTCCCATGCGACCCTGGAAGTTGCGGTTGCTCGATGAGATGCAGCGCTCCTGGTCGGCGAGCAGCCCGAGGTGCCCGCCGGGGCACGCGCCGCACCCCGGGTTTGTGATCATCGCGCCGGCCGCAGAGAGCACCTCCCAGTACCCGAGGCGCGCGCACTCGTGCCACACCTCGGAGGACGCCGGCGTCACGATCATCCGCACGTCGGGGTGCACCTGGCGCCCCTGGAGGATCTTCGCAGCCACCGCGATGTCCTCGACGCGCGCGTTCGTGCACGAGCCGAGGAACGCCTGGTCGACCCGCAGCCGCTCGGACTCCACGGCAGCCACCGGGTGGCTGTTGCTCGGGTCGTGGGGCAGCGCCACCATCGGCTCGAGGTTCGTGCAGTCGACCGTGTACTCCGCCTCGTAGCGCGCGTCGGGGTCGGGGCTGACGGGCTGGGGCTCGCGCTTCATGCGGCCCTCGAGGAACTCGTACGTCTTGTCGTCCGCCTCGAAGATCGCGCACTTCGCGCCGATCTCCACCCCCATGTTGGACATCGTGAAGCGAGAGCCCAGCGACAGCTGCGCGGCGACGGGCCCCAGGAACTCCACCGACTTGTAGACCGCGACGTCCGTCCCGTAGTCCGCGGCGATCTTCAGCATCACGTCCTTGCCCACGCAGTACGCGGGCAGCGTCCCCGCGAGCGTGAACTTGATGCTCGGCGGCACGCGCATCCAGAGCTGGCCCGTGATCACGACGAACGAGAGCTCCTCCATGATCGGAGCCCCCATCGCGTTGAAGCAGCCGTAGCTCGTCGAGTGTGAGTCGACGCTCACGATCAGGTCGCCCGGGGAGACGTAGCCGTGCTCGGGGAAGACCTGGTGGAGGATCCCGTGCCGGCCGTACTCGAAGTAGTTCTCGATCCCGTACTTCGTCGCGAAGTCCTTGAGCGCCTTGTGCGCGTTCGCTCGCTCGACGGTCGGCGAGGGGGCGAAGTGGTCGTCGACGGCGTACACGCGCGCCGTGTCGTAGACCTGCTCGATGCCGAGCTCCTCCATCATCGGGATCGGCCCGAACACGCCGGTGCCGTCGACCTTCGCCCAGACGTACTCGCCCGGCGCGACGACGCTCTTCCCCGAACGCGAGGCGAGGATCTTCTCGGCCATCGTCATGCCCATGCGCGACTCCTCTCGCGTGCCCCCGGCCGTGGCTCAGGCGCGCACGAGGCCGGCCTTGCGGACCTTGTCCTTCATGTAGGCGTCGAGGCCGCCGGCCATGAGGATCTGGAAGGGCGGGGAGTCCTCGGGCCAGGCCTGGGCCTGGAGGGTCTTGCCGGTGTCGAGGTTCTTCACCTGGCCGCTGACGATGTTGACCTCGAGGCGCTGGCCCTCCTCGACGAAGGCGGAGATGCCGGGGGCGACGAGGGTGGGGAGGCCGGTGTTGACGGCGTTGCGGAGGTGGATGCGGGAGACGGAGTCGGCGAGCACGCAGGCGATGCCGAGCACCTTGAGGGGCTGGGAGCCGTTGCGGCTGGAGCCGCAGCCGAAGTTGGTGCCGGCGACGAGGAGGTCGCCGGGCTGGACCTGGTCGACCCAGCCGGGGCGGTTGGCGCTCATGCAGAACTGGGCGGCCTCCTCGGGGGTGATGCCGGGGTTGGCGAGCACCTTGGAGCCCGGGACCATGAGGTCGGTGGAGATGGCCTCGCCGAACTTCCAGACGCGACCGGTGAAGGTGGTTTGCACGTGGGCGCTCCGTTCGTGGGGCGAGGCTAGAGGTACTGGCGGGGGTCGACGATCTCGCCGGCGATGGCGGAGGCGGCGACGGTGGCGGGGCTGGCGAGCCAGACCTTGGCGAGGGGGCTGCCCATGCGACCCTGGAAGTTGCGGTTGGAGCTGGAGATGCAGACCTCGTGGTCGCCGAGGACGCCCATGTGTCCGCCGTAGCAGGGGCCGCAGGTGGAGTGCTCCACGAGGGCACCGGCGTCGGCGAGGATCTCGAGGTAGCCGGCCTTGAGGGCCTGTCCGAAGACCTCCTGGGAGGAGGGCGAGACGAGCATGCGCACGTCCGGGTGAATCTGCTTGCCCTTGATGATGCGTGCGGCGACCTCGAGGTCCTCGAGGCGGGCGTTGGTGCAGGAGCCGAGGAAGGCCTGGTCGATCTTGACGTGCTCGGTGAGGACGGACTCGACGGGGACGCCGTTTCCGGGGTCGCCGGGGCGGGCGACCATTGGGGTGAGGGTGGAGAGGTCGAACTCGTACTGGGCCTCGTAGGCGGCGTCGGGGTCGGCGGTGACGTGCTCGTAGGGACGGGTGACGCGGTCCTTGAGGAAGGCGTCGGTCTTGGCGTCGGCCTCGAAGAGGGCGAACTTGGCGCCGACCTCGACGCCCATGTTGGAGATGGTCCAGCGCTGGGCGAGGGTCATCTGGGCGGCGACGGGGCCGACGTACTCGACGGACTTGTAGAGGCCGTAGTCGGTGCCGAGCTCGGAGGCGACCTTGAGGATGACGTCCTTGCCGACGCACCAGGCGGGGAGGGTGCCGTTGAGGACGACGCGTACGGACTCTGGGACGCGGAACCAGAGGTCGCCGAAGGCGAGGATGTGGACGGCGTCCATGTTGGCGTTGGTGACGCAGGCGTTGAAGACGCCTCCCGAGGTGGAGTGGGAGTCGCCCTGGGCGATGAGCTCGCCGGGGGCGTACATGCCGCGCTCGGCGAAGACCTGGTGGAGGATGCCGCCGCGGCCGTACTCGTAGTAGTGCTTGATGCCGTACTTCTTGACGAGGCGGCGGGTCTCGCGCATGCGGTTGGCGACCTCGATGGTCGGCGGCGGGGCCTGGTGGTCGTCGACGATGAAGACGCGCTCGGGGTCCCAGACGCGGTCGACGCCGAGCAGCTCGAGCGCGCGCAGGGAGTGGCCGCTGGTGGCGTCGACCTTGCACCAGACGTACTGGCCGGGCTTCACGCTGTCGACGCCGGCGTGCTTCGCCAGGATCTTCTCTGCGATCGTCATTCCCACAGTCGCACCCCCTCGGTGTGCTCTCTACTCGTGGAGACCTGCTACGCCGGCACGGCCGCGTAGCGCTGCTCGAGCTCGTAGATCTCCGGCAGCCCGAGCAGGTTGGTGATGGAGCCGAAATCGCCGAAGCCACTGCGGCCGGTGGGCTCGGCGGCCTTGAGTCGGAGCAGCGCGGATCGGACTGCGGCGAGCGACAGCCCGTGCCCGCCACCGGTGATCATGATGCGGAAGCCGCGGTCCGCGATCTGCCTCGTCGGCTCGAGGCTGCCGTTGTAGAGGCAGGGGATCCCCTGGCCGGCGAGCTGCTCCGTGTAGACGCGGAGGTCGTCCGCCGTGCGGATGCCGTCGACGAAGACGAGGTCCGCGCCGGCCTCTCGGTACGCGCGTGCCCGCGTCAGCGCGTCCTCCCAGCCGTTCGGCGCGAGCGCGTCCGTGCGCGCGATGATCACGAAGTCCGGGTCAGTGCGCGCCTCGACCGCCGCGCGGACCTTCTGCACGGCCTCGTCGATCGGCACGACCATCTTCCCCTCGAAGAAGCCGCACTTCTTCGGGAAGACCTGGTCCTCCATGTGCAGGGCGGCGGCGCCCGCCTCCTCGTACTCGCGCACGGTGCGCTGCGCGCTGATCGCGTTGCCGTACCCGGTGTCCGCATCGGCGATCACCGGTACGCCGACCGCGTTCGCCACGTAGCGGAGGTTCGTCACCATCTCGCCGAAGCTCATCAGGCCGACGTCGGGATAGCCGGCCTGCGCCGACGTCCCGTGCCCCGTCATGTAGACCGCCTTGAAGCCGCGTGCCTGCGCGATCTTCGCGGTGAATCCGTCGTAGACGAACGGAGCGACCACCAGCCCGGCGGCCATCGCCTCGCGAAGCTGTCGTCCCTTACCCATCTCAGTCTCCTCTTCCCGCGCCGCTATCGCGCCGCCGCCGAGCCGACGCCGTAGCGCGCCTCGAGCTCGTAGATCCGCGGCAGGCCGAGGATGTCGTTCACGCCCTCGCCCTCCGGCACGGGGCCGTAGCGCGCCATCGTCTGCCTGGTGCTGCCGGTCTCCATCAGCTCCTGGCCCGCGGCGTTGGCGCTCTCCCACACGGCGCCCAGCGAGAGCCCGGCGAGGATCTGGATCTTGAACCCCAGCGTCGCCGCCTCCTGGCCGGTCACCATCGCGCCGTTGTAGAGGCACGGGATCCCTCGCATCGCGAGCTCACGGCTGTAGGTGTCGATCTCCTCCCGCGTCCGGATCCCATCGACGAAGACGAGGTCGGCGCCGGCCGCGTGGTAGGCGCGGGCGCGGCGGATCGCGTCGTCCCACCCGTGCGGCGCGAGCGCGTCGGTGCGGGCGATGACTACGGTCGACGGATCGGTGCGCGCGTCGAGCGCCGCCCGCACCTTCTGCACTGCCTCCTCGATGGGGATGACCTCCTTGCCCTCGAAGAAGCCGCACTTCTTCGGGAAGACCTGATCTTCGATGTGGAATCCCGCGACCCCGGCTCGCTCGTACTCGCGCACCGCGCGACGCACGTTGATCGCGTTCCCGTAGCCGGTGTCCATGTCCGCGATCACCGGGATGGTCGTCGCCCTGCAGATGTAGCGGAGGTTCTCCACCATCTCGGTCTGCGTGACGAGGCCGACGTCCGGATAGCCGTAGCGGGCCGCCGTGCCGAACCCCGTGACGTAGATCGCGTCGAAGCCGGTGCGTTCGACCATCCGCGCGAAGAGCGCGTTGTAGACGCCGGGGGCGACGACCACCCCCTGCTCGAGCAGTTCCCTCAGGCGGGCAGATCGTTTCATGCGCGGCGTCCTCCAGTCTGTCTGAGCTACGCGTGCGACCCCGCCGGAACGGCGCGCCGGTCACGCGCGCCGTCCTCGGAGGCGTCGTGGAAGAGGTAACAGGCGACGGCCTGCGCCCCACCCGGGGGGACGCGCAGCGCCGGCGTCTCCCGGCGGCAGACATCCATGACCTGCGGGCAGCGTGACGCGAAGCGGCAGCCGGGTGGCGGATCGACCGCGCTCGGCACCTCGCCCTGCAGCGCGACGCGATCGCGTCGATAGCGCGGATCGGGGACCGGCACGGCCGCCACGAGCGCCTTCGCGTACGGATGCTGCGGCCTCGTCAGCACCTCCTCGGTCGGCCCGTGCTCGACGACCTTGCCCACGTACATGATCGCGACCTCGTCGCAGATGTGGCGCATCGTCGACAGGTCGTGGGTCACGTAGAGCAGGCCGATGTTGAGCTCGTCGACGAGCGTGCGCAGTAGGTTAAGGATCCCCGCCTGCACCGAGACGTCGAGCATCGACACCGGCTCGTCGGCGATCAGGAAGTCCGGCTCGAGCGCGATCGCGCGCGCGATTGCGACGCGCTGTCGCTGGCCCCCGCTCAGCTGGTGGGGGTAGCGCTCCACGTAGTCGAGCGCCGGGAGCAGATCGACGAGCTCAAGCGCGTGCAGGACGCGCGCGCGGCGCTCGTCCGCGTTCCCGATGCCGTGGACCTTCAGGACTTCCTCCACGGTCTGCTCGACCGTGAAGCGCGGGTTCAGCGACCCGTACGGGTCCTGGAAGATCACCTGGACGCGACGGCGGAAGGCCCTGGTGCGTCCGCCGCTCGACCGTAGCCGGCCGACATCCAGGTCACCCAGCCGGATCGTCCCGCCGGTCGGCTCATACAGCCGCGCGATCGTCATCCCCGTCGTGGTCTTGCCGCAGCCGGACTCGCCGGCGAGCCCGATCACGCGGCCGCGCTTGAGCTCGAAGGAGACGCCGTCCACCGCGTGCACGTGGCTCCGGCGCCGCGTGATCACGGACCCGACGAGGCTCTGGCGGACTGGGAAGTAGGTCTGCAGTCGCTCCACCACGAGCGACGGCGCGTGCTCCTCCGCGACCGCCGCGTCGTTCCCGGCGAGCGTGCTCCAGGACTGCCGCTGGCGCGTCCCTTCGGGCTCCCACGTCGCGCGCAACGTCGACCGCTCGCGGAACTCCGCGACGCGCTCCGGGAAGTGGCACCGGCTGACGTGAGCGTCGGCGACCTGGACGAGCGCCGGCGTCTCGGCGTGGCAGCGCTCCTCGGCGAAGGGACAGCGCGCCGCGAAGCGGCAGCCCGGCCCGGGTTCGATCAGGCCGGGCGGCGCGCCCGGGATCGAGATCAGGCTGCGCTCGACCTCGGTCTTCCGGATCGAGGGAAATGCGTTGCGTAGCCCGAGCGTGTACGGGTTGAACGAGTCGAGGAACACGTCGGCCGTCGCGCCGTACTCCATCACGTCCCCTGCGTACATCACGAGCACGCGATCGCAGTTCTCCGTCACGGCCGCGATGTTGTGGGTGACGAGCATCATGGCTCGATGCTGCTCGGCCTGCAGGCGCTTCAGCCGGTGCAGGATCTGGTCCTGCATGATCACGTCGAGCCCGGTCGTCGGCTCGTCCCCGATCACGATGTCCGGGTCGAGCGCGAGCGCCATCGCGATCATCGCGCGCTGGCGCATCCCGCCGGAGAGCTGGTGTGGGAAGTCGAAGAGGCGGGAGCGGTCGAGTCCCACCATCTCGAACGTCTCCTCGGCGCGAGCGCGTGCGGCTCCCACGGCGCCTCGCTCGTGGGTGCGAATCGCCTCGACGATCTGCTCGCCGATGCTGACGACGGGGTCGAGCGCGTTCATGGCGCTCTGCGTGACGAGCGAGATCCGGCGCCAGCGGATCTGCCGGAGGCGTGACTCGTCGGCGCGCGCGAGGTCGGTGCCGTCGAAGAGCACCTGACCGCTGTGCACGCGACCGTTCGACGGGAGGATCCCGAGCAGCGCCTTGACGATCGTGCTCTTGCCGCACCCGGACTCGCCCACCACGCCCAGGTAGTGGCCGGGGTCCAGGGTGAACGACACGTCGGTCGCCGCGTGCCGGTCGCCGGCGCGCGTGGCGTACCGAATCGAGAGGTCGCGGACGTCGAGCAGCGGCACGCTTACATCCTTCGCAATCGGGGGTTCACGGCCTCCTCGTATCCACGGCTGACGAGGTAGATCGACGTCACGAACAGGGTGAGCGCCAGACCGGGGAAGACCACCCACCACCACGCGGTGCGCATCGCCCCGGCGGTGAACGCGCTGTTGAGGATCTGCCCCCACGTCGCGGTCAGCGGGTCACCGAACCCGAGGAAGCTCACCGAGGCCTCCGCCGAGACGGCGCCGCCGATCCCGAGCGCGACGTAGAGGAAGATCAGCGGCAGCAGGTTGGGCAGCAGGTGCACGAACATGATCCGCACGTTGCCGGCACCGCCGGCGCGCGCCGCCTGAATGTACGGGCGCTCCTTCAGGGTGAGCACCTGCGAGCGGACGACGCGGGCTGGGGACCGCCAGAACAGCAGCGCGAGGATGATCACGATGTTGCGCAGGCCCGGCCCGAACAGCGCCAGGAAGACCAGCGCGAACGGCAGAAACGGGATCGCGAGCGCGACGTCGGTCACGCGCATCAGGGTCTGATCGACGAGGCGGCCGTAGTAGCCGGCCGTGAGACCGACCAGCGTCCCGATGATCGCGCCGCCTCCGGCGGCCAACAGGCCCACGAAGATCGCCATGCGCGCCCCGTGCAGCAGCTGCACGAGCAGGTCCTGCCCGAGGCGGTTGGTGCCCGCGGGGTAGGCGCGGCTGGGCGGGAGGTTCTTCGCGATCCGACCGTCCTCGAGCGTGACCGACTCGAACGGGGGCGTCGTGCGGATCTCCGGGCCGATCCCGGCCGCGAGCAGGAAGAGCACCAGCATCACGATGCCGACCTTCGCGAGGTGATCGGACCACGCGATGCGCAGCGTCCCCGCAGCCCACGCGGCGCGCTCCATCAGCCAGCGTCGCGGGCCCGGCGCTGGCCGCGCCGCCGCCGCGCGCGCTACCCGCTCGGCGACCGAGTCCCCTGTCCCGGTCGATGGGGCGAGCGATGCCCCGGCGCCTTCTCCGGCCATCAGTCGTACCTCACTCGCGGGTCGAGGTATCCGTAGAGCAGGTCGGCGATCAGGTTCGCCACGACGACCGAGACGGCGACGAGGAAGAACGCTGCCTGCAGCACCGGGTAGTCGCGGTCGAGCATCGACTGCACGATCAGGCGGCCCGCGCCGGGCCACGAGAAGATCTGCTCGACGATCACCTGGCCGTCGATGATGAACGCGAATGTGACCGCCGTGGAGGTGATCACCGGCAGCATCGCGTTGCGCGCCGCGTGCACGGCGATCCGCCAGCCGGGGAGCCCCTTGGCCTTCAGGACCTCCAGGAAGTCCTCGCCGAGCACCTCGATGATGCTCGTGCGCATCAGCAGCATTGGTCCGTAGATCCCGGTCGCGATGATCGTCACCCCGGGCAGGATCATGCGCTTCCAGAAGTCGAGGCTCATCAGCATCTCGACGCGGCCGGGCAACTCACCGGGTGCCGTCATCCCCCCGGCCGGGAGCCACTGGCGCTGATACGCGAACAGCATCAGCACGAGCATCCCGATGAAGAACGTGGGCATCCCGCGGCCGAGCAGCGACACGAACACGATCGTCTGCTCGTAGCGCGAACCACGTCTCCAGCCGGCCGCCGCCCCGAGGATCACCCCCAGCACCGTCATCAGCACGAGCGCCGGGGTCAGCAGCAGCACGGAATTGAAGATGCGGTCGAACAACACCGGCGCGACGGGCTCGCGCAGCGTGAACGACGTGCCGAACTCGAGCAGCGTGAGGTTCCTCAGGTACCTCAAGTACTGGACGTGCAGCGCATCTTCGAGCCCCCATGCCGCGCGCAGCGCGAGGATGTCCTCCCTCGGAAGCGCCTCGTTGACGAAGCGCGAGGTGGGGTCACCCGGCGCCACGCGCAGCAGGAAGAAGAGGATCGTTGCGATCGCGTACACGGTGACGACCATGAACGCGAACCGGCTGACAAGGTATCGCCTCATGGGCGGCCGTCTCCGGCGATCGTCGACGCGAGTCCCAACCTAGACGCGACCACCTGGCGGGCCCACGTCGGCGGCCTTCGGGCCCCACCAGTCGTTGGGGCGCGACGTGACCTGCTCGATGCGCCGCTTGTAGTCGGCGTCCTCCGCATTCGGGTACAGCAGCCGTCCGCTGCTGTCCCAGCTGTAGCCGGCCTTCACCAGGATGTCGCGCGCCTTCGCCATGTCGAAGCCAATGGGGTCCAGCTTCGGGTTCCCCCAGAAGCCGGCCGGCGACATGAACGTGCCGGTGTCCGCTACGTCCGCGAGCCCCTCGAGCACGACTTCCGCACTGAACTTCTTGTCGGTCGCGTGGAACCACGCCTTCCGCAGCTCGATGTCACGCCACGGCATGCGCTCCACGAACGGGAGCATGAGGTACCAGCCGAGGTCCTTCGTCACAAGCGTCTTGACGTGCGAGAACTTCCCGGCCTGATCGAGCAACGACTTCGTCGGGATCAACATGCGGTCGATCTGTTTCGCCTGCAGCCGCCCCATGTTCCCGTCGACGGTGGGCGCGACGAGGTAGAGGAGCTCGTCCATCACCGGCGGCGAGAAGTGGTTCGGGTTGCGCTTCAGCAGGAGCTGGTCGTCCTTGCGGTAGTCGACCCACTGGAACGGCCCACTCCCGATCGCGGTTGCCGGGCTGTTCACGACGAAGTCCGTCAGCTTGGGCGCGCCCTCCCAGATGTGCTTCGGCAGGATGACCGCGATCATCGCAACGATCGTGAGGAAGTCCGCTCGCGGCTCCTCGAGGTTGAAGCGGACGACGCCCGCGCCCGCGTCCGTGATCTGCACGCTCTTCACGGGGCGCCAGACGAGGCTCAGGATCCCGGGCTGCTCCTTCTTCAGTCGCTCGAACGTGAAGACCACGTCCTCCGGGGTGACGGGCCTCCCGTCGTGCCACTTCATCCCGGGCCGGAGCTTCATGTCCCAGGTGACGTCGTCGACCTTCTTCCAGGACTCCATCGCCCAGCCGCGAACGCTGAGGTCGGTGTCGAGCTTGACGAGGGTGTCGTAGACGAGGCGAAGGATGTTGCGTCCACCACCCGTGGTCGCAACGATGTTCGTCGTGTCGACGAGCGCGGTCTGGCCGATCGTGAAGCGCTTGCGCGTCCCCTTCGGCTTGGCCTGCAGCAGGCCGTACGGTACGAGGTCACCGAAGAGCCCGTTCCCCGTGATCGCCGGTGCCACCGGCTCCCAGTCGGCTGCGTTGTAGGCCTCGGCGACCTTGTCGTACACGAGCGTGTGCGTGTAGTAGTCCTCTCGCAGCACCTGCTGCGCCTTGAATACGGCCTCGCGCCGCTTCTCGACGTCGGTCGCCTTGAGTTGCGTTTCGACGGCCGCGTCGTAGGCCTTGCTCTTGTAGTTGCCGTAGTTGCGCTTGCCGGGCTCGCCCTCCGGCCCGTACGCGCGAGACACGATCCACTCCGTGGGATCGAAGCGCTCGGGCCGCAGCGGTGAGCCGTGCGTCTCGATGTCCCCATAGCGGCGGTCGAAGATCGCCGCCAGCCACTCGGTGTTCGAGACGGGCACGAGGTTGAACTTGAGCCCGATCTTCTCCCAGTCGGTGGTGAACTTGCGCAGCGACTCCGTCCAGAAGTCGCCGGACGGGTACACGATGGTGAGGTTCGGGATCCGCTCGCCGGGCGGAAGCGCGGACTTCGCAGGTACCGGCGTCGGGGTGCCGACGCTCTTCGCGGGCGTGGTCGGCTTCTCGTCGCTGCACCCGAGCATCCAGAGGCCGAGCGCCCCAAGTCCCGTTGCTCCAGTCGCGAGCACCTGACGTCGCGAGAGGCGACGTTGCCAGCCCTGGCCGTCGTCCGAACGCATTCCCGTTTCCCTCCTACTCGTGCGGGTCCGGCAACATCGCGCATGTCGGCACGCCGCGCGTTCACGTTGCGGGCAATCTGATAGAGTAGTCTCGACAGAATGTCAATGAGCCGATCGGCTCAAGCACGTCGGCGCTGGGGACGGCGAGACGGTTGAGCCGACACCGGTCGGAGTGCGAGCCGTGGATCGACGTCCTGCCTCGCGGACCGAGGATCAGCAGCGATCCTCGCGCGCGCCGTCGGGTCGGCGTCAGCAGGCGAGCGGGCCGGTGTCCGCGATAGGTCAGGGCGAGCGAAGAGGGGGCGGTAGGCCGACGGCCCCGGCGACCCGGCAGGGCGCGGAGACCCGAGAGAGGCTGGTGGAGGCCGCGATCGACGAGATCCTCGAGCGCGGCTTCGTGCGCGCGCGGGTGGAGTCGATCACGCGGCGCGCGGGCCTGGGCTACGGGACGTTCTACTGGTACTTCTCCAGCAAGGTCGACCTCATCCGCGAGCTGGCCGAGTCGGTCTATGGGGAGATCTACGACGCCGCGGTGGCGCACGAGCCGGATCCGGAGCGCCCCGTTGTGGAGCGCGCATTCAACAACATCCTCGCCTCACTCCGCGTCTGGGCGCGCTACCGGCGGGCGCTCACCGTGCTCGAAGACGCGGTCGGTGCCGACCGCTTCGTCGCGCTTCGCGTCCAGCAGCTCCAGCGCCGCGCCGCCGACCGCTACGCCGAGAAGCTCTCGTTCCCGATCTATCACCCGGTGGACGACCGCCTGCTCATCGCGCGACTCGCGTCGGCGGTCGGGTACGAGGTGGCGCGGTTCTGGGCCCGCGAGGCTGCCAACGACGAGTTGCTGCGCGGCGAGCAGGGGCTGCAGCGGGTGGCCCGCATCGCCGCGATGCTGAACCTCGCGCTCGTCGACCCACGGGCGCTCGGCGTGAGCGAAGAGGCGCTTCGGTCGTTGCTTCCCGGCGCTCGCGTCGATCAGGACAAGGGAGCCTCGCAGGGAGACTCGTTCGAGCGGAGGTGATCGCGCCTCCGGACCTTCGTTCAGGGCAGCGCGTCACCGCCGAGATTGGCTCGTACAAGCGGTCGGGACGCGTTGCGCGCAGTGAGCCCTCGTCCGCGAGTCGAAGACGCGCGCGACCGCATCGGTGCGCTCCTGCGCACGCGGAGAGAAGCGGGGCTGACCCGGCGCGCCGGGCGGGTGAGTCGCGGATCGGACCCGACTCACTCCCGCGGCGTGCCCGGGACCTGCAGCCGGTACAGATCGGCGAGCCGCGTCATCAGCGTTGACATGCGGATGTCGTCCTCGAGCGTCGGGAACACCATCCGGTTGATCGAGTCCTTCATGAGGCCGAAGTAGTTGTGGAACCGCTCGCCGGGCTGCGCGAGTCGTGCCGCCAGTGCCTCGGTGCGCGGCTCGAGCTCGGCCCGCGGCACCACTTCCGTCACCAGCCCCAGGCGGTGCGCCTCCACGCCCGACATGGGCTCGGGTCGGAAGAGCACCTCGTTCAGCTGCTTCAGGCCGAGGTAGCGCGAGAGGAACACCATCCCTAGGGGGATCCCGTGCGCGCCGAAGCGCATGCCGAGCTGCGCATCCTCGGCGGCGACCGCGAAGTCGGACGCGAGCAGCAGATCCATCGCGGAGCCGAGGCAGTAGCCGTGGACCTGCGCGATCACCGGCTTCGGGACCCGCCGGATCACGCGCTCGAGATGGAAGTATGGGTGCCGCTCGAGCGCCATCGCCTCGATCTCGGGGTCGTGGTAGCCGCGATCGTTCGGGTCGTCGCCCGAGCAGAACGACGGCCCCGCGCCCCGCAGGATCACAGTCTTCCCCGGGTGTCGAGCGCGGCCGCCTGCAGAGCGGCCACCACCCTGTCGCCCAGGCCCTCGCTCAGCACGTTGTGCTTCTCGGGGCGGTTCAGCGTGAGCCGGGTGATCGGTCCCGGGTCGATGAGCAGCTCGTCGTCGGCCACGTCGCGCCTCCCCTCGGCTCGCCCTCGGGGCTGCCGGGTCGAACGCCGGTCCGCGACCGCCGGTCGCCCCGGCACGGCTCTCGATCTCCTCCGGCGCTCCGAGAGAGTGCGACCGCGGGCGATGTGCGCAACGCATGGCGCGCGCCCGCGCGGGGTCGGGCGTGCGACGGCCGCACCAGCACGCGAGCGTCCGACGGAGTGGGGCTCCCGGACGTGCGGACCCGGGGGCCCCCGTTTGCACGCCGAGCGCGCAGCCCCCAGCGACGAAGCGCCGCTGCGCGCCGGCCCGCGTGCCTTCAGTCCAGGTTGCGCAACTGCGGGAGCGACGTGTACAGCGCGGCGACCACGAGCACGAGCACCGCGGCGGAGCCGCCGATCGCCCACTCGGCGCCCACCGCCTCGGCCAGGAACCCGAGGAAGAAGACGCCGAGCGACATCAGGCTGAACTCCATCATGTAGATGCTCATCACGCGGCCGCGGTAGACCTCGTCGACGTAGTGCTGCAGCAGCGCGTTGCTGATCGACATGCGCCCCTGCTGCGCGAGCCCGACGAGCACCATCAGCCCCATCGAGAGCACGAAGCTCGTCGACCACGCGAAGACGATCAACGTAAGGGCGAGCACGAGCGCGGCGCCGAGGAGGATGCGCCCGCGATGACGGGGCGGCATCGAGGCCAGCACGAGCGACCCGACGAGCGCGCCGCTCCCGCTGATGCTCATCAGCAACCCGAGCTCCTTGGCGCCGCCGCCGAGCCGGTCCTCGACGAAGCCCGGCAGCAGCATCATGTAGGGCATCGACCCCATCACCACGAGGAAGTTCACGACGAGCAGCATGCCGATCAGCCGGTTTCGCCCGACGTAGCGGAAGCCGTCGACGAGCTCGACGACGCTGCGCGCGCCGCCACGCCCGCGCATCGCCACCGCAGGCGCAGCGACGGCAGCGGCCACCGGCTCCGCCGCGGGCGCGGGCCGCGCCGGGATCGGCAGCATCGTCGCGACAGCGAACATGTAGAGCCCGGTGATGATGAAGTAGACCCAGGCCGACCCGACGGCCGCGATCAGCAGCCCGGCCGCCGCGGGTCCGACGAGCCGCATCGTGTTCATGCCGGCGGAGTTGAGCGCGATCGCGTTCATCAGCCTCCGCATCCCGACGAGCTCGGGCACGATCGACTGGCGTGCCGGCATCATGATCGCCTGCACGCCGCCCTGGAAGATCGCGCTGATGAAGAGGTGCTCGAAGCGGAGCATGCCGAGCGCGAGCAGCACGGCGATCGCGAGCGAGTTCACGGCGCTGAGCGCCTGCGCCCACTGCATGATGTGCTTCTTCGACACGCGGTCGGCGAGCACGCCGCCGGCCATCGAGAGCGCGAGCCCGGGGAGCGCGTTCGCCAGCGACATCAGGCCGAGCGCCGCGTAGGAGCCGGTGAGCTGGAAGGTGAGGTAGCCCTTCACCACCAGCTGCATGTTCATCGACGAGAACATGCCGAACGCGGAGAGCACGAACCACCGGAACGCCGGGATTTGCAGCGAGTCGAACGTGCGGGAGACGACGCCGCTGGCCGGAGCGCGAGGCGTCGCGGGCGGGGCGAGCGCGACCGGGGCCGACGCGCCCTCCGCGCCGGCGGCGAGCGCCCCCACCGGCGCACGCGGATCAACCAGCCGGGGGCCCTGCTGCTCCGGTTGTGCCGTCGTCGTCATCTGGCGCCCTCGCACTGTACGGATGGAGGCGACGCCGGTTGGCCACCCGACCGTGACGTTCACGGTAGGGTAAACATGACCGGTCACAGATGCAACCCGGTCGGCGAGGGGGGGGGCGCGCAGCCGGCCGCCGCGTGATCGCGCGCTTACGGCGCGCCCCGCTGCCCCCGATCCCGGCTCCCCTCGCCCGCCTGCGCGCCGGGGTTCGGCCCGCGCCGCCGCGCCATCCAGAGGAGCCCCAGCGGGAACGCCACGATCGCGGCCCCGAGCAGCCCGACGTACGCCGCCGTTGGCAGCCCGAGCAGGTGGTCGATCTCGTCTCGCAGCCAGCGCGCCAGCGTCGGGTCGACGGCCTCGGAGTGGTGCAGGACGAAGCGGAACAGGGCCGTCCCCACCGGGTCAGCTCGCGGCCGTCGGGTATGACCTCCCGGTCGCGGCGGCCTCCGCGGTCACCGGCTGGAACCGGGTCGAGTACGCGCGCTCGCGGATCGTGAGGCTGAGCAGGCCGGCCACGACGAGCAGCGCCGCCGCGGCGAGGAACGAGACGTCGTACGTGCCGAAGCGGTCGAACGCGAACCCTGCGACGAGCACGGCGGCCGCGCCCCCGAGCTGGTGCGCCATCGTGACGAGCCCGTTCAGCGTGCCGATGTGCCGGAGCCCGTAGACGTCGGCGGTGAGCGAGGTCGTGAGCGGGACCGTCGCGAGCCACGACATCCCGCCGATCACCGCGAACGTCCACAGCGCCGGCACGCCCGGCAGCGCCACCAACATGACGAACGCGACCGCGCGCACGAGGTAGACCCCGCCGAGGAGGTTCTTGCGCTGCATGCGATCCGAGATCGCGCCGACCGTCAGCAGCCCGGCGCCGTTGATCGCGCTGAGCAGGCCGAAGGCGAGCGCGGCGGTGCCCGGCGAGATGCCCTCGGTTGCAGCCCAGCGCACGTAGTGCACGGACGCCATCGCGGTCGTCACCCCGCACACGCCGTAGGCGAGCGAGAGCTGCCAGATCGGCGACGTGCGGAACGAGTCCGGCCACTCGCGCGCGACGAGCGGTCCCGTCTGCGCGTGGACGGCCGGGCGCGGTCCGGCCCCCACGCGCTCGTCGTGGTGGTCGTCGCCGTCCGCCTGCAGGCCGAGCTCGCCTGGGTCCGACCGCACGATTGCAAGCAGCAGCGGCACGCCGAGCGCGAGCACCAGCCCGCCCATCGCGAGCCACGCGACACGCCAGTCGGTCGCAAGCAGCAGGTACGCCGCGAACGGCACCAGCACGATCCCCCCCGCGGAGCCGCCGAACGTGACGAAGCTCATCGCGGTGCCGCGGCGGCGCTGGAACCAGCGAGACACGACCGCGGCGGCGGGCGTGGGGAAAACCCCGCCGCCGGCCGCGGAGACGACGAACCCGTAGAGCACGAGCAGCGCGAAGACGTTCTGCGCTCCGGCCATCGCGACCGTGCCGAGCCCCATCGCGACCGTGCTGGCCACCAGCACGCGCCGGCCGCCGAACGCGTCGGTGAGCCGCCCGAAGAGCGGCTGGCTCAGGCCGTTCCCGACCCAGCCGACCGCCGCCGCGGCCGAGATCGTGCCCACGGAGACGCCGAAGTCGCGCTCCCACGACTCGACGAAGACGCCGAACCCCTGGCGCGTGCCGACGCCGAGGAACGTCGCGAAGAAGAGCGCACCGACGACGTACCAGCCGTAGAACGCGCCGCGCCGCCCGTCCGGCTCAGAACGGCTCACGGAACGCAGTCGATCGAGGAGGTGCCTGTCCATGGGTGCAGTCTACCCGCACCGTCCCCCCCGCCACCCCTCGCCTCTGCGGCGAGTCGTGGATGTAGGATGCCCGGCATGCCAGGCGACGCCGGGTCGGTGATGCGGCAGGTCTTCGAGCCACGCTCGGTCGCGGTGGTCGGCGTGCCCCGTCGCGAGGGGCTCGGGCGGCGCTTCCTCGAGGCGCTGCAGTCGCCGGGCTTCAGGGGCGACGTCTACGCGGTGAACCCCGGCGCCGACGAGATCCTCGGCGTGAAGTGCCACCCCACCGTCTCGGCGATCGGCCGCCCGGTGGAGCAGGCGATCGTCGTGGCGCCGCCGGATGCGGCGCCCGGGATCGTCGCGGACTGCGGCCGCGCCGGGGTCTCGGTGGCGATCATGTTCGTCGCGGGCTTCGACGAGCTGCACACGCCGGAGGGTGACGCGCGCGCCGCAGCGCTGCTCGCGGCCGCGCGCGAAGGCGGCGTGCGGATGATCGGCCCGAACTGCATGGGGGTGTACTCCCCCGCGGTCGGGCTCGGCCCGTTCCCCGGCGTCCCCACCGAGGTCGGCGACACGGCGTTCATCTCGCAGAGCGGCTCGCTGATGAGCATGTTCACGCGCGAGAGCACCGCGCGCGGCTACCCCGCGAGCAAGGCCGTCTCGGTCGGCAACCAGCTCGACCTGCAGGCCGCGGACTTCCTCGACCACCTCAGTGACGACGCCGCGACGCGCGTCGTCGGGATGTACGTGGAGGGCGCGCGCGACGGGCGGCACTTCTTCGACGCACTGCGCGCGACCTCGGCACGCAAGCCCGTGGTGCTGTGGAAGTCGGGCCGCACCGAAGGCGGCGCCCGCGCGGCGCGCAGCCACACCGGCGCGCTGACCGGCTCGCGCTACGTGTGGGAGGCGGTCGCCCGTCAGGCCGGCGCGGTTGTGGCGCGCAACGCGGAGCAGGTGATCGACCTCGTCGTCGCGCTCCACATGCGGCCTGCGCCCGCTGGCCGGCGCATCGCGATCGTGACGGGTCCGGGCGGACCGGGCATCTCCGCCGTCGACGCCCTGGAGGAGGCCGGGCTGGCGCTCGCGCGGCTCGCGCCGGGGTCGATCGAGCGACTCTGGGCCGAGATCAACCCGGTCGGCACCTCGCCGCGCAACCCGATCGACGTCGGCCTCGGCGGCTCGCTCGAGGCGTTCGAGCGCGGCGCGCGCATCGCCGCCGCCGACCCCGCGGTGGACGGCGTCGTGATCATCGGCGGCGGCGGCGGGGGCGAGGGCGCGCGCCGCTTCGCAGAGGCGATGGTCGGCGCGCATCGCGACGCGCGGGTCCCGTTCGCGATCGCGACCGCGATGTCCGGCCCCGCGGAGGCCTCGCTGCAGCGGCGCTACGTCGACGCCGGCATCGGCGTCTTCCCGACCGCCGACCGCGCGGTGAGCGCCTTCGCGGGTGCCGCGGCCTACGCGCGCTTCCGGGGCGAGATCGGCGCGCCGCTCGACTGAGCGGCGAGGTCGGCGCTCGGCGACGCCGGGGGTGAGTCGCCGCAGCCGGCCGCTCAGCGCCAGCCGACGCTGACGATCTCGACGGGCTCCGCGATCCCCTTCAGCGAGACGGTGCGCGGGTCGCCTGTGGCGCGCCGGTCGCCCGCCGTCTCCCGGCTCGCGAGGATCTGGCCGCCGTCCGCGAGCGCGGCGATGCGCGCGGCCTGGTTCACGCCGATCCCCGAGAACTCGTGCCCGAGCTTGGCAACGTTCGCCGTGTGCACGCCGATGCGCACCTGCGGCGCGAACCCGTGCTCGCGCCGGTGCTCCGCGAGGCGGCGCTGGATGGCGACGGCACAGCCCGCGATGGCGCTGCTCCAGCTCGCCGGCGGCCGGCCCGCCGCCGCCGCCGCCTCGTCGAGCAGCGCGAGGCCCTGTTCGGGATCGCCGGCGCGGACGACCGCCATCCCCTGGGCGACGCGCCCGTACCCCTGGAGGTCGCGGTCGCCGTAGCGCGCGCCGAGATCGACCGCGCGCTCGGCGAGCGCGAAGGCGCGCTCGCCGTCGCCGTCCACCAGCGTCTCGTCGCCTTCGACCATCGCGAGGTAGCCGTGCGCCACGCCCTCGGGCTCGCCCTGGAGGATCCGCGCCGCGCACGCCCGCCAGCCGCCCGCCGCCGCCTCCGAGGAGCGCTGGCGGTGATCCATCGCAAGCAGGCACGCGACGTACGCCGCTCGCACCGTGTCGCCGTCCTTCAGGTACGCGGGCACGGCGCGCTCGCGGGCGCCGATCGATCGGTCGGGGTCGCCCGCCCACCACGCGACCGAGCCGAGGAGCTCGAGCCCGGCGGCGTCGAGCCGCCCGTCCCCGTCGATCTCGACGAGCGGCTCGTACGCCTCGCGCCACGCGCGGCGGTCGGCGGCCTCACCCGTCGCATCCAGTCGCTGGTCGATCGCGTCTCTCGTCGTCGGCGTGGCCTGGGACGAACGGGTACGTGCCATCGCAGGTCCATCGCGCGGGGCGCGGGGAGGGAAGGCCTGGAGGCGCGGCTGCGCCCCACCCGGCCCGAGAGGCGCGCGAACCTGACACGGCCCCGCCACGGTGACGGCTGGCAACGCGATGGTCCTCGTCTAGACCGCCCACGTCCGCGGCGGTCGGGGACGAACGGGGGAGCGCCGTGAAGATCACCGCGATCACGACCTTCGTCGTCGACGCGGGCTGGCGCCCGTGGCAATGCGTCGCCGTGCGCACCGACGAGGGCCTGACCGGCTACGGGGAGTGCTCAACGGCCGCAACCCGTACGGCATCGTCGGCGCGGTCACCGACTTCGAGCCGGTCGCGCTGCGCCGCGACCCGCGCGCCGTGGAGTCGGTGTACTGGGACCTCTATCGCGTCGCGCGGCAGAGCCCGGGCGGAATCGCCGCGAAGGGCGATCGCGGGGATCGAGCTCGCGCTGTGGGAACTCAAGAGGAAGGCGCTCGGCGTCCCGGTGCACGAGCTCTTCGGCGGCCCGGTGCGCGAACGCCAGCGCCTCTACTGGTCGCACTGCGGCTCCTCGCGCGCGCAACCACGAGCTGATCGGCGCGCCTCCGATCGACTCGTACGACACGATCGTGCGCCTCGGCGATGGGCATCGCGGCGGGCCATCAGCGCGCTCAAGACCAACGTCGTGATCCCGGGCACCCCCGCGCGCACCCACGGCTTCGGCGGCGGACCGACCGATCAGACCGTACCGGTCGAGATCCTCCGCGCGATCGAGCGACTGCTCGCGGCGTTCACCGAGGGCGTCGGCCCGGACGTCGAGATCGCGCTCGACCTGAACTTCCACTACAAGCCGGAGGCTGCTGTCACGATCTGCCGCGTCTCGGAGCAGTTGAACATGCTCTGGGGCGAGGTCGACATGTACGAGCCGCACGGGCTGCGCCGGGTGAAGGGAGCGCACGACCGTGCCGATCACGCCCGGCGAGAACCTGTACGGGATCCGCGACTACCGCCGGTACTTCGAGGCGCGCGCGATGGACAACGTCATGATCGACATCCCGTGGAACGGCTTCGCGCGATCGCGACGTCGCGATGCTCGCCGAGAGCTACGAGCTGAACGTCGCGCCGCACAACTTCGACTCGCACCTCTCGAGGTACATCGCGCCGCACCTCTGCGCGACGGTGCCGAACGTGCGGATCATGGAGATCGACATCGGCGACGTGCCGTGGAACGACGAGACTCACCGGCGGCGCGCTGGAGTTCGAAGGGGGGACGCTCGCGATCCCGAGCCGCCCCGGCGGGGGATCGACCTCGACGCGCGTGTCGCGCGGGCGCACGTCCGGGAGCGCGGCCGCGGGCCGGGGTACGTGGGGCGGACGCGCTGAACGGGGGCGGCGGCGGCCGCCACCGGAGCCCCGATCCGCAGGACCGGTATAGAGTGCGCGGGCAGGCGAAGGAGGAGGCGATGGTGGGCTGGGAGGACGCGTACCGCGCGAAGCTGAGGGGCGCCGACGAGGCGGTCGCCGCGATCCCGGACGGGTCACTGGTCGTCTTCGGCATGGCCGTGGGCGAGCCGCCCGCTCTGCTCGAGGCGCTCGCCAACCGCGCGCGCGCCGGCGACCTCAAGGACGTCCGCGTGACGACGCTGCTCCCGATGGGCGGCTCGGCGCGCACGATCTTCCAGCCCGACGTCCGCCACGCCCTCCACTGGGAGTCGATGTTCGCGAGCGGCGCCGACCGCGAGCTGCTCAAGCACGGCGACGCCGTGTTCAACCCCGCCTACTTCCACCAGATCCCGCGCCTCATCACCGAGTTCATGGACGTCGACGTCGCGCTCGTGAAGGTGTCGCGCATCGACAAGCACGGTTTCATGAGCCTCGGCACCGACGTCGACATCAACAAGGCCGCCATCGAGAAGGCACGCTACGTCGTCGCCGAGCTCAACCCACAGATGCCGCGCGTCCACGGCACCGGCTGGGTGCACATCTCCGAGGTCGACGCCGTCGTCGAGCACGATGCCCCCCTCAACGAGCTGGCGACGCAGCCCGAGCGCGAGGAGGACACGCGCATGGGCGCGCTGATCGCGGAGATGATCCCGGACGGCGCCTGCATCCAGCTCGGGATCGGCGGCGTGCCGAACGCGGTCGCCAGGAACCTCATGCACCACCGCGACCTCGGGATCCACACCGAGATGTTCGTGGAGTCGATGGTCGACCTGGTCGAGTCCGGCGTGGCGAACGGCTCGAAGAAGACGTTCCATCCGGGGAAGGCGATCTACGCGTTCGCGGCGGGCTCGCGGCGGATGTACGACTTCCTGGACGACAACCCGTACATCGAGGCGCACCCCGTCTCGTACACGAACTTCCCGCCGAATATCGCGCGCAACGACCACATGATCTCGGTGAACTCGACGATCGAGGTCGACCTCACCGGCCAGTGCTGCTCGGAGTCGATGGGTGCGGTGCAGTTCAGCGGCACCGGCGGCCAGCACGACTACGCGCGTGGCGCCTTCGACTCGCGCGGGGGGAAGTCGATCATCGCGTTCTACTCGACCGCGCGGCAGGGTGCCGTGTCACGCGTGGTGCCGACGCTCACCCCGGGCGCGGTCGTGACCACGCCGCGCACCGAGGTGCACTGGGTCGTCTCCGAGCACGGCGCGGCCTGCCTCAAGGGGAAGTCGACGCGCGACCGGGCGCAGGCGCTGATCGGCCTCGCGCACCCGAAGTTCCGCGAGTCGCTCACGCACGAGGCGAAGAAGCTGGGCTACCTGTAGCCTCCCGCTCTCCGTCGCCCGCCGGCGTTCGCGCGGCCGGCTCCTCGCGCACGGGGACGCGCCCGAAAGCGATCAGCAACGCCACGTCGTAGGCGCCCTTGATCGCGCCCGCTGCCACGAGCTGCAGCCCGAACGGCCCCGCGGCGAGCAGCGCCCCTCCCGCCAGCGGACCCGCCGCCGTCGCCAGCGAGCGCGCGACGTTCGCGACGCCCACCGCGGCCGCCCGCTCCTCCGGCGCGACCACCGAGACGATGTAGGTCGTGCGCGGGGCCACGTCCATCTGCGAGAGCGACGACCGCACGAACAGCAGCGCGAGCGCGACCGGCAGTGTGGGCGCGAACGGCACCAGGGCCAGAGCGACGTTCGAGGGGAGGTGCGTGTAGGCCATCGTCCGGATCAGGCCGATGCGGTCGGCCAGCGGCACGGCGAGCAGCATGGACCCGGCGGCGAGGAGCCCGATCGCGAAGAAGATCGCGCCCGTGGCGGCCACCGAGAGCCCGTGGTGCTCGAAGAGCCACAGCGCGAGCACGGAGTCGACGACGAGCCCGCCTCCGAAGGAGTCGATCGCGAACAACGCGGCGAGCCCGGCGACGCGTCCGCGCGACTCCCCGAGCCGGGCGCGGCGGGCCCGCGCGTCGGCGGCGAGCTCGATCGCCGGGGAGACGCCCCGGTACACGAGCAGCAGGCTCACGCCGAGCAGGCTGTATCCGACGAAGACGAGCCGGAGCGCATCGGCCGCGTCGATCCCGAACGCGCGAGCGCCCGCCACGGCGCCGCCGGTGGCGAGCGCGCCCGCCGCCGCCGAGATGCGCCCGACCAGGTTGTACCGCGCGTAGAGCCACGTCCGCCGCGGCGCCGGCACCGTCTCGGAGAGGGCGGCCTGCTCCACCGGGAGGAACGCCGAGACGTCGCCCTGGCTCGGGTTGATCGTGCCGAGGAAGACGATCACGAGCAGCAGCGCGTACGCCTCGGCCGCGGCGAACGCGATGCCGCTGAGTGCCGCCAGCACCGAGGCACCCATGAGCACGCGCCGCCGGCCGATGCGGTCGACCCAGAACCCCACGGCCAGCGTGGCCAGCGACGAGCCGCTCAGGGCCGCGGTCGCGAGCACGCCGATCGCGAACGGACCGAAGCCCCGCTCGGCCAACAGCGCCGCGAGCGCGATGCTCGCGAGCCCGTCGCCGAACGCCCGCACGGCCTTGGCGCCCACGATGCGCCGGCCGTCGCGCGAGACGCCGTTGAGCCAGCGGTTCCGCGGGCGGGGCTCCGTTCCCACGCTCCGCCCCCGTGACGTCGCAGCTCGCGGTCGCGCTACCGGGCTGCTCCGTGCGCGTGCCCCTCGTGGCCGTCGTGCCCGTGCACGCACTCGCCCGGCGGGCAGTCGCAGGCCGCCGCCGGCGGCGCGACGTCGAGCGCCGGGTTCGCGTCGAAGAAGCCCCACGGCTTCAGCGCGAAGCCCGCACGGTGCACCGAGGTGATCGGGAAGTCCTCGGGCCGCACGATGTGGTTCACGCCGATCACGTACCAGAGCACGATGTCGCGATCCTCGAGCGGGCGGTTCGCCGCGGTGAACGCGGGCAGCCCGTCGCCCCCCTTCGACATCGACGGGTACGTGCCCGCGGGGTAGAGCTCGTCCGGCGCGTGCTGCGTCACCCAGAGCTGCCGGCGCGCGAAGGTCGCGCGCCGCGCGACCGCGGCCTCCTCGCCGGCCATCATCGCGACGGTCTCGCCCGGGAGCAGCGCGTACGCCACCGGCTCGCCGACCGCGTTCAGCCGCGAGGGATTCACGATCCGCCAGTGGCGCCCAGTCGCCGCGTTCACCGTGCGCGCGGACTCCGCCTCGCTGCGGATCGGCGTGAGCGCCGGCGCGAACGCGTTGTGGTGCGGGTTGTCGGGACCGGGCGGGAGCGGGTGCGTGTCGACCTCGTACACGGTGTTCCCGCCGCCGTCGACGTCCGCGTCGACGCGCATGCAGAAGAAGTGCTGGTGGATCGGACCGGCCACGTTCCGTGCGACGCGGTGCGCGGTCGGCGGGATCGGGCCGTCGCCCACGGCCATCGGCTGGATGATCCCGGTGAGCCTGACCTCGCACTCGATCGACGCGTCCTCGTAGAAGTACCAGTAGAACCCGTAGTCGTAGTTGCCGACGGTCGCCCAGGACGAGACCACCAGCCGCCTCGAGCGCCGCACCTCCGTCTGGCCGGCGGCGCGCGTGTGCTTCCAGAGGATGTTGAAGTCCTCCTCGTGGATGCAGATCGCGTTGGGCAGCACCCGCGCGGCCCCGTCGCCCCCCGCGACCACCCCGTCGAGGTACGCGATCTCCCCCAGGCAGTCGCACCCGCGCGTCAGCGCGTTCGTGGAGCGGCCGAGTCCCAGTTCCCCGCTGTCGAAGGCGTTCTTGAAGTACTGGCCGGGGGACGGGTCGCCGTAGGGCACCACCATCTCGGAGAGTCCCATGCGGTGCGCGATCGGGCGCACCCGGCCGCGGTCCTCGTAGGCGACCTCGTGCAGCACGAGGCCCTCGCGCGGGTGGAGCGAGACGCGCATCCGCCACCGCTGCCAGCGCACCCGGTGGCCCTCGATCACGAAGCTCGGCCCCTCCGGCTGCGCGATCTCGAGCGGCCGCAGGTCGTCGCGCAGGCGTGGCTGAGCCGCCGCGTCGTAGCGGGCGTCCGCGGCCGGGACGGGGGCGGCGCCCTCGTCGACCACGCGGATCACCTCGCGCGCGTTGAGGTCCACCACCGCGACCACGCCCTCGATCGGGCGCGCGTAGCCGTTGGCGTCGTCCGCGTCGCGGGCGTAGGCGATGCCGCGCAGGATGCGGCGGCCCTCCTCCGCCGGGTCGCCGAAGTTCCCCGCCGGCCACGGGTCGATCTGCACGCGGTCGAGGTCGGTGACGCCGCGGCGGCGCAGCGCCGCCTGCCAGCGCGCGTCGGCGCGGATCACGCGGTCGGCGTCCGCGAACTCCTCGAGGATCGGGTACGGCTGCACGCCGGGGCGGTGCGTCCACGCCTCGACCGCGCCCGCGGCGAGGTCCACGCGGCCCTCGAAGACGCGCCCGTCCGCGCGGTCGATCGCGACCACCGCCGCCCGCCGCTCGATCGGGCCGCCGGCGCGGAACGCCGCGACCGCGGCCTTCGCTGGCTCCTCGAGCGCGATCGTGACGAAGCGCAGCTGCTCGGAGGGGTGCCGCTGGCGGCAGAGCGCCGCGGCGCGCTCGACCTCGGGCGCGCTCAACGGGTCGAGCGGGTGCGCGTGGTTCGCAATCGCCGCCGAACCATGCGCGGCGTGAACTCCATGCTCGGTCGCCATGTCGTCCTCCTCCCCCGGCTCGCCCCGCTCTCCGGCCGGGCGCGCGGTGCGCCTCGCGGCACGATCGGCCGCACGCGGGCGCCTGCATATACTGCCGACTCGCCACCCCGCGTGCTCGCCCAGGAAAGGTATGCCCCCCCATGACGCTGCCGCTCGAGGGGATCAGGGTCGTCGATCTGTCCCGGCTCGCGCCGGGCCCGTACTGCTCGATGCTGCTCGGCGACCTCGGCGCCGACGTGCTGCTCGTGGAGGCACCGGCCGGCGCGGTGCCGGGCACCGGCGCCGCCGCCGCCCCGCCGGACGAGGCGGCGAAGCGGCGGCGCGCCCACAACCCGCTCGCCCGCAACAAGCGCTCGATCGTCGTGAACCTCAAGGAGCAGGAGGGGCGCGAGATCGTCCACAAGCTCGCGGGGGAAGCCGACGTCTTCCTCGAGGGGTTCCGCCCGGGCGTGGTCGAACGGCTCGGCGTCGGCTTCGAGCAGATCCGGAAGACGAACCCGCGCATCGTCTACTGCTCGCTCTCCGGATACGGGCAGACCGGGCCGTACCACGACATGGTTGGCCACGACATCAACTACATCTCGGTCGGCGGCGCGCTCGGCGCGATCGGGCGGCCGGGCCAGAAGCTGTCGATCCCGTACAACACGATCGCGGACTTCGCCGGCGGCGGGCTGATGTCCGCGTTCTCCATCCTCGCAGCGCTGATTGCGCGCGACCGCACCGGGCGCGGGCAGTACGTCGACAGTGCGATGTCGGACGGCGTGCTCTACCTGCTCGCCAGCCAGACGGGGGGCGTGCTCGCCGGCAACGCGCCGCCGGCACCCGGCGCGCCCGGGCTCGGCGGCGGCTCGCCGCACTACGACGTCTACGAGTGCGCGGACGGCAAGTACATCTCGCTGGGCTCGCTCGAGCCGCACTTCTGGGCCAACCTCTGCGAGGTCGCGGGCCGCCCCGACATGAAGCCGTACGAGTACGACGCCTCGAAGCACGACGAGTTCTCGCAGCACCTGACGACGATGTTCAAGAGGAAGACGCGCGAGGAATGGTTCGCGCAGCTGCAATCGGTGGAGCTGTGCGTGGCGCCGGTGCTCGACCTGCGCGAGGCGCTCGACAACGAGCACAACCGCGCGCGGGGGATGGTGGTGGAGGTGCAGGACCCGGAGGTCGGCACCGTGCGCCAGGTCGGGATCGGCCCGAAGTTCTCGGGGACCCCCGGGGAGGTGCGCACGACGGCGCCGTGGCCCGGGCAGCACACCGACGCCGTGCTCGCGCTGCTCGGGTACGACGAGGCTGCCCGGAAGGGGCTGCGTGAGCGCGGGGTGGTGGCGTAGCGGGACGCGCGAGCGGCCCCGCGCGGAACGGGCGGCCGCAGGCGGCGGGCGCGGCGCGGGGTGTAGCGCCCGCGCGCCCCGTGGCGCTAGGAGCCGGAGACCGCGGCGCGCGCGACGTCGAGGCTCGTGATCGCGTCCCAGATCGCCTCGGCGACGAAGGGGCCGGGCGCGAGCGGGTGCGCGCCGTTCGAGAGCAGCGCCATCCCCACCGCCCACGCCGCGAAGCCCGCGGCGTTCGCGAGGATCGGGACGCCGCCGGAGATCCCGCTGACGCGCTCGATCGCCGACTGCGTGAAGAGCAGCCACGCACCGACCGCGACGAGCCCCACCCCGAACGAGATCGGCGGGACGACCATGAGCACGCCGAGGCCGAGCGGGGCGGCGGCGAAGCCCGCCGCTCGCACGAGCTCGTCGACGCGCACCTGCGTCCGCGCCAGCCGCTCCATCAGCACGTAGACGATGAGCAGCCAGACGAGCCAGAGCATCAAGGAGAACGTCGAGCCGATGATCACGCTCTTCAGGAACACCGCGCGCGCGTCGCCGAGGCCGCTCGTCACCCACCAGAGCCAACCGCCGAGCCCGAGCAGGACCGTGGAGCAAGCGGCCACCCCGACCGCGGGCAGGGTCGCGTCGCGGTCGACGCGCACGTCGTCGAAGACGCGGACGTCGAGCAGGGCCAGGCGCTGGAGATGCTGCGCGGTGTGGCGAAGGTCGATCAGCGTGGCGGTCAGGGGTCGCCTCCCAGCCGGGGAGCCGTTCGGATCCTACATCAGCGCAGCCGCGCAAGCACCTTAGCCGAGTGGCCGCCTGGCCGGGACGCCGGCGCGCCGCGGATAGCGCTCGTCGACGGGACCGGTGCGCCGCACGAGCAGCACATCCTGCGGCGCAGCGTCCGGGGGGAGGGGGAGGGGGTGGGGCTCCTCGGCGGTGCCACCGAGCGCGGCGATCGCGCCGGCGGCGGCCTCCAGCTCCTCGCGCGCGCGGCTGCCCTTCGGCGTTGCGAGCAGCCCGCCCTCGCGCAGCAGCGGCAGCGCGTACTCGACGAGCACCGCCAGCGGCGCGAGCGCGCGCGCGACGACCACGTCGAAGGCGCCGCGCAGCCCCGGCGCGCGGCCGACGTCCTCCGCGCGGGCGTGGTGGACGGTCGCGCGCGCGACGGCAAGCTCGTCGATCACGCGCGCGAGGAACGCCGCGCGCCGGCCGTGCGCCTCGATCAGCGTGAACGCGATCGACGGATCCACGATCGCCATCGGCACGCCGGGGAAGCCGCCGCCCGGCCCGAGATCGGCGAGCCGCACCACGCCGCCGGGCTCGCGCGGGCTGAGCGCCCCGAGCCCGCGCAGCACCGCGAACAGCGCGAGCGATTCGCCGAAGTGGCGGGCCTCGATCGCCGCGGGCTGCGTGATCGCAGTGAGCCCCGCGCGCGCGTTCTCCGCGAGCAGCAGTTCGCGGTAGCGCTCGAAATACTCGAGCGCCCCCTCCGGGAGCGCGACGCCGAGCCGGGCGGCGGTGGCGGCGAGCACCGGCAGGGCCATCCCGGACGCTCCTTCCACGCGCCGTCGCCGCGGCGGGGATGCGGTCGCGTGTTTGACAGTGACTGTCAGCGATCTCCTAGACTGCGCTGGGCAATGCGGTAGGGCAACAGGACGGCCGCCGGCCGCTCGTCATTCCGTATCCAGCATCGCTGCTCGCAACGGAGGACCGCGCGATATGGCGGAGCCGACCACCGCCGTTGAGGCGCTCACGCACTTCATCAACGCGCTCGAGCCGGAGACGGCGAAGAACGATCGCCCGGCGGTCGAGCAGTTCATCGCGTGGTTCGGGTCGACGCGCTCGATCGGCGAGCTCAGCGGGGAGGACGTGACCCGCTACCACGAGGCCGAGGCCGAGGGAGACAGCGCCGCCGACCTCCCGCACCTGGAGCCGCTGCGCGCCTTCCTGGCCTACTGCTCGCGCATGGCCTTCACCGACGCGAACCTCGTCCCGTTCCTGCAGCTCGGCGCGCACGCCGGGGGCGCCCGAGGGCTCGAGGGTGCGGCCGAGGAGCTCGGCGGCGAGGCCTACCACGTGACGCTCGAGGGCCTGCAGGTGCTCGAGCGTCAGCTCGACAAGCTGAAGGGCGAGCGGCCCGTGATCGCGGAGAAGCTCCGCGCCGCCCTCGCCGACAAGGACTTCCGCGAGAACGCCCCGCTCGACGCCGCGCGCGACGAGCAGGCCCACCTCGAGGCGCGCATCCGCGACATCGAGCAGCGCCTGCGCCGCGCCGTGATCATCGATCGCGACTCCAAGCGCGGGCGCGCCAACGTCGGCTCGACGGTGCGGCTGCTCAACCTCGACCGCAACCGCGAGCAGACGTTCACGCTCGTGAGCCCCACGGAGGTCGACCCCGCGAAGGGGAAGATCTCGATCGAGTCGCCGGTCGGGCTCGCGGTGCGCAACCGCGCCGCCGGCGAGGAGATCGTCGTGCAGGCGCCGGCGGGCCCGATCAGCTTCCGGCTGCTCGAGGTCGTCGACTAGCTCGTTCGCGCGTGCGCGCTGGCGCCGCGCGTGGCTATCCGAGCAGCAGCCGGTCCGCGACCATCGAGGCGAAGAGCATGGCGAGGTAGCTCGTCGAGTAGCGGAACATCGCGCCGGTCGCCGTGACGCCGGGGGCGCGGTAGACGCGCACCGCGAAGGCCACGAAGCCCACGCCGCCCGCGAGCGCCACCGCGAGGTAGAGCAGGTTGAGCCCCGCGACCGCACCGAAGATCAGCGAGAGCGCGGCGGTGAGGATCGCGTACAGCACGATCTGCCGCTTGGTCTCGCGCTCGCCGCGTACGACCGGGAGCATCGGGATGCCGGCCGCGCGGTAGTCGTCGACGAGCGCGAGCGCGAGCGCCCAGAAGTGCGGCGGCTGCCAGTAGAAGACGATCAGGAAGAGCAGCACGCCCTCGAGGCCGACCGAGCCGGTCGCGGCGGTCCAGCCGATGAGGGGTGGGAGCGCACCGGCCGCGCCGCCGAGCACCGTGTTGTGCACCGTCGTGCGCTTCAGGTAGGCGCTGTAGACGAGCGTGTAGAAGAGGAATGCTCCCACCGCGAGCGTGGCCGAGATCAGGTTCACGGTGAGCGCGAGCCAGACGCCGGAGGCGGCACCCATCGCGACTCCGAAGACGAGGGCGTGGCGGGGCTCCACGGAGCCGCGCGGGATGGGGCGCGACCGCGTGCGCCGCATGATCGCGTCGACCTCGCGGTCGATGTACATGTTCACGGCGCCGGCGCCGCCGGCGGCGAGGACGCCGCCGATCAGCGTGGCGGCGACGAGCCAGCTGCTCGGCCACCCGCCGGTCGCGAGGACCATCGCGGGCACCGTGGTGATGAGCAGCAGCAGGATGATCGACGGCTTGGTGAGCGTGACGTAGTCGCGCGCGAGCGCGGCGAGCGGGCGGCCCG
>Ga0194128_10001634_pt1 | contig 38547 bp, 41 predicted proteins | sample TA2KigCa65mmetaG_FD_148650 | JGI IMG/M metagenome (GOLD analysis project Ga0194128, IMG submission 148650) | Freshwater microbial communities from Lake Tanganyika, Tanzania - TA2015037 Kigoma Deep Cast 65m | ecosystem: Environmental > Aquatic > Freshwater > Lake | place: Tanzania: Lake...
CCCGGCGGCCCGGCGGGCGGCCCCCGTCCCGCGGGTGCGGGCGGACGTCCCCGCGGCGGCAGGTTCCCGCCCCGGCGGCGCTTTTGCATCTTCTGCGCCGAGCACATTGAGACCATTGACTACAAGGACGTGGAACGCCTGCGCCGCTTCGTCTCGGACCGGGCCAAGATGGAGCCGCCTCGCAAGACCGGTGTGTGCGCCAAGCACCAGCGGGAACTGAGCGCTGCCATCAAGCGGGCCAGGCACCTGGCTCTCCTCCCCTTCGTGCAGTTCCGCGCCGCGCCGCGGGCCATGGTGCACCGGTAAGGCGCCGGAACAGTCCTTTACCAAGATCTACCCCCGCCCTGCCCTCCCCCTTCACAAGGGGGAGGGAACGTTTGCACCTTCCCTCTCAACAATGGGAAGGTTGGGAAGGGGAGTGCAAGGACCAGCAATATGCGTCTTCCCGGCAACCGCAGAAATACTTCTCCCCCGGAACAGCCTTCGCGCCGCAGGGGCCGCAATACCACCCGCGCGGAAAGCCGTAGAAATCGGTTCGATGTCCGCGGAGAGGGCAGGCAGCGGGACCGGGGCGCAGCCCGGAGTTCTCCGCGGGGCTCTCAAGCAGCCCGCGTGACGGACCTGGAGCGGCGCAAGATTCGCCTGGCTGTCACCATTTTCGCCATGCTTATCGTGGCGATCTTTGCCATTGTGGCCGTGGGATGGTACCGTGAATTTTACCAGCCGCCCAGGGTGACGGCTGGTGAAGTCCGGGGCACAAAGTTCACCATGGGCGACCTGGTCAAGCGCATTCGCGTGCTACAGGGAATCAACCGCTACCAGGGTGGTTTTGTGGACTTGAGCCGCGTGCCCTTTGAAATCCTCCAGTCCATGCTCAATGCCGAAGTGCTGCGTCAGGCTTCTCCGGGTCTGGGCATCAGCATCACTGAAGAAAACGTTAATGAGGCCCTGCGCAACCAGTTCTACCCTCAGGCTGAACCTGGGCAACAGACTAATCCGGGCCAGTTGGATCAGGAGTTCCAGAGCAAGTACCAGGCCTTCCTTACCGCCACCGGGCTTTCTGATAAGGACTATCGGGTAATTATGGAAGAAAGCCTGGCCCAGTCCCAGTTGCGCGCCATCCTGGGCGCCACTATCCAGGACCCCCTGGAACAGGTTGAGGTGGAGTGGATTCACCTGGACCTGGGCAGCAACCTGGTCCCTGCTGACGTGCGGAAACGGCTGGACACGGAGAATTTTGCCGATGTGGCCGCAGAGGTTAATGTGGGGGACGGCTTTGCCTCGGAGGTTGGGTACGTAGGCTGGGTGCCCAAGGGCGCTTTCCCGCAACTGGATGAAGTGCTGTATGGTGAAGAGGCTCGGGCCTCCGCGCCAGAGGCCACTCCTGGCGCGCCTGGGGCAACTCCCCCTGGGACCAAGCCGCCCTTGGCTGTGGGCGCCATCAGCGAGCCGGTTTTTACCCAGGAAGGCACCTACATCATCCGCAAGACTAAAGGGCCAGAAGTGCAGCCTGTATCGGGGTTGATGCGCATCAAGCTCAACAGCGAACTGGTGCTAAAGTGGCAGAATGAGCAGCTTCAGCAAGGCTCCGAGGAAGGCTGGCTCAAGATGAACTTTGACAGCAACCTGTACGCCTGGGTGGCAGACCAGGTAAAGGTTACTGCGCCACGGACGCGGGACACCGGCGGCAATGGCGGACCTGGCTAGCATACATTCCAAATCCGGCCAAATCCGGATGGCAGTAATTACAGTACGCCCGGCCAAACCCGCAGATGCAAGTGCATGGCTGCAAATGCGCCAGGGATTGTGGCCAGGGGTCGCAGAAGAAGAGCACCGCCAAGAGGTCAAGAGATTTTTTGCGGGGCAGTCCCGCCGCAAGCCGTGGGAGGTATTGCTGGCGGAAGCTGAGGATGCCCGGATAGCTGGTTTTGCCGAGGTGTCCCTCCGGCCCTACGCAGAGGGTTGCCTTAGCACCCCCGTGGCCTACCTGGAAGGCTGGTACGTGGTGCCTGAGCTTCGGCGGCGCGGCGTAGGACGCGCCCTCATGGCGGCTGCGGAAAGCTGGGGGCGCTCCCAGGGTTGTACGGAGATGGCCTCTGATACGCCGGTGGATAACCAGGTCAGTGCGGCGGCCCATCGCGCCCTTGGCTTTGCGGAAGTAGAAACGTTGCGGTGTTTTCGCAAGGATTTGTGAGGAATTCTGCCCCAATGTCGTTTGATGCTGAACGGAGGATCTGTCATTGTGGCAGCGGCGCTGCGCTGGTTGCCCCTTGCTTCCGAAAGGCCGATGCTTCCGGGCGTGATCGAATAATTATGCGCAGCAGCAGACATGCCTGGCAGGGGGAGATGGGCTGAGATGCCTTCCCAAGACTTGAACGTGGGCCTTATGGGCCTGGGGGTAGTGGGCGGCGGCGTGGCGGCGGTGCTCCAGGAACAGGGCGACGCCATCTCCCGCAAGATTGGCCGCCGCATCCAGCTGAAGAAAGTCCTGGTGCGGGACCCGCGGCGGCCCCGTTCTGCCCAGGTGCCAGAGGGCATGATAACCACCAACCCGGAGGAGATTCTGGCTGATCCGGAAATCCAGGCGGTGGTGGAGGTTATGGGCGGCACCAATCCCGCCGCCCGCTACCTGCGCGCCGCCCTGGCCGCGGGCAAACATGTGGTCACCGCCAACAAAGAGGTCATGGCCAAAGAGGGGCCAGAGCTGCTGGCCCTGGCCCAGCGCCACAATGTTCACCTGCTTTTTGAAGCCAGCGTGGGCGGCGGCATTCCCATAATCGGCTGTTTGACCAACCAGCTCCTGGCTAATGAAGTCCGCTCCGTGCGCGGCATCATCAACGGCACCACCAACTACATTCTCACCCGCATGGCGTACCAGCATGCCAGCTTTCCCCAAGCCTTGAAAGAAGCCCAGGACCGGGGCTATGCTGAAGCAGACCCTACCAACGACGTAGAAGGGATAGACGCGGCCTACAAGCTGTCAGTGCTGGCCTACCTGGCCTTTCAGCAGCGGGTGCCCCCGGAAAACATATATCGGGAAGGCATTTCCCGCTTGGAAGTCCAGGACTTCCGCTATGCGCAGGAGTTGGGCTACGCCATCAAGTCCCTGGCCATCGCCAATGCCGCGGACGGCGCTGTCCAGGCCAGGGTCTATCCGGCCCTGGTGCCAGTGGACCATATGCTGGCCAAGGTGGATGGGGTGTATAATGCGGTGGAAGTGGAAGGCAGTCTCTGCGGGCGTGTGCTCTTCCACGGCATGGGGGCTGGGCGGGAGCCCACCACCAGCGCAGTGGTGGGTGACCTGGTAGAAATAGCCCGCCGCATGAACGGGTCCGGGCCGCCGCCCCTGGTTGCGCCCCGGGAACAGGCCTGGGCGGTCAAACCTATTGACGACCTTTACAGCCGGTATTATTTGCGTTTGAACGTGTCGGACCAGCCGGGAGTCTTGGCCCAAATTGCCCATATCCTGGGCGACCGACAGATAAGCATCGCTGCAGTGGTGCAGAAGGATACCAACCCGGCGGAGCAGACCGCCGAGTTGGTGATTACTACCCACACTGCGCGGGAAGCATCGGTCCAGCAGGCCATGAAACAGGTATCGGACCTGGGGGTGGTGCGGCAGGTAAGCAACCTGCTCCGCATCGAGGAGTAAGAAATCGCTGGTGCGGGCAGACATGGTCGCAGTCAGCAATCAGTCTTGTGAGGTATAGCGCTATGCTGATTATCGCTACTGTGGCCGTGATCCTGGTACTGGCGGTGGCAATAAGCATTGGCGCCTGGGCAGGTTCCCGTGGTTCCACCCCGGTGCGCCAGCCGTGAGACAATACTCGCACTCAAGAATGTCAGCGCTGAGCTGAAATGGTGAAACTGGCGGGAGCAGGTTAATAATTTTCTATGGGCATTGGTGTCTTACGTAAGTACCGCGATTATTTGCCGGTGACGGAGGACACTCCCTTGCTTTCCCTTGGAGAGGGCGACACGCCTCTGGTGCGGTCAAACCGCCTGGGTCCGGAACTGGGCTGCGAGGACCTTTACTTCAAGCTGGAAGGCTGCAATCCCACCGGCTCTTTTAAAGACCGGGGCATGGTAGTTGCCATGGCCAAAGCCTTGGAGCAGGGCAGCGTGGCGGTGATGTGCGCTTCCACGGGCAACACCAGCGCCTCCGCTGCCGCCTACAGCGCCTACTGCAATCTGCCCGCTTTTGTCCTTATTCCCAAGGGAGAGGTGGCCCTGGGCAAGTTGGCCCAGGCAATGGCCTACGGCGCCAGGATTTTGATGGTGGACGGCAACTTTGACGTAGCCCTCAAACTGGTGCGCATCTTTACCGAAAAGCACGCCATTACCCTGGTCAACTCGGTAAATCCCCACCGGCTGGAAGGCCAGAAAACCGCCGCCTTTGAAGTAGTGGACGTTCTGGGAGACGCCCCGGACTATCTGTTCATTCCCGTGGGCAATGCTGGCAACATCACCGCCTACTGGCGGGGCTTCCGGGAATACTACCAGGCGGGCTGCTGCAACGCCCTACCCAAGATGATGGGCTTTCAAGCGGAAGGAGCTGCGCCCATCGTCCGGGGCGCGCCGGTAGCCCACCCCCAGACCATCGCCTCGGCCATCCGCATTGGCAATCCCGCCAGTTGGAAAAGCGCCGTAGAGGCCCGGGACAGCTCCGGCGGCGTCATAGACATGGTCAGCGATGATGAAATTCTGGAAGCCTACCGGCTGCTGGCTTCCCGGGAGGGCATCTTTGGCGAACCAGCCTCCGCCGCTTCCCTGGCTGGGCTGCTCAAGCACCACCGCCAGGGGCTGGACCTGCGGGGCAAGCGAGTGGTCTGTGTAATTACCGGCAGCGGCCTTAAAGACCCGGACCTGGCGGTAAGCAGCGTGGCGGCCCACACCATAGAAGTCAAGCCCACCCTGGAGGCCGTGGAAGAAGTTACCCTGAGCTTGGTTTCGTGAACTAAGGGAGGCCCAACATCCAGGAGCAGCGAATCCAGGCCGCAGTCAGGGACATCCTGGCCGCCATTGGCGAAGATCCCCAGCGGGAAGGCCTGGCGGGCACTCCCCAGCGGGTGGCGGAGATGTGCCGCGAGCTTTTTTCCGGCTTTGGCGCCGACCCGCGCGAAGCCATTGACGCGGTCTTTGAAGCGGAGCAGCATGACCCGGTGGTGCTGCGCAACGTCACCTTTTATTCCGTTTGTGAGCATCACCTGCTGCCTTTCTTTGGGCAGGCCCACATGGCCTACATCCCCAACGGCAAGATTGCCGGGTTGAGCAAGCTGGCCCGGGCCTTGGAATGCGCCTGCCGCCGCCTGCAAGTGCAGGAGCGCCTCACTGCCCAGTTGGCGGATGCCATTGTGGCGGCTTTAGACCCCAAGGGCGTAGCGGTGGAACTAGAAGCGGAGCACCTTTGCATGTCCATGCGGGGCGTGCAAAAACCTGGCAGCCGCATGGTTACCACTGCGGTGCGGGGTTCTTTCCACAACTCGCCGGTGGACCGGCAGGGATTGTTGGCTTTACTGCGGAGTAAATAGACCTATGCCTGTTGTTCCCCTCACATCCTTTCAAGCCCTCTGGGATATTCGAGAGGAGTGGGAACGGCTGCTGCGGGCTTCTCCAGCCAACACCCTGTTCCTTACCCCCTATTGGCAGCAAGTCTGGTGGGAAAATTTCGGTCATGGCCGGCAGGTGGCCGGGTTTTGCCTGCGCAATGGGACTGAACTGGTAGCCCTGGCTGCCCTGTCCCGGCAGGATGACAAGATTACTTTCCTGGGCAACCCGGATACTTTTGACTACAACGACTTCATGGTCCTGCCCGGCCATGAAGAGGCTTTCTTTGGTGCTCTGCTGGATCACCTGGACCAGAGTGAGGCCGATGGCTTGAAGCTGGTCTCCTTGCGGGAAAGCTCGCCTACTCTCCAGCGCCTGCCTGACCTGGCTCGCAGTCGAGAGTATCAGGTGGAAATTGAGCGGGAGGATGTGGCGCCGGGCATCGCTCTCCCCGCCACTTGGGATGAGTATCTGGAAGGACTGTCCAAGAAAGACCGGCATGAGCTACGCCGCAAGTTCCGGCGGCTGGAGGGCGAGACCAACTGGCGCTGGTACGCCCTGCGGGACTCGGCGCAAGTGATGCCGCGCCTGCCCGATTTCTTCCGGCTGATGCGCCAGAGCCGCCCGGACAAGGCGGACTTTTTGACGCCCCAGCGGGAGCAGTTTTTCACCCGCATGGCCCAGCGCACTGCCGAGCAGGGAGTGCTGTGCCTGGCTTTTATGGAAATTGACGGAAAATCCGTGGCAGCATCCTTCTGTTTTGATTACGGAGACGCCAGGCTTTTGTATAATAGCGGCAATGACCCGGAATACAGCTACTACAGCGTGGGCCTCCTGCTACACGCCTTGTGCCTGCGGGACGCCATTGAGCAAGGCAAGAAGTATTTCGATTTTCTCCGCGGCCCGGAGCCGTATAAGTATCACCTGGGCGGTCAGGATCATATCCTCTACCAGATGGTGGTGAAACGAAATTGAACACACAAAGAGTCGCCTTCATCACCTTTCATGCCTCGCCTCTGGCTGCGCCGGGTGCGGGCAAAGCCGGCGGCATGAACGTCCACGTGCGCCAGTTGGCCCGGGCCATGGGCGGCCTGGGCATCCAGGTGGATATCTTTACCCGCCAGCTCCCCGATGCGCCAGATACTGTTGTTGATCTCAGCCCCAACGTGCGGGTGGTGCACCTGCCTGGCGGCGCGCCGGATACTCCCATGGAAGACCTATTTGATTGCCTGCCCCAGTTTCTGGACAACATGCTGGAGTTTCAGCGTCAAAGTGCGCTGGACTACCAGGTGGTGCATTCTCATTACTGGCTGTCCGGATGGGTGGGGCATCGTTTTGCTCAGGCCTTGGGCGTGCCGCACCTTATCACCTTTCACACCCTGGCCCGCATCAAGATGCAGTCCCGCCCCGGCGAGAACGAGCCGCCGCGCCGCCAGCAGGTGGAGGGAGAATTGATGGCTTCGGCCCACCGGGTGGTGGCCTTCAGCCCCCACGAGCGGGACTCCATGGTGCAGCTTTACTCTGCCGATGCCTCGCGCATCGAACTGGTGCCCGGTGGTGTGGACCTGTCTCTGTTCCGGCCTCTGGACCAGGTAGAGTCCCGCCAGCGGCTGGGGCTAAACGGCGGCAAAGTGCTGCTGTACGTGGGACGCTTGGAATCGCTGAAGGGTGTGGAGCTATTGCTGCGCTCCGCCGCCCAAGTGGACTCTTGCCACAAGGTGCGGGTGCTGGTGGTGGGCGCTGACAATACTCCTGGCCAGACCGAGATCAACCGCCTGCGCAACATCGTCCAGGAGTTGAAGCTGGAGGAGACGGTGGAGTTTGTGGGCCGGGTGGACCATGAAGACCTGCCTTTTTACTACTCTGCCGCTGATGTATGCGTGGTGCCCTCTTTTTATGAGAGCTTTGGCCTGGCGGCCCTGGAATCCATGGCCTGCGGCACACCGGTAATAGCCTCGCGGGTAGGCGGGTTGTCCACCCTGGTGCAGCACGGGCACACGGGCTACCTCAAGTCCTGGCGCTGCCCGGAAGCCTTTGCCAACTCCCTGGAGATAATTATGTCCAGCGCCCGGCTGCGGCAGAGCATGGGCCAGGCGGCCCGCCGCCGCGCCGAGGGCATGGGCTGGGAGCAGGTGGCCGCTAATCTGGTGCTGCTGTATGACTACCTGGGTGAGGGGAGGGGTGGGGAGTAACCAAACCTGTGTTCATATAGAGGTATTTCCTCTCCCCTTGTGGAGGCTTTGCCTCAAAACACCTGCGCCTGACTGAAACTGTCATCCTGAGTGAAGCGAAGGGGCCTTGCCCAAAAAGTATGGATTTCGATAGTCAGTAACGTTTTGCAGCCAATTATTGTCACCCTGAGTCCTTCGGCTGAAGGACGAAGGATCTAAAATGCAAGTCGTATAGGCGCCTATCGTAGATTATTACCCAGTTTTCTAGATTCTTCGTCGTCCCGATGTCATCGGGACTCCTCAGAATGACACTGTTGAGGTAAGGCCCCTTGTGGGAGAGGGGCTTCATAGCTGGATTTTGAGGTTACAACCTCGCCTCAAACCAGTCCAGTTCCCCGGTCTTTTCAAAACCCACGGAGCGGTAAAGCCGCCGCGCCGGGGCGTTAGTCTTGTCCACGTGCAGCCCAATGTCGTGCACACCCTGGCAGTGCAGGTAGTTCATCCCCGCCAGCAGCAGAGGCTGGCTCAAGCCACGGCCCCGATACTCCGGCACTACACCAATCATGCCAATGACGCCGCGGATCTTGCCTTCCACCGGCACTCTGAATGTCCAGCAGTACCCCACGGCCCTGGCGCTGTCCGAAGCATGGTAAAGCAGGAAAATCCCCCCCTGGGGCGAGGTGTTGGACATGCCGATGCGGTACTCAATTTGGGCTGGCGTGTTGGGGCAAAACCCCCAGCCGTCGCTGAAGGCGGCATTCTGCACCGCGGTCAGGGTTGGAACGTCGCCAGTCTGGAACCGGTGCAGGGTAAAGCCTTCCGGCAGAGTCGCAGGCTTGGGTAAACACTCCTGCCGCCATACCAGGTCGTAGTAAACCCGCACCAGAGAAAAGCCTTCCCGCTCCACCAGTTCCCGCCGTGCAGAATCGTTGCCCAGGCAAAGGTGGGCTACCTGTGCGCCCAGAGCTCGCGCCCTGGCTACGCCCTGGCGCAGCAGGCCGGCTTCCTGAGAGCTGCCTGCCAGGTGCGGGGCCACGTCCACGCCCAGCACGGCCCGGCCAATGGGCAGCTCCGGAGTCACCAGGCAAAAGGCGCAAACGCGGCTGCCATCCACCAGCAGCAGGCAGTTCTTTTCCGGCTCCAGACCCGGCTCAGCCAGGGTCTCTTGAAAGATGCGACGCCGCATCTCCCGTCCCGCAGCGCCGCCCGGCTGGACTCTTTCCACAAAGTCCAGCAGGGCGGGCAGGTCATCCCAGGTAAAGGGGCGCACTGACAAAGGAGACCTCGACAGGGCCGATTCCTTCAGAATGGGTGGGAAAGTCCTCCTGTCCCCCCTTTCGCTAAGGGAGAAATGAGGGGATTTCTATGCGTTAACGCTATTGACACGTTGGGCCGATTGTAGCAGAGTATCCGGCGAGCCACAATTCCGACGAATTGATGCTGGCCTAGCCGCGGCAGCTGCCGGAGTCCATCTGCTTCCAGAGGTAATCATTTCATGGACGACACCCCCCAGCAGGTATTGGTGGTTACTCCCCATCCCGACGACGCCGAAGTCTGGTGCGGCGGCACCGTGGCCCGCTGGGTCAAGGAGGGCGCGGCAGTTTACTACGTGCTGTGCACCGATGGCGACAAGGGCAGTGACCGCCCCGGCGTAACCTCCCAAGAACTATCCGACGCCCGCCAAAAAGAGCAGCTGGAGGCGGCCCGGCTGCTGGGGGTCAAGGAAGTGGTGATGCTCCACCGCCCCGACGGCGGCCTGGAGGACTCTGCGGACTTTCGTAAAGAAATTGTGCGTCAGATCCGGCGGGTGCGGCCCCAGGTGGTGCTGTGCCCGGAGCCATACCGCAAAAACCTGGCCTGGCACCGGGACCACCGCATTGCCGGGCAGGTGACCCTGGACGCGGTGTTCCCCTACGCCCGGGATCACCTGCACTTTGCTGAGCTGTGGCGGGAGGAGAAGCTGGAACCCCACAAGACGGGGACCATCCTCTTCTGGGGTGCGGAACTGCCGGACACTTTTATAGACATCAGCGACATGGTGGACCTGAAAGTTAAGGCCTTGCAGGCCCACCGCAGCCAGATGGCCCACCGTCCCCCGCAGGAAGTGGTCAGCCTGATTAAAGGCCGGGCCAAAGAGGCGGCCAACGGGCGTGGCTGCCAGTACGCGGAAGCCTTTAGGAAGGTGACGTTTAGGACGTAACCAGCTTCCCTACCCCACCACCTCGCTAATCTGGATGGTGGGCTGGATGTCCGTGTAGTTTTTGATGTCCCCCATAATTTCCCGGCCGTGGGTCTTGAACCCTTCGTGCACGCCGTCCACGGTGCGGAAATACAGGTGGGCGATGGCTACAAAGGGGGCCGGGGCCTTGGGGTCTGGCGCGGAAATGCCTTTGTCCACCTCACTGCCAATTAATCCAAAGGGTTTGCACCGCTGCGCTACCATGGGGACGTGTTTGCTGGTGTAGTAGTCCCAGTCAAACTTCTTGCCCGGCTGGTTAGGGTATGCCACCGTTACTTTAATCATGGCTTGCTCCTGCTCTGTATCTGAAAATTGCTATGTTAATTTACCCCCACACTGCTCCTCTCCCTCGTTAAGGGGGAGGAGCCTACCCCTACTCCTTCCCCTTGATCTAGGGGGAAGGCCAGGCTGGGGGTAGTGCTCCCTAATGGAATACCGCCTGGCCCGCGCCGCCGCTGGCTGCCAGCACTTCCCCGCTGACGGCAATGGCTCGCGGCGAGGCCAGGAAAGCCACCACGTAAGCCACCTCCCGGGCGTCCACAATGCGTTTGGTGGAGTTGGCCCCGGCAATGCGCTTTTCCAGCGCCTCCACTGAGACGCCCTCCTTGCGGGCCTGCTCGGCGTGCATGGGGCCGGAGCGTTCCGTGCGGGTGGTGCCGGGGTGCACCAGGTTCACGTTGACCCCATATGGCCCCAATTCATCGGCCAGGTACTTGGTCATGTTTACCAACCCGGCGTTGCGCACTCCGGCGCTGAGGTTGCCCGCAGAGCGCCGCGCGGAAAGCCCGCCGACGTTTACAATACGGCCCCAGCCCTGGCGCTGCATATAGGGGGCCACGGCACGGGCGCAGCGCAGGTAGCCCATCACCTTGGTATTCAGATCCGCCAGCACGTCCTCGTCCCGGATGCCCGCCAGCGGGCCGCGGGCAATGCCTCCCGGCGCGGCGGCGTTGTTCACCAGTATGTCAATGCGCCCGCCCAGGGCGCGAGCGGCTTCCTTTACCATGCGCTCCACGTCTTCGGTGCTGGTAAGGTCAGCCGTAATGCCCGTCACCGGCTGGCCGGTCTCCTCAGATAATTCTCGCGCGGTCAGGGCCAGGGCTTCGGCGTTGCGGGCGCAAATGACCACCGCGCACCCTGACGACGCCAGTTCCCGCGCCACGGCCTTGCCAATGCCCCGGCTGCCCCCGGTGACCAGGGCGGTCTTGCCTGCCAACTCCAGGTCCATGCTTCTGCCCTCCCCATCTAGTAGATATCTGCGGATATCTGCCCGTAAAACCAGGCCATTGTACCCCAGGGGCTGGAGGGTGTCTAATATGGTGGCAGCAACGCCGTGAATATGGAACTGAGCAATGCGAGCTTTAGTCCAAAAGCAGATGCAACCGCACAAGCCAGCGTTCCTTGGCAGTAATGCGGGAAGACAGGCTTCTCAGGCTAAGTCTGGGACATGCGAGGTTGGACTGAACAACGCAGCGCCACCGCTTTTTGGGCATGACTTTGGCCGGATTCCTGTGCAGGCTCTTGGTGCAGAAACAGTGCAAAGGCAAACTGAGCCTGCCAGCAATGAAAAAGAACAAAGGGCGGAACTGGCATTTCGCGGCACCATCGGGTTCAAGATTGGTGGAAGTGAGATTAGCCAGTCGTCACCGCGTATTGAGGAAGGTTTTACCTTCTTCGCCGTGCAGTGGGAAGTAAAGAACATCGGATGGACCACCGCACCTGAACATGTTGACCGGGCAACCATTTATAATGCTGAGCGTTGCTCCGGGTGCAGGGACGAGAAGGATGAATTCTTCAGCCTGGAGGTGACTGTACCTCCCATTGTTTCCGACAAACAGCCAGGGGAACATAGTTATGCTGGCATCTCCCCTGTCGCCGGTGGCAACATACCGTTCGTTGGCACCAACATTCCGGCGGGGCGTTACGATATCTATGTTGATCTGGATGTTTATGATGAAGTGGAAGAGATAAATGAGAACAATAATACCGCCTTTACCCAACTTGTTGTCTTGCCGAGGAACAAACGTGGGCCGGAGACAGAGGAGGAATAGCGGCAACACGCGGCAGTAGCCCCCTGGATGACAAACTAATAAAAACCCCTAAGAGGGTGTGTGACAATTCCCGCTCGTGGTGAGCTTGTCGAACCATGAGCGGGCTAAAAGCTACTCATCCTTCGACAAGCTCAGGATGAGCGGGCTGGGTAGACGGCATTTCTCACACAGGCTCTAACAAAAATGCCGAGGCTGTCACCCTGAGTCCTTCGGCTGAAGGACGAAGGGTCTGAGGCGATGGGCCTTTGCCCCACCCCAGATTCTTCGGAGTCCCGATGTCATAGGGACTCTGAAGAAGGACATCCTTCATTTTATTAGGCACTCTAAATAAAGCCTGCGGCTCTTGATGCAAATGGACCGCCGCCGGAAAGGTTGACAGCCTCCATTCCATGCTGAAAAAATTTGCGTATCTCTGGTGCTCCCGCTCCCTTCTCCCCCTGGCGCTTTTTCTCCTCACGTCTCTGGCCTGCGTCCCCCAGTGGGGACGCGCCTCCCAGCCGGACCCCTACGCCCTGGTGTGGGAAGCTTGGGCAACAATCGAGCAATCCTACCCCAACTCCAGTGCTCTGGACATGCCTGCCGTCACAGGCAGCGCCATCGCCGCGCTGCCGGGCATGGCTGAGACATCGCCTTACCCGTTTCTCACGGAAGTAGGCCGCCTGCGGGGCCAGCCGCCCGTGGGCGTGCCCCCGGAACTGGCAGACCTGTGGCGGGCTCTGACCCTGCATCAGAAGACTTGGCCAGCCTACACTCCTGTCGAGTTGTCCCAGGCCGCTATTGCTGGCATGGCATTGGCGCTGCCCGACGCCCGGACTGCCTATTTCAGTGCCGCCGATTATCCCCAAGCTCAACGGAGCATCCCCAGCAGCTTCCCTGGCGCTTACCAGGGTATCGGAGCCAGTGTTGACATGGCGGAGGGGGTTGTCCGTTTGGTTCCCCAGGAAGGCGGTCCTGCAGACCAGGCGGGCCTGCAGCCTGGCGACGCGCTGGTGGCGGTGAACGGAAAGCCGGTGGCTGGGTTGAGCCTGGATGAAGTGACCAGCCTGGTGCGCGGGGCTTCTGGGACCGGCGTCCGCCTGCGGGTGCAGCGGGCTGGCCAGCCTGGAGCCCTGGATTATCAGGTGGTCAGAAGGGACATTGAGGTCACCACGGCAACTTACCAGGAGGTTCCTGGCAACATTGGCTACCTGGCAATCCACCAACTGAGAGACAACACCGGCCAGCAAACTGCCAGGATCATGGAGTCTCTCCGGCATGACCCTCCGGTGGGGCTTATCCTGGATTTGCGGGCGGTCCCCGAAGGTTCATCCACCGCAGCATTGGAGGTGGCCGGACAGTTCCTCCCTGCGGGCACGGTGTTGGTTTTTGAGAAGGAACGGGCAGGCCAGCGTAAAGAGTGGATTGTGCCCAATGGGCAGGCGGGCGTTGGTTCAGATGTGTTGCCCCTGGCAGTGCTGGTGGATGAAGGGACCCTGGGACCGGCGGAGGCGCTGGCCGCGGGGCTTCAGGCGGCACACCGGGCGATGCTGGTGGGCGTGGCAACGCCTGGCGATGCTGCAACCTACGGCTTTGCGTTATTAAGCGATGGCTCGGCGCTGTACTTGCCCACCGCCCTTTGGCATACATCCAACGGCGAACTGTTGTCGGGCGTGGGCCTGCGGCCGGACATAGAAATGGCTTTGCAGCAAGAGCAGCGGGGCTTTGGGGATAGCCAGCTTAACCGCGCCTACGAGTATCTTGATCGGATGCGGCCAGTGGCGCGGTGAAGTGGTAGTGGGGGAAGAAAGGAGCATCCCTGGGGGACACCCATCCTTCCTGGGAAGGACGGCGGGGGCTGCGCCCCCTGCACTCCCGCTGTTTTCAACAGAGCCTTACATAGTTCAGGTATTCGCCTGGATTCCGGCGGAATCCGGAATGACGAGCGGCTAGCTGATACACTGCTGATGGGGTGGTACGATGAAGCCGGGATGGGATGTGACTAAGAGCCTACCCTAATAACCGCAGAGAGCGCAAAGAACGCAGAGAGTTTGTATTGGATTCCTTTTATCTCAGCGGTCTCCGCGTACTCGGCGGTGAGTTTTTAGGATAGGCGCTAAATCCCGGCCGCAGGCTGGCGCTCCTGGCATTGTAGGCACACAAACCTCTCGCGGTCTACTGGTATGCTGCTGACCGGCACGTTGCGCTTGCGGCGGCAAACTGAACAGGTAACACTTTCAGTAGCTTCTGCGGGTTTGGCGGGCGTGGCGGTGATTCCCCGGAACCCGGAGTAGTCCGGGTCTTGCTGCTTCATGCGCAGAAAGCGCTCCCGGTCTTTGCGTCCCATTTGCGCGCCTCCTCCACCCATTATCCACCGCAGGGGCAAGGCAATCCCTGCCCCTGCAATTTCGTGACAGTGGGTTACTTTACTTCCACCTTGGCGCCAGCTTCTTCCAACTTGGCCTTGAGGGAAGCAGCCTCGTCCTTGGAGACGCCTTCCTTGACCTTGGAGGGGGCGGCCTCCACCAGTTCCTTGGCCTCGCGCAGGCCCAAGGAAGTCACTTCGCGGACGGCCTTGATGACGTTAATCTTATTGGGGCCGATCTCCTTGAGCAGCACCTCGAACTCGGACTTCTCCTCAGCCGCAGGGGCTGCGCCTGCCGCGGGAGCCGCGCCTGCCATGGGAGCCATCGCCATCGGCGCAGCGGCGGTAATGCCAAACTCTTTCTCCAGGGCCTTTACCAGGTCAGACAGTTCCAGGACGCTCATGCCCTTGATTGCTTGCAGGACTTCCTCTTTGGTCGCCATTGATGGGCCTCCTTAATTTTGTTTTGCGCTCTCAGGTCGCGTAAGTTCGCGGTGGGTATTTCAGGGTCCCCGTTGGTCTAGCAGTATCCCTATCCTTTCACGTAAGACAGCTTCTCGGCAATTTTGCCATCCCGCATCCTGAACACACCCACGCCGTAGATATGTCCTGGCTGGCCGTCGGCCTCAGTCCATTGGTAAAGCCAGCGGACGCAGGCCCGCTCCCCCGCTCCGAAAACGTCGCTAAACTCGAAACGGGCATGGGGGGAGTTGCGGAACAGGTCAGTAAAACAGGCGCGCACTGCAGCCTGTCCCTGAAAACGCTCACCGTCGGGAGGCGGACAGGTGTTTTCAAAGACACAATCGTCAGCCATCAAGTCCATGATGGCATCAACGTCATGCCGGTTGAACGCCTCGTTCAAGTTATGGACTACCGGCAGGGTGATGGCAGTAGTCCGGTCCACTGATACGGTTTCCAGGGTTGCCTCCTTGCTGGCACAGACGGTTTACGGGTCTAGCTTGCGGGCTTGGGCGCCGAAGACTCCATTTGCTGGACGCGCTGCTGCAACAGGTATCCCAGGTTGCGCACCGGGCCGTTAAGCACCGACAAAAGGTTGGCGACGGGGGCCTGCAACTGGCCCAGCAGGTTGGCCACCAACTGAGGCTTGGGCGGCAAACTGGCCAGCCGTTCCACTTCACTGGCAGGCAGGGCAGGCCCGGCGCCCAACACTGCGCCTTGAATGACCAGTGGCGCGCGGGAGGTGCGGATGTAGTCTTGCAGCACCTTGGCCGCGTCCACCGGGTCCTGGTAAGAAATGGCTACGGCGGTGGGCCCCTGGACGATTTCCTTTACTTGGGGGCGCTGGGCGGCGTCGGCGGCCAGGGCCAGCAGGGTATTCTTGACCACCACAAACTCCACCCCTGCGGCGCGCATTTTCTGGCGCAGTTCCGTCATGCTTGCGCCGGTAAGGCCAGAATAGCTGGTGGTTACGGCAATGGAACTGCGTTGCAGTTTGTCCTGCAGCTCCTTTACCCGCTCAACTTTGGCTTCCGTTGGCAATGCATTCCTCCCTAAAAACAAATTTCCCTGCGCTCCAAGAGAGGCGCAGGGAAAACCGGCCCAACGCTAATGCGTTGTCAGTATCGGTCTGCCATGCCGCGCCTCGGCGGGCGCCCCGGTAGTCCGGGACCTTGGCCACCCAGTTTATTGGGAGGACCCGCGGTCTTTGGCGTGGGATATGCTAATTTTTGTTGTTCGTATTTACTCGGCGGGCCGCATGGATTGCAAGCTGGACACTTCCAGAGGGATTCCTGGGCCCATGGTTGATGTCATGTAAGCCGACTTGTAGAATGGCCCTTTGACTGCGGCGGGCTTGGCCCGGTTGATGGCGTCCATCAGTGCGGCCAGGTTTTGCACCAGCTGATCAGCGGAGAAACTGGCTTTGCCGAAGGGGCTGTGGATAATGGCGGTGCGGTCGGTGCGATACTCCAGGCGTCCGGCCTTGGCCTCCTGGATAACCCGGGCCAGATCCCTGGGCTGTACCATGGTGCCGGTGCGGGGGTTGGGCATCAAGCCGCGGCGGCCCAAGACCCGGCCCAGCCGGCCGATGCGGGGCATCATGTCGGGCACGGCCAAGCCCACGTCGAATTCCACCCAGCCGCCCTCAATCTGCTGAATCAGGTCATCGTCGCCCACAAAGTCGGCGCCAGCCTGGCGGGCCGTATCCGCCGCCTCGCCGCTGGCAAAGACCAGAACGCGCACGGTCTTGCCCAGCCCGTGGGGCAGCACCACCACGCCGCGGACCATCTGTTCCGCATGGCGGGGGTCGGCAGTGGTGCGAAGATGCACCTCCACCGTTTCGTCAAACTTGGCGTTGGCTACCTCTTTCAGTAGCTCAATCGCCTCGCGGGGCTCGTAGTTCTTGTTGGTATCAACTTTTTCCGCCACGGCTGAGTAGCGGCGGCTTTGCTTGACCATCTTTAATCCCCTTGGATTTCAATGCCCATGCTGCGGGCGGTGCCTTCAATAATTGCCATTGCCTGGTCCACCGAGGTAGTGTTCAGGTCTTTAATCTTCAACTGGGCAATGTCCCTCACTGCCTGGCGGGTAATGGTGCCCACCTGGCTCTTTTTGGCGGTGGATGACCCCTTCTCCACTCCAGCGGCCTTGCGCAGCAATTCCGATGCCGGCGGGGTGCGGGTGACAAAGGTAAATGACCGGTCCTCAAACACCGTAATCTGCACCGGGATAATAGTCCCGGCTTGCGGTGCGGTGCGTTCGTTATATTCTTTGACGAAGCTCATGATGTTGACGCCGTGCTGGCCCAAGGCCGGGCCTACCGGCGGGGCTGGCGTAGCCTTGCCCGCTTCCAGTTGCAGCTTGATGATTGCCTTAACTTTTTTAGCCACCCACGCCTCCTAAGGGTTGTGATCCCCCACCCTGTCCCTCCCCCCTTATTAAGGGGGAGGGGAATATGGCTCGCTCTTCCCGCAATTTTATGGGAGCATAAGCTCCTTCCCCCCCTTGCCAAGGGGGAAGGTTGGGATGGGGGTTTGACTAATTCTTCGGTACTATACCCTTTCCACCTGGAGGAAGTCCAATTCTACGGGAGTTTCCCTGCCGAAGAAAGACACCAGCACCCGTACTTTACCCTTGCTTTCGTCCACGTCGCTGACGGAGCCCACAAAGTCCACAAAGGGGCCTTCGGTGATGCGGACGGTTTCGCCGCGCTCCAGTCCAATCTTGACGCCGCCGGGCCGTGCTTCGGTCTGTTTAAGGATGGCCTCCAGTTGCTTGTCTTCCAGGGGCACCGGCTTGGGCCGCTTGTCGTGTTCATCCTCGGTGGAAACAAACCCAGTTACTCCTGGGGTATTGCGGACCACGTACCAACTCTCGTCGTCCATCACCATTTGGATCAGGACGTAGCCGGGGAACAGCTTGCGCTGCTCTGAGCGCCGCTTGCCCTCTTTAAAGACCAGTTCCTCCTCTTTAGGCACAATAACCTGAAAGATGCGGTCCTGCATATCCAGGCTCTGGATGCGCAATTCCAGGTTCCTTTTTACCAGGTCCTCCTGCCCGGAGTAGGTGTGCACAATGTACCACCGGGCCTGGGACCGGTCTTCCTGCTCGCGTCTAGTTGTTGTCATTCCTGTCCCCTGGGGGAAGGCCCTCCTTACCGGTGCTGCGCCCTGTGCTGCGGGCGCTGATGCAATGCTCTGTTTTTCTTACAAAATAAACCTGGCGAAGACTCCCGCCAGCGCCCGGTCCAGGCCGCCTAGATAAAACCCCATTGCCACCGATACGGCAATGACCACCAGAGTAAGCCTGGCCGTCTCCTCACGCGTGGGCCACACTGACTTGCGCAGTTCTGCCACTGTCTCCTGGAGAAAGACGATGGGATTGGCGTTCCCCAAGGCGCGTGGCGTTGCCGGACGGGAGGGTCTTGGTGAGACCCTGGCCATATGAGGCTACCTCACTTCCCGGTGCACCTTGTGGCTGCGGCACCGGGAGCAGTACTTCTTTATTTCCAGCCGCTGGGTGTCGTTGCGGCGGTTTTTCTGGCTGGTGTAATTTCGCTCCCGGCAATCGCCGCACTGCAGGGTGATTACGCCCCGCACGTCTCCAGTCTTCTTGGCCATAATCTACCAATACCTTGCCTGTGCTGATTTACGCGGCGGGTAAAACCCCCATCCCAACCCTCCCCTTGTTAATGGGGGAAAGTTTGTTCCCTCCCCCTTACTAAGGGGGAGGGAAGGGATGGGGGCGGCGCCTTATTTAGTCCAGCAGCTTTGTGAACACCCCGGCGCCCACGGTGCGGCCGCCTTCGCGGATGGCGAAGCGCAGTCCCTCTTCGATGGCCACGGGGGTGATGAGCTTGACGGTCATCTTGATGTTGTCGCCGGGCATGACCATTTCCACCCCTTCGGGCAGAGCAATCTCGCCGGTGATGTCGCTGGTGCGGATGTAGAACTGGGGCTTATATCCGGTGAAGAAGGGGGTATGGCGGCCGCCCTCTTCCTTGCTCAAGATGTACACTTCTGCTTCGGCATAGGCGTGGGGACGCATGGAGCCGGGCTTTACAATGACCTGGCCGCGCTCCACCTGCTCCCGGTCAACGCCGCGCAGCAGGATGCCCACGGCGTCGCCCGCCTGGGTGGTGTCCAGCAACTTGTGGAACATTTCCAAGCCGGTGGCAACGCTCTTCTGCACGTCGCCGAAGCGGATGATTTCCACTTCTTCGCCAACCTTGAGCTGTCCGCGCTCCACCCGGCCGGTGACCACAGTGCCGCGGCCCTTGATGCTGAACACGTCTTCCACGGGCATCAGGAACGGACGGTCAACGATGCGCGGGGGCACCGGGATATACTCGTCCATGGTCTGGACCAGCTTCAGGATGCTCTGCTCCCACTTTTGGTCGCCTTCCAGGGCTTTGAGGGAGCTGACGCGGATGATGGGCGTGGTGTCGCCGGGATACTGGTACCGGTTAAGCAGTTCCCGAACCTCCAGTTCCACCAGTTCTAGCAGTTCCTCATCTTCCATCACGTCGCACTTGTTCAGGGCCACCATGATGCGGGGCACTTCCACCTGGCGGGCCAGCAGGATGTGCTCACGGGTCTGGGGCATGGGGCCGTCGGGGGCGCTGACCACCAGAATTGCGCCGTCCATCTGGGCTGCGCCGGTAATCATGTTCTTGATGTAGTCGGCGTGGCCTGGGCAGTCCACGTGGGCATAGTGGCGATTTTCCGTCTCGTATTCAATGTGGGAGATGGCGATGGTCAAGCCGCGTGCCTTTTCTTCCGGCGCCGCGTTAATCTCGTCGTAGGCGGTGAACTTGGTGTTGCCGCCGTACTTGGCCAGCACCGAGGTGATGGCGGAAGTGGTGGTGGTCTTGCCGTGGGCCACGTGCCCGATGGTGCCGACGTTAACGTGGGGTTTGGTCCTGTCGAAACGCTGCTTGGCCATTTGAGTCTCCTCTCTGTCTGTTGCTGGAGCCCAGAGGCGGGATCGAACCGCCGACCCCGTTCTTACCAAGAACGTGCTCTACCCCTGAGCTATCTGGGCCCGCACTGAGAATCCAGAACAATTTTTAGTTGAAGTTTTGGTGGAGGGGGTAGGATTCGAACCTACGAAGCCCTTCCGGGCGCCAGATTTACAGTCTGGTGGCTTTAGCCACTCACCCACCCCTCCTTATGTGTGGCTGCTGCCCACCGGCCTGCATGTGCCCACACCTGGGCGGTTGGTGTTGGCAGTGCCAGAAGCCGCTCAAGAGCCCCAGAGGGGACTCGAACCCCTAACCTGTCGATTACAAATCGACTGCTCTGCCAATTGAGCTACAGGGGCGTGGTTAACCCTGGAATACGGGAGACCACAAAATGGCCCCGTAGATGCGGGGCCATTGGCTGAGCCAGCTTGCTACGGGCCGATTATACTAAAAAATTCAGAAAAAAGTCAAACATATTTGGCACCTGGATGCCTTTTTCTTGACCAGCGGGTTTGTCAGGGAAAGCCTATCTATATGGGCATGAGGCAAAAAGTATAGCAAGGTGTCCTAACTTTAGTAGTTCAGTATAATATCCGTCGGAGAATTCATATGACTGATCAAGAATTTGCAGCCATACTTGCTCTCGGCCATGAGACCAACGGAATAGAGTTCAAAGGCCCAGGTTCGAGGTCGAACAGGCAACTTTTTGCTCAAGTAGTGCGAACAGCTTTGGCTATGGCTAATCGGCGTGCTGGAGGTTTGATAATAATTGGTGTTGCAGATTCCGAAGGTGCGGTTAACGCAGTTGGTCTCGGTGAAAACGACCTTTCAACTTGGCGGTACGATGACGTAGCCGCTGGTATTGCTGTGTACGCTGATCCAAGTGTGGACTTTGACATGGAGGTGAAAGAGTATAATGGCAATAAATACGTAGTGCTTCGAGTTAAAGAATTCGCGGACATACCAGTTCTATGTAAGCAGGATTATCAGGGTGTGTTAAGACAAGGGGCATGTTACGTTAGGTCACCCCGAAAACCTGAAACCTCCGAAATCCCGACTCAAACCGATATGCGAGACTTGCTGGACCTGGCGACTGAAAAGAAGCTGAGGCAGGAATTGGTCCGACTTCAGCGCGTTGGAGTGATCGTGCTGCCTGCGGCGCATGTAGCAGCTACTCAGCAGTTTGAGCAGCGACGGAGCGATTTACAATGAGTGAACTGCTAGAGAAAATACGATCCCGCGGCTTTTGGAAGGTGATTATTCACCCGTCTACCTTCAATGAGAAGCGTGTGCCTAACATACTAGATTTGTACTCTGTTCTCCAAAAGAGTTCTGTCGAGTTCGGAGGATGGGATTTCCCACACCTGGATACCCGCGTGAAGCCTGAAATTGGGCCGGACTGGGTGGGTCAGGAGCTTGACTGGGAGCACTACTTGGAGTTATGGCGATTCTATCAGAGCGGCCAACTGGCATACTTCTCGGGCATGTACGATGATTGGAGAGATCAATCCACTTTATGGCCCGCCGATAACAATTGGCACCCAGGGACTGATTTTAGAGTTCACGAGGCCGTGTTCAGATACACCGAGATATTTGAGTTTGCCGCTCGCCTCTCACGCACCCACGCTGGAGACCAGCACATGCACTTGGAAGTGAATGTCAAAGGGCTTCAGGGTCGGACTCTCTGCAATCTTCCGGGCCGGGTACGGTTCCGCTATCAAAGAAAGGCTTCTATATCAGAGTTGCCTTATAAAATTGATCTGTCGCAACTTCAGTTGATTACTGAGACTAAAGATTTGGCCTTAAAGCCAGCTTTAGAATTGTTCCGTCGCTTTGGTTGGGAACCTCCCATAGACCTCCTGCGAGATATTCAAACTGAAGTATTGGGCAGGCCGACAGTATCTGTTAGCCTATAAATGGCCCGGCGCTCCTCGTGGTTGGAGGATTCACGTACTGCCCCCATTGTGGCTGGACGCAGGGACATCGGCACCTCGGGTTGGCCCAGAGACAGGGGTTGCCACGTGGGGTGTGCTCTTCCTGCCGGTGGTATGGAGGGTTTCTGCTTTCATCGTGGCCAGAATGCGGTAAACAATGAGGAAGAAGGTAGCCAGCCAGGTAATTATATACATGGCGGCAACAGGGACTGTCATGGTGTCGGTCCCGGCGGTCATGCCGTGGGCTAGCGCCAGCAAGTAAACCACAAAGCTGGCGTAATGAAACCGCCGCCAGGTCCGCGGCCCAATCTTTTTCCGGATGTAGAAACTCAGCGTCACTGCCCAGCCCAGGTAAAGGGCCAGTTGTCCCATGGCCACCTCCACTGGCCGGTAGTTAAGGCTGGCAAAGGGCGCCAGCAGGCTGAAAAGGTTATACCCAATATACTGGTCCCCCAACAAGATGAACACGTGAAAGAGGGTCACTGAAAGACCCAGCATACTTAGAAAGTTGTGCAAGTCTATGGCGACGGGTCCGCCCGGCCATATGCGGGATAAGCGGCCTGTAATGAGAAGTCCCATGGCCGTGGACGCCCAGAGCAGGGCATAGGCCACCAGCCCCGACGCCCGCGTCAGGTACCAGTACGCCTTTGGCGAAGGCCCCAGCAGGGTGTCCCGCAGTGGCGGCAACATCCAGGGCAGGAGCATTAGGGCCAGCCCAAGGCCCAGGACAATGCCGGTGATTACCAGCCACCGGGCCGAAGCCGGTGAAATTGGCGGCAGGTCGTCAGAGTTGTGCGCCATTGGTTAAGGGATGCCTCCCTGCAGTTATAGAGACTTGCATTGATTGTTAGACTGGTCTGTCTCGCCGCTCGCCCTGAGCCTGTCGAAGGGTGCGCGGCTCTTTCCTCGTTCGTGGTTCGACAAGCTCACCATGAGCGGTTGAACATATGTGCAAGGCTGGTTAAGCGTCCTTCCAAATATAATGCTCCAGTCCTGGGGTTATCACATTGCTGCCATCCTGCAGCATCAGAACACCCTCCACACCGTCCAGGCCGGACAGGTAATCCCACCCGGCAGACGCCCCTAAAATCAGGGCTGCCTTGGCATGGATTTCCGCGTGGACCACGTCTTGGGCCATGACTGTTACTGCCAGCAAGTCGGTCCTTGCGGGGCTTCCGGTTCGGGGGTCAATAATATGGTGCTGGAGATGCCCATTACTTGTCCAACGGCGGTAATCAATCCCGGAAGTAGCCATGCCGCCATCGCATACTGTAAGCACCGTCAGGTTCAGCTCCGGCTGGAGTGGATTAGCCACCCCCACTGGCCAGCCAGCCATGCCGGGCGGCGCTCCCCGGGCGGCAATATCGCCGCCTGCGTCCACCAGGCAAGGCCCCGCTTCGCCAAGGGATTGGGCCACCTGCCGGGCGGTCCAGCCCTTGGCAATGCCGCCCAGGTCAATGCCTGCTTCTACCGGTATAGTGACGGTGCGGGCAACGGGGTCCAGCAAAATGTCCTTCCAACTGTAATTGTATGTGCCCTCGCCTGGCCCTTTCTGACCAGCTTGCTGGCCCTTCAAGGTCTCAAAAGATGTCTTGTATCCGGCGGATTCCAGCGCCCGCAGCACCGTGGGGTCGTACAGGCCGTGGGTAGCCTTGGCTGCCTCCAGCGCCGCACTCATAACCTCCCAAAGAATAGGGCTTACTGGGACTGGCTGGCCGGAAAGGCGGTTCATGCGGCTTAGCCCGCTAGCTGGCCGGAACCGGCTCAATTCGTTCTCGGCCAGTTCAATGGACAGCCGGGCGGCTTGCAGGTGTGGATAAGCTACTGCTGGTTCGCAGCCTGCCAGCCAAAGGGACATTCCGCAGCCCATGGCTTTGAAGCACAGCCGGTGCAGCTTGGATCCAGCCACCAGAGCCTGGTCTTGGACAGAGGCCGCCATTTGGGTCATGCCGCCTACCTGGATGACTTGGTCCGGATGGCTGGCTTTACGGCGGGGGCAGGCTTCTGGGGCTGTGCCGTTGCCGGAGGCGTGGTTGGCGAAGGCAATGAATGTATTTGGCCTGCGCCCGAAGAAGATGCAGGCAGTGTTGGCAACGGACTGAGGGTAGGCAGCGGTGGAAGGGCTGGTTTCTTTACTACCGAAGCGTTGCTAGATTGCGACGCACCAGCCTTTAAAGTAGCGGCAGTGGCGCCGGTGGCAGGCTTCTGGGATTCCGAGGCAGGCAATGGCGCAAGGTCCAGCTTAAGGCGTTGCGCCGGTTTGACTACTTCCGGTATGGGGGCTAGCGTCAGATCAGGGACTTGGGTTAGGGACGCGGTTCCGGAGTCCAGTAGTGTGGTTACTGGGAGAGTCTCCGGCATTGCTGCTTGATTCGTCGCTGCTTGGGATAATATTTGGGATTCATTCGTGTCCCCTACCCAGCTCTGCCCATCACTCCCCTGGCTTTCGTCGCCGAAGCCCAGCGCCGCCCATCCTCCCACCACAGAGGCTACCGAGAGCGCCGCCAGAGCCGCTTTCGTGCTGTTGTTGTTGGCTGATTTCATAACTTCACAACCTCCGCTCCCATGCCCTCATTAGCTGCGGGCAAGGGCACTTCCCGGGAAACATCCTACTGCCTTAGTGATCCTTTTCTTCCTCGTGGTCTTCGTGCTCGGCCTCCAGCGCCTTCTTAGCTGCCTCCCGCTGCCGTTTCAAGGCTTTCTTTTGCTGTTCCATCTGCTGCTCCAGCGATTTTGTGCTGACAGTGGTCTGCGTTGTAGTGGCAGTGGAGGCCGTGCTGCTGCTGCTGGTTGTCACGCCAGCGCTGGGCGTGGGGCTGGCCTGCTGCTGTTGCAGCAGCGCCGTATTCTGGTCCTTCAACTGGCTAATCTGGGACTGGCTTGCCGCAAGCTGGTCATAGGCTTGCTTCAGCAAATCGCTGGCCTTGGTCAGTTCCTGGCTATACTGCTGTTCTCCCGCTGCCAGGGCCAAGTTCTCTTGCTGTAGCTGCTGAACCGTGTCATTAGCCTGTTGCAGCTGTGTTGCCGCCTCATTCAACTGGTGGGTGTAAATTTGCGCTTGCTGTTCTACGGCGGGGCCATCCGCTGATTTAGCCCACTCGTTATTGGCCTCGTTCAGCCGCTGCTGGTAAATTTTCTCCCGCTCCAGGAGTGTTTGTACCTGCGACTGCATCTTGTCCAGCATGGCGCTGGCGTCGCCGCTAACTGGTTTGGAGGCGCTGTTGTTGGGCAGCGCTGCCTCTGGCCGGGCGGAGGCTGCAATGAAGGCCTCCTGGGGTACTTCTGCGGCGGTTATGTCTCCACCTTGAGATGCTTTGAAAACTCCAGCCGAAGCAGTTAGAGTGGCTACCAGGGCGGTTACCGTAACAAGCACGAATACCGTTATTGCCGTGGCTAATGTGAAAGCTATTTTCTTGGACATGTTCTTCCCCCCTGCACTAACTACTGATCCCGTTGCCTAGCGCTGACTATACGCGGGTCTGCACACCAAACAGTCACCAAGGAAACCAACCGGGGTTGGATATTAGTGTGAAAGAAGTATGCAATGCGGGGAACCAGTACTGCGCCGCCGCCATATTCCAACCCCACGGGCGCTATTTTCATCCTATGCAGACATTGTTTAAATTTCATGAAGTTTTCAATTTTCAGTTTTCCAGCATCACCATTACCTTAGTGTTACATGCTGCTGGCGCGCGGTTTCACGAAGATTAAGGGCAAGGCTTATTCTCAACTACTCTGTTTCACGTTCATCGCTGCTTTTAGTGTTGTACAATACCGGCGGCTGACTGGACGGCCAAATAAGTCCGCAGTACTTGGGTCAGCCGCGGAGGGACTATGGGCCTGCAAGGCAAAGTGGCATTGGTTACCGGTTCCGGCAGGAATATTGGCCGGGGTATTGCCCTGGCGCTGGCCCGGGAGGGCGCCGACGTGATTGTCAATGCCCGCTCTAACCGGCAAGAGGTGGAAGCAGTGGCCCAGGAAGCCCGCCAGTTTGAGGTGAAGGCCCTGCCTCTGCTGGCTGACGTAGGCGACCGGGGTCAGTTGGAACGGATGCTGCAAACTGCGCTGGATGAGTTTGGGCATATTGACATTGTGGTGAACAATGCCGCCATACGGCCTGGCTGCAGTTTTGCTGACATGACCTATGAGGACTGGCGCAATGTGCTGGCCACTGACCTGGATGCGGCCTTCTTGTGCGCCAAGGCGGCGCTGCCGGGGATGCTGGAGCGGCATTGGGGACGCGTTATCAACTTCAGCGGGTTGCAGGCTTTCCAGGGCCGCCACGGCGGGGCGCATATATCGGCGGCCAAGGTGGGCATGATTGGTCTTACCCGCGCTTTGGGCACGGAACTGGCCCCCAAGGGCATCCTGGTCAACTGCATAGTGCCGGGGGCCATTGACACCGTGCGGCCTGGCCGCGCAACCCGGCCTGCAGGACGAACTGCGGAAATTCCAGTGGGCCGCTTGGGGACGCCCGAGGACATTGCGGGAATGTGCGTGTACCTTTGCTCCGACGCTGCGGGTTTTATCACTGGTCAGACCTTCCACATCAACGGCGGCGAGCGCAATTTCTGAGAATGTGCTTAAAAGGTTATTGCTTCGTCCCGATGCAATCGGGACGAAGCAATACCACTGTTGTGAAGGGACTGCTTCGCTTGCGCCCGCAATGACAAATTGGCACTTTTTAAAACCCTTAACAAAATGCTGAAGCTGTCACCCTGAGTCCTTCGGCTGAAGGACGAAGGGTCTGGGGGGTGGGCGTTTGCCTCACCCCAGATTCTTAGTAGTCCCGATATCATCGGGACTTCTCAGAATGACACCTTTCTGTAGTGTATCAATTAGCCCTTCGTCGTTCCGGCGCAAGCCGGAACCCAGGGGTGCGTATCAGCCATGTCCCTATCTGGGCACCCCGACAAGTCGGGGTGCGACGAGTTGAGTCCTTAAGCAAACTGATACACTACTCATCTTTCATTTTGTTAGAGCCTGTGTGAGAAATGCCGTCTACCCAGCCCGCTCATCCTGAGCTTGTCGAACCATGAGCGGGAATTGTCACACACCCTCTAAGAGGGTGTCTAAAAAGCTCTTGGGTATGCCAAGCGTCGTAACATCAGTCCGGTCATGGCGGTGTAGATCCATGTTTCGGTGGTCTCAGTCAACTCTTCGTAGTCTTTGCTGAGCCTCCGGTTGCGGCCCAGCCAGGCGAAGGTGCGCTCCACCATCCAGCGGCGGGGCAGCACCTGGAAGCTATGGAGGTTCTTGGCGTGCTTGACCACTTGGATCAGCCAGCCTCCCAAGGCGGAAGCCCAGTCCACCAGTTGCCCAGCGGCGCCATCGGCCCAAATCAGACGGAGCCTGGGGAATCGCCCCAGAAGCTTGCGCAACACCAGCTTGGCTCCCTCCCGGCCTTGAATGTCCGCAGCAAGGACCACCACGGCCAACAGCAACCCCATAGTGTCAACCACGATATGACGCTTGCGTCCCTTCACCTTCTTGCCAGCGTCATAGCCACGAGATCCCCTTTTTCAGTGGTCTTCACGCTTTGGCTGTCTATGATGGCTGCTGAGGGCGTGGGATCTCTCCCCTCCATTTCCCGCACCTTGGGGCGCCATACGCCAGGTGCAGCCGCTACGCAGCACGTACAGGATGGCGTTCATGACCTCGCGCATGTCAACGGCGCGGGGACGGCCTCCTGGCTTGGCGGAAGGAAGCAGAGCCGCCAGTTCCTCCCACTGGGCATCGGTCGGGTCGCTTGGGTAAGGTTTTCTATGCATGCCTTCAAGGTAGCAACTCTCGACACGTGGCGCTCATAGTGCGACCCAGCAAGATTCGACCCTTTTGACACAGGCTCTTAGTGGGGGTATGGCAGACTGGAGCCTGGCCTGAGCCAACCGAAGGGTGGCTACCTTCGAGTGGAGACCCCTGACCAGGGCGCACCCCGACTTGTCGGGACGCCCCTACGATTGGCCGGGAATGAAACAGCTCTGGACATTGTGACATCGCCGCTGGCCTTCCCGGTAACATACCGGTGCTATAATGGCCCAGTTGTCTAGCAGGCCTACAGTTATCGGTCAGGCAGTGGGTACTGGACCTGATGAGCAGTGTGGTTGCCTTTTTGCGGCGTCCTGGCCGTGCCTTCTATGGCTGGCGTGTTCTGGCGCTGATTGGGTTCATGGGGGCGCTGAACAACGCCTTCTTCTCCCGCGGCGCCGCTTTGTTCTTGATTCCCGTGGAAGCCAGCTTGGGCCTTAACCGCGCCACTTCCTCCCTGGTGTTTTCCCTGGCGCGTTCCGAAGGAGCGGTGGAGGGGCCGGTCATTGGCTATTTGGTGGACCGCCTCGGCGCCAGAAAAATCCTGATAATTGGAATCGTACTGACGGGGATTGGATTTTTAATATTTGCCGCCTCCCGCCACCTCTGGACCTTTGCCCTTGCCTATCTGGTGTTCATTTCTATGGGCGCCACCATGGCCTTCCAGCACGCCGCCTCGGCTACTGTAAACAAATGGTTTAGCCGGTACCGGGTGCGGGCCATCTCCATAAATGAGGCGTCCGGCAACCTGGGTTCCACCTTACTGGTGCCGGTCATTGGCATAGTGATCCACCTTTATAGCTGGCAAGCGGCTGCGGTAATGGCCGCCCTGGCGTATCTAGTAATCCTGCTGCCCCTGGCGCCCCTGGTCAAAGAGAGTCCAGAGACAATGGGCTTGCTCCCCGATGGGGCTACCCAAGAGCAAGTGGCGCAGGCCCGAAAGGCGGCATCGGAAGGCAACTCGGCCGAAGCGCAAAAGCTGCTGCGATTCTACGACACAGTGGACTTTACCGTATTGGAGGCGTTGCGCACCCCCGGCTACTGGTTCCTGCTGACCGGCACCATGTTCCGGCAAGTGGCCAAGGCGGCTATTCAGGTGCACTTTGTGGCTATCATGGTGTGGAAGGGCTTGGACATTGGCGTTGCGGGCCTAGTGTTTGCCCTATGGTTGGGGATGAACGTGCCATCCAAACTCTTGTGCGGATTTATCGGCGACCGTCTGCCCAAACAGGTAATACTGGGCGGAGGCATGCTGCTGTACGCCTTGTCCCTGTTTATGGTCCTGGAAAGCAGCGCCTTGTGGGCGCTGGTGCTGTCCGCCGTGCTGGGAGGCATGTCTGAGGGTATTACGCCGGTGAACTGGGGCGCTATTGGCGACTACTTTGGCCGCCGGTATTACGCTACCTTGCGGGGCATTATCAACTTGAGCCATAGCTGGGCATTGCTCTTGGCGCCATTTCTGGCGGGGTGGTGGTTCGACCATCACCAGAACTATGTCTTGACGCTGGCAGTCTCGGTGGCTGCCTCCCTGGTGTCGGCCTTGCTGTATGTGCTGATGCGGCGGCCCAAACCGCCTGCCCGGGCAGCGGCTCAGACTGTTGCTGCGGCTACTTCAAGGTCTTGAGGTAGGTCACAATATCCGCCAGGTCCTTTTCCGTCAGTTGCAGTTCTTTCCAGTTGGGCATCACCGGCGTGAAACCCTGCACCACGTAGGCTTTGGGGTACACTACCGACTGGACAAAGTAAAGCTCCGGGGCCGCCAGCCCTTGGGTGGCTGCCCGCTCCGGGGCGCGAGACGCAACCTGGCTCAGGTCTGGTCCCACATTGCCGCCCACATTGTCCACCGTGTGGCACCCAATGCAGCCTACGCTGGAGAAGAGCTTTTGGCCCCTGCTTTTATCCCCTTGCTCCAGGGGCAGACTTGGCAGCGGCCCGGACTCAGGCTGGATTGCAGGTGTAGATACAACTGTGGCGGTGGGTGCAGGCGTAATGGCGGCAGGCGGCTGCTGGGTGCTGGTGGGTGTGGCCGTCGGCCCAGGTTGTGCCGGGGCGCACGCCGTTGCCACCAGCAACAAAATGGGTGCGCTGGCTGTTAACAGCCTCTTGGCCCAACGGGGCGGCGCAAGCAATTCTTTTACAAGCTTTGGCATTGACTGGCTCCTTCTGTCTGCGAGGATAGTCAGAATGGGGCAGCGGGTTACTCCTTCACCACCACTGTCCCTGGCTTGAACACCGCCCAGGCAAACCAGAAGTGGTTGCCGTGGACCACTGGCTCCAGCCGTTTTCCAGCTAGCGGCCCAGCAACGGCTTCGCCCAGTAGGTTCCAGTAGCTTCCCGTCTCCTGGTCTTGGAACACCTCGTCTTGGCGGCTAAAGGTCAGCTGCCGTCCCTCCACCTGGGGCACAAACACTGCTGCCGCTCCCACATCCCGCCCCTGGGCAATGGACGAGTCGTCCAGGGCGGATGCTGTCCCTGGCTTGTGGAACACCACCACTGGCCCGGCGTCCAGGGTGTAGCTGACCGCGCCCTTGGCCTTCAGAAGGGAAAAAGGGAACGCCACGTCCTGCTTGCCCAGGGTCACCGTAACTACTCGCTCGGCGGCGGGCAGCCGGTTGTCCGCAGGCCCCTGGAAAAGGAATGGCTTGCCCGTGTCGTAACCTTGGTAAGGGTTGGAACCGTAGGGCCGCAAGTAGCCGGTATCCTTGGAAAGCACCTTGCCCCCTGGCCGGGCCGTCTTGAACTCTTTCCATGAAACCAGAGTGGCAGGCACTGGCTCCAGTTTGTATCCGGCCAGTTCACCCACAATGGCCGTGCCGGTAGCCTGCTGCCACCAGGATTCGGTGGTGCGGTCGTACATCACCAGGTCGCTGTGGCGCAGGTTGCCTGAAACACCAAATTCCAGGACCTGGCCGTCGGATATGCGGGCGTCAAAGACCAGGCCGGTGTTGCACAGCGGGCAATAGGTCACAGTAATGGGCTGGCCGCCCACCTGGTCGTTAACTATCTCGTGCCAGATGAGGATCTGCAACGGGTAGGCGCGGGCGTCGCCCCCAATGTCCACCACCAGCACAGGTTCCCGGTTATCCAGCCATTGATCTGCCTCCGGCACTGGCACAAAGTCCGGCTGGTCTATGGCGGGAATGCCGTCCTTGCCGGGGCCTCCGCCTATTATCTCGGTAAGGGACACGGTGGTGGGCTGAAATCAGTGCGCCAGCTCTCTGTGCTGAACCTGGCCTGGCGCAGCTCCCGCTCCGCCAGTTCTGGGGGCCGCAGCCCGTGGTTGGATGCGCTGGCCGGAGCTGCTCCTCTGGATGCTTCCCCAACTGGAACCTGCGCCGCCGGTGGCTCTGGTGTGGCGCTGGCGGCGCAGGCGGTCAAGAAGAGAGCTCCCACGCCCAGCAACGACATCCACATTCCCTTCTTGATCTTGTGCATGACCTTTAAGCTCCGGGTGCGACGCCGCACTGGGGCGCTTTAGTGGGCATGAAGCCAAAGTCCACCCCAGCCTTAACCTGACGCCCGTCCATGGTCATGTCCTTTACCGCTACATGGACCAGCCAGTAGCCCTCAGCACCGGGGGGCGCCGCCGTGGCCTGCGCCGGCAGTCGGTGCGTCAAAGCGGTGGAAGTGGGTAAATGCCGGGCCGGGTTCCTCTCCGGCGCAGAAGCGGCCGCGGATGCCCATGCCGAAATAGATCAACTCTTTGCCTGGGGCGCTTACCGGCTTGTCGTATTGAAGGAAAAGAATCTGGTCGTTGCCCAAATCCAGCCATTCATGCTCCGGCAAGGGAGCGTTAAAAGGCCAGTCCACCTGCCACTTCCACTGGGTAGCGGAGGCAGGCAGCGGCGGCGTGGCTCCACCCCGGTTGGCCGCGGATGCCTTGGTGGGCATGAAATTAAAGTCCACCCCTGGTTCCACATCCCCGCCGCTCATGGGGGAATTAAAGGGACGCACTGCGGCGTGAATCAGCCAGTAGCCCTCCGCGCCTGGCGCGCCGCCGTGACCAGCGTCCGGGGTTGGGGACTTGAGCCGGTGGAAGTGGGTATACGCAGGGTTAGGTTGCTCCTCCAAATAGAAGCGGGCTTTCTCACCGGTGCCCACCCACATCAACTTCTTGTCGGCGGCGGTCACTGGCTTATCGTAGTGCAGGAACAAAGGCGTGCCGCCGCCCACGTCCACCAGCAAATGGTCCGGAAGGGGAACGTCAAAAGGCCACGCGTTAATCAGCTTCCAGTCTGTTACGGAAGAAACCATCGCCGATGACGATGTACCCGGCGGGCCAGCGGCCCCCTGTGGCCCCGGCAGGTCCTGCTGGACCCGTGGGCCCCGCGGCTCCGGCGCAGGCGGCGGCGGCCAGGCTCCCGGCAGCCACCAGGCTGGCCAGCAGCCATTTACCTCGGAAAAATTTGAACACTGGCATGATAATACTCCTTTTGGTAGAGTGAAATTGTTAGAAATCGCTCATTTGATGATAGGCTTGAAGAGCGGCTAAGGATGTCGGCGTCCCGACAAAATCCGGGACTGGGGAGGTTGCCATGCCCAGACTGGTGCCGTGGAGCAAGAAAAACTCCAGAGGCGGGCTGCATTCTAGTGTGGATACAGTTGCTGTGCACTTGCAGCAGGTGGAGGTGTTTGCCGGGCTGGAAGAAAAGGCTCTGGAACGCGTTGCCGAAATTTTTGTAATGCGGGGATGCGTCCGTGGGACAGTGTTCTTCACCCCGGAAGACGCTGCCGAGCGGCTGTTTGTGCTGAAATCAGGCCAGGCGGAGCTTTACCGGCTGACCCCCGGAGGCCGCAGGCTGATGATGCGCCGTATTGGGCCGGGGACCATTTTTGGCGAGATGGGGTTGCTGGGGCAGAGTATGCAGCATTGCTTTGCCGAGGCCCTGGAAGACAGCCTGGTTTGTGTGGGCACTCGGGACGACGTGCTGACAATCCTGCGCTCCAACCCGGACGTGGCGCTGGCGATGCTGGATGCGGTGGGTCGGCGCTCAAGCATCTGGAGGAGCAGCTGGAGCAGGCGGCTTTCAGCCCGGTGCGGGCCCGGCTGGCTGGGTTTCTGCTGGCCCATGCCAGCGAGGCGGGCGGCCTGGTCTCCGGTTATACCCACGAGCAGATAGGCAACTCTATTGGAGCGTTGCGTCAAACCGTCACTCAGGCGCTGGGGGACATGCAGAACGCCGGCTTGGTGGAAGTGGGGCACAAAAAAGTGCGGGTTGTGGACCGGGCGGGACTCCAGGCAGTGGCTCAAGACGCCGCGCCCAGCGCCGCTGGCGGAGCTTGACCTGGGCTGGTTTTACTGCAGCCGCCACAGATGCCGGAAGCGCAGCCCGATAAATGCCGTTATGGCAAAGGCGGCCACTCCGGCCAGAAATACCGCACGCTGGGGCCCCAGCGCTCCTTCTGCGGCCAGCAGCCCCAGAATTAAACTCCCCACTGGCTGAAAACCATGGTCAACCACGTACATGCTGGTGATTCTGCCCCGCAGGTGGTCTGGCGTCCTGGACTGGAACAGCGCGTTATTTGCCAGCCGGAAACCTGTATTGAAAAACCCCATAAGTCCCATCAGAGCCAGCGACAGCCCCAGACGGGATGAGAGTCCAAAAAGGGCCAGGCATATAGTCACAAGGAGAAGCGCCCCTATGACAACGCGGCCGCGGCTTTGAAAGTTGCCCAGGGAAGCGATGGCCAGCGTAGCTGTCAATGACCCTACGCCCATGCAGGCGCCCAACAACCCCAGTACCAACGGCCCTCCACGGAGCACGTCTACCGCAAAAACCGAAAGCAAGTTCTGCGTGGAGTGGATGAACAGGGAGGGCACAAAGACCAGCACTATCAAAAGCAGAATTGTCGTATCGCTTCGGATATACCGGAGACCCTCTGCAAAGCTCTTGAGGACTGAGCCGGAGTCCTTAGTGCCTTCCCGGTAAGGCGTGCCCATGGGCAGGGTGATGAGGAAGACCATCAGATAGGCTGCGCTCTGGACAAAGAAGTTGCCTGCAACGCCCAGAGTGGCAATCAGGACGCCGCTGATTAATGGCGCAGTGCTCTGCAAGATACCGTTGGCAGCGTTGTTGAGGGCGATGGCGTTGGTTAGGTCATGGGGCGGCACCGTGTTGACCACCAGGGCTTGGCGCAGCGGCTGAATTATAGAAGCATCCAACCCTAGCAGAAAGCTGAAGACCAGGGCGTGGACCATCGTAACCCTATCCAGAGCCACGTCCACGGCGAAGAGAAATGCGGTCACAACCAGAAACACTTGGGCCAGTAAAAAGAGCTTCTTCCGGTCCCAACGGTCAATGGCGACGCCAGCCAGGGGGCCGACCAGCAGGATAGGCAATGCCCGGATCCCCAGCACCGTACCCACCCAAAACGCCGAATCAGTAAGCTGGAAGACCAGCCAGCCCAGGGCAATCTGCTGGACTTGATTTCCCCCGCCAATAAAAGCGCCGCTAATCCACAAATAACGGAAGTTCCGGTTCTTGAGGGCGGAGAAGGTTTGCAGGCGGCGGGTGTGCGTATCACCTGCCGGTGTGAGGGAGCCTGGGGGATTTTGCCCAGTGCGGCTCAAAAGATTGAACCCTCTTCCCGGCAATTGTAGTTGCAGGAGCAACTACGCCTGGGATTATAGGTTACCGCATCTCATGTGTCAAAAGTTCCGAAAGACCGGTAGTGTAGCAATTTGGGCCTCGTCGTTCCGGCGTAAGCCGGAATCCAGGAGTTACCGCGACTTGGCGCTTTCCTGGGCACCGGCTTTCGCCGGTGCGAAGAGTGGAGTTCCTATTTGCTACACAGCATACTGATACACTACCGTGCGTTGCTGGACCCCGCGTCGTCGGGGTGGCCAGATAAGCCTTAAGCAACCTGATACATTGAAAAACCAGACCGGCCCCGGAAAACTCCGGGGACGGTCTTTGTTGCTATTGTGGGATGCCGGGGCTGCTACTGGTTAAACCACAGGTGGTTCACCCGGATGCGCCCGTCAAAGCGGGGCTTGAAGTTCAGCTTGGCATTCTTACCGTACACCACCGGCAGCTTGAACCCAAAGACGAACAACGCATCGTCGTGCATCTTGTCCGCCAGCTTCTGCATGGCCGCCTGGCGTTCCGTGCCGGAGGCTGCCAGGGCCATGGGCAACTGCTCCTGGAACCCGCCTGGGGCGGTGTCGCACACCAGGGAGCGTGGGAAGACACAGCTCATGTAGAAGTTAGCCTGTCGTCCAAAGTCCAGAGTCTCGTTGGATGGCTCGTTCTCCATCAAATCGCCGTAGGGGCACAGGGAGCCCTTTTCCACGCCCTTTTTGAAGTCGTCCATGGTAGGCTTGTCCTTGGCCGGGTCGCCGCCGCGGTCAGTGATTACCTGGTTGACCGACTTGCCGATGCCGCAGGTGGTGCGGCTAGTGCGGACCCCAGGCTCAATGACGTAAATCTTGGCGTTGATGCCAACCTGGGTCAGGTAGGAGTGGTAGGCCTCGTACACCTCCACCTGCTTAGGGATGCGGGCGGAGCGGCCATAGATGCCGATTTCCACCTTGGGATCGTAGTTGGCTTGTTTCAGCAGCTCCTTGGCCTTGGCTGGGTCATACTTGTAGGGTGCGGTGTTGGCCTTGGTGGAGCCGGTGACGCCGTCCCAGATGATGTTGCCCACGCACTCCGTCAAGCCATTGTATACGGCGTTTATCAGCTCCTGGCAGTTGACTGCGTGGTTAATGGCCTGGCGCACTTCCTTCTTCTTCAGTTCCGGGTGCCACAGGGTGTTGATGGTGAAGGCGAAGACTTCCGCGGAGCTGCCGAAGGCGATGTTCTCCTTGGCCAGACTCTTGGCGGAGTCCACGCCCGCATCCCAGGCCAGGTCTGCTTCACCAGCCTTGATCATCGCGGTCATGACTGTGGTCTCGTTGCGCCACACCCACTTGACGTTCTTGATGGCGGGCTTCTGGAACTCGTAGTGGTTGCCCACCGTCACGTAGTTGGGGTTGGCCTCCTGGGTAATGGACACGCCGGGCGTCCACTCCTTCAGGACGTAGGGGCCAAAGCCAATGACGCTGCGGGTGCGGGACTCAATGGTGGGGTTGGCTTGCAGGTAGCCGGGGGCCTGGACGCCCGCGAAGAAGGCGGTGTTGGGGAAGATGGGGCAGGCCTGGTCGCAGACAATGTCCAGGGTGTATTCGTCAATGGCTGCTGGCTTAAACCCGCTGGTGTAGGGGAAGCTGGAGTTGTTGTTGGCGCCCACGCCCAGGTAGGCCAGGCTGGGCACGGCGGCCTGGGCATTGTAAGCCTCGCCGTTGGTAAACTTCACCCCCTGGCGCAGCTTGAACCGCCAGGTGTTGGGGGCGGTCTGGCTCCAGCTTTCCGTGGCGGTGGTAGGCACCACGCGCTGGTCGTCGCCCGACTGCCAGGTAAGGGGTTCCGCCACGTTGTCCCGGGTGACGTAGGCGTTGGTGGAGGCCCCGATGGACTGGAAGGGGTTTATCTGGGATGGCTCTTCCGGCATCACCAGGGTGATGCTGTCCTTGGCTGATACGATTCCAGTGGGTTTGGGCGTGACCGTAGGCCCAGGAGTGGCCACCACAATGGGCAACGGCGTATTAACCGCGGTGGGCGCAGCGGCGGTAGCTCTGGGAGCCGTTGTGGGCGTGGCTGCCGTGCCGCAAGCAATGGCAAATACTGCTAATAGTGCTAGCAAGCCAGCTAGGGAGATTCTGCCGAAGGGTAATGTTCCCATGTTACTCTCCTGCCACTAGATGGTGAAAGGATACACCAGCGCCTCCAATACTGGCAATATAATAACTATGTTGCCAAATAATCATAAGCGGTATATATGAATGTCGTAAGAGTATAATCTATTATCGTAACATATGGTAGCTTAATAGGAGCTAATAAACGTAATCAATATGAAAGAATCAGTAAATCCAAAGGCTATCTTCTGTCTGATCGCTGGGGAAGACACGGAAAAAGGGCAGGGGCGATCATTCAAATCGCCCCCGCCCGTGATGCCGGTAAAGACTATTATGGTGCAGCGCCGTAATGAGGTTATGGGCTGAACCACATGGTGCTCACGCGGACCCGGCGGTCAAACCGGGGTTTCCAGTTGAGCTTGGAATGCACCGCGTACACCACGGGAGGCTCAAACATGGGAATAACCAGAGCGTCGTCGTGCACTCGGTCAGCCAGGGCGGCCATCAAGCGCTGGCGCTCCACTCCAGAGGCGGCCTGGGCTGCGGCTAGTTGTTCCTGAAGTCCGCCGGGGCTGGGGTCGCAAATGAAGGACAGCGGCCTGGTGCAGTTCAGGTAGTTGTTGGCGGGGGTGCCGTAGTCCAGGTTTTCCAGAGAGAGCTGGTTCTCCATGGTGTCGGCTTGGGGGCAGGTGGCTCCGCCTTTGTCCAGGGCGGCCTGCATGTCTGCCAGGGTGGGCTTATCCTTGGCCGGGTCCTTGCCCTGGGCCTGGAGCACCTCAATCAGGGCCTGGCCCGCGCCACACTCGCGCAGTTTGCGCCACTGAGCCGGTTCCACCACGCCAATTTCTGCGGTGATGCCCACATTCTTCAGGTAGGCCTGCATAGCCTCGTACACTTCGGGTAGTTTGGGAATGCGGTTGGCCCGGCCCATGATTCTTATTTTGTTCTTGGGGTCATAACCTGCCTCCTGCAGGAGCTGCTTGGAAAGGGTTGGGTTGTACTCGTAGGGTGCGGTGTTACTCTGGGTTGCTCCGGTAACCCCGGGCCAGGCAAAGTTGCCCCGGCAAGGAGGGAGTCCGCCGTAGAGCGTTTCCACAATCTCTTTGCAGTTAATGGCGTGGACGATGGCCAGCCGAACTTTCTTCTTCTTAAGCTCCGGGTGCCACAGAGTGTTGACGTGGAACTGGAACACTTCAGCAGAGCTGCCGGAGCGGATCATCTCCTTGGGCAGGGCCTTGGTCGCCTCCACCCCCACGTCCCAGGCAATATCCGCCTCTCCGGCTTTGACCATGGCGGTGGCTACAGTGGGTTCGTTGCGCCAAAACCACTTGGCGTTGCGAATGTAGGGTTTCTGAAACTCCTTGTGATTGCCGCCGGGAGTGTAGCCGTCGTACACCTCGCCAGTGATGGAAACCCCCGCTTCCCACTTGATTAGTTTGTATGGTCCGAAGCTGACCACATTGCGAGTCAGGTCCTCTTTAGTAGCGCTGGCCAGGTAGTTGGGTGCGGTGAAGTTCAGAATTGTGGACCCGCTGGGGAGTATGGGGCAAGCCAAGTCGCAGTTGATGTTCACCGTGTATTCGCCCACCGCTTCGGCCTTGTAGCCGCCGGTGAGCCGGTAGCTGGTGTTTCCGTTGGCCGCCACGCCCTGGAAAGCCAAGGAGGGCAGGGCGGCCTGGGCATTCCAGGCCTCGCCGTTGTGGAACTTGACACCCTTGCGCAGCTCAAACTGCCAGGTGTCGGGGTCCATCTGTTTCCAGCTTTCAGTGGCCCCGGTGGGCACCACCCGCAGGTCGTCAAAGGACTGCCAGGTCAAGGCGTCCACCATGTTGTCTTTGACGGCGGACTGGGCGATGCCGCCCTGGGTTAGGAAGGGGTCCAGGGTTATAGGCTCTTCGTTCAGCACCAGGGTGATGCTGTTTCTGGCGGAAGTAATGGCAGTGGGCTTGGGCACTGCCGTGGGGGCAGCGGGTGCAGTGGCCGCCGGTGGGGTATTTGCGGGCCGGGCAGTGGCTGTGGGCTGGGTGGTGGGGGTGGCGGCGGTGCCGCATGCCGCCGCCGCCAGGGTGGCCAATGCCGCTGCGCCGGTCAACAGCTGTTGCCAGATTCTGCCGAATTGCATGGTTGCCTCCTCCGTGCGATGGAGGAAGCATACCATTACCGCAAAAACATGTCAATATAACATCTATTAGTTAACATTGTCTAAGAGCTTGTGTGAGAAATGCCGTCTACCCAGCCCGCTCATGGTTCGACAAGCCCCGACCTGGTCGGGATCCCGATACGTCGGGACTCACCACCAGCGGGAATTGTCACACACCCTCTTAGAGGTTGTCTAAAAAGATTGTCTCTGGTCATTG
>Ga0194128_10001635_pt1 | contig 38536 bp, 41 predicted proteins | sample TA2KigCa65mmetaG_FD_148650 | JGI IMG/M metagenome (GOLD analysis project Ga0194128, IMG submission 148650) | Freshwater microbial communities from Lake Tanganyika, Tanzania - TA2015037 Kigoma Deep Cast 65m | ecosystem: Environmental > Aquatic > Freshwater > Lake | place: Tanzania: Lake...
CAACGACATTTGAGATTAAATTAAGTCCGAATTATTGCGTCTGCTGTACTGTTCTTATAGAATAATTTACCATCAGCTACGTTGATTGCCAATTCACCAAGAGAAAGACTTTCTGGTGTTAGATTAGGCGTATCTGATCTTTTAAGTAATAGTGTGTTGTTTACAGCAAAAATAGAACCACTGAAAGGCATTAGAATCTCCTTATGGAATATAATTTAATTCATATTTATAGTAATGGTCTATTATAGGATTATTATATTGTTTTTGAAAAATTAACCAATTACCACCACGGTATATGCATTGGCGGGGATAATTTGAGAAAAATTAACTTCTATTGAATCTAAAGAATTTCTTACAACTCTAGCTTCAACAGTTTCAAAAGTTGTATTATCATAAATTTCAGCTATGACGTGTCTTGTATTTAAATTATGTGTTACTGTTGCAGTATTTGACGCACCATTTCCAATGACCTGAGTTACTTTACTAACTATTAAATCAGGATGTGAAGAAGCTGTTCCAACCTCAACCCACTGAGAACTTGGTGGAGAACTACTATCGATATAATAAATAAAGGTTCTCGCCGTACTAGACTGAAACCACAATTGTCCAGAAATTGGAGATATTGGAGCAGAATCTGAAACTATTGGCATTCCGGTTGCCGGAACAGAAGGCGTCCAAATTGTTCCATCCCAATACAAGAAATCTCCAGTTGAAGGAGCAGTATTACTTACGTCTGTTAGATCTGCCAATGTAGCAACGGTTGAAGCTATACCTGGAATAAATTTATTTGCAGCTACATCAAATCTTAATACTTGATCATTGCTGTTTGCACCGCTTGTATCGATCTCAACGCCATCAATACTTAAAGATGCTGTAGATACAGAAGTAAAATTTGGAGTAGGCGAAGTGCCGACTGAGTAAATTCGATTATTGCCAACGCCTACAGTGTTATCCGTTACAACGATGTTTGTTCCAGCTGTTATATCTTCTACGTACTGAAATGTTAAAGCTATTGACGCATTCAGGGTTGCACTAGAAAGGTTTGTTAAAGTAACGCTACCAGATAGATCTCCATCTAAAGTTATGGTTGGGGAAATACCAGTTATTATGGGAGAAGTAAGTGTCTTATTTGTTAGTGTTTGATTTCCGGTCAAAGTCACTAGTGCAGCAGTATTTGCAATTCCATGAATATTAGTTGTATCTAGTTCATGGTTAGATAGAGCTGCTGCGGCATTTATCTCAGCAGTGGCTGCCGCTCCGTACGCATCGTAGGTATTGTTTGTTACTGAAATTATTGGTTGCGACTGCTCACCAGTTCCATTGACTATTGTAATTCCTGTTCCAGCATTAAGGTTGGCCACATAGTCGCCAGACGTATCTGTTCCTAGATCTATAGAATTTGAGACTACGTTTGCCGTTAAAGTTACATTACTGCCACCGTCTATGAAAACATTACCCTCAAGATCTCCAGCCAAAGTAATTTTTCTTGCAGTAGCCCAACCCGATGATGTTCCATTAACATTTACTGCCAACGTTGCAGGAAGGCTTATGATGATATTTCCATCAGAATAATCTACGTTAACTTCATTTTCTGTTCCAGTTACACTGGAGATGAGGTTCGGTTTATCAATAACATGAGCCCATTTTATTTTTGCTTCAATTTCACCCAACGATCCCGAAAAAACTTCTGAGGTATTAGTTGCATCGGGTATAAACGTAAACTTACCAGTGGAATCGTCAAATCCAAAAAATCCCACTTTTGCAGAAGTGCCATTATGCCACCTGAACTCTACACCGCGATCTCTGTTGTCGTCGATAGAGGGGGCGGTATTACCACCCAATGTTACAATTGGATCTTTTAATATTGTAACACTTGATTCTAGAATAGTCGTATTACCCAAAATACTTAAACTATCATCTGTGCTGATCAAACTTCCCGATGTTTGCAAAAGATTTAAAGAAGAATTTATCAAATTTCCTGAGCTGTCAATATAATATAAAATTCCATTAATTGGATCAATAGCTATTTGACTTTCAGTTATATTAGGTAAAGCCACTGCAAAACCTTTCTTTTTAGAAAATTAAAATACGCCACCATCTATGGTGATTCCATCAAGGGTGGTGAGATTTGTGATTGAACCACCAGTGATAGACACACTAGATGCACTTTGGGTTGCAATTGTGCCAAGTCCGAGTGTAGCTCTTGCTGTCGATGCGTCTACGTCATCTATCAGGCTTCTTCCAAAAGATGTTAAGGTTGTAAGAGCTGCGGTATTTAATCCGGTAAAATACGGAAGTTTATCTGCAGCTGAAGTCAAACCGGCTAAAGCAGTCAACTCTCCATCATAACCTTGAACGTCACTGCCTATTGCCAAGCCAAGATTTATTCTTGCCTGCGAAGCACTTGTGGCGCCGGTACCACCGTACGATATTGCAATAGTTCCTGCATTCCATGTGCCGGAAGTGACAGTACCCAGGGATGTTAGGGATGAATTGACAACTCCTGATCCAAGAGTTGTACTAGAAAGAACTGCAGTTGCATTAATTGAAAAGTTTTTACCCGCTGCCAGATCAAAATTTTCCGAAGACGTCCAGGAGTCTGTTGCATCTACCCAATTCAAAGTTTTGTCAGTGGCACCTTTTATCGTTATACCTGCTCCATCTGCTGCCGCATCGGTTGTTGATCCATTTGCAATTACTATGTTTTTATCCTCAACCGCCAAAGTGGAAGTGTTCAATGTAGTCGTATTGCCCTGAACCAACAAATCTCCGGTTACCGTCAAATTATTTGGAATTGTTACATCATTCGGTAAAGAAAACGTTACGTTCCCGTTTGCACCAGAAACAGCAATTTGATTCGCGGTACCAGCGACTGAAACAACTCCGGCATTGGTAACAGTAAATGTTCCACCTTCAACGTTAGTATTCGAAACTGATATTCCAGTTCCAGCAGCAACCGAAGCAACATAGTTGCCAGTTGTATCATCACCAAGAGCAACTGAGTTAGCCGCTACAGTTGCTGTCAGAGTGGCACTTGCGAGATCTGTAACCGTAACACTACCAGTTAAATCACCACCAAGTGTGATCGTAAAATCTGCTACGTTAAGATTTATTTTTGCATTTGCGTCATCATATGTTGCAGCAATTCCGGAATGCGTTCCATTAGTAAATAGCTCTCCAGCGGCATCTTGAGCGGCTTCCGTAAAGTTATTTACTTGCGCTGAGCTAATTGCAATTGCCTGATTAGCAGCAGCTGTTAATCTACCTTGCGCATCAACGGTAAAGTTTGGAATGCTACTAGCGCTACCATATGAATCAGCAATTACTGTCGTATTATCAAGATGGAGGGTAATGGTATCTGTTGAGATGGCGGCGGTGGAGCTAAGACCAGTGCCACCAGCAATCGTAAGAGTGTCGGTTCCTGTTGTAATCGTCACGCTTCCAGTATCACTGGCGACCTGAAATGAGGTGGCTACAGTGTTGACCGATTCATCAACGTAAGCTTTAGTTGCAGCGTGTGTTCCACCAGAAGGGGTGGGAACTATTACTGTTCCAGAAAAAGTTTTATTACCAGTTATTGTTTGATTAGTTGACAGAGTCGTAAATGCACCTGGACCAGCGATTGGAAGAATTAATGTTGCTGAACCGCCAGCACCACCTGTTCCTTCGCCGTAATAAAGAACGTCATCTTGTTCATTAAATGCTAGCTCTGCGTTTTCTAGACTTCCTGGACCACCCGCAACACCACCCGCAGCCCTTCTTTTAATTCTTAATATATTGGCCATACCTAGAAGTTCCCTCCGTCTACTAAATTCTCTTCGTCATAATTAATCCAAGCATTGCCGTTATAGCGCAAAACCTGACCCGTTTCTACTGAATTTATAGTAACATCAGTTAAACCATTTAATACTGATTGATTTAAAATATTAGTTTCTGCAACGGCTATTCTGTCTTTTACGGTTAAATGAGAACCGGCTGGATTAAGCCCAATAACTGTTTGTATCGCCTCAACAGCATCGTTTAAATCTGAATGTTGCGTATGGTGAGGTACCGTGGATGAATCTAGCCTATCATTTACTGTTGGATTTGTAAAATTATCTAACGCTGCTGGATATTGTATGGGCATTTTTTTTATCCTTATAGTGACAATATTTTACTAATTGTATTGCTCCAAAATATAGTAATTGGAAGACTGAAATTACTACCTGCAAAAGGCAACCCGTCTGAATCATCTATATAAAGAATTAACCTTGAGTTTAAATCAGATGATCCAACTTGATAAATTGCCATAGCTTCAAAAGCTGAGCCATCGTGATCTATTACTATGTCATCAGCATCCAAAATTCCATTGGTGCTTGTAACATTATTTAGATTTACCGAAACTCCCCTAATTGCATTTGAGGAAATATCAGATAAATATTGGTCGCTTGACATATTTGGTGTATAAATATTTTTATCCAATAAAATAACTCTATAGTTTGATGAGTTTGTATTAATTTCTCCATTTAAAAGAGACTGCTTTGCCTTTGCATATACCGCATTAGCCACTTAAACACCAACATCTTTTGATACTATAATTCTATATTTATATCCGCTTTCAAAGTAATCTTTATTGGCGGTGCGATACGTTGGAGTTGCATCATTCAAAGAAGGAAAATCTATGTATACCTCTGGCTTCCATGAATGGAGTTGAACATTAGTTTTAATGTTTTCCCATCTTGACGGAGTTCTTTGTATCTTTTTTCTTTGACATCTAAAGAACGTATTATTTAGATAGTTTGATGCTGGACGAGCATTAAATGTTATCTTTGCCCTTCCTAAATTAAAATTATTTTCCATATAAAAATCACCATTAGTTGGTAATATATCTGATATATAAAATTCTGGATTCTTTGCCAATATTTGAACAGTAGTGTAAGCGTCTGTTCTTATTGATTTATCTTCGACTAATATTTCACCCGGATCAGGAGCTTTAATTGACGAAAAAGAAGATGGCGTTGCAGCATTCCCCTGCCAGGTGAAAGATATCTGTTCTTCTGGAATAGATTCATTAACTGCGTCTAAAAAATTTACAAATCTTATTAAATATTCTGAATTAGCATTTAAATTTGCATCTGGATCCCAATACAATTTTAGAGTTCTTGAGACCTGATTGTAATCAACTATTGTTTGAATATCTACAAATGGATTAGAAACGACTACTGGAGTAGAACTATTTGTTTGAACAATTAAATTTTCTTTTTTTAAACTACTTATTTTTATTGTTCTACCAAATCTAACCGCAACCATAGTAACGTCAAGTGCAATTACAGTATCAATCAAGGGTAAGGCCACTATATTCTCCCAATCATAATCTTAATATAAGTAGTAACAATTTTAACGCCATAAAGCAACAAGGGGTGGCTTTCGCCACCCCAAGTCACTTAGGTATCCTATAACTATAACTTTCCTAAGATTACGATACAGTCTTCTGTAGGTTAACCTCGTAGTTACGTGTCAGTCTGACGTTCTTAGCAACTGTGATACCTTCGCCATCGCCGAGCATTACGATGTCATAACGCTCTTTCATCTTCATGGCACGAATATCACGGCTTGGATCATCAAACTGGTCGGTGCTCATGTCGTCTTTGACAAGTAGTGAACCAACTTCGTTACGATCAATCAGGAACAGGTCTGACTTGGCTGGTGTTGAACCGCTCTTGGCCGTGAAGCTCACGAACGGAGAAACGATCACATTCAAGCCCAATGGTGCTGTTGTATTAAGTGCACCTTCGGCTGATTGTGGACGATAGCCCCAACTTGTGTTAACCGCTGCTGCTGAACCACCTGTATGGAAGATTGCATCCTTGAGGAAGATCGACCACATGAGTGGGTGCAGGATAAAGTCTGTTGGAACATGATTTTCTGCCATCAATACTGCTGCCATGTCCACAACGTCATCCCAGGTAATTGTCTTGTTGTCTGCGCCATCAAAACCCTTGCCCGAGGTGTCATCCTGTGAACCGTCATTGTCAAACACAATCGTTGCTGCATCCTTGAAACGACTAAGAGCAATCTGCTCCTTGAGTCTTGCCATCGCACGACCGGCTGCACGAACGTGCATGCCGACAATGTCCCACAGAGAATCAGCGATAACTTCCTCAGTGAAAGCTAGCTTGACACCCTTTTTGGAGACCTTGCCCTCGATCTGCTTAGCAAATGCGAGTGCCTGCTCTGGGTACTCTTGACCTTCTGGTATTTCTGCAGCCTGGATTGCATTAACCGCAGGAAACTCTAGCGAGCGTCCCTTACCTAGGCGCACTGTTGAAAGAAGCGGTGTTACCAACAACTGTGGTTCTGCTGCTTCTTTTAAAGTACGTGAGATAACTTTAGGAAAGAGAATTGCTGCATCTGGCGATGCAAAAGCCTCTTTGATAGTTACCCTGTTACTTTCGTCGATGTGCCCATCCTCGGTTAGTGCTGACTCCCAAGCTGGGAGACCCGAGAGGAGCTCTTGGATTGTCTTACTCATCTTAGGAATATTCCTCCTGTGTTATTTTCTTTGAATTAAAGTGTAAGATTGACGCGGAATGCACCAATCACATTATGAACATCCAGATTGGATCTGATGCCAAGCTTGCCCTTGAAAGTGCCTGCTCTTGTAAGCTCGAACACTGTCTTGAGTGCACCTGGATCTGATGGCAATTGCATGTAGGAAAGCAGACCATCATCGAAGTTGGTTGCAAACTTTTCTACCTCTACTACCTTACCAACCTGGAGGTAAGAATAGGCTGCACTCGACGCATAGAAGTCGCTTGCAGCTGCCAAAACGGGACGGCCCATGTGGTCTGATCTCACGACCGAACCAACTGTTACGTCTGCGTTAACAGCACTCACCATTGGATATTCGACATATCCGTGAGTGATGAAACCTGCACCCTGTGAGGTGCCCTTATCAAATGGACGATACAGATCGTATTGCGCACAGCCAATTGGCACCGAACGTGCACCAACGGTAACTGGCGTATCAACTGAACCACTGCTGTAGCTTGGAGTTGCACCGTTTAGTGGATCCCATCCACTGACCGTGTCACCCCATGTAACTGCTGCACTTGATCCATTTGCTGGAACGACTCTTGAATCGCCATTTGAATCTGCAACCACAGAAAGGATTGTGCCCTTCGTGATTACAATTTCAAAACGATCATCTTCGCTATCCTGGTACCAAGTTGGTAGACTTGGGTGAGGAAGCAGGTAGGCTGCTGGGGCGATACCCTCAGAAACCACGAAACGACCGGCACCTGTCTTGGTGCCTACTTTACGAAACTTTGCTAATGACATATTATTTTCTCCTGTTAGTGTTTGAATTAGAGCTTACGGCGACCCATAAGCGTGTCTACGAAAAGCTGCTCTACGGAATTCTTTTCATCAGCCTTGTCCTCTTTCTTTTCATCATCAAGAGTGATTGCATTTTTCTCACCCTCTACGACTTCTGTTTCAGAGGTAATCTCTGGCATTTCTACCTTTGCATTTTTTTGCTGGGGCATCTTTGCCAAATCTCTTAGGGAATCGGCCAAAGAAGATGCACTGCGATTTCTGTGATCTTCTATTGCTGATTCTCTATTTGATGCTGATTCAAGACCAACCGATATTTTTGCATCCACAACACGATCAACTAGTGTGTTGTGAAGTGCTTTCTTCAGCTTGGCATTCTCCTCTTCGAGCGCCTTTACTCTTTCAAGCAATTCAGATTGCTCGGTCTCAGTAGCTACTTTTTCTTCACTATTGAGTGAGGCCTCTTCTTTTGGCTGCTCTTGAGGCTCAGCCTGAATTTCTTCAGACTTCTCTTTTGGCTCTTCAGCTTTCTCGGAATCAACAACCTCAATCGGTTGTTCATCTGCTTTTTCTGAATTGTCATTTGAGACTTTATTTTCTTCGGTTTCGGAATTTTCTTCTTTGCTTTCCTCAACCTTTGGTTCGACAACTTCTTGCGCTACTTCTGTGCCCCCTGTTTTCATTTCGCTGTTTTCATTAGGAATATCTTTCGTTGTTGCAAGATCTTGCGCCAAAGACTCAACAACTGCAAGCACATTATCCTCTTGCGGATTTTCTTTCATTTTTGGGGACTCCTCTTTATTCTCAATTTCTTTATCAAATAGTAATGAATTGTTTTCGGCCTTATAAGTTTCACTTTCCTGGATGGCCATTGCTGTAAGGAAGGAACCCTTCAGGTGAAGATACAGGGGCTTAGATTCTTTTCTTTTTAGATTTTTTAAAATAGACCTTTGTTCCTCAACTGAATAAATGTCTTCTTCGTCCATATTTAAAATAAATGCCGAACTACGAGCCACCCAATCATCACCTGAATTTTGCACTGGGGTGTCTCCAGAGGAAGATTTTCTGACACCAGACTTGCCATCAGCGGGTTGATTGACAAAAGAATATTCCTTAAAAGAAATGTCTTGCATATCTATAAATGCCAATTTACCCTTGTAAATCTGACCTCTTTTATACTTTGGAAACTTTGGCTTTCCGTCCGATGATTCGGCAGCTAGGTCTTCTCCAGATATGGAGCAAAGTGCTTTTCCAGCTCTTCCTCCGACCGAACCAGTTAGGTACCTTTTGTCTAAAACCTTTTGAATTGCGGTTGGATCAGTTATGGCTACCTGAAGTCTAACATAAGAAGCTCCGTCTTGTTCTTTATCCATTTTAGCAGCCATAACCCTGCCAATTGGCTCTGAGTTCAAATCATGATTTAAAATAATTGGCTTTGGATATGGTTCAACCCAAGACTGTAATGCTTTTTCCAGCTCTGCGGCTGAATAATTGTTATAATTTGTGGTTAGTCCGCTCGTGTATTGCGGCGACTTCTATAATTAAACCCTTGGAAGCTTTATCTGCCTCTGAAAAATTAATATCGACCTTTTTAAAATCTGGCATTTCTATTATAAATGTTTCAATGAAATTAAAAGCCATCTTTACGCTCCATTTAAAATAACTATAATTATAGTAAATTTACTTTTATAAGATTAAACAATTTTATACAAAGATATCATATTTTTAACGGGTTTGCAAGTAGCTCGGTTTCTCTGGGGTCTCCGTTATTTAAATATGACACCAACATTTCCTCATGCATAATGTGGGGTGCATATATGTAAGAAGCGCTATATAGATTTCTATATCCTTTTTGATAGGCGTTGCCACTCCAGCCAAGATCTTCTCCCTGAGAATGAAAAACGTAGTCAACATTTTTGTACACGGGCTTTGACATCATTTTTGCTGCCATAATTATGTCTGATCTAAAATAATTACCAATTGGATAATCTTTTTCTCTTTGCGCTTTTTTACCAGGTTCGCTTATCCAGCTCATAACACTTGGAAAATTTATTCCAAATGGAGTCATAAACATAAGTGGATTTACCGCATCTGCACCGTCTTTTATGTGACTAATCAATAATTCTATTGTTGATCTATTTTGCAAAATCACATCTGAATCAAGGCTAAAGAAAAAATCTGGATTGTATTTTCTTACATTTTCCAGTAAGCAATTTCTCAAAGAGGTCATGTGATGATATTTTGACATCGTCCACTGTCTTGAGTTTTGACCGTGTTCATGGTGCGGTATATCGTCCTTAAATACTATATCAAAGACTGGAATTTCGGTATGAGCGTTTTTCCATTTATTTAACATGGATACAGTTTTGACGTCAGATTCAGAAGCTACAAAAACAAATCCCATATTGTTTAGTGGAAAAGATTGTCGCTCAATTGCTGCGACCCAAACCGGAATTATCCAATCACGTTTGTATATAGGACAACCTATTATAAGCTTCATTACTGCGCTACGTTCTTAGGCTCTTTCAATGCTACTGGTTTTTCTTCAGTCTTAGGTTCTGTTTTCTTTTCTGCGGGCTTTTTATCCTTTTTCGCCAATTCAGTTTTTTGAACCTCTACTTCTTTTGCCGTTTCCTCTTCGGTTTCATCGTCCATAATTATATTGAATACCCCCATCATTCCATGCACTATGTCAACTAGTATTTCTAGGGCGAGTCTAGATTGGCCGTTTTTTACTGCCATTTCAAAACCGGTAACAGCGTTTTCTTCGAGTAAATATTGTTTTGATACTTCTGAGTTAATTTCAAACGACATTTCTATTCCTCACTTTTGTCTTTTGCGTCTATATTTTCTATCTTCACATCATACTGCTCTTCTAGCAAATTTTCAACCATATTTACCCAACTATTGTCAGATCTCTTGATATTGGGGGATGTTCTTCTTCCGGACTGGTTTTGCGGTCTGGTTGCATTGCCAGCCCCCCTTCTTTTGGATGGAAGGTTTCTTTGCCCGCTTTTGGCTGGTTCTTGCTTGTCAGAATTTGCGTCTTGAGCCTGCTGTTGTGTATCTATTAGGTCTTTCTGCAGGGTTGTTTGTATTCCGGTAAACAAGTCATCAACTTCAGTTTCTGGGTTTAATCCAAGTTCAACTCTTGCTTCTGGCAAAGTAATTAATGAATTAACATACTTTTGCATTACATGAGTTTCTTTTTTAACTTGAGTATCAACATCTATCTCATTAAACTTAAAGAAACATCTTTCGGATAAATCTGATTCTATTGGATTTTGAATGGGGTCAAATCCACCCTCAAATAACAACTCATTAAATATGTTTAACCTAATCATTTCTGCAAATTGTTTTTGAAACTGCTTTATCTTATCATACAAAGATGTATCAAGTCTTTCGGTCATTGATCTATTCCCACCATTCATTGTCATACCTAAATGATGCGGCGATATGCCAAGGCCAATTGAAACTCTCTCCTTAAAGTGATGCAGATAGGCGTCTGCATCCAGAACTTCTTTGCCAGCTCCTATGACATCCACATCATGTCTATAGGGCAAAATTAATCCACCTTCTGATCTTAGGTTTTCTATTTCCGCCGCTGCTTTTTCTATTTCTTCTGGTTCAGCTGGTTGATCAGCGGTTCCGATAACATACTTGTATAGGGGAAACAACTCTCTGTGAACAAGGTTTTGAATGTCTTCTTCCATTTGCCTAAGGGCAACAACGTCATCTAGGGCATTGACTAAGAATGGAGTTCCAAAGGCTCTACCTGGTTTTCTGTCAAAATATAAATGTATGACCCTATTGGCAGACCAAACCGGATCTCGATCAGTCGGGGCATACGTCATCGGGTCGGTTTGTTGCATGTACGATTTAGGTCTATTGTATTTATCCCTAAGAATTCTCACCTGCTCGGTTGGTATCAAATAATATCCAGTTATGGGCATTGAGTTACTTTCGCCAACTGGAGTTAACTTTGAGGGAAAGTATTGATTTAAATCCCCCCTTGCCTTAACAATGAATACATTGCCAAACTTGATCATTTGATCAGATACTTCTATGAGAAAATCTAGAAATGGTTTTTTCATTGCCATTTCCATGTAGTCTATTCTTTGATATATGTAAGAAACCGCCTCTTGATTTTCTCCTGTTATTCTCCAACCTTCTTTCCAAAACAATTCTTTATATTTTTGAACTGCTTGTTTTACATAAGAATCTGTATCAATAGCCTGTATAATTCTATCAAAGTCGTATGGTGACGGCTCAAAATTACTTCTTCCCGCAAAGTAATAATTTGTTCCGCGATAGCCAAGAGCAAGAGCTGCTATTTTAAATGCTTTACTTAAAGATTTTACATCTTCACCTTTAAGTGTTTTTGCAACAAAATTTAGTTCAGATTCTTTATTTTGAGGTTGAAAATATTTTCGAATAGCCATAGTTAAACGTCCAAAAATTGAGGTCTAAACAAATAGTAGACCTTTTTGGTGATTTAATTAGCTTTCTTGAACTGAGGCGTCAAAAGTCTTTTTTAAGATAGTGTACTTAACGGCGTCTATCCAAAACAAAGTGTCTGGCTCTGAAAAGTCGCTTTTATAAGACATATTTTTGTCAGAAATGATAATTTCAATTTTAAATTCTTTTGGTGCTTCTTGTATATTATCGCTCATTTTATCATCCTTTTATTTTTTCTATTTGAAGTAATAATTGTTTAATTGTAGCATCTTTTACTATTAATTCGGTCATGGCTTGAGACAATTTTTCTTGAAAACCAGCTATAATTAAGTTAACATCTAAATTGGTGTTTGACTGTTCGGCATTGTTTGTTGTTTTATTTTCCAAAACACTCTCCTTATCTTGTTTGGGTAGCTCAAAATCATCATTGCTATTTTTGATTTGCCAATTAGGTTTTTGATTTATCTTAGACATTCTCCAATTATACCACTTTTTTCTACTCATCAGTCAAGTTTATCATGAATTTTCTAAATCTGCTACTCTTTTACGAAGATCTTGAATGTTTGCAACAGCTAGAGCAAGTATATCAAGGTGCTTATACATTTCGACCTCCCCATTGCCACCTTCCTCATAATTATATATTGAAAGCAGACCGTTACTTGCCTCTTCAACCTCCTCTGCTATGAATCCAATATTTACTGACGTTTCTCTTCTTATCTTTTCCTCTTCGGTTTCTTCATTATTTTCAGCTTTACGATTTGTAAAAGCTTTCCAAGTAAATGTTCTTGGTCTAAGTCCATCAATTAATCCGATATCACTGAAATCTTGGATATTTTCTTTTAGTTCTCGCTTGGATGAGGAGCGATAAACTGTTCCATTGCTTACAAACAGTGTATTTCCAGAACCTTCATTTGTTAACAATCCAACTATATATCTACCAGAAGTAAATGGATTGTTATTTACCTTCAAGTCGGCGCCAGAAATCCACATAGTCCCATGACCACTTGTCTCAACCTTGAGCCCCTGATCACCACCAGAAAGTATATAACATTGTGTTGCGTCATTGGTGGCTACGTTGAAGGTGCCAAGGTGGATTGGCGAACCATCTGATGGCAAAAGAATTCTGCCGTCACTATTGGTAATTGTACAGCTGGTAACTATTCCTGCACTTACAGTTCCCGTAAAAGTTCCATTAGCGCTAGACAAAGTTCCCGTAAAAGTTCCACTTGTAGCTACAATGTGGCCCGTTATAGTTGCGTTGTTAGCTGTTAACAATCCGTCATTATCTACTGAAAAATTTGGAAATTTTATTTCATTAGCTCCGCTTGTGTCTAATTGAATAAACCTTGTGTCATTTCCGGCCCTAAAATAAACTGAGTTATCCGCTCTTTGAACCCAGGCGTTATTCCATTGACTTAGTCCACTAGCCTGAATTGATATTCCTTTTTCTGAGCCACCAGAACTAATTGCCTCATTACCGACTCTAACAGAACCAGTAACCAAAGTTCCGGTAAAAGTTCCATTAGCGCTAGACAAAGTTCCCGTAAAAGTTCCGCTTGTAGCGTTGATGGTACCGGTTATAGTTGCGTTGTTAGCTGTTAACACACCAGCCGGCGTAACTCTAAATGGAGCGCTTGCGAAAGTAGAATTTCCTAAATATATTCCATTTGAATCAGCTTTGAATATAGAGTTTCCAGATCCAATTGAAATTGTTCCTCCGCTTAAAGCTCCAGTGAAAGTTCCACCAGCTGCTGAAAGATTACCGCTAAAAGTTATATCTGTTCCGTCAAATAATAGATATTTACTAGAAGAACCAACTTTGAACTCTAATGAACTATCGGTATTGGTACTGTTGCGTCTCCAACGATTGTCGGCGTTGATGAAAACTGATTCAGCTCTCAACCCACCCCTAATTGAGGTTGTTGAAAATTCTGCATATCCGTTACCGGCAATAACCCATCCGCTTGTTCCCGAGGACCATTGGTTTGTTGAATTATTGTATGATCCGTTATAATCTGAAGACCTCAATATTGCCATGTTTGCTGGAGCACTTATCGATGTTTGCTCACCTTGTTGCTTAAGTATTATTTCATGGGCATTTATCGTTCCGGCCGTTATCTTTGATGCCTTGAGATTTCTTATATGTGCGCTTTCAATTAATTGTGTTGGACTGGACTCTTTAAGGCCACTGCTTGGCGTCCATCCACTTTCGTTTCCAGATGTATCTACAGTCTTTATTCTTCCATAGTATTTAACTTGTTCTTCCAAATCAGTGTCTGTTTCCATTTGACTATTATTCGGCACATCTACGGTAAATACACTCGCGGTAGCCGTGCCCGATGAAATAAGATTCGTCCCGGCAGCGTCTGCGTAAAGCTCATATTTATACTTATCTACATCTACATCTGTGGTTGGCTCAAAATCAAACATTACCGACTTATAATTTGCGTATATAAAAAACGTATCATTGTCTATTGCACTTGGTATGGTGCTATCGGTTGGTGTCAAGAATCTAATTGCTGGATAAGCATTATCCAGTGCTGATAGCTCTGTATTTTTTGCTTTTAAGGTAACTAGATAATTTTGACCTGGTTTCAATCCAGTTATTTTTCTTATTATTTTTGCCATTATCTTACTCCACCAGTGCTCTTAAAGGCTATGTCTGATTTTAGCTCTTCTACATCAAATTGTAATTCATAATTCTTAGAATAAGAATATTTTATCATAGTGCAACCAAGTGACAAGGAGGAATCATTCTTTTTTTCTAGAGTTTCAATTTCAAAATAAAAATCTCCGTAAAGTTCTTGATAAGTAGAAAAATTAAGATCTGCTTCCATATCTAATTGATATATCAATTGATCAAATATTCCAGTCGGTGAGTAGAGATCAATTTCTATCGCCTCTTTCACAAGCTTTTGCCCCTCACCAGCGGCAGATGATTTTACTATTTTTAAAGATATAAATCCAGAAGAGTTATTTTTTTCTGCGTAAATTCTTAATCTCGGACCACTAAAAGTTCCTACGACTTTTGCTCCATAGGTCAAAGTTTTTCCATTTTCCCATTGATTACTCAAAAAGCTCATTGAAGAGACTCTTTCATTATTATTTAATGAAATTTCTGTTGAGTAATAATTAATAGCAGAACTAGAACTTCCAGAAGTTTGTGCTATAAAATTTGATCCAGATGGATTTGTTGTAGAAACATAATTTGAACCCTGTAAAGAAATGTATTGTATATTGTCTTTGTGATAATATATATAATATGAACCAGAGGGCTTATATCCTGGATCAACATTAGTCAATGATTGAAACCATAAATTTTTCTTAAAAAAACTCTGACTTTCTGAATTTATAATAAAACTAAATGTAGGAGTTTTAGAGTTTTCGGTTTCATACACAACCAGATATGCGTCTGAGTCAAAACTTGTTTTTATCAATGCATCTTCTTGATAATAATATTTTCCAATATCAAGAGTATCTAAATTTACATGTATCCAATCCCCAATTTTTAGATTTTCTGAAACTTGAGGAAAAACTATTTTTCTTCTAACTGGCGCATGAGTTGCGGTTTCCGGTGCGAGATAACTAAACCAAGTCATGATTAAACCTCGTTGTACAATACTTCAAATTCATAAGTATTTATTTTGTCGTCTTCTACGTCTATTTCTATAGTTGCATCAAACGCAATTCCGCCGCCTATCAAAACTGATTGAGTAAATCCGGTAACTACAATATTGCCGTACTCATCTTTGTCAGATTCGTAGTATTCTTTTCTTGCTGTTTCATAATCTATGCTTGATGCTTTTATGAGGTCAGATCCATCCAACCCAGAATGAGAATGGTTTGACAATTCTATCCCACCTATTTTTACTCCCTTTTCTATCAATATATCTCCCGTAATTGTTCCTCCATCTCTTTTCAGATACTGTGGGTGCGAATCATCGTCTAAGTCGTCAAGCTTGGAGTGAGATGATCTTAAGTCTTGTCTTTTTTCGGAGTCAATTGTAATTGAATTGTAGATGTCCTTATAAATTTCTATGTTTTCATCCTTGTTTTGAACAAGAACCTTTACTCTGTTAACTGCCTTATACTCTAGTTGAGTTATGTAATTGACGTACCTTCTTTTTAATATTATGAGTTCCAACAAAGCCTGCATTTTTTTATCCATCTGATTTCTTCTTTCGATGAAGTCAGTAGAAACAGAACCAAGGTTTCCGGTTATAGAATTATTTGCGATAATTACTTCGCCCATAATCGTGGGACATGCCTGAGCAATACTGGTAGTTGTAAAGTCAAAGATTAGTGGTTCTACAACTTTTGATTTAAAGTTTACTGCTGGCAACAGATAGTTTTTGTAAAACGTATCTGCCGTATCAAAACAATCTCTTTTCAAAGAATTTGATATGGATGATATTTCTGAAGCGTATGAATTTACTTTGATCGAAAAAAAAGCTTGCAGTTGTGCTGCTTGTTTTTCAGAGATCTGATCCAGTTCGGATTGCGGAATTGATGACGGCGTGTTTGTGATTTCGCTAGCAAGTTGTTTCGTATGATGTGCTGATGCCTTTGCCCAATCTGATAGTTGTTTTGCAATTTCCCCTTCTGAATCATTATTGTACCTTTCCTGAAATTGATGAGTTACAATATTCTTTATTATTGTTATTTCGTTTTTCAAATAGCTTATTATTTTTTTAATGTCAAACAAATGACCAAATGAAGTATGGTTAGTTGTTATTTCATATTGTTTTACTAATTCTCTACAAGATCTGCACAGGTGTTGTGTTGCAAAAGAATACTCCGAATAGGTTATGCGGTCAGGAGCTTGCATTGATTGCGCTTTTTCCGAGTGCCTTATCGCATCCTTCCAAACTGCTTTGTGGGCTACTTCTAGCTCAGAAGAAGAATAGGGGTTTATGTTTACTTGATCTAGGTTTTTTTCTATTTCTGCCAATAATTCGTTCATAATAAATTCTGCATAATAAACGTGGTTTCTTATTTCTGCAATCGGCACTTGGTAATATGATGTGGAGTATTTTTGTGAGTTGGGACCGGCTAAAGGTCGCACTGCCCGCAACATATCTATCGTCTATTGAACCGAAAGTCGACACTGGACTTTGAGTATTGGAAAAGACGTTTTCTACGGGATTATTTTCGCCAATACCATATTTTGCCATTGTTAAAATGTCTTTCTTTTAATTTTAGCGTTTGGTTTTTTAGACAAAGTTTTTTTGAAACCAAATTTTACTGGAGCCAGTTTATCAGCTCTTCCGGAGAAAACGCTCTGTTCTGGTGTAAAATCTTTATCCAAAGATTCCCCTTTAGTGGGCATGAAGAAGGTATTTGAAAAGGATTCCGTGTTGGTTGCAAATTTAGATCTATGCAGATCGTTGTAGTTTTCGGTTATTGACAATAGGGCCAGCATCAATGCGTCGTGTGCATGATCCACAGCTGATCCACCAGCTTCAAAAACCGGTCTTCCGGTCTGTGTAGTTCTTAAAACAACATAAGAGATTAGCTGCATATACATTTCAGTATCTCTTTCCGAGATAAGTAAAAGTTCTTTTTCCAAATATTGCCTTAAGTTATCAACCATATACGGTTTTATTTCCTTTTTGACAATCTGTTTGGTGTACGGATCTCTAATATCTATTGTTTCACTAAAGCTAATTCCCTTTACCTTATCCTTTAAGCCACTCAATGGATTTTCGACACCGTGCTTATGCAGTAGCTCTACTTGAACTTCTCCGTAACCTCTGTCAACATATATGTGTTTCGGGTTAAAAATATTATTTAGCTCTATAATTCTTGCAACTGCTTTTGTTAATGTGTATTCTGATTTTTGTATTTCTTCTCTAAAGCATAATTTGACTTTGTTTCTGAAAATTTGATCCTCGTATGAATCAGAGCAAACTTCCACTACAACTATGTTCGTTCCGGCTCCGTACTTGTCCCAATCGACTCCAATTGTGTGAAAACTTCTTGCTGAAGTTATTTCTGGCTGGTAGTTCCATCCAGGTTCTATGAATGCTTTGTCAACAAACTTTCTGGGATACACACCTTCCGAATCTTCTCCCCAATCTGCCTCTATTTCATGCCTATATCCTATTTCGGAGTATTGTTCCCTAAATTCATCTTCTTGTTCTTTTGAAAAAAATGGATTGCAGTAAGATGGAAACCAAAATTCCTGAAATCTATCTGATCTACACCATTCCCAAAATCTTTCTCTTCTTCCAGTTGGAGTAGAGGCGCCAATTAAAATTTTATCCGGTTGATCCTCCGCCGTTTTTTGAAGCATTGCGTACAAGGCGTCAAGATCGTCGCTATGCATGAAGTCCATTTCGTCAAGAACTATAACATGTGCTTCCTGACCACGTGCTACGTCTGATTTTCCACCGGATCTCATTCCGGAAGTAAAGAACCTTATGGTGGAACCATTGGAAAATTGAATCATAAATTGGGGACTTGTTATTTTTCTTGTTATTGAATTAAAAACTATGTCGTTCCTTGAGGCGAGCCTGACTATTTCCTGATATATCAATTCAACCTGAGTTTTCATCGGTGCCACAACCAGACACCTGCCTTCTTTAGTCGTGTAGCTGTAATGCAACAAGGCTATTGCCATGCTGAATGTTTTTCCAAGACGACGACCTGCTCTCAAGACTTTTCTCAGCGATGGATCTCTTAATATTAGCGTTTGATAGACTCTTGTCTCTACACCCAAGAATTGCTTTGCCCAAACACATGGATCCTTTGCTATATGAATTTGCCTTTGTTGCTCAGACGATATACCTGCATCGAGAAGATTTCTATCAATTTCAAAAGGCTCGTCAATCAACAGCGCCAATTCCCTTTTGGTTAATGGCCTTTCGGATATCTGAGTTCCATCCACCCAAGTTAGATGTTTTAGTTTATTCTTAAACACCCACTCAATTCTATTGATTTGCTTATAGGATTCTAAGTCTTGATTTTTAATTATTTCTATGAGATCTTCTGAAGAAAGTTTTTCCAATTCTTTTCTAAAATCTTTTGTTTTTTGCTTAAGTATGAAACTCATATTTATCCAAAATGTGCCGCAAGCATCGATGCCTCAGATCCAAGCAAACTTCTTGCATTTAGTCTTGAGTTCTGTATCGCCATCACACCTCTTGACCTTGACGTTGCAGCAACTTCATTATCTTTAAAACCTGATCCAAACATTGGTTTATTTATCGTGCCTTGCATTGACTTGACTGCATCCTTGGCAAAGTTTACACCTTTTACAGCTATTTTTCCAGCGCCTTTTGCAAGATCGTATATTAATTGGCCAGTAGCTAGAACGTTCAATCCTGGCATAAATGCACCGGTGCCCTTTACGACTCCTGAACCAAATACTCTAAGTCCAGCTAATCTCATGTTCGTGGCCGCACCAGTATTAAGTGCTGCTTTGGCACCGATTTGTAGTTGTTTTATTCCGCCTGCTAGTTCTCTACGAAAACCACCAACATATTTTGCTGCTCGAGTGTCTGAGCCACTAAAATCCCTAAATGCCCTTCTAGCTTCTCTATCGCTAAATCCAGCTGCACGCAATGCATGACCAAAAGTTCTCTTTTGTGTTGCGCTGGCATTCATATAGTTTGTTGCCCCACCAAAGAATGATGTTATTCTATTGCTTAAGACTCCTACTGTCATATCTCCAGCAATAAACTTTGCTGTACTTTGAGTTGCCATAGTTGTTCTTGCTGCAGTTACATCGGCTGTTGCTGATGCTACGGCCGAAATTCTTGCAGCTCGAGCAGCGCGGACGGTGACATCTATGGGTACTCTTGCACCTGCTCCACCTGCTGCTCTTGCAACGTCAGTGACTCTTGTTACCGCTTCTCTACCAGCTCGCCTTGCGAGCTCTTCAATTGGATTTCCGATATTTGCAACCTTGAGAGCATTGGCGACTATTTTTTCTTTTGCTGCAACTGCTTTTGCATGTCTTGCTTGCGAGAATCTGGATGTTCCTGCACCTCTAGCAATGATTGAATCTAGAGTATTGACTCTATTAATTGCGGCTATTCTTCCCAATACTCCACCAGAGTACGCTTTTTGTTCTGCCGAATTAAAATCCGCGCCCAATCCAACTCTTTCATTAAATCTCTTACTTTTTGTAAGAAAACCCATTATTCCCGGGACAGCCTGCATTGGAGTATACGCTCTGCTTGCATCTCCTGCTAATGCCCCTAGGCTTGTAAATCTATTGACTGCGCCTAAATTTGCCGTTAAGTTATTAACCCTTGAAGCTCGTAGTAGTGGAGTTTTTCCTTGTCTGATTCTCCTTCTTGCGTAGGCTCCTAATGGACCCCTTCTTCCACCTCCAATAAATTGAGACGGATCTGGTGCTGCCAATCTGTCGCCAACCAATGCCCCATATTTTTTTGCTCTCTTAAGTTTTCTACCAGTGGTTCCGGCTGCTACGTCAAATCTTCCACCTTTTTCTAGCGTCTTTGCATATCTTCTTGCATTAAAAAGAGCTGCAGTTGTTACACCCGGCAGAGATTCTAATAAATCAAAGACACCACTTTCGGGGGCAACATCAGCTCTTGCTGCAGCGTGCATTCCCGTTGATGCGCTGATATTTTGCGGATCATACGATGCTCCACCATAATTAACCTGGCCAGTTAATGGATCAAGTGGCATTAGCCTCTCCTTTGGTTATACATTCCAAAAACTATATTTCCACTTGCATTAAGTCTTTCTGCAGTTAATGCTGATTGATTATAAAATGGCGACTCTCTTATTATTTGACTATTTGTTTGCATGGTCTTGTATGCCATAGTGACTTGACCAGCAGCACCTATTGCACCGCCAGCTACTGCTCCGCCAGCTGCTCCAAGTATTCCGCCCCTAATTGCGCCTGCTCTTCCTCCGCTAGCATATCCTTTGACAGCCCCTATGGCACCGCCAACGAGACCGCCAATTCCACCAAGTGCTACTCCAGCTCTAGCCGGATTGTTATGCGCTCCAACTCCAAATCTGGTCGCGTTCAATCCTCTTGCTGTACTGCCTATAATTCCTGGAGCCCTATGACCTAAATATAAACTTGGAGTTAAATCTGTTCCAAGCATTGACCTGTCCGCTTGTGGATCATTGAATGCAACATCCATCGCAGCATCGACTCCCGCTGGAAGAACCTGCCCCACAAAACCTTTTATGCCCCTGTATCCAAGATATGTGGCTGCCGCACCAGCTCCAATTGCACCCACGTGTGCACCAGCAAAACCCCCAGCTCTTGCACCTGCTCGACCAACAGCTCGACCAGCAGCACTACGGCCAATTCTTGATCCGGCTATTCTTGATCCTATTCTACCTAATGACGGCATTTATCATCCTCCGTATAGATGATTATATTTTCCTGGCCCCATTTTATAATGAGATGTTTTATTGCGATCTAGATTTCCCACAACGCCAGCAGTAACCAATGGATCTCTTCTAGAAGAACTTTGAGCTGCTAGTTGTTGATCAATTTGATTAAAATCCTGTATTGACATAGGACCTGGCTCAAATTGTTGCTGCTCCATTGTTTCATTATAAAGTGAATTTTTTCTAGATCTTGTTGCTAAATAGTAACCAGCACTAAGGGCAGCTACAGCTCCGGCACCTTTAAATATTTTTGGTTTTAAAAACCTCATTCTTTGTTCAATATCCATATCCCTAAACCTTCTCAACATCGGTCTTGAGAATCCGGCCATTTCTTCATCGGGCCTGCGGCTCCTGGCAAAAGATCTTAATCTTCCAAAAAATCCACCACCATCTTCTCCTGCCGTATCAACACCTCTTCTGATCATACCCTGAACAAGGTTTAATTGATTTGTTGACTCTGCCTTTGACACAATGTCTGCACCGACGGGCACCCACTCTTTGAGCTTCTTCAAGTGCATCATCAGATATGCGGGGGGTAAAAACAAGTCCCCCTTCTGATGACGCTAACGGCGCGTCAAATAAAAGACCCTTTTCAACTGCAATTATATCGTTGTCAATTCCGCCACTTACATTTCTTATTGCCTCAACAGCTTGACGCATGTTTTCAGAACCAATGTCCTCTGTCACCACCGAGCCAATTTGTATACCCCTTTTTGCTTCTCTGCTGGCCATCTCCTTAAGCTTATCCGATCCTTCTGCTAAAAATTGCTTGGTTCTTTTTGCCTGCTCCTCAGTTGTTGCCAGTCCAGCCGCTATCATTTCCTCTGGCGTTTTACTTGCATCTCGTTCTCTAAATATTCTCTGTATTTCCTCGACGTGAAACTTAGCCCTTTCGAGATCCAAATCAGTTGGTGTTTTATCTAATGTTCCGCCAACGTTAAAAGCTATAGTTGTAGGTCCCTTATCTCTTGTCGGTATAGACACTCTTACCCTTGACGATCTGTTGCTACCAGACCCCTTTAATCTTTCTGATAAAAGAACTCTGTTCCCTGCGTCATCAAGAGTCCTCATTGCCCCGCTGCTTGGTGTCGATTCATGCATATATGATGTTGGCAAAATAATAACACTACCCGAGACATCCAAAACCTTATTGGGTCTAGCGTAAACTACACCAGTATCAGCTAACAGGGGAAGATTTTTGGAAACCGTATCTAATGCTGCCGAGACCCTTGAAGTTATTTCATCCGGATCAAGGGTCCTTCCTGCCGATAAAGCTCCTGATACCAGATCTTTATTTGCTGCGCCCAATGGAGAAGTAAGGGCAGAAAGTGTAACTGCAGCCGATCTTACCTCAGGCTGCATTGAAGCAGCGATTATACCTGATTGATACAATGCTCTTTGGTAATTTTGCATTCTTTCCACGGTCAAGGCTTTAAAGGCAGATCTAGTGACACCAAAGACATTAGAAGCTCCCTCTGGTGTTATACCCTCTGTGAAACCAGTATTAAATCCGGTTTCTGTTAGTCCGGTAAAAACGGCACCTTCATTTGCAGCTACACTTGTTGCCGCATCCACAATAGTTCCGGTCCTAATTGGGGAAACAACTCCTTCGTCCAAAAGTCTTCCCATATGTTCTATATTAGTTTGCTGTATAGGATTTATTCCCAAAGTTTTAATATTAGATGTTCTTTGTGGCATAGCGTGAATATCTGCCATTGTTGTTGCTGGAGCTCTTCTGGCATTTATTTCTGCTTGTATATAATTTCTTGCAATTGCTTCATCTATATCAACAGAAGGTCCTCCAGCTGTTGGACTAAAAATATATTTTCCACCATGAAATTTTAAGGTGCCAAATGGATCTCCACTGGGGGCACCGGCTGGCATTGCGGCGCTGCCAATTACTGCACTTAAGCTATCTTCTATTTGTATTCTACGGAAAGCCTTCTCATTGTGAGTTATGTGATCAAGTGTACGTTGCGTTAAATATCTGGGATCTGTCAAACTAACAGTTACTACCTGAGCTTTTGATGCGGCGTTGCTTCTTATTATTGCTTCTATCTTGCCAATGCTTGTATCGGTCAGTCCTGCAGTCATCGAACCATAATCCACATTACCTGCAGAATCAATTGCTGCAAGATTTATACTGGTTGGTGAGAGAAGCATTTCTGTTAAAATTCTGGTTACAGACTGGTCAACAACGGAAGTGTGAGAAGCTGCTCCTACAGATAATTGATCAAGCACTTTTTGTGCGGCTAGATCGCCGGCCTTCCGCCATTCGTGCAAGCTGCGGCAGGAAGTCTGAAGACTGAATAACATTTTCTAATCCAAAAAAAGAAACTCTTTCTCCAGCATCTAGTGCTCTTGTTTGAGCAGATGGGGAAAGCAATAAATCAAGACCTAGCCTAGCTTTTACTCCGGGAATTACCGGCAACAGAACCCAATCTCTCTTGAAGTTGACCCTGTAGTCTGGTTCTTACCATTTGAAGGGTGTCTATCATTCCTCCGCCACCAATCATTCTTTGCTCAAATCTACCTAAAGCTTCGACTGCTTCTGCGTTGTCCATAAATTCAGGAAGTTTCCTTGCTGACTCCATCAATTGGTGTACGTCGAATCTAATGTTGTATCCCGCTAAGAAAGAATCGTCGTGACTAAATCTTTGAAAAAGATCCCTGTAGTAATTTACGGCCTGTTGTCTACCGGCTGGAGTAGTTAAGTCCATTTTAGGAAAACTTCCGGGTATGCGCGCCGCCAATGGTTTCGCGCTTTCTTGTTCAACTGTGGCAACTGCTTCACCAAAAGAAGTTACCCTTGACAGTTCTATTGGGTCAGCCGAAACAACTGCAGACATTTGTGGTGTCAAAAATGTTGCACCAGTGTCATCTCCGTATCTTTGAAGTGTTCTTCTTCCGAGCGCATCAGTTCCCAACAGAGTATCCTGTAGAGAAATTGACCTAACCATATCGGTTTGTCCAACTCCAGTTAGTTCTACGTCTATAAATCCTATTTTTATTCCGTCGGCGGTGTGTGAACTAATTCCAGATCTTATCGAGGGATCACGAACCCTTCTTTCCATTTCTTTAAAAGATGGTAAATTTTTCGTACCGCATTCTGAAAGAACTCAATGGGTCTACCAACATTTCTTTTTCGGCGAACGGGTCTATGCCAAAAGTTCCTTGTTCTAGAAGATCTAAAACCGGACTATAGCCGGCCGACTCGGTGATGACATATCGACAAGATATCTGCCCGATTTTCTTCCCACTGCATTTGATGAAGGTAAATATATTCCTGGAGTTCCATGCATTTTAATTATTTTTTGTGTCTGCAGAACTTGTGAATGAAGCTGTTGTGACAAATCTCTTCTATCAGAAAGACTAGATATTAAACTTAGATCAATACTTGAATTTTCATTTGCCAAAGCGGCCTTTACTGCCGCTTTTTGTGATGTAGGTGTAATTCCGACGTTCCAACTCTTGCCTGAGTTTTGCCCTATATGCTTTGTCAAAAGCTTCATAATTTCTGAGTTGAACATCTACAGTTCCAACACCAAAACCCGGATCCTGCAGCATTGTTTGGGTTAAGGGAGTTTGTATATTTCTCGTCAATGCTATTTGACGTAGTTCATCGCTATCCAACCCAATTTCGGGCATACCAAGTAGATTTCTATATGTCCCCATAGCATTGTCTACCAAGTCCTTATCACGACCTGCAATTGAGGGAAAAAGTGATAATATCGAAAAGTCTGGATCGTCTGGTCCTAGTGGTGGACGTGGCATAGGGATTACCTATCTTTTTCTGGCTCTACAGCCTCCGAGTCAATTATGTAATCATCTAATTCTGTCGTTCCCAATTTTTGCTTAAGAAGTTTTTCTCTTGAAATTTCAATTGATTGAACTTTTCCTATTATATCAGATATTGCCTGAGCCGTATCCAACTGTAATTGACCAACTTTTGCTTTTGCTTCTCTTGTCGCCAAAAGTTGATTTCGCAAATCTTTTCTCCTTTTGTGCAGCTTGTCTTCTAGTTCAACCGCCAAATGCAATTCTTTTTTGAATATTGGATTTCCGTCGTGATCCACTCCAATTATATTCTCTTGAACAAAGTGTTCTTTTGCCAAAAGCTTGGTCTTTCTAAGGTATTGAACTTCCTGATCAACCAAATCTCTTACCATGGAAACCTCAACTAGATTATCTGGATTAACCTCAAGTTGATCAAGATATTCTGCGGTGAATTGCGCAACCATTCCCATTTCTATGGGACAAGCTTTTCCTTTGGGGGCAAGGTTTTCTTTGAGGAGCGGACAAGTACTTGCAAATATGCATTTTTCTGCCTCACAATTCATCGGAATAGATGAGAACATTGCGGTGCGGGTTTTTTGTGGCCTAATAAGATCGACAGCTTTTTCCTTATCTTCGTCACTCCATTCTGCTGGAAAAAACAAATCTGGCCTCAAAGATTCAAACTGTTTCATAAAATTTGATTTATTTGATTTTTCTATCTCTGACATCTTAACCTACTACGGATAATCTGACAATATTTGATTGAGACTTTTTTGCAATTTTCCAATTATTTCTGATGTTGTTCCGGCATTTGTAAATAATCCCACTTCTCTCATCTTGTCTGGGGTTAGGGTTGAATTTATGATATATCTTGCCCCCTTGCAAATATCGCAATAAATTTCTTTTTCCTGAGTGGAACAAATGCACGGGTCGATTATGGAAAAAGCTTCTAATGCTTTTGCTATTTCATACCATTTGTTTTTGAACAATTTTTTTGTCTGCTCTTTGTAGGCTCTTAATTTTGCCTGGTCTTCCGAAAGTAGAGTGCCCATGTCCAAAGATTGTTTCATGAGATCCATTACCGTTTTATACAAAAAATTAGGTAATTCAAAATCGCCATTTTCATTAATATACATCTTCCAATTGTTCATGACTACATTATACCTTAGGCTGATCTGCCTACTCCAGGAGGGGCTGAAGTCATTGGTCTTGGCGCTGGGTTGTAGGCTCCGCTCGATCTATTTGATGACAACATGCCTATTCCTGAAGCACCCATAATTCCAAATCCTGCGGTTCTTTTGCCGCGTGCTATTAACTCTTTTCTTCCTGCGGCAAATGCTCTCAAGGCAGCGTCGGGATCGCCATACGCATGACTAGCTTCTACAAAGCCACGTGTTGCCCTTGATATGGCTCTGCCTTTTGGGCTTGCATGCGCAATTGCACCAAATACATCACCGGCAAATCTACCAATTCCAGCTCTTAGTCCTGGCATCTAAAACTCCTTAGTAATTATACATTCCGGTTGGTCTACCGACTGTTCTGTCTAGACCACTTTGCCTTCTACTGCCAATGATGTTTCCGGCACCTAGGATTCCGCCACCAAACATCAACGGCTTTTTGGCCCCTCCAATTGCTCCACGAATTCCGGATCTTCGATAACCAGATGTAATTGGGTTCAAAATACCAGCTGACATTCTTTTTGCATGACCTAAGACTGTTCTTGTTGCTTTTGGCATAGTATATCCTTTTTGCTTATCTTTTAATTATAGTAAACTAGACTTGTTTTAATAGCCCTGTTTTTTTATTTGGTTTTTTAATATCAAACTTAAATTTATCATCTTCATAAGTTATTTCAAATATGCTTCCTCTGGGAACTGTAGTGTTAATAATGCTATCGGCAATTGGAGCTTCTATTTGCTCCCTGCGGATCTGAGCCAATCCCCTTGCACCCTTGATGCTATCAATTCCCTTGTTTATCAATCCATCTATAACACTTTGATTGTATTCAAATAGATACCCTTTTTTGGTTAACTTTTCTGCAGTTATTGACATTTCTAATCTGGCAATTGTATTGCAATCTGATTCAGACAAATAATTAAACACGACTACTTTATCTATTCTGTTTAAGAATTCTGGTTTAAAATGTTTTCTAATTGCTTCGTTAGTATTTCTTTCAAGAATGGATTTATCTGGAGTTTTCTTAGTTGTTGTTTTATAATTAAGATCTCTGTTAAATCCTGTTCCGTTTGCCAAAAGATGATCCGTAGTTTTTTCGTTTCCAAGATTTGTTGTCATGATTATGATTGCATTTCTAAAACTTACAATCTCACCCCTTGCGTCTGTCAAAAGACCATTGTCAAAAACTCTCAAAAAAGTATTCCATAAATCTGGATGAGCCTTTTCCACCTCGTCTAATAGAACGACGCTGGAAGGATACTGCTTTATTTGATTGACCAACTGGCCACCCTCGTCATGACCAACATATCCCGGAGGAGAACCAATTAATTTTTGATTTTCATGTTTGTGCTGAAATTCTCCACAATCAATTCTAACGACAGGATAGTCATTTCCAAAAAGATATTTATGAAGAGTTGTAGCTAAATGAGTTTTGCCAACTCCAGACGATCCCGCAAATAAGAAAACTCCCAAAGGCCTGTCTATATCCGACATACCGGCTTGAGATCTTCTTAGGGAGGAAACTATGTTTTCTATTGCGTCGTTTTGCCCAATAACATTTGATTTTAGGTGATTTTCTAAACCTAGGTATTTTTGTTTAGAAATTTGTTTTATTTTTGGTTTTACTTTGTCTTTTAAATTCATGTCAAATGGAAAATCATCTAAATCTACCTTAGGAAATTTCTTGCCTACTTTTTGCATATTTTTCAACGATTTCATAAAGGCTGATTCCTTTGATGTAATATTATCTTCGTCTTTAAGTGAACTTATGTCTTCCAATATTCCTGTGTAGGCAATGCTTAACCACAAGTCTATATCCAATCCGGGATTGAGCATTAGGCAACCGTTGAATAGTGCATCTAGGCATGATTCTGCAGATTGCCTGCTCATCATGCGTAACGATTCTGCAATCTCAGATTTTAAATTAAATACAAAAGTTTCTACAACTTTTTTTCTAAATTGAATTAAATCTGGATCCTTATTTTCTTTCTTAAAAGAAATAACGAATTGTTCTATTTGTTCTGGCTCAAGCACTTTGAATTTTACGTATGTTGCGAGCTCTGGAATGTAAATCTGATATATTTTCATTAAAACTCGATTCTACATTTATAATAAAATATAGTACCTTGAGTTTGAGTTTTATGACCGATTTTTACAGTGTATGCATACACAAGTATTATTACACTTACGAATATACTTTATAGGATACGGTATATCCAGTATACACATACTGTCAAGTCCTGTCAAGTTACTTTTGTCTAAGATCTTCGATTGAAGGATGTGGCTCAATGCATGGTCCAAAAACTGACCAAATATGAATTAAATCAATTGGATATTTAATGCGATTTTTTAAAAGAAATATCGCTCTCATGTAGTCTGGATTTTTATCAATTTTACTAAATCCTTTATTGTTCATTTGATATCCTCTCGTAAGTTTGGATACAGTATATCATTACAAAAATCGAAATCATTTGGTGGTTTTGTCAAAACAAAAATGGTAGAATATATGCATGACAGAATCAAAAAATGACTCAAAGCAACTGGAGCTTGCATTAGCTCAAATTGAAAGACAGTTTGGATCTGGCTCAGTAATGAAACTGGGTTCGGAAAATTTTCGACCTTGGCCATCTGTTCCAACTGGAGCTCTATCTCTTGATAGAGTTCTTGGTATTGGTGGACTTCCAAGAGGAAGAATAGTCGAAATATACGGGTCAGAGGCATCTGGCAAGTCTACACTTGCGCTCTCTATCGTTGCACAAGCACAAAAACTCGGCATCACATGCGCATACGTGGATGCAGAGCATGCTCTTGATCCTGTTTACATGGATGCAGTAGGAGTAGATGTGGATGAATTGGTATTTGCCCAACCCTCCTATGGCGAAGAAGCTTTAGAGATTGTAGATAAACTTGTTGCATCGGGAGAGTTGGGTGTGATCGTTATTGATTCAGTTGCTTCTCTGATTCCGAAGGCAGAACTTGAAGGAGATATGGAATCAGCCCAAATGGGACTTCAGGCGCGCATGATGGCAAAAGCTATACGCAAGTTGGTGGGGCAGGCAAATACTCATAAAACTCTTCTTGTTTTTATCAATCAACTTAGAAACAAAATTGGTATTATGTTTGGGAATCCAGAAACAACTCCTGGTGGCATGGCTCTTAAATACGCTGCGTCTGTAAGAATTGATATCAGAAAGAAAGAAGATATTAAGGATAAGAGTGGTAACTCTGTCGGTATAGTTTCAAAGGTAAAAGTTATCAAAAATAAAATGGCTCCACCGATGAAAGTAACCGAATTTGCAATCATGTACGGCAAAGGAATCGATGAATATGGCTGCGTTTTAGATGTAGCCATAGAGACAAACATTTTAACCCAAAAAGGCGCTTGGATCTATTACGACGGTGAGCTATTTGCTCAGGGCAGAGAAAATGCCATAAATCAACTCAAAGAGAGTCCTGACACTTTTAATGCTGTTAAAGAAAAGATTAAGCAGGTATCTCACTAAAACCTGGCGTTACTATCATATGGTATATGAGCCAGAATTTTGATCCTAACGCATTTTTTGATGCATACTATAGATCAACAGCTTTTAAGGATCGTTTTATTGAAGCGGCTTTTACTGGTTTACCATTGACTCCAATGTCACCAAAAAGAAGATTTTTAAATGTACGCATAGGCGTTGAAAGGTTAAAATTAACTGAATTGGACCATTTACGTTCTAAGAGACTAGAGAATTTCGAAATGACAAAACAACAGATGTCAAAAGCTTATAAAGCTAATGAGCGAGCTGAAGTTAAACTTCAACGAGCAAAGAACGAACAAACTGCTGTCTTAAAAAGACTAATAGCTGATAAAGATGTTCTTGCACAATATCCTCGAGACGGCACGACGGATGGTACACTAAAAATGATAGAAGATCTAAAGAAAGAATATCGAGAATTAATGGAACTAATTGATCGAATAGGTTCTCGTAGAGAAACTACGGTAGAGAAAATTGATGATCGCACTTTTCGTGTTTCTCCAAGCCAGCAGGTATTTAATAAACATAAAGACAAGTTCGAACGAATTATTCCCGAGGCTCTTCAATCAAAAGCAACGAAAATCAGGCTGGAAATTGATCGTCTACAAACATACCTGTATGAGTCCGAAGTACAACGAGTCTCTACGCATCCAAAAGCAGTGGGTCACCGAAAAGGTGTGGAAGCATTAACCCGTACCAGAGACGCAAGTAAGGCTAAAAGGGAAAGGATGGGTGACCTATATTTTTCATCGCAACATAGGCTTCTTGCCGTTGAAAAAGAAATAACTACTTCAAAAAATGCATTAATTGGAATGGAAAGATTAACTAATCAAATGGCAGGCTTTGAAGAAAAAAAAGCTTCAAGAGTTTTAAAAAAACAAAGAAGAATAGCGGCCAGAGCCGAGGCAGCTCTTTCTAAGCCAAACGAAGTTCTTTCTGAGCCAATAACACGCGCTTCCCATTTTCATCGTACCCCTGGTATAGCACTACTTCATGCCGCACCGGTTATTAGTACTGCACCGGCTTCAGCTCCCTTAAAGCCAATCAGGTTGTTGCCAACCAGCAGGTTGGGCAAACAGGTGGCTTTAGGAGCGGCTGTTGTAGGAGCTGTTGCTGGCTTGAGATTTGGTAGGACGGATGGTGTTCAGCCGCAACAACCACAAGGACCTTCGGCTGAAGGAATGCAGATAAGGGATTTTCTACAAAGAGATGGATGATATAATAAATTATGGCTAAATTTGGAAAAGCTTTTATGGGAGCAGCCGATGCGGCAAGCAAAGCTGTCCTGCAGAGAAAGCGTCAAGCTATAGAACTTCGGTATGAGTTCTCGTCCAGTAGCTAAAAGAATGGCTGCAGCCAAATCTATTTTGCCAAAAGTTTCTGGAGAAATAAAGGCTGTTCTTCCTAAGTCTACTAAAATTGCAAGTAATGCCATAGAGTCAGTTTCTACTACTGGCAGTAAACTGCCTCGCAACTTACAATTAACACCAACAAGCGACCTTGCAGATTTTATACCTGCAGTTAAAGGTATCGGATATACGCCTGGTAAGGATTTATTTCCTAATTTAGTTCCAACAGGGAACTCTCAAATGGGTAATTCTATTTCTGCTGCGGGTCGAAGCGCTTCTCGGAACTTCTTTTTGGTGGAATGCTGGTAAAGAATATCCTCACGATGTATATAGAATGGCCTCTGATTCAATAACTTACGCTAATTCATCTAGATTGCAACTGCAAGGAGATAGGGCAGCTGTGATTGGTCCAAAGTTTGGAATGCAACCAGGTCCTTTTAAAGATCTTGTAGAGAGCGGAAAATACAAGGGAAGTATTGTTTTTGGCCAACTGTCAAAAGGTACTTCTGGCGTGTACGAAGGTGGGGAAAGATTGGGGGAGGGAGTTCAATCATTAACTGATGTAACTCCATATAGAATTCAAGAATTGCCAGAAAATATTGTTCATGATACAACAGGAGCAAAATATGAATATTTTGATAAATATTCAAATAAAATGCGCCGTAAATCATTAAGTGCAGATATGTTAAAAGAACCAGAATTCCACGATTGGATGAAGTCTTTTAGTCAAAACCTAAAGGAGACTGCTCCAGAAGGAGCAGCTCTTCCAAAAGGAACACAAGAATTGCTTGATGCTCCTACATTTGCTGAAGGAAATGCTGCCTTAGAAAGATATTTGCAAGGTAAATATCCAGGAAAATACGTTAATCCAAAGTTACGAACAATAATGCCCAATGAAGAAGGCATTCTTCATTTTACTTATGGTGATGGTATACCCCATAAAGTAAAGCGTTCAAGCATCGATGATAATCTGATTTTGGGTCAGATAAAGTTAAAGAATTAAAAAAAAGCCTCTCCAAAAAAGGCATTAAGTTTATGCCTATGGAGCAGGGAGATAAACTTGATGTTAATACCTTAAAAATAACCAGCCCACCAACTACTCCTAAATAATATATTAATAATACAAATATAAGAGGTTAATCATTATGAAAAATAAAGTAATAGCTATAAAACCAGGAAAAAAATTAATATATACCCACAATGAAAGTGTTGATAATGTTGAATTGCGAATGGGATATATTCTTTTTGATGATGAAGTTAAAGTTCCAGTTTTAATTGATTCAGTACTTGCTCGTGGATATTGGGAAATGTGTGATGACTATAATATTTAATCATGAATAAGATAAACCTAAAATTAGAGCCATGTTCAGAGTGTCCAGTGCCTATGAACGTGATAGTGAATGATCTAACAAAAAACACTGACCAATGCACCCGTTTAGGTGTAGACTGTAGGGAGTGTGGAGAAAAATGGATAGAGGAGATTTGGGATGAATGACAACGAAGAAGAATTTGACGCAGTCGAGTTTTGGAAGTTTTTTGAAGAGCAAAGACAAGATAGGGAGTTTTTTGCCCAAAAGATAAAAGAACAACAAGAGGAAAAAACGAACATAGTTCAATTTCCCATAAACATCAAATTTCAACTGGATATACAAGCAATAGAAGAAAAGGTTGCCGCTATTTCGATAGCCCTTGATAACGTCATGTATGAGTTGAGAGAACTCAAAAGACGTTTGTCAAAAAAACAATAGTTTAGTTTTTTAAAAGGATTACTATAGATTAGGACGCGCCGGAAAATTTTTCGGCAGAAATTTTTTCTCAATTATTTTTTTAAAAATCCAGGTTAGATGGGAAACTCGAAGGAATGGACATATTCTTCAGGTTAATAAATAAGTTTCTAGAAACCAGGAAGAATGCGTCGGAACCACAGTTGGATTTTCAGTTCGAGGAATTGGGCGAACCGCAGAACTACATAGTTACCGTACATACCGATGATGATTATAACTATACGATGTCGATTTTTGATCAGGAACAGTGGTTGATGATCACCGGCATCTGTGAGCTGTGCGACCAGTCCGCAGAAGAGGTCGTACGCTCACTGGATGCCAGTGCACCGAATATCCTGCAATTCAACAGGGATGATTTGGATCCCTTTAATTGAGTTCTATAAGGTCTGAAGTAGTCTTGGTGAGATAGTTCACCTTATAGAAGTCATAGACCAAAAAAGACGCTATGGTTAGCGATATCTTGGATGACATGTATGCGGGAAGTTTGGTTGGTGCAAACTCGAATATCTTTGACCACTTTGCCGAATTGTTCACCAAACCAGGTTTCGTCACTATATTGTAAAATACACACGTCTTTGACATGGCCTTGTATGTATCGTAGGGCTCCATATTGTTGACAAGAACCGCAGCGCTAAATTTTATCTTTGCCTGTTTTTCCAACAAGGGCAATAGCGCACAATCCTTACCATAGCCCACGAACACGAAATGCTTGATGTCCTTACCCTTCACGCTCGCACGCAAAGGCTTGGAAACAATCAACGCAAGCTTCTCAACGTCTTTAACAAGAGACGAATCAAAACTAGCCACATAGTGATCGTTGGATAGTTGTCCTAGTAGGGAATAATTCAACTTCCAAGGAGCTTTTGTTCTCAAAAACTTCTCAGAGCATATCAGGTAGTTATTAGGCATTGCGTGGTTAGTCATTTTAGTGTCCTTTGTTTTTATAGTGGTTTGATTTAAAATAATATCTTCGTATCAGTAATTATAATCATCATAGCCGCAGTTGTCCGAATCCCACTCCCAGTCCTGTCTGTTGTCATCAAGGTCGAACCCTCCGATGGAGTACGTCTCCTTGAATTCATTGATCTCCTGAGAGGTCTCTAGGTTGGCTAGATGTGACTCGTCAATTGAGTAGTTTTTCTTTGGTGGCATTTTGGTTTCCTTCTTTGTGTTAGTTGATTTACAGCGGATCTTTTGATCAGCGGGCAACAGACTAGTCCGTGTAGTCACAAAAAACAACCATAGGAGCAATATTCTGGAAAAAATTTTTGAGACTTACGTCACTTGTATAAACATCCCCAAATCTCTAAGATATACAAAATTAAAGGAAATTTTTATAAGGGGGTTCTATGGGATGTTATTGTCATTGAAATGCTTTAACATGCCCACCCACCCATGGGTGCCAACCAACCTCCAGGAAAGGAGCTTTTCCAATGAATATATCAATGCTTAAGGCTTTGTTTATTAATATCATAAAAAGGAGGAAGATGATGAAGAAGAGGGATTATAAGTTTTGTGGGTGTTGGGAAGTAAGAGGTGTTAGGGATGCATGGTTAGATATGTTTAGTAAGGAGATAAAGAAGAATGGTGAGAAGAGTGGTGAGGTGTATGAGTTGATTAATGCAATTAAGGAGATGAATAAAGAAGGGGTATTGGATGAGATAAGTGATATGTGTTGGGGTGTAGGTAGGTTGGTTGGTGGGTTGGTAGGTAGGAAGTATGTGAGGGTGTTTGGGGATAGGAGGCATTATGAGAAGGTTAAAGAAAGGTATGAGGAATGTGGTTGTATTAGGAGTAAGAATAATAAGAGTTATTGTGGGAGGAAATAATGGGTAAAAAGGAGGAGATTATGGGTAATAAAATGGTGAGTATGAGGGGTAGGAAAGGAGTGATCATGAAAGAGAAGGCGGTGTTGGTTGATATCGATGGTACTTTGGTGAGTATTACGGAGAACTGGAGTGCAGAAAGGGACAGTGAGTGGGTCGAAGAAACGATGAATGCGGTGGGGTACAAGTTCGCTGTTGCATTGGTGAAGAAGTACAGTGAAATGGGCTACAAGATCGTGATTGTTACAGCAAGGGGTCAGAGTTGCTATGAGAATACGGTCAGGAAGTTGAATGAGATCGGTGTGTATGAGTATGTTGATGTGATGATGCACAGGGCTGATAAGTATGTAAGCGCAAGGAGTGTTGTGTGGAAGAGGGCGGCAATCAAGATGTTGAAGCAGAAGTATGACTTTGTGTTTGCTCTGGAGGACGAAGAGAGCAACCAGAGGGTCATGCGGAATCATGGCATGATCGTCATCGATGCGAAGGTGTGGTGGAACAATGGGTAACAACAACAACCAAGGAGGTAATGCAATGGGTAACAGCAACCAGCAACAACCACAAGGAGGTGGTAAAATGCGTAAACTCATCTACTTTACGGGTGGCGCCGTGGATGGTCGTGATTGGGCCTATTACACGCTGACCGTGAATGACAAGAACGAGATTGTCAAGATGGTCAGTCACGTACCAACACTGTTTGGTGTGAAGAGGAGGGTCTATGATCTTCCCATCCACATTCACAAGTCAGGAACCAATGGTTGGGACCATGTATACGTTCCATTCATTGAGGCCGATTGGGACAAGGGTGGAGTTATCAGGTTTACATCTGATGACCTGTATGCCATTACCATTCGTCCCAAGCACATTCCTACTTGTGATGAGTGTGGTATCTTCCCCACATTCGAGCACATTACATACGATGCTGGCAGTGGATCAAAGAGCTCTCAGGGCTACAGTCGTATTTGCACGGTTTGCTTCGGGGTTACCGAAGAGCCCTCGCCGATCGTCACAGACCACAGCAATATCCAGGATGGTATCGATGCAATTCTCGATATTATCAAGGATAAGATCGCTAATCCTGAAATTATTGAGGATTGGGATGCTGACGAAGACGATGACAACAACAAGGAGGGTCAATAATGAATAACGACAACATCAATCAAACCAACCCTGACCAAGAAGGAGGAAAGGACATGGTGAACAAAATGCACCCAATTGTGGAAGCCGACATCAAGAAGGTGGTTAAGACAACATTGATCACTGAGCGTGGAGAAATCCAGGAATCCGTGGTGGACATGACCAACGACAACATGACAGCAATCGAATTCCTCAGCGCTTGGCAGAAGGTGCAGGGGTGGATCGAACTCGCCACTGATAGCGAAGTCGACCAGAAGATGTCACAGTCGATTTCGTTTGGTGATGATCGACCAATATGGTTTAATGACCATCTGGATCTCTCGACCCGACTGGCAAGGACCAATTCACGAGTGGTCGGCAGATCCAAGTCGGCGCCGTTTGTACCAGGCGAATCCGGCCATGAGCTATTCAATCTCTTCTTGAAACTGAATCATACACTGATATCAAACCTGCTTGCAACTCCGCTTAACGTCCTGCCGGATGGCACACTGCCCATTGAGGGTTATATCGATCCGCTGACCAACATGTTCGTTGCCGACGTTGATCGAGCGAATCTTGAGATGGTCATAGGTAAGAATAGACGATCCATCAACAGGGGCGGCATCCGCATGCGCGACGACCTCGTCGAGTTCAGTCTGGCGAACTTGTTCAGGATGGTGACGAGCTACATGCCGAATCACGCATTGTTCGATCAGGGTATGATAACTCCTCAAGTTTCTGTTGGGCGCAAAGAAAATGGAAGCTATGTGTTCAGGGTTGCAGGAATGCAAAGAATTGGTAGTGATCTTGCCGAAAATAACTTCAATCCGTATGGCAGCTACGACGTAGGGCATTGCAAAACTGTTGAACAACTGCTGCAGTGCGAGGCCAACGAGAAGCGTAGGAATGAGCGTAATGAGCAGGCCGCAACAAATGATTGGACCTATTTGTCACACTTTGCCAATCAAGGCTCTGGACAAAGGGGCAGGAAGGCGGACGATTATGGAACGTGGTTCCACATAGTCGAATTCCATCTCATACCTCGGACAGGAGCAAAGAAGGGTTGGGTACTCAAGCCGATCATTTACTCAACATGGACTTCTGGTTATGACAAATACCTCAATCCTGCGCATATGTACCACGAGGCTTACATGAACATTCTTACTGCTTGTGACAGAGCAGGATATAAGGTGCATCAACGTAAGACAACATCACGTGGATTTATCATGAAGTTTGATAAGCGTGTATTCTTCACCGAAACTGAACATGGGTTGAGGCATGTTGTAGTTACGATGAAAAAGGGTAAAACAACTGCACATTGGGGCAAGGACCTTGTTGGCCTTGCACCATACAAGAGACTTGAGCCTGCATTCGCAATCATGTGGGATTGTGTCACGGCTGTTCTTGAGAGCAAGTATGAACCAAAAGATATAATTCCGTTGACAAGGAATATTCCTCAGTTCAGAATTGCCAACGGGGCACTTAAGTCCATGCACACGGTAGCCGACCGTGCATCACACAAGTTGATACGTAATCCACATGGATTTTCACCAAGAGATTATTGGTATGCCGGCAAGGCTAAGAACTTTGTTAGCGTACTCAACAAGGCCCTCAACATCAGTGGTGAAACCAAGGCGGTAGTTACCAAGAATGCATTTGGTGGTCAAGCCTCAATCAAGTACTGGGAACAAGTTCAGGTCGCAATTATGTTGGCCAGAATGTTCAAGGCGTATGGTCCTGCGTTCCTTGACAAATTGGGTGTTGACTGGATGATCTTCGCGCAACCGGGCGTATTGGACATTGAATTTATCAATCTTAATACAGATATGCCTGCTGGTGAGGAGGCATTGGTCCGCTCCAATAACACTTCAATGATTCAGCACAAGGAAGAGTCCTTTGACAAGTTCTTCAAGCTGTTTGGAGCCAAGGCTCGTTACGAGAAAGAAATTCTTGAAGCATTTGGTCCAGCCGGAGCGATAGAAGAAAGCATAATGATGAGTCAGTCGTTGGGCAGAAAGGCTAAGATTGAAGCCTTGATTGGTCATGTCAGTGATGCAGTACGGGCTTATGATCAAATTCCTACTCAACTACGTCAGGTAAGGAAAGCGATTCGTGAGCATGTCAAGAATTCGCGCTACAACATCAAAGATGTTCACGATTATGTGGTCAGAGAGTCGGCAAGGTATCAAAAGGACAACAGGGCCTTGTACAACACCAAGGTAATCAATTCTTGGCACGAGAAAGAGATTGCTCCAGGAATTACGGTAGTTGTTCCGAAATATACTCATGAGCTTGTCCAGTGGGGCACTGCACAAGGCAACTGCATTGCCTCATATGCTACTGGCGCAGCAAATCGTGAGTTCTTTATCATTGGATTCAGGAACTCCAATGGCGATTGGATTGGACATGCAAGATTTACTTGCAACCTTGTGCAACCGAGAGACAATGAGGTACTTGTTACTGTTGAAGAGTTTAATGGAAGTTACTTTGGACAAGAAATTCCTGAAAGAGACTTTATTAAGTGGTGGATTGTCAATAAGATGTACGATGTTGACGCAACGAACGCCGAGAAGTCGCTTCCCGACGAGACGTGGGCAGAGCCGACACATGCCGATAAAGAGCAGATTCGTGGAAGAGTTGGAATCAACATAATCAACAATGAAGGAGAGGAGCAATAATGCGTAAGCAAAGCAGAAGAACACTTCCGAGGTGCAATGCACAGATATGGCCGAAGAAGAAATACAAACTGAAGAACGGTTTGGAAAGGACACCTCCTATGCCCGGGCAACCGAATAATCAGCGGTGCACCAGGTCAATCAGGTGTCCTCACCACA
>Ga0194128_10001637_pt1 | contig 38526 bp, 36 predicted proteins | sample TA2KigCa65mmetaG_FD_148650 | JGI IMG/M metagenome (GOLD analysis project Ga0194128, IMG submission 148650) | Freshwater microbial communities from Lake Tanganyika, Tanzania - TA2015037 Kigoma Deep Cast 65m | ecosystem: Environmental > Aquatic > Freshwater > Lake | place: Tanzania: Lake...
GGCGGTTTGACGCTAACTGGCGACGGTGACGACGATTTTGCCGATGTTGGCGTTGGCTTCCATGTGCTCGTGTGCCTGCACGATATGGTCGAGCGTGAACCGCCTGTCGATGACCGGCTTCAACACGCCGGCATCGAATCTGGGCAGCAATGCTTCGGCGAACGCCTGCGAGACGGCGATCTTCTCGTCTTTCGAGCGCGGACGCAGCACTGTGCCGATGATTGACGCGCGCTTGGGCATGAGTGAGGCGACGTTGAAGTTGGCTGACGGGCCGGACATGGTGCCCACTTGGATGATGCGTCCCTTCAACGCGAGACACGCCACGTTGCGCACGGTGTAGTCGCCGCCGATCACGTCGAGCACCACTTCGACTCCCCTTCGGTTCGTGAACTCGGCGACTGATTTGGCGAAGTCATCTTTGGTGTAGTCGATTACGAGGTCGGCGCCGAGGTCGCGGCAGGCCCGCACTTTGTCGACGCCGTTCGCGGTGCCCCGGGCACCCGAGCAGGTGACGATGACACGCGCCCCAATCGCGCGACAGATTTGAATCGCGGCCGTGCCCACACCCGAGGCACCAGCGTGCACGAGTGCGGTCTGCCCCGGTTGCAGGCCACCTTGCAACACGAGCGCATCCCACGCGGTGATGAACACCTCGGGAATCGCCGCCGCGTCGGCGAGCGGAATGCCTCGCGGTGTGCGCATCGCCTGCGCAGCGGGGATCGTGAGGTATTCCGCGTATGCACCGCCGCTCACGATGCCCATCACGGTGTCGCCCACTTTCCACTTGTTCGCACCGTCACCAAGTTCGACGACCGTGCCAGAAAACTCGAGACCGGGTATCTCGTGCGCACCAGGAAACGGGTCGGGATACAACCCCATGCGCTGCATCAAGTCGGCGCGATTCAACGATGTCGCCTGCACCTTGACCAAAATTTCGCCGCGCCTCGGTCGCGGTTGTTCGACCTCGACAATCTTGAGCACGCTCGGATCACCGTGACTGGTGATTACGACGGCGCGCATTTTTATTTCGACATTGTTTCGATCAAGCGCCGATCTACCGCGGCCAAAAACTGTTGTGTGGTCAGCCAGGGTTGATTCTTCGACACGAGCGTCGCCAAGTCTTTCGTCATCTCGCCGCCCTCGACGGTCTCGATGCATACCTGCTCGAGTTTTTCGGCGAACTCGGCGACCGCCGGGGTGTTGTCGAGGCGACCACGATGGCTCAAACCCCGTGTCCACGCAAAAATCGACGCGATCGAGTTTGTCGAGGTCTCCAGACCCTTTTGGTGATCTCGATAATGGCGCGTCACGGTGCCATGTGCCGCCTCTGATTCGAGCACCCGACCATCGGGCGTCATCAGCACCGAGGTCATCAAACCCAGCGAACCAAAACCTTGGGCGACGATGTCCGATTGCACGTCGCCGTCATAATTCTTGCACGCCCACACATAACCGCCCTCCCAGCGCATCATGCACGCGACCATGTCGTCGATCAACCGGTGCTCGTAGGTCAGTTTGCGCTTCTCGAACTCGGCTTTGAATTCGGTTTCGAAAATCTCGGCGAAAACATCCTTGAACCTTCCGTCGTAGGCCTTCAGAATCGTGTTCTTGGTGCTCAGATAAACGGGATAATTGCGCTGCAGTCCGTAGTTGAACGAGGCCCGCGCAAAACTTCGAATCGACTCGTCGAAGTTGAACATTCCCATCACCACGCCGGCCGCCTTGAAATCGGCGACCTTCATCTCGACGGGTTTGCCGCCATCCTGCGGCACATAGGTCAGCGTCACCGCTCCGGCACCGGGAACCTTGAAGTCGGTGGCCTTGTATTGGTCGCCGTGCGCATGCCGCCCGATCACGATCGGCTTGCTCCAATGCGGCACCAGTTTCGGAATGTTCCTGCAGATGATCGGCTCGCGGAACACCACGCCGTCGAGAATGTTGCGAATCGTTCCGTTCGGCGACTTCCACATCTGTTTCAAATTGAACTCTTTGACCCGCGCCTCGTCGGGTGTGATCGTCGCGCACTTCACGCCCACGCCGTGTTTCATGATCGCGTTCGCGGCGTCGATCGTCACCTGGTCGTTCGTCGCATCGCGGTTCTCGACGCCCAAGTCGTAGTAGTCGATGTTGATGTCGAGATACGGCAAGATCAAACGATCTTTGATGAACTTCCAGATGATTCTCGTCATCTCGTCGCCGTCGATATCTACGACGGGATTCGCAACTTTGATCTTGCTCGCCATTCAACTCCGCCAAATTCGTTATTTAGTTAGATGTATCGTACATCTTTATGGATTTCGCATGGACATCAGAGCAGATCGCGTTGCGCGAAAGAGCACGAGATGTCGCGAACGCTGCCGTCAAGAAATACGGCCGATTCAACGACACCTGGATGAACGGTTACTCGCGCGAATTTTCGCGCGAACTCGCGACTAACAAATGGATCGGCATGACCTGGCCGGTCGAATTCGGTGGCGGCGGTCGTCCACCAATCGAGCGACTCATCGTCGGCGAAGAAATGATCAGCGCCGGCGCGCCGATCGCCGCCTCTTGGTTCGCCGACCGACAGATGGGCCCCGCCTTGATCAGCTACGGCACCAAAGCCCAGCAAGAAATGTTCTTGCCCAAAATGCTCTCCGGTGAGACCACCTGGTGCATCGGCATGAGCGAGCCCAACGCCGGCAGCGACCTGGCATCGCTGAAAACATTTGCCAGTCGCGACGGCGATGAGTTCGTGATCAACGGCCAAAAAATCTGGACGAGCTTCGGCGAACTCGCCGACTACTGCTACTTGATTTGTCGCACCAGCAACGACGGCTCGGCCCACGAGGGCATCAGCGAAATCATCGTGCCGATGAACACCCCCGGCATCGAGGTGCGCACGATCAAGGACATGACCACCAACAGCCACTTCTGCGAGGTCTTCTACACCGATGTTCGCGTTCCCGTGACGAACCTGGTCGGCGAAGAGGGTGGCGCCTTCAAACAGACGATGCGCCAACTCGAACACGAGCGCGGCGGCATCGACCGCCTCGTGTCGAATCACGCGCTTTACAAGATGGCCCTCGAACACGCCGACAAAAAGGATCCGCTCGTTCGCCAAGAAATCGCCGCGATCGAAACCGGTTATCGCATCGGGCGCATCTTGGTGATTCGTGAGGTCTTGCATCAGGCGCCGGGCGGTTTCTCCGCGGCGACGAAATGTTTTTGCACCGAGCACGAATGGCGCGTCGCCCAATTCGTCGCCAAAGTTTTTGGTCCGCGGGCGCTCTTGTGGGACGACCTCTGTCAGGGTCTCGCCTACGCCTCCGCCTACACGATCATGGGCGGCACATCCAACGTGATGCGCAACATCCTGGGCGAGCGCACCCTCGGTCTCCCCCGCGAACCCAAATAACTGATTTCACTTCTACTGACCTAATCTCGAGACGTGGGCATTCATCCGCTCGAACTGTCGGCCAAGGTGCTCAAATCGGGGGTTGCCGACGAGCCGTTGAATCGTGTCACCAACGAAATCTCCGAACTCGCCGACAACCTGGCGATCGTCGAAAGTTTCAGTCACAGCGCGGTGTTCGACACTGGCGACGGTCTGATGTGCTTCGACGCCTCGGGCGCGGGCAGCGGGAAAAATGTCGTCGCCTCGATCAGATCGTGGCGCACCGAGCGCATCTCGCACCTCGTTTATACACACGGTCATGCCGACCACATCGGCGGCAGTTTCGCCTTCGCCGCCGACGCCACCGACCGTCAGAACACGAAGCCGCTCGTGATCGGCCACGAAAACGTGAACGCGCGCATCGATCGCTACACCCGGACCAACGACTGGAACATTCGCATCAATCAGCGGCAATTCGGCGGTATCAGCAGCGACATGGGCCTCCAGATCGGCGAGAACCTGCAACGATTTCTGCCCCGCTCGACGATGCGCCCAGATCAAACATTTCGCGACACCCACTCGCTCAACTGCGGATCGACCACCGTCGAACTGCACCACGCCCGCGGTGAAACAGACGATCACCTTTGGGCGTGGCTGCCCGAAAAGAAATGGCTGTTTTCCGGCGACTTCGTGATCTGGAACTATCCCAACGCGGGCAACCCGCAAAAGGTTCAGCGCTACGCCTTCGAATGGTCACAGGCGTTGCGTCGGATGATCGACCAGGGCCCCGAACTGCTGATTCCCGCGCACGGTCTGCCGATCGCGGGGAAAAAGGAAATCGCCACGGTGCTCGATGACATCGCGACATCGCTCGAGAGCCTCGTCGGTCAGGTCCTCGAAATGATGAACGCCGGCGAAACCCTCGACACGATCATCCACACGGTCAAAGTGCCGCAAAACATTTTGAGCAAGCCCTACATGCGTCCGCTCTACGACGAACCGGAGTTCGTCGTGCGCAACATCTGGCGCCTCTACGGCGGCTGGTGGGACGGCGCCGCCTCGCGACTCAAACCCGCGCCCGACGGCCAGGTCGCCACCGAACTCGCCAGACTTTCAGGTGGCGCCGAAAACCTGATGCGCAGGGCGCTCGAGTTGATGACGGCCGGCGAGATTCGTCTGGCCTGCCACCTCGCCGATTTCGCGGGTTGGGCCGCGCCCGACGATCCGGCGATTCACGCCGATCGGGCGACGATCTACGAACAGCGCCGCAAAAGCGAACTCTCGCTGATGAGCAAAGGCATCTTCAAAGCCGCCGCCCAAGACTCGCAAGCGATCGCCGACAAATAGTTTCGTGGGCGCGACGGGGCTTGAACCCGGGACCTCCACCATGTCGAGGTGGCGCTCTACCAACTGAGCTACACGCCCTTAATCTGCCTAAGCATATCGGCATCGAACGGGTTCGCAGTTTTCTGGCGAGTAGTGCGAGAATACGAGACGTCGTACAACGAAAAGTTATTGTCTTCATCAATTCGGGGATCGCATGTCGAAGTTAACTCTCAAAGATCTTCTCGCCGCCAAAGGCAAACGTCGTTTGACGCAGGTGTTCGTTCGAACGCCGCGCGAGGCCGCCGCGTGCGAAGAGGCCGGCATCGACATGCTCGTGGCCGCCGAACTGCACGACGGTCAGACCAGCGATTATGTCGGCATCCGAAGAGCCGCACCCAACACTTTCTTGACCATCGGTCTGGCTGTAAACACATATTCGGGCCACACCGAGGTGCTGCGCAACGCGTATCGGCTGATGGGCGTCGGCGCCGACACGCTTTATTGCGGATACGGCATCCCGACGATCAAGGCGCTCGCCGACGAGTTCCTCCCCGTGGTCGGCCATGTCGGCCTCGTGCCGTATCGCAACTCGTGGTTCGGCGGCCTGAAGGCGGTCGGCAAAACCAGCGCCGAGGCGATCCGTGTCTACGAAATCACCAAGCAGTACGAAGAGGCCGGCGCCATCGGCGTAGAAATGGAGGTCGTGCCGGCCGAGGTCGCCACCGAAATCGCCAAGCGCACAAAAATGTTGATCATCGGCATGGGGGCGGGCGTCAACTGCGATGTTCAATACCTTTTCGCCACCGACATCTTGGGCGACAACGAGGGCCATGTTCCGCGCCATGCGAAGGAGTATCGCGACTTCAAGGGCGAATACCGCCGCCTGCATCGCGAATCGGTGGCGGCATTCAAAGAGTTCCGCAGCGACGTGCTGACCGGCGCGTATCCGGCAAACCACCACAACCTGACCATCGACAAAGAAGAATTCACCGCTTTCCTCAAAGCGATCAAATAGGTTCAGACTGCGTCGATCAGACGCAGGGCAACCTCGTTGGCCAACAACCGACCGTCGATCGTCAACACAATCCTGTCGTCGCGGCGCTGAATCAATTCCGCCATTTCGTCGAGATCTGCGTCGCTGAACGAACCAACCGGCACGCCTTCGCGGGTGCGCACCAAAAGTTGCAGAGCCTCCCGCTTGCGTGTCTGCGCATCGAGAGTTTCGCTCGCCGATTCGGGCGACTCGCCCGCATTCACGAGTTCGATATACCGCTCGGGCGTGCGCACGTTCCACCATCTGCGTCCGTTCAAGTGCGCATGCGCCGCGCTGCCAAAACCCTCGTAATTGCCCTGGCGCCAATACAACGAGTTGTGCTCGCACTCCCGACCAGGCTTCGCCCAATTTGAAATCTCGTAGTTCAGCAAGTTGTTCGCCGTCATCACTTCGTCGCAAAGCAGATATTTGTCGGCCTGATCGTCGTCGTCGGGGTGCCGGTCGGGTTGCGTCGCCAGCACCGTGTTCGGCTCGACCGTCAGCCCGTATGCCGAAACATGCGGTGGATCCAACCCGACGACCGCGTCCAAAGTCTCGCGCCAGTCATCCAGCGTCTCACCGGCCGCACCGTAAATTACGTCGAGGTTGAAGTTCTCGATGCCCGCCTCACGAACGCAGTCCACCGACCCTCGCACGTTTTCGGGTTTGTGCGTTCGGCCCAGCGCCCGCAACACATGTTCGACCGCCGATTGCACGCCGATGCTGATGCGATTCACGCCGCCACGTCGGTAGACGTCCATCATCGCAGTCGAGATGTCATCGGGGTTGCACTCCACCGTCACCTCGGCGCCGCTGGCCAAAGGAATCTCGCGCAAGACGCCCATCAGTTCTTCGGCCGGCACGAGGGTCGGCGTACCGCCGCCGATGAACACGCTCGTCGCCAGAGGCATCGAGCCGGCCACGCTTCGGCGAATGTGCGTGCGCAACGCCGAGAGATATTGCTCGATCAGTTTCTCGCGATCGGTGAAGGTCGCAAACGCGCAATAGTCGCACTTCTTGGCGCAAAACGGGATGTGCACGTACACGCCGAACCCGGGGTGCATTCGGCTCAACCTTGCGCGGTCGGTGGCACGAACAGCAGATCGAGTTCGGCGAGTTTCGAGCCGACCTCGTCGACCGGAATATCGAGCATCACCGCGATCGCCCGCGTGTCGTGGGCGCGAACGGTTATCACCTTGCCGTTGAAGTCCTGTCGCTGCACCTGAATCATCCGCAAAAATCGCTCGAGCATCTTGAACTCGAGGCCCTCGCGCGTCGAAAGTTTCGCCACATCAATGCGCAACTTGGTGGGCGCCGACGCACCGGGCTGATTCGTCTCGACCCGCATCGGGTCTCGCGGCAACAACTGGTCGATCGTCACGCCGTAGAACTTGGCCAACCGCTCGAGTCGCGGCACCGAAATCGCGCGCTCTCCTCGTTCGTATGCGCCGAGCACAGAGGCCTTGAATTCTGCATGCGATTGCAGTTCGACCTCGTTCAACGAGAGGTTCTTTTGCGAACGAATCGATCTCAACCGCTCTCCCACCATCCGCGAGAACGGCGACTGTTCGAGCAGTTCGTCATCAGATGGGCCCATGATCGATTCAACCTTCTTTTGTTCGACAACTTGACATTAGAACAGCGGCGCTGATCGCCGCCGTCTCGGCGCGCAAAACATTGTCGCCGAGCGAAACCAACCCGACGCCGGTTTTCTTCTCGATGTCGGTGAACCCACCCTCCGGCCCAATCGCCAGAGTTCGATGCGACCCAGAAATCTGTGCGCCCGCAGGATCGGCGATATACAAATCATCGATCGTCGCCAGGTCTCGCAACCCCGAGACGATCGGCAACCAAACCCGCCGCGACTGCATCGCCGCTTCACGCGCCACGAGACGCAGTCGCTGCAAATTTTTTTCGGCTCGTTTCGTCTCCCAACGCACCACGCTTCTTTCTAGGTCGCCGAGCACGATGATTTCGTCGATGCCGAGTTCGGTGAGTTTTTGAATCGTCCATTCGGGTCGATCACCTTTGACCAACGAAAATGCGATCGTCAAACGCCATTTCGGCGCCGCTTCGACAACGACCTCGCTGGTCGGCTCTACCGACCCGTCTTTGCCGACCAAAGCCGTCATCCATCGGCCTGCACCGTCGGTCACCGTCACGGGATCGCTTTCTCCCAGGCGCAACACTCGCAACAAATGATGCGCATCCTCGTCGCCCAACACCGGGTTGTCGATTGCCTCCAAAAATACGTGTGCCGCCGAATCGCGCAGCGCCGGGTTCACGAAAACGCCGACTTGATTTTCGACTTCAGCGAACCGTCGCCCAGAGCGACGGTCTCGCCCCGTTCTTTGGCGAGTTGCAACAACAACTCGCGTTCTTTGCTCGAGAGTTTTTTCGGCACCACGATATTGATCCGCGCGCGCAAGTCGCCTCGGGTTCGACTTCGACTCCGCTGGCCTTGTTTGAGATACGGCACGCCCCGATTTTTCAGAACATATTCGTGCCCGTGTTGCACACCGGGTGCCACCGAAAGCGTCTCTTCCCCGTCGAGGGTCTGCAAAACGAGATCGACCCCCAGTGCCGCCTGGGCGATCGAGATCGGCACATTCGTCACGAGATCGTTTTCCTCGCGGACGTAGGCCTCGTGTTCGCCGACCAAGATATGAACATAGAGGTCACCCGCCGCACCACCGCGTGGCCCGACGCCCCCACGCCCGCTGACACGCATTGTCTGCCCGCTCGCGATTCCGGCAGGAATCTCGATCTCGTGACTCTGCTCTTTTGTCACCCGACCCTCACCGCGACACTTGCCGCACAGTGAAGCGATCACTTCACCCGTACCACGACACCTGCCACACGGGGTGGTCGTCACCATCTGACCCAAAATGCTCTGTCGCGTGCGACGAACCTGACCCGAACCACCGCAGTCCGTGCAGGTCGTCGCCTTGGTGCCCGCCGCCGCACCCGAACCGCCGCACTCTTCGCAACCCACCGCAGCCCGTATCGGCACCGACGTTCGACACCCGAACACGGCGTCGACAAAATCAATTTCAATCTGCGTCTCGAGATCGGGTCCGCGCTGCGGTCCGGTCTGTTGTCGCGAGCCCCCGCCAAACGGCGAGTCTCCGCCGAAGAACGCATCAAAGATACTGCCGAACCCGCCGGCACCGAACGGATCACCGCCCGCCCGGCCAGCGCCCGAAATGCCCGCCTCGCCGAACTGGTCGTATCGGGCTCGCGAGTCTTGATCCGACAAAACTTCGTAGGCTCGGCTCACTGCCTTGAACTTCTCCTCGGCGCCGGCGTTGTTCGGGTTCGCGTCGGGGTGAAGTTTGCGCGCCAACTTTCGATAGGCGCGCTTTATCTCGTCTTGGCTCGCCCCGCGCGAAACCCCGAGCAACTGATAAAAATCGGCCGCCATCGCGTTCAGTTGTCGGTCAAACGACGCCCGAGACGATCGCTCACATAGTCGACCGTCGCCAACGCCTGCGGATAATTCATGCGCGTCGGCCCCAGCACGCCGACTGTGCCCACTGTCTGACCATCGGCGCGAACCGGCGACAACACGACCGAGCAGGCCGAGAGCGGCTCGACACCATGTTCGGCACCGATGGCCACCGACAAACCGCGATTCAACATGTCGCGCACGAGCGTAACCACGACAAATTGCTGTTCGAGCGTGTGCAAAACGTTGCGAACGATCTCGACGGCGTCGAACGCCTCGGCCATTTGCGCCGCGCCACCGACGAAGAAGTTTCCGTCATTGCGGTCATGGTCGAGCGCGGCCAAAATTTTCTCGCAAAGATCGGTTTCGACCTCGGCGCTTTGTTTGTTTTCGCGGCGACGCTGCTTCAAATCGCGCAACGGTTTTGCGACCAGCAACTTCTCCAATCTGGCATTTGCCCGCGCGATCAAATCGTCCGAGACATCTTGTGTGATCTCGATTTGCGCGTCTTCCACCGAGCCGTTCGAGAGAACGACCACCACCGTCATGTGATGGCCCGACAACCGCACCATCTGCACCGAGCGCACGACGGCGACCTCGACCGTCGGCCCGATCACGACCGAGGCATAATTAGTCAACTGGGTCAACAGCATCGACGTGCGCTGCAGAGTTTCCTCCAGACGAAAGTGCGCATTTTCGAAGAAACTTCCGACCTTTTCCTGCTCGATCGAGCCGAGTTTTCCGATCGGCAACAGATTGTCGACGAAGAATCGGTAGCCCTTGTCGGTGGGTATCCGACCCGCCGAGGTGTGCGGGTGCGTCAAATAGCCCTCGCGTTCGAGCACCGCCATTTCGTTTCGCACCGTCGCTGAAGACACCGCCAAGTCGCGAATTTTCGCGATGTGCACCGAACCCACCGGTTGTGCGGTGGCGATGTACTCCTCAACTACTGCCCTGAGGATTGCGGTCTTACGATCGTCAAGCATTTACAACCTTTTAGCCTACCGAGCGATTAATTTCCCCGCTGATCTTGTATCGACTCAAGGCCTCGTCGCGCTCCACCGAGTGATCGACCATCGGCGCGGGATACTCAGAAAACAAACCGCCACCCTGGAGCCACGGCGCATGCACGAATTTTTTTGGTACATCCCGCAGTTCGGGTATCCACGCGCGCACGAATTTGCCGTCGGGATCGAACTTTTCGCCCTGCAACACGGGGTTGAACACCCGAAAGTACGGCGCCGCATCGGTGCCCGTGCCCGCCGTCCATTGCCAACCGTGATTGTTCGACGCGATGTCTCCGTCGACCAGATGTCGCATGAAAAATTTCGCCCCCCATTGCCACGGCAGGTGCAAATCTTTGACCAAGAAACTGGCCGTGATCATCCGCACCCTGTTGTGCATCCAGCCCGTGGCCAGCATCTGACGAATGCCCGCATCCACGATCGGATACCCCGTCTTGCCGCTGCACCAGATTTCGAATCTCACTTTGGCCTTGGCGTCGGTGTCGACCTCGAGCGTGTCCATTTTTGGTTGCAAGTTTTTCCAGGTCGTGTGCGGTTGATGAAACAAGACATCTGCATAAAATTCACGCCAACAAAGTTCGCTGCGATAGTGGTCGTGATGCGGGTTCGGCTCGAGTTCGGCCAACAACTGCCGAGGGTGCACGACACCGAATCGCAGATACACCGACATTTGGCTGCAGCCGTCGCGGTCGGGGTTGTTTCTTTCGGTCTTATATCTACCTAAGGCGCCTTGCGCGAAGTGCTGCCAGCGATCCCATGCCGCCCGCGATCCGGCGGGGGCGATTTCGGCGGTCAGAGACGGGTCTTTTGGTATCTCGTTGCTGACGACTTCGGGTGCACCATGCCACTCAACTTTCGGTTCGTCGACTGGCGCCGGCCAACCGTGCGCCAACCAGACTTTCGAGAACGGCGTAAACACCGAATAGGGCGTCGCATCGGCCTTCAATACCGTGCCCGGCTCGACCGCATATGGCGAACCCACGCGATTAAAACTCGCGCCGACACTCGCCAATTTTTTGGCTACTTCGGCGTCGCGCTTTTGCCCGTACGGCGCGAAATCCTTTGCCGCAAAAACTTCCGCCGCCCCGACTTGCTTGGCGACTTTCGCCACGACTTCGACCGGGTCTCCCGTTCGCACCACGAGGGCGCCGTTCATCTCGCGGTTCAGTTCGCGCAAAGATCTGAACAAAAACGCCAATCGCGCCGCCCCCGAGCGCTGGAGAAAAATCGGATCCAACACGAACAACGGCGTTACATTCACGGCGCGGGCAGCCGCCACCAATGCAGGGTTGTCTTCGAGACGCAGGTCGCGACGAAACCACATCACCGAATTAGCCATGCATCAACCCGTCGCCAACTGCGTCCATTTCACCGTCTCACTACTTCTCTGTCGCCACTTCTCTATCGCCACGCCAACACGGCGACAAATGCACAAACTAGGGCGATTACTCCACCGTAAGCCAGCGACCACTCCGGCGAAACTATGTCGGCGATCAAACCCGTGATCGGTCCACCGATCGGCGTGCTGCCCAAGAACGCGACGGCGGTCAACGCCAGCAACCGACCACGCATGTCGGGTGGCGACTCTTGTTGGCTGATCGCGTTTCCCGCTGCGATCATCGCCGCTCCCCCGATTCCAAGAGGCACGCTCCACAAAAATGCGATCCAAAAGTTCGCCGCGAACGCCATGCCGATGCTGGCCAAACCGAGCAAGGCGATGTTGCCGACGAACCACCGCAACGAGACCACCCGCAGTCGCGCCGTCAACAACGCGCCGATCAAGTTGCCGATGCCGATTACCGACATCGACCAACCGAACGCCCGATCGTCGCCCCAACTACGGTCGGCGAGTTTGGGCAACGCGACACCGAAATTGAACGAGAAAGTGCTGACGACCAAATAAACCGAAAACATCGTCAGCAACCGACGATTGCCGGCGACGTACGAAAAGACTTCGCGCACGGGCGAGCCACCGGCGGGTCTCACGGTCGCCGGGTACATTTCGGCCTTGCGCAATCCCGTCAGACCGTAGATCATCGCCGCATACGAAAGCCCGTTGAGAATGAACAACCACCCTGTTCCGAGCGGCCCGATCAGCGCTGTGGCTATCGCCGCACCAAAGATGCGCGAACCCGTCATCACCGCGGTGTTCAACGACATCGCGTTCGGCAACTCTTCTTGCGGCACCAGCTCGGTGAGCAAACCACGCCGTGCCGGATTTTCGAATGCGCCGATTATTCCGAGCAAGAACGACAACGCATAGACCATCGACACATTGATCACGCCAGAAAGATCGAGCACCCCCAACAACAACGCCTGCACCGCCAACAGAGCCTGAGAAATCAGGGCGATGCGTCGACGATTGTGGCGGTCGGCCAACGCCCCGCACCACGTGCCGAGCAGCAGCATCGGCAAGAACTGAAACGCAACGTTATAGCCGAGATCCGCCGCATTGCCCGTCAGGCGATAGATCAACAGCGACGACGCCGTCAGCTGCAACCATGTGCCGATGTTCGACAGCAACAAGCCGAAGAAGAACAGGCGGGCGTTGAAATATTTCAGCGATCGAAAAACGCTCGCATGCTTCTGCTCGACGACGTCGGTCACGGTCGTCGGCCGTCTAACTTCAGCGCCGAGATAAACACGTCGCCGGGTATTTCGACTCGACCGATCGACTTCATCTTTTTCTTGCCTTCTTTTTGTTTCTCGAGCAGCTTGCGCTTGCGCGAGATATCGCCGCCGTAGCACTTGGCCAACACATCTTTGCGCTTGGCCCTCACGGTTTCGCGGGCGATGAACTTGCCGCCGATCGCCGCTTGAATCGGCACGTCGAACATCTGTCGCGGAATCAACTCCTTTAGTTTCTCGCACATCCGTCTGCCGTAGTCATAGGCCTTTTCGCGATGCACGATCGTGCTGAACGCGTCGGCGACGATTCCGTTCAACAACAGATCGACCTTCACCAGGTCAGACTCGCGATACCCGTGCAACTCATAGTCGAGGCTCGCATAGCCCTGAGATCTGCTTTTCATCTGGTCGAAGAAGTCGACCACCACCTCGGCCAGCGGCATCAGGTAATGCATCTCCACGCGTTCGGGCGACAAATATTCGAGTTTGTCGAATTCGCCCCGACGCGACTGACAGAGATCCATCAGCGTGCCCGTGTAATCCTTCGGGGTGATGATGTTCAATTTGAAAAACGGCTCCTCGATCGACTTGATGTAGTTCGTCGGCGGCAAATCGCTCGGGTTGTCGCAGATCATCGCGCTGCCGTCGGTTTTCGTCACCTGATATTGCACCGACGGCGCAGTGGCGATCAACGCCAGGTTGAACTCGCGCTCGAGGCGTTCTTTGACGATCTCCATGTGCAACAAACCCAAGAACCCGCACCTGAAACCAAACCCCAACGCCCCCGAGGACTCGGGCGAATAACTGATCGAGGCGTCGTTCAATTTGAGTTTCTGCAGACTCTCGCGCAAATTTTCGAAGTCGTCCGCCTCGATCGGAAACAATCCGCAGAACACCATCGGCTTCGGGTCGCTGTAGCCCTCGAGCGGTTCATCGGCGGGTCGCGCCTCGTGCGTGACGGTTTCACCGCTGCGCGCCTCACCGACATCCTTGATTCCTGCGATCAGATAACCAACTTCACCCGGGCCAAGTTCGTCGACCGGCGTCGGTGCGGGTCGACGCACACCGACCTCGAGCGCCTCATGCACCGCGTTCGTCTGCATGAACAAAAGTTTCTCGTTGCTGCGCATTCGACCGTTCATCACCCGCACCGACGACACGACGCCGCGATATTGGTCGTATTGGCTGTCGAAGATCAGGGCCTGCAGCGGCGCGTCGGCGTCGCCTTTCGGCGGCGGAATTCTCTGCACGATCGCATCCAACAACTCGGGCACTCCCTCGCCGGTCTTGGCCGATATTCGCAAGATATCCTCGGCGCGAATGCCGAGAACTTTTTCGATTTCCATCGCATAACGATCAGGATCGGCCGCCGGCAGATCGATTTTGTTCAGCGCCGCGACGATCTCCAAGTTGTTTTCGAGCGCGAGATAGCAGTTGGCCAAGGTTTGAGCCTCGATGCCCTGCGCCGCATCCACGACCAGAACTACCCCCTCGCACGCCGCCAACGACCTGCTCACTTCGTAACCAAAGTCGACGTGTCCCGGCGTATCGATCAGATGCAAGATGCTGTCTCTCCAGTCGACCCGCACGTTTTGCGCCTTGATCGTTATCCCCCGCTCGCGTTCGAGATCCATGCTGTCCAGGTATTGCGCGCGCATCTCGCGGGCATCGACCGCCTTGGTCATTTCAAGTATTCGGTCGGACAAGGTCGACTTGCCATGGTCAATATGCGCAATGATCGAAAAATTTCGTATTCGGGATAATTCCATTGCGCCGTTTCTCCGAGATCTCGTCTCGCTCAGTCATACCTAAACCGCGCGCGAGATTTCGCCAAATTCTACTCGGCGTATGTTTGGCATGGCCCCACCCGCTGTTAGCCTTTCGGTGTGGCAAACATCAAATCGCAAAAAAAGCGCGTCATCACCAACGCGAAAGCGACCAAGCGAAACAGAGCCGTTCGCAGCGAGATCAGCACCCGCATCAAACACGCCGTTGAGACGGCTGGCACACCCGAAAACAAAGAGGCTCTTCGTCTGGCGGTCAAGCGCCTCGACAAAGCCGCGGCAAATCGAACAATTCACCCACGTCAAGCCGCTCGTCGCAAGAGCCGCCTGATGCGCAAACTCAACGCCGCTTCGGCGAAGTAGCGCGCGACGACTTGGTCGTTCCCATTCGGCAGAGCCTGGCCACCAAGATCTCCATCGTCAGTTCTTCGCCCAAGTCTTTGCCGCCCCGCAAATCAAGATCGGCTCTGGCCAGCATCTGCACCGCCTGACCCACGCCGGTCGAACCCAGGCGTCGATACTGACTCAAATATTTTTTGGCCTGAAAGTCGCTCTTGCTGCCGATCAACGACATCGCCTGTTGCGACGACTGAATTTCGGGACCGTCTAGGCGCATCAACTTCGTGTAGTGGGTGTTCAGCAATGCCATCACCTGCAACGGGTGATACTCGCCGCTTCTCGTCATGCGATGCAACATGTCGATCGCCTTCGGCGAATCGCCCGCGTCGATCGCGTCGGTCAAGTCCCACGGTTTGACGCTGCCGGCATCGCCCAAGAACGCCGTCACGTCATCGCTGGTCAGTTTGTGCGAGGTGCCATAGGTCGACACGAGAATGTCGATCAGCCCCGGCAACCGCGCCTGATCTTCTCCCAACCAGTCGATTATTTGGTTCAATGCGCTCACCTCGAGGGTCAGACCAGATTCGCCGAACCGTTCAAGAAACCAAATCATCAAATCTTGTCGTCGATCGGGCGGAGAAGTCGCCAAAGTTGTCGCCCCGCTTCGCTTCAACGCGTCTGCGATCGATTTCGGTAATTTAGAGCTCGCGCTCACAACCAGATGGGTGCTCTCCGACGGGTGCGCCAGATATTCGACCAGGCTCGCCAACTCGGCCACGGTCGCCTCCGAAATTTCGCGCAACACCACCACTCGCTCCTCGCCGAACAGCGACATCGTCTCGGCCGAAGCCACCGCTTTGCGAATCGCATCTTCGCGTTCTTGCGAACTGGCCGCACCGGCGTCGTGCGTCTCGAGAATCGTGCTCCGACTCTCTTTGGTCGCCATCGAGTTGATCAATTCTCGGGTGATCTCGCTCACCTTGTCAGAAATCAATCGCGGATCCGAACCCGTCACGAGATGAATAGTCACGCCACCAACTTAGAACTTCGGTGTCGCATCACCAAGAGCCCGACAAAAATCGAGAGCCACAGCACAATGTTCGTTGCACCCGTCACTCGCAACTCGGCAAAAACCGTCGCCACCCACCAAACCCAGCGAACGCCAACTTTCACCGGCCACATCAAGATCGTCGCCAACAAGTTCAGACTGCCGCCGACCAGCAAACCCGACGGCACCGCCATCGGAAGCCCGATCATGATCACCATTCCGGCCACGGGCACGGCCAAAACATTGGCGATGATCCCCGTCGCCGACGGCAGACCGAACACGGTCAATACTGCGGGCATCACCCCAACTTGAGCGGCGACGGTCGATGCAACAAGATGCGCCAACCATCTTGGCCCACGGATCATCTTCATCAGCGGTGCTGCGCCGACGCACAACCCGAGCGTCGCCCCCACCGACATGAAGAACCCGACCGACCACGCCAACAGCGGATCAACGATCACCGCGACAAGCACCGTCAGCGCGATCAATCGCAGGGTTCGTGTCGGTCGACCGATCGCCACCGACAAATACGCCAATCCCGCCATGATCGCCGCGCGCACCACGCTGGGTTCGACGCGAGTGATCACGACGAACCAGGACAAGATCGTCGTCGTCACCACGACCCGCGATCTGCGACCGAGGCGCGACAACAACGGTGAAACCGCCGCCAAGACGAAGGCCACATTTTGCCCGGAGACCGCCACCAAATGGGCCAAACCCGAGTCGCGAAATGCGACCGTCATCGCCTTTGGCTGTCGGGAGTCATCGCCGATCACCAAACCTGTGAACAGTGCTCGATCCGCAAGTTCGAACGACTCGGCCGACTTTGCCACGAGATCCCGAACCCGCTGGGCACTGCGCAACAAGGGCGAGGCCGGCAACCTTGTCTCACCCACCTGTTCGACCTGAAATCGACCCTTGATGTGTTTCGAAAACAGACGAACATGTCGCTCGCGTTCGATCGGTTCGCGATAGCCATCGACAATGATCTGCTCACCCACTTTCACCCCGGCCAAGCGCCAACTCGGCCGACCATACGCATAAACGATGTGTCGATCCGGGCCGATGGCGATCACCAACTGGATTGCCGAACCAACCTGTCGCGGGTCACTGACTATTGTCGCCAAACCCGAATAACGACCCAACTCGACATCGTGCAATTCGGCTTGGGCTCGACGCGAATTGAACAGTCCAAACATCAACAACAAGACCATGGACACGGTCGCGAGATTCGACAGTCGTATCATTCGCGCGACAACAATCAAGCCGATCGCACACAAGTTCAAGACAACAATCGATGTCTTGAACGGCGCTCGTGTAGTTATCAAATAAGCGGCGACCAAAAACACGGTCAGCCAGTCGGCACGACGCACATCATACGATGTAGTCATGGCTGGCAGTTCACGATCGGCATCGCGCGAACCCCGTGTCGTGCCCGATGGCATCGTCGCCCATCGAAATCGGCTGCGCAAGCGCGGCGGCGTCACCGCGGTCGCCCTCGCCGCCATCGTGCTCGCAATCGGCTTGATTCTCTTGTTTCTTCCGGGTGGGCCCACTGGGGTCCTCGGCTTTGTGCTGACATTCATCGCCATGCCGACGATGCCCTTGTTCGGGGTTCCGGCTGCCGGGGGTTTTTCGCGTTATGCGCTCAGCTTTGCAACGAGCATGTTGCTGTGGTGGGCAATCGGTCATTTTGCAAGCCTGCGTGCGATGCGCGCGGTTATCGCCAGTTGGCCCGAATGGCGCCGCGAGTTTTCACCTCTCGCCATCGGTTGCATTCTCGGATCACTCTTTTCTCTCGCACTCGCCGCGGTCTTTCTCGGCGTTCTCTGAAAATTTGCGCTAACTGACCCGCACTCGCGACAACATCCCGCGCAGCTTCGCCGGCCCGATACCCCGAACTTTCAACAGATCTTCGACCACGACAAATGCACCATTTTTTTCTCGATACTCGACGATCGCCTTGGCCGTGGAGGGCCCGACACCTGGCAGTTGCTCGAGTTCGACCGTACTTGCCGTGTTGATGTTGATTTGCGGCGACTGATTTCTTGCGATCGAGTTGCCACCGCCAACTTCGCCACCAGATTGGGGTCGACTGGTTATTGCATGCGGCCTTTCACCCCGCTTGGGCACATAGATTTGTTCGCCCTCGTTGAGCACGGTCGCCAAATTGATCACATCCAAATTGGCGCCGCCTGTCGCACCACCGGCAGCCAAGACGCCGTCGTTAACCCGTGCGCCGCGCGCAAGCCGATAAACGCCCGGTGATTTCACCGCACCTGCGATATGCACGATGATGAATTCGGGTTCGTCACCTGCGACATCGGCGCCGTCAAGTTCAGCGGTCACATCAGGGCCAGCAGCAATCGTCGTGCTTGCGAACGGCAGTTTCGCCTCGGGTGGCGGCGGTGGAACACGCACCAACCACCAACCCGCCACCGCGATCGCCACGATGCTGATCGTCGCTCCCACGAATCGCGAGAACCCGAACCTCGGTCGCTGCCGCAATTTTTCAGTCGTCTCAGCGAAAACATTCATCGCCCCATGTGGGCGCTAAGGCCCCGCAGGGGCAACGATCAAAAAAGTCTTGCCGTCAGTTTCTTGCGATAATCGCCGGTGCGGGGGTCGTTTGGCCCCATTTTCTCGAGCAATTCCAAGAACTCCTTTTTCGCCTCTCCGTCGGTCTTGACCCGCACCAAAAGATCGGTGAGTTGTTTGTCGAAATCATCTTTGGGCACGAACGCCGCACGCGCGGCAGCCACGGCTTCGCGTACCTGTGCGGTCTCGGGAATCGTCTTCAAAATCTCGAGCGCCGCCGCGCAATCGTTGCGTGCGGTCAGCAAATTCGCCAACGCAATCACGACGCCCTCGTTCGTCGGCTCGGCCGCCAGGGCCTTGCGCAAACTCTGCTCGTCACCGCGCACCAACAACGCCTTCACATCCACCACTTCGGGTTCGGGCAGGAGATTCTTTATGAATTGGTTGACCACGTTTTCAGATTGGGCGCCGACGAAGCCGTCGATAATCTTGCCGTCTTTCATCGCATACACGGCCGGTATCGACTGCACCTGAAATGCCTGTGCAACCTGCGGGCATTTGTCGACATCGACCTTCGCCAGAATCACCTTGCCGTTCGTCGCGTTCGTCAGTTTCTCGAGGATTGGTCCGAGCGTCTTGCACGGCCCGCACCACTGCGCCCACAAGTCGATGATCACCGGGGTCGTCATCGACTTGTCGATCACTTCCTTTTGGAAAGTCGCATCGGTTACATCGATTGCCATCCGCCCACTTTACAGTTTCGACGCCTCGCAACTAGCGCCCGCCGACCGCCGTTAAGTAGTTTGCATGGTGATGAGCGACACTGTCAGCGCGGGCATCAACGCTCCAAAAGTCACGGCGTGGCTCGAACAGAACATCGAGGGCGCGACCGCTCCGTTCAAGTTCTCGTTCATCGCCGGCGGCCATTCGAATCTCACTTTCTCGGTTCACGACGCCAAGCAAAATCATTATGTTTTGCGCCGACCACCGTTGAGTCACGGTTTGGCCAGCGCCCACGACATGGGTCGCGAACATCGCATGATCTCCGCGCTGCAAAACTCGACTGTTCCCGTGCCACGCGCCCGCGGACTTTGCACCGATGTCGAGGTGAACGGCGCGCCTTTTTATGTGATGGACTTCGTCGACGGCCATGTTGTCCGTGATATCCCGACCGCCGAGCATGCGCTGACCGAGCAGACGCGACGGCTTGCCAGCGAGTCGCTCGTCGACACATTGGCCAAGATTCATGGAGTTGACCTCGCCGAAGTGGGTCTGCACGACTTCAGTCGCCACGACGGTTACATCGCCCGTCAACTCAAGCGATGGTACGGACAATGGAATGCGCAAAAGACCCGCGAACTCCCGGTCGTCGATCGGCTGCACGACGAACTCTCCAAACGAATTCCCGAACAAGGCCCGGCCACGATCGTGCACGGCGACTATCGGCTCGACAACTGCATCGTGAGTTCAACGGGCGAGATCCAGGCGGTGCTCGATTGGGAGATCTGCACTCTCGGTGACCCGCTCGCCGATTTGGGTCTGCTCACCGTCTATTGGACGGGCCCCAACGATCAGGCATCGCCGTGGATGTCGCAATACACGACGGTCAAAGGTTTTCTCGATCGCGGCGATCTGATTGCTCGCTACGCCGCCAAAACTGGGCGTGACATTTCGAACATCGAGTTCTATCGCGCGTTCGCATATTGGAAACTCGCCTGCATCATCGAGGGCGTCTACGCGCGTTACCTCGGCGGTGCCCTCGGCGAAAAACAAGCGGCTGACCTCGAGCCCTTCAAATTGCAAACCGAGGCCGCGGCCAACAGTGCCGAAGAATCTCTCTCACGCCTAAACTAGGCTCACCCCGATGAACAAGCCCTACAAGATCATTGGCACACTGCCACAGATCAAAAATCCCCTGCTTGTCGTGATGATGTCCGGCTGGATCGACACGAGTTCGGCCGCGGGTACAGCGATCGAATCCGTCGCCAAAGAAACCAACGCCGTGAAAATCATCGACTTCGACATCGACACATTCGTCGACTTTCGCGCCCGCCGACCAATCATGGAGCTTCGCGACGGCGTCAACACCAAATTGGTCTGGTCGACTCCCGAGATCGCGCTTGGTCGAGACATCAACGAAAAAGACATTCTCCTTCTCACCGGCCCCGAACCCGACACCCACTGGAACTTGTTCGCCGAAACGATCGCCGACATCAGCGTGCAATTCGGCGTGCGCCGCATGATCGGCATCGGCGCATATCCGTTCGCCACGCCCCACACTCGTGCCGTCTACATTTCTTGCACGAGTCCCGACAAAGAGTTGGTCGCAAGTTTGCCGTACCTCAAAAGTTCGGTCGATGTTCCCGCGGGCATGGCCGCCGCACTCGAACACGCGCTTCACGCCCGCAAGATTCAGGCCCTCAGCCTGTGGGCTCGCGTGCCCCACTATGTCGCATCTATGCCGTATCCGGCCGCATCGGCCGCACTGCTTTCGGCGCTCTGCGATACGGGCGGCATCTCGATCGACGTGTCGGACATGCGCGAACAGGCCAAAACCCAGCGCGAGCGGCTCGATCAACTCATCGCCGGCAACAACGAACACTCGCAAATGCTGACCCAACTCGAACAAAGTTTCGACGAGCAGATCGCCAATGGCACGACTGAAATCAACTTTGGCGCGCCAATTCCGAGTGGCGACGAAATCGCCGCCGAATTCGAAAAATATCTGCGCGACCATTGATTGTTGGCGCGAGACAACTCGCGCGAAATTTTCGCTAGATGTTCACCCGCGCCAGCCCGTGCAGCCACGACTGCACATTCACCCCGAGGGCGTTCACGTCATAGCCGCCCTCTTGCAACACGACGGTCGGCAACCCGAGCGCGCCGACCAGCGCCCCGCATCTGTCGTAGCCGGGTGTCGTCAACGCCAAGTCGCTGATCGGGTCGGTGATGAAAGTATCGAGACCCAACGAAACGATCAGCACCGAGGGGCCGAACTTCTTGATACTTTCGCACGCCTTTTCGAGCGCCGATATATACGAGTCGTCGTCGGTTCGCGCGGGCAACGGCAAATTCAAGGTCGAACCGCGGCCTTTGCCCGCACCCACCTCTTCTGAATAACCCGTGAAAAATGGATACGCCCGCACGGGATCACCGTGCAACGAGACGAACTGAACATCGTCCCTCTCGTAAAAGATCTGTTGCGTACCGTTTCCGTGGTGATAGTCGACATCCAGCACCGTGACTTTTGTTCCGGTCGACCTCGCCACATGATGCGCCACGATCGCCGCGTTGTTGAAGAAGCAGTATCCGCCATAAAGATCGGTCGTCGCGTGATGGCCCGGTGGTCGACACAAGCCGTAACTGTTCTTCGCCCCGTCCAAAACGATTTGGGCCGCGCTCATCGCCACGTCGACGGCGCCGCGGGCCGCCTCATATGTTCCGACGGTCAACGGTGTCGTCGTTTCAAAACACCACCAGCCCAGTTTTCCGCTCACCGACTCGGGTTCGACGCGGTCGCCCATTCGCTCGCGCAAATTCGACCTGAAAAACATGTCGGGTACGACCTCGCGCGACTTTTTGACCTCGCGCTGATAATCGGCCCACGCCGTCGATAGAAATCGCAACAATCCCTTGTTGTGAATCGCCGTTATCGGCTCGGTGCCCCACGCTTTTGGCGACACGAGTTCGAATGCCTTGTCCGCGGCCAAAGTTTCTCTGATCTTCTCGGCTCTTCCCGTGTGTTCGAACGGCGAATGCGCCGATGAGCCCTCGATCTCGACCTCGGGATTATGCAACAAATGCGACGCCGAATATACGACTTTCACGCCACCTCTTCTCTACGAGAAATCTAGTGGTGCCCGCAGCGACCGCTTCAACTCGGCCACACCCGAGGTCGTGGCGATCAACTCGACGGCATCCCAAAGTTTCACCGCCTGCTCACCCCGCGGCGACTTCGAAATCACGGGCCCGAAAAAACTTCCCTCATTGGGTTGCCCGGGCTTGAAGGTCAAGATCGGGGTGCCCACATCTTTGCCCGTTCGCGACAACGCCAGATCTGTCTCTTCGCGAATCAACGCGGTATGCGTTTCGTCTTCGAACGAGTCTGCCCACGCGGTCGGCAAAGAATGACTTGCCAAGATGTTCGTCAAAAACTTGTGCGGCTCGGTGTCGTATCCGTCGCGGTTTTTCTGCACATGAATCATCGTGCCGATCGCCGTATAGAACTTTGCGACCGCCTCGTTGCCCGCCGCGGCCCTGGCGGCACTCGCCACTCGCAGCGCCTTGAGACCAAAACTATGTATCGTCTTGTGGTAGTCGTCGTTGGGTTTGTAGCCCTTGTCCGTGTTGACCATCGCCAACGAGATGAACTTCCACTGCACCTCGTATTGGCGCTGGTTGACCACCTCGGTGACCCACCGTGAAGTCACCCATGCCCACGGGCAACCGGGGTCAAAGAAAAAATCCAAATCTGCCACCACGACAGATTAGACGACTCAGACTCGCTCAACCTCCTTGAGGTCGTAGGTTTCGATCACGTCACCCGGTTTCAAATCTTGGAAATCGGTGAGGCTGATACCGCATTCGAAACCCTCGCGAACTTCTTTCACGTCGTCTTTGAAACGGCGCAGCGTGTTGATGTTTCCCTTCCAAATCACGGCGCCATCGCGCAAAAACCGCACGCGCGAACCGCGCGTCACGACACCCGAAACAACGGCACATCCCGCCACCGCACCAACCTTCGGGGCCCTGAATATTTCGCGCACCTCGGCCTCGCCGGTGACGACCTCGACATATTCGGGCGCGAGCAGACCCTTCATCGCCTTCTCGATGTCTTCGAGCAACTTGTAGATGACTTCGTATGTTCGAATTTCTACATTTTCTTTCTCGGCGAGTTCGCGAATTTTTCTATCAGGTCGAACATTGAAGCCGATCAAGGTCGCGTTCGTCGCCGCAGCCAACGATATGTCGTTCTCGGTGATCGTGCCGACACCGCGATGCACGAACGCCGCACGCACATCGTCGCGCTCGAGTTTGCGCAAACTCTCGGTCACCGCTTCGAGCGAACCATGCACGTCAGACTTGACGATGACGTTGAAGGTCGCCACTTCGCCGGCCTGAATCTGGGTGAAAATGTCCTCGAGTTTCACACCACGCTGCACACGGGCGTCGCCGCGTTGGTGCAGCGCCTTGAAACGAAGCCCTCGCGCGCTGCCGACCGTACGCGCCGTGCGCTCATCGGGTGCCGACCTGAACTCGTCTCCCGCGTTAGGCACGCTCGAAAGACCCAGAACCTGAATCGGGGTCGATGGTCCCGCCTCTTTGACCTGCTCGCCGCGATCGTTGAACATCGCCCGAACCTTGCCCCACGCCGAACCGGCCACCATCGGGTCGCCAACCTTCAATGTTCCCTTGTCGACGAGAATCGTAGCCACTGGTCCACGGCCAATGTCGAGTTGCGCCTCGAGCACGACACCCTTGGCCCGACCCGTCGGGTTGGCGTGCAGGTCTTCGACTTCTGCCACCACATTCAAATGTTCGAGCAGGTCGTCGACACCCAACCCGCTTTGGGCCGACATCTCGACCACGATCGTGTCGCCACCCCACGCCTCGGGAGTGAGTTGTTGTTCGGCCAAACCCGCCAGCACGCGTTGCACGTCGGCGTTCTGTTTGTCAATCTTGTTCAGAGCAACGACGATCGGCACCCCGGCCGCTCGCGCGTGGTTGATCGCCTCGATCGTCTGGGGCATCACGCCATCGTCGGCGGCGACGACCAACACCACGATGTCGGTTACACCGGCTCCTCGCGCACGCATCTTGGTGAATGCGGCGTGACCTGGCGTGTCGATGAATGTGATCTTCTTGTCGTTCTTTTCAATTTGATAGGCGCCGATGTGTTGGGTGATGCCACCCGCTTCGCCGGCGACGACATTCGCGTTGCGAATTTTGTCGAGCAGCGTCGTCTTGCCGTGGTCGACGTGACCCATGATCGTGATCACGGGTGGTCGAACCGCTTGTGCATTCGGATCGTCGTCGTCTGAATCATCGAACAGCGCCTGCAACTCGAGTTCTTCTTGTTGACCCGGATCAACCAGCAAGATCTCGGCGCCAATTTCGAGGGCGAACAATTCCATTTGTTCGTCGACGAGCGTCATCGTCGCCGTCACCATCTCGCCGTGCTCCAACAAGAAGCGCACGACATCGGCGGCGGTGCGATTCAACTTGGGAGCAAACTCTTGCGAAGAGCAACCGCGCTCGATTACGACGATGCCCTCAGGTGGCGGGATCGAACTCGGTGTATAACTCGTTGGAGCCTGTGGTTGCTGCTCCTCGAATTCGCGGCGACGCTCTCCCCGAGTTTTCTTGCGCGAAGGTCGGCGACTGCCGCCACCAAGCCCACGACTACCGGGGCGTCCGCCCGGCCCTTGCGGTATGCTGCGGCCGAGTGCCGAACCACGCCCACCCGTCGGTGCGCCCGATCGCCCGCCAGGTCGACCCGGCGCTCCACGATCGCCACCTGTCCGCGCGCCTGCGCCTGAAGGTCCTCGTCCCAATTGCGAAGCGGGTATGCGACCCATGCGGGCGTTTGTCGATGAACCGGTTCGTTGCGGGCCGCGGTTAAACGGTGGGCGCGAGCCCGGCGCACCCGGTTGCGGCGCTCGTGGCGCCGGCCCACCCGGTGCTCCACCAGGTCGACGATTAGGTGGTGCGTCCGGCGGCGGCGGAATCGGTCGCGAGGACCCTGGCGGCGGCGGAATCGGTCGCGCACCCGGTGTTCCGGTTTGCGGTGTTCGTGCCGCCGGCGTTTGCGGTCTCACTGCGGGGCGAACGGGCTCGGGCTGCAACGACTGAATGTGTCGTGGCGGCGGCGAAGTCGGCGCGGGTGTCGGTCGACCCGGTTGCGCTGACGAAACCACCCGACTCACACCGCCGTCTGGTGCCAAATCGACGACGGCCGCTGCCTCCTTTCGCTCATCTACTTGTGCGACCTTCGCCTCTGCGACATCGATTCTCGCCACATCTGCAGACTCGGCGGTCGCGTCATCGGTCTTCTCACCGGCAACTTTTTTTGCCGCCGCTTGTTTCGCGACGGCAGTCTTCTTGACCGGGGTCTTTTTCTCGCCCTCGGCTTTTTTTGCGGTCGTCTTTCTTGCCGGCTTGGCTGAGACCTCTTCGGGTTGCACTTCGCGAATCAAGCCTTCGCGCTTCGCGCGTGCACGGATTCGATCAGCCTGGGCTTCGATGATCGTCGACGACGGGCCCTTCACGCCAATGCCAAGTTTGCCGCTGAGGTCAATGATCTCGGCGTTTGTCATTCCGAGTTCTTTGGCGATCTCGTGAACGCGTTTGGCTTTTGGCAAAGTTTCTAGCCTTTCGGTTCTTCCGTGGCGCCGCTCGATTGCGCGGCGACCTGTTCTTGACTGAGGATCGATCCGTCGGCTGCATGCCATTCCATCGCCCCAGTCTCGACATTCGTCTTCCATTCGCCTTCGGCGTATTGCGTCTCGCCCGCCGCGGCCTCGGCCGATCGACGAACGACCGCGTTGCCCTCGGCGGCGGCTTCGGATTCGCTCTTGATGTCGATTCGCACACCCGTCAGTCGCGCGGCAAGCGTCGCATTCACACCCATCTTGCCGATGGCCAGCGACAACTGAAAATCGGGCACGATCACGTCGGCCTGCGTCTCGTCGGGGCTCAGGCGAACCTCGCTGACCTTTGCCGGCGACATTGCTTTGGCGATGAAATCGCGTTTGTCCTCGCTGAACGGGATGATGTCGACTTTTTCTCCGCGAAGTTCGTTCACGACCATTCGCACGCGACCGCCACGGGCGCCAACGCAGGCGCCGACAGGGTCGATGTTCTTGTCGTTCGACCAGACCGCGATTTTTGTTCGTTGTCCCGGTTCGCGGGCGCACGATTTGATTTCTACGATTCGGTCGGCGATCTCTGGCACTTCCATTTCGAACAAACGCATGATCAAACCCGGGTGCGTTCGACTCACGACGATCTGCGGGCCCTTCGGTGTGCGGCGGACCTCGACGATGTAGGCCTTGAGGCGCGCGTTCGGTTCTCGCGTCTCGCCCAATACCTGTTCGGCCTGCGGCAACAACGCCTCGACACGACCCAGATCGAGCAATGTATAACGGGTATCGGTCTTTTGCACCGTGCCCGAGACGATGTCGCCCTCGCGGTTCGCATACTCCTCGAATTTTCTCTCGCGCTCTACTTCGCGAATGCGCTGGCTCATCACCTGGCGAAATGTCACCGCGGCGATTCGGCCCAGTTCGTCTTTCTTCGGTGTGTCGTCGCGCTCGTTGATCCAAGTGCCGTCGTCATCGACGTCATAGGCGGTGAATGTGATCTCCATGTTGTCGGGGTTGATGCCGACGATCACTTCTTCGGCCGCACCCGGTCGCTTCTTATAGGCCGTCGCCAATGCCTCGACCAACACCTGCAACAACGCGTCAACTGAGAGACCTCGATCGGCTGCGAGCATGCGCAGCGCTTCTGCCATGTCCAAGTTGCTCATGATGCCGTTGTCTCCGTCGTATCCGCCATCCTTTTCTTCAAAACTTTTTGTTTCGAGTGACGCGCATCTTCTTTCGATGTCGGCTTCCACTCAAAAACGGTTTTTGCCCGGTCGATCGCCGGATAGGCGATCGCAACCTCGCCACCATCTTCCTTGCGCACGCGAATTTGTCGGTCATCGGCCGAGACAAGCACACCGTGCACCCGACGTGTGCCCGCATCGTCGAGCGCGGTCGTCAGTCGCACACTGACCTGTTTGTTCACCTCGCGCATGAAATGTCGCGGCAAGCGCAAATTGCGCTCGAGCCCCGGGCTCGTCACCTCGAGCGTGTATCGACCCGAGACTGGCTCGGCATGGTCGAATTCACGCGACACGAGCCGTGTCAAAAGGCCGATCTTCTCCAGATCTACACCCGCGGGCCGGCCGTTCTCGCCCTGTTGCCCGGGTTTCGTATCGACCACGACCCGCACCACGCCGCTGACGAACTCGAGGTCGTAGAGATCAAGGCCGAGATCGTTGACGATCGGCTCGACAAGTTCGTTGATTCGCGCAAGCATCGCACTCTCGACCATTCGCCGTCTCTCCTTTCTCTTCTCTGTAAACCGTCAAAAACTCGTTATCGCCGACCAAAACAGCACCCGAAAGAGAACAAAAGGCGTGGGTCTAAACCCACGCCTTCGAGTCTTCGAACTGTAAAGGTGCCCTCAAGTATAGAGCCTTTAGTAAAGTTTTCTAAAGCGCGGATTCGTGCGCTATGAGGTGAGGCCCTGTGATTTTGCGTATGTCGACGATGTTTTTGCGAACATTGCGCGATGACCCCGTCGACGCCGAGGTGCCGAGCCATCGGCTCTTGGTTCGCGCCGGCTACATCCGTCGGGCGGCTCCGGGGGGCTACACCTGGCTGCCTCTCGGTTTGCGCACGCTGAATCGCGTCGAAGCCGTCATCCGCGAAGAAATGGATCTAATCGGCGCCCAAGAGGTGCACTTTCCCGCACTGCTCCCCCGCGAGCCCTACGAGACCACCGGTCGGTGGACGGATTACGGCCCGAACCTGTTCCGTCTGCAAGATCGCCGCGGTGTCGACTATTTGCTCGGCCCGACCCATGAAGAAATGTTCACGCTCCTGGTCAAAGATCTCTACAGCAGCTACAAAGATTTTCCGCTCTGGCTCTATCAGATTCAAACCAAATTCCGCGACGAAGCCCGACCGCGCGCGGGTCTGTTGCGCAGTCGAGAGTTCCTGATGAAAGACTCTTACAGCTTCGACGTCGATCAAGACGGTCTGCAAAAAAGTTACGACGCGCACCGCGCCGCATATCTGAAAACTTTCGATCGACTCGGCCTGCCCTATATCGTCGTTTCGGCGATGTCCGGCGCGATGGGTGGTTCGGCGTCCGAAGAATTCTTGTTGCCGTGCGAATCGGGCGAAGACTCCTTCGTCAGTTGCACGAAGTGCGATTACGCGGCCAACACCGAAGCGGTGCGAGTCGGCGAGCCGCAGAAAATCGATTTCACCAAGACGCCTGCTGCCGTCGTGCACGACACCCCGGCGACCCCGACGATCGCCACATTGGTCGACTTGTTCAACAACCGCGCCGACCTCAAGCGCGCCGACCGCGCCTGGCAGGCCGCCGACACCCTAAAAAATGTCGTCGTCAACCTGCGTCATCCCGATGGTCGCCTCGAACCGTTCGCCGTCGGCGTGCCCGGCGATCGCGATGTAGATCTCAAGCGACTCGAGGCCCAGGTTGCGCCCGCCGAAATTCTCGAATTCACCGACGAAGACTTCGCCAAAAACAAAAATCTCGTCAAGGGTTACATCGGGCCGACTTCGCTCGGCGAAAAAAGCTCGTCTGGCATCCGATTTCTGCTTGATCGCAGCATTGCCATCGGCAGCGCATGGATCACCGGCGCCAACGCGCCGGGTCGACACGTCGCCAACCTCGTGTACGGCCGCGACTTTTCATGCGACGGCGTGGTCGACGCCGCCGATGTGCGCAACGACGACCCGTGCCCAAAATGTGGCTCGCACCTTCGCATTCGCCGCGGCATCGAAATCGGTCATGTCTTTCAACTCGGCCGCAAATATGCCGAGGCGCTCGGCCTCACGGTTCTCGACCAGAGCGGCAAGACCCAGGTCGTCACCATGGGTTCATACGGCATCGGTGTCTCGCGCGCGGTCGCCGCGATCGCCGAGGCGAACCACGACGAACTCGGTCTCAAGTGGCCGACGGCTGTCGCACCCGCCGATGTGCATCTCGTGATCGCCGGCAAACCCGGCGACGACACGGCCGATGCCGCCGAAAAACTCGCCGCCGAACTCAGCGCAAAAAATTTGACGGTGATTCTCGACGATCGCAAGGGTGTCTCGCCCGGTGTTCGTTTCAAAGACGCCGAACTCATCGGCACACCACGCATCGTCATCGCGGGTCGCGGTGTCGCCACGGGTCTCGTCGAGATTCGCGATCGCCACGCCGGTACGGCCAGCGAGATCGCGATCAAAGATGCCGCTGATTTCATCGCCAAAATGCCCGCGTCATAATCGGGCCCTAGTTCGATGACGACGCTGATCTCGCCCGCGCTCAAAAATTATGAATGGGGCGACATCATCGCCCTCCCCGATTTCACTGGGCAGCCGCGTGACGCCAAACCATGGGCCGAACTTTGGTTCGGCACGCATCCCGATGGGCAAGCCACCGTGCAAACCGGAAAAGGCGTCGTCGCCCTTTCAGATCTAGTCGGTGAACTTTCATTCTTGGTCAAACTGATCGCGGTGGCCAAACCGCTCTCGATTCAAACGCATCCCACCATTGCCCAGGCACGCGCGGGCTACGAACGCGAAAACAGTCGTGGCATCGACCGCGCTGCACCCAACCGTGTCTATCGCGACACGAATTCAAAACCCGAATTGCTCTGTGCACTCAGCGAATTTGAGATGCTTTGCGGTTTCGCTCCGCTCAAGCAGTCGCTCGCGCTCGCCGAAACGAACGGCTGGTTCGAACTCGCGCGACACCTCAAAATGCGCGGTCTCGAGACCACGGTTCGCTGGGCGCTCGAGCAAGGCCGACACAAGACTGCGGCGAATTTGCCCAAGCATCTCCGGACCGCAGGCGAACTTTATGCGAACTCGGGTGGCATCTATGTCGCGCTGTTGATGAACCACGTCGTCTTGCAACCCGGTCAGGCGATGTTTCTCGAGCCCGGCAATGTGCACTCATATCTCAGCGGCATGGCGGTTGAGGTCATGTCGAGCAGCGACAACGTGATGCGCGCGGCATTCACCAAAAAACACGTTGATCTCGCCGAATTCTTCGCGACGGCATCGCTCGTCGAAAATCTGCCCGACAAGATCGTGGCAAAATCAAAACGACACGACGCAGGTGCAAAAATTCTCGGCGAATGCGAAATTCTCGAATACGAGGTCGGCACGACGTTTTTTCGCGTGCAGCGAATCATGGCCGTAAGTGCGGTGCAAATTCAGGCCGAACACGAAATAGAACTGTATTTATGCGTACAGGGCGACTCCGGTGCGCTACAACAAGGCCAAGCCTGCATTCTGCGCAAACACGAATCACTATTTTTGGCAAAGTCTTCCGTTGTCTTCCGCATTTTTTGATGAAACACAGCTTCCCGAAAATTCTTCGCTTCGTCATCGGCACCGTCGCCGTCTGCATCCTCGTCGGTGCGGGCATTTCGACACCTTTCACTCCGAATACGGGCCCGTCCCTTCTGATCCTCGGCGACAGCATCACTTGGGGCACCGAATATTTCGCCAAATCGAAGAAACTGATCGAAGCCGACGGCCAATGGAAGACCATCGTCATCGACGGCCAATACTCGCGCCGTGTCGCGTTTCCGACCCCGAACCTCTCGACCAAATTTTCGGGCGTCAAAACCTTCAAAAAACTCAGCGACAACGGTCTGCGTGCCGACGCCGTGATCGTCGCCCTCGGCAGCAACGATGTGGCTCTCGAAACCGAGGAGAAGGTTTACGAGTTGGTCATTCGCGACCTTCTTTCCACAATCGGCGACAAACCCATCACTTGGTTGACGGTCAATCGGCGCGACACCCCGGCGATCGCCAAGCGCAGCATTCTGTTCAATCAGGTTCTGGCTCGGATGACTCGCGAGTATCCGAATCTGGTGCTCGAAGATTGGTATTCATCGATCACCAAGCGTTCGAAATGGATGGCTTTCGACAAGATTCATCTCACCCCGACGGGTTACCAGGCCCGCGCCCGACTGCACCGCCGACTCGCCGCTGCGCTTTACGACCGCTACATCATCGCCACGACACCAACGACTACAACAACAACCACCGTCGCGCCGGTCACGACCGAGGCGACAACTACAACCGTCGCCCCAGTTACGACCGAGGCGACAACTACAACCGTCGCGCCATAACCTCGCCGCGACAACCGTCGCGCCTTGAATCCCCTCGCGAGAGTTCGCGCGGCTTAGCGGCGTTTGAAGTTCTCGGCCAAATTGATCAACAGCCGCGTGCCATAAGCGGTCGCACCGCGCTGCAACCAGCCCGCATCGGCGTCAGACCACATCGGCCCGGCGATGTCGATGTGCGCCCACGGCCTACCCGCGGTGAACTCGTCCAAAAACAACGCCGCCGTTATCGCTCCGGCATCGGTACCACCGACATTTTTCATGTCGGCGATATACGAATCGATCATCGTTCGATATTTTCGCTCGAGCGGCAACTGCCAAGTCTGCTCGTCGGTCGCCGCCGCCGCCGCCACAACCTGATCGATAAATTTCTGATCATTGCCCATCACACCCGACATCTGCGGGCCAAGTGCGCGCGCGCAAGCGCCAGTCAACGTCGCAATATCGACGATCGCATCGGGCTTCGATTCGGCGGCCAGCGACAAACCGTCGGCCAGAATCAACCGACCTTCGGCGTCGGTGTTGTGGATCTCAACCGTCTTGCCGTTGCGCATCGTCAACACGTCGCCCATCGCCAGCGCGCTACCCGACGGCAGATTGTCGGTGCACATCATGTATGCGGTCACCTGGTTTTTGCAGCCGAGCGACTTGAGCGTGCTCATCGTCGCCAACACCGCGGCCGCACCGCTCATGTCGGCCTTCATCATCGCGTGATCCGGGTTCGACGGCTTCAAACTGATGCCGCCCGAGTCATACATCACGCCCTTGCCGACCAAAATCAAGTGAGGCAGTTTCACCGCGGTCGATTTTTTCGTCGCGGATTTCTTTGCGCCCCGACGCGCCCCACCCGGACGATACGAAATCTTCACCATGCGCGGGGGGTTGACGCTGCCACGATTCACGCCGATTATTCCGCCGCAACCCATCGCCAACAGTTGATCCTTGTTGAACACTTCGACTCTCACGCCCGTTTCGGCGCCGATTTTTTGGGCGCGCTCGGCGATCATTTTTGCCGTCAGATGCGCGGGTGGCATGTTCGCCAAGTCGCGCGCCAAACAAACCGCGTCGGCGATCGTCTCGCCACGCCTCGATCCCCTGGCAACTGCCGCGTTCGTCGCGCCGGGCGCCACGAGCGTCACCGATTCGAGTTTCGAGGTGGCGTTCTTGTCGCTCTTCAAAGCGTCATAACGATGCGTCGCCAAAATCAATCCTTCGGTCACCGCCTGGGCGTTGGCGACGCGGTCACCCCGTCCCGACACGGCGAGATTCGTCGAGAGGCTGACAACTTTCGCACTCGCGCGTGCCAAAGCCGCTGCCGCCGTGCGCAAGACATCGGCAGTCGCTTTCGCCGACTCACCGATGCCAACCAGAATCGTCAATTGCTTTTTGTTGTTCGGCAGAATCAGCGTCTGGCCAACCTTGCCTTCAAAGCCGAGTGCCTCGAGTTGCCCGCGCGACATGCCGATCTCGCGGGCGATCGTGCCGTTGCTCGCCACGGCGACGCCGACACTCTTGGCCGAAGAGTCGTTCGATTTCGAGACTTTGATTGTCAACTGATTGGCCTTCATGATTTGCTCCTTGTCAATCGGATTTACGAGTGAAATGTACGAATGGCTCGACTACCGATCAACGCTCTTCACTGGCAGCGACTCGCCCTCTTGCCAGCGGGCGATCGTCCACAACAAATCCGAAAGTCGATTCAGATACGGGCAAGCCTGCGACGGCGCGGGGGCCGCGGCCAGCGAGTGCCTTTCGGCGCGACGCACGACCGTGCGACCGACATCGAGCAGGGCGGCAATTTTGTTTTGCCCGGGCACGACGAATTCTGATGGCGGGTCGAACTTCTCGTCGAGCGAATCGATCAACTTTTCGAGCTTCGTCACCATTTCGGCCGTCACGCGAGATTTTCCGTCGACCAACTTGCCGCGATTCTCGGGCAAAGTCGCAAGTTCGGCCATCAGCACCCACAAATCGCGCATGATGTGCACGAGCAAATCGTCGAGTTCGGTGCCCTTGCCCGCCTCGGCTCGCACCAAACCCAAAATCGCCTGCGCTTCGTCGACCGCGCCGTAGGCACGCGGCAGCGCGCTGTCTTTGTTGACTCGCCCGCCGAAAAGAAGGCCGGTCGTGCCGTCGTCGCCAGCCCGTGTGTAGATCTTCTGCCGCGCCATAGCGAGTCATACGCTACTTGCCCTTGCTCATCTGCACCTCACCCCACAACTACCCTCAGGTGATGGCGCTCAACAAACCTCGCACGCTTCAGGGCGAAATCGCCGCTCTCGCGCGCGAGGTCGACCAACACCGACGCGACATGGCCGCGATCGAAGCCGTCGACGGCGTCGCCCACGGCAACGTCTCAGACTGGCTGATCACCAGCGGACGCACGCTTGTCGACAGAGGCGACGAATTGCTCTCGCTGCTCACGCTCGACCCCGATTTTGCCAAACATCGCGACGCGTTCATGCGCGAACTCAAAACTTTTCGCAAATATTACAAAAAGTGGGCCGACAAAAACGCCACTGGGCAAAGCGCGGGTTGATTCGGGCGAACCCGGGCGAACGCCCGCAGAGCGCCGCACCAACTACAAACTAGCGATACGGCTTGTCGCCCAAAATCGTCGCGCGGTGCATCACGCGACGATGCGGCAGATAATCGGCGAACGCATAGTGCTGGGTCAACCGATTGTCCCAGAACACAAGGTCATATTGCTTCCACTTCCACCGCACCGTGAACTCGGGGCGCGCAACATGCGAAGTCAAGAAACCCAAAACCTCCGCGCTCTTGTCCGGTTCGAGTTCGATTATCCGCGTGGTGAAATTCGCGTTCACATAAATGCCCCGCTTGCCGCTCACCGGGTGCGTGCGCACGACGGGGTGTCTAATCGGCGGATTCTTCTTTCGCGCCGCCGCAAGTTGCGCTCTCGCCTCCGGCGTCTTTCCGTAATGCGACTCGGGAAACGCCTTGGCCAGGTCGTGCTCGGCGGTCAGGTTTTCGATCAGCGATTTGTATTCGTCATCGAGAGCGTCGTATGCGGCAATGCAACTCGTCCACATCGTGTCGCCCCCGCTCGGCGGCAACAGGCGCGCCGAGAGCAGACAACCCATCGGCGGCGACTCGATAAACGGCACATCTGTATGCCACGAATCATTGTCGGGTGGGTTGTCGACCCCCGTGTCGAGCACGATGATCTCCTCGACCTCGGCATCGTGCGGATACACCGGGTGCACATGCAACTTTCCGAAGTTCGCCGCGAGGTCGCGATGTTGGCGCGGGGTCACCGGTTGATTCTCGAAAAACAACACATGGTGCTCGACGAGCAGCGACTCGATCCCGGACCGCTGCTCGGGGTTCAACGGCTCGCAAAGATCGATCCCCGAAACTTTCGCGCCGATTGCTGGCGTTAACTGCTCTGCCTGCATGTTCTAAAACTACCCGCACTAGCCTGAGGCTGGTTCGCATCCACCACGAGAGCAAAGGCGCGATATGCAGGCACAAAAATACGAAAAAATTTATGTAAACGGCAAGTGGGTCGCCCCGCAAGGCGCCGACAAAGCGATCGAAGTTTTCGACTCAACCAACGAGGAGGTCATGGCGACGATTCCGTCATGCAATGCCCAAGATGTCGACGCCGCCGCCAAAGCCGCGCGCGCGGCGTTCATCGGTTGGTCGAGTCTCGATGTGCAAGAGCGCGCCAAATATATGAACCGCATCGGTGACGGCATCGCCGCCAGAACGGACGAACTGGCCACGGCGATCTCGCGCGAAACCGGCATGACCAAGTTTCTCAGCCAGATGATTCAGGTCGGTCTGCCGATCAACTCGTTCAAACAAGCCGCGATCGTCGCCGAAAATTTTGAGTATTCACACGAACTCGGCAACTCGCTCGTCGTGCGCGAACCAATCGGCGTCGTCGGTTGCATCACCCCGTGGAACTACCCCCTGCACCAGATCGTCGCCAAAGTCGCGTTCGCGATGGCGGCAGGTTGCACGATCGTGCTCAAGCCGAGCGAGATCGCCCCGATCGACGCCTTCGTTCTCGCCGAGATCATCGATGAAGTTGGTCTGCCCGCGGGCGTGTTCAACCTCGTCACCGGCACCGGCCCCGTCGTCGGTGAGGCGATCGCCGCGCACAAAGAAATCGACATGGTCTCGTTCACCGGTTCGACTCGCGCGGGCCGACGAGTTTCGCAAGTCGCGGCCGACACCGTCAAAAAAGTTCACCTCGAACTCGGCGGAAAATCGGCCAACATCATCTGCGCCGATCTCGACGCCGAAACCTTCGCCAAGGCCGTCAAGCGCGGCGTCGGCGACGCGTTCTTGAATAGCGGACAAACCTGCCTCGCCATGACCCGCATGCTCGTGCCAAAGTCGCGTCTCGCCGAAGCCGAAACTTTGGCCGCCGACGCGGCAGCCGCGATGAAGGTGGGCGATCCGTTCGAAAAGACAACCGCGCTCGGGCCACTGGCCTCGGCGGCGCAACGCGATCGCGTCAACGGTTACATTCAAAAAGGCATCGACGAGGGCGCGAAGTTGCTCGTCGGTGGCGTCGGTGTGCCCGAGGGCTGCGGCAAGGGTTACTACGTCAAGCCGACCGTGTTTTCAAATGTGAAAAATTCGATGACGATCGCCCAAGAAGAAATTTTTGGTCCGGTGCTGAGCATCATCGCCTACGAAGACGAGGCCGACGCCGTGCGCATCGCCAACGACACCGTCTACGGTTTGTCGGGCGGCGTATGGGCTTCGACCAAAGAAAAGGGTGTCGCCATCGCCCGTCAACTTCGCACCGGTCAGGTCGCGGTCAACGGCGGCGCGTTCAATGTCAACGCCCCGCTCGGCGGCTACAAGCAATCTGGTGTCGGCCGCGAATACAGCGAATACGGTTTCGACGAATTCCTCGAGATCAAGAGCATGCAGCTCTAGTTCTGAAGAGTGCCGCCCGTTCAATCGCGGGTCGCTAATAACGGGTTTTTGGTACTTCTGACCGAGTCTCTTTTCGCCACAGCAATTTCGAAATAATCACGTCTTCAGGTGTCGAAACCCAAGTAAGGCATCGACACTCTGTCGGGTGATAACCGCCGCGATATCGATGTCTCGGGTCGATCAAGCAACTAGCGCATTGCCTGAAGCAAGCATTCTGTGGCCAAGTTCATCGCCATAGCGCGGCCGAACCAACTCGACGAGAATCTGACCGTCATCGAACTCTGGGTATCGGCGACGCATCGCCGACTCTTCCATGATCGCGAACTCTCGCTGCAACTCTTCCCAAATTGCTACGCGTTGCTCGACAGTCATCATTGCAACTGCCTTCATCTGAGCGCGCCAAACACCTGCACTCGTGTCTGCCGGCACGGCATCTTGATTATCTTCGATCCCGACTTAATCGCGCATTCGACCTATCACGCAGATTTGCGGGTGAGGCGGGTGGCCCAGGCGATTAGGCCGACGCCCAACACCGCGGCGACGATCAATGGCGCGATCGAACCGTCGGTCAGCGCGTTCGTCAGAACAACCGCCCAGACTCCGGTCGAGACGGCCGTCGCCGCCGACATCATCGCCTCGCTGCGTCGATAAGAGAACAAAAACAGACCAGCCGAAAGCGCCAACCCAACGACGGCGATCACATCGACTCCGAATGAGTTTTGCGCGACACAACCCCAGCCGATCACGATCAACGACGCCACGAGCGGCGGCAGGCTCGGCCTCAACCGTCCAAGAATTGCGACGATCGCAACGGCGACGCCCAGCACGCACAGAGCGGCCCCTGTCGTTTCATCCGACACGTTACCCACCATTTCGCCGATGGCGATTATCGCCCCGCCGAGTTCGAGCACCACGGCGCTGATCGCCATGCCGCTCTTCGTGCGCCTGAACCAGTAACCCGACCAGAGCGCGGCGACAAAAAACCCGAGCGCCAGTGCTCCGGAGTTCGGTTCACCGGGCAGCAAAACGCCGAGACTGAAACCCAACGGAAGCGCGGCGAATGCGCCGATGACGCCGGCCAAAAAGGTCAAAACTTTCGCGCGTTGCACGAGGCGCGCAATCGTCTCGGCGATTATCGCCACAACAATCAGCACCGCCGACACGAGCAATTCAGACGGGTCTTCGCCCAAGACGCGCACCAAAACTGCGAAGCCGGCCGACAGCAGCAAAATCGCACCGAGCACGAACAACGCGATGCGCATCGGAAATTTGCCACTAGGCGTCGCGCGCTCGAACTCGAGTGACGACAATCGCTCGCGCGTCGTTTCGTCGATCAACCCGCGCTCGCGGGCGACTTCAAGGCCTCGTTCCCACTCACCCATCAGATTTCTCCATCGCGGCGGCCACTTCGTCGACCGACGTCACCCCCAACCTTACGCCACCTTTCAACTCAGGCTGCGCTTGCCGGGTCTTCGGCGGTTGAACTTGCGCGGGTGTGGCGGGCGATGCAAAGAATTTCGTCGATCACATCGGCGTTCACCGGCACGGTCGTCGCGCCGAGTGTCGGCGGGCTGAGCAATTCATCGAAATCAATTTTCAGCGGTGGCAATTGCGGCGAAAAGATCACGCCGTCGACATGCGTCGCACGCAACCGTCCGCAATCAATTTGATATGAAATCGGTGCCGAACTCGCGCCGATTGCCCCGTCACCCGGCCGCGCACCGGGCGCAAAACTGAAACTGCCCGCACCGACCAATTCGCGCGCCGTCTGCATGCGCCGCAACACGGTCTCGAGCGCGTCGATGCGCGACAACACGTCACCCGCCTCTTCGAAACGCTGCGCCTGCGAATGTTTGCGCATCTTGGCCGTGAGTTTGGCGATCGCATCTTGCGCGTCGCCCGACATGATGCGAACCACCTCGTGCACCGCCTCGGCATAAACCTCGGGATCGGCCGTGCCCGAACACGGACAATACGCCACGCCCAACTGCGCCGCCGAGCACACGGGCGCATCTTCGGGCGCGCGATAGTTGCGACCCATGCGCACCGTGCACTGACGCAACGGTACGACAGATTGAATCGCGTCGATCACGTCGCGCGCCGTCGCCCGCGTCGAAATCGGCCCGAGAAACA
>Ga0194128_10001639_pt1 | contig 38513 bp, 37 predicted proteins | sample TA2KigCa65mmetaG_FD_148650 | JGI IMG/M metagenome (GOLD analysis project Ga0194128, IMG submission 148650) | Freshwater microbial communities from Lake Tanganyika, Tanzania - TA2015037 Kigoma Deep Cast 65m | ecosystem: Environmental > Aquatic > Freshwater > Lake | place: Tanzania: Lake...
CTGCCGGCTGCGCGGAATTCTGGCCGCGCCCGCCGGACGCGACGCCGCCGGCTGGCTGGCGCGCCAGCTGGCCCTCGCCGAGGGCCGTTAGCGGGTTTCGGGGGCCGACGCAGCGGCGCCCGGCCGGGCCAGATCGTGAGAGGGCGCAGGGCTAGTCGCGGCCACCAAGGCCGCGACTTGCTGCCACAGCGCCCGGGCCTTCTCGCCGGCGATGGCTCGGCCCTTGAGCGTCTCGGCCTCGCGGGCCGCCCGGTTCTCTGCCACGATCCGCGCGAGGTCATCGAGGTTATAGAGGAAAACATTCTCTAGCTCGGCCACGGAGGGTTCGATGTCCCGCGGGAGGGCCTGATCGATCAGGAAGAGAGGCCGGGTGGGTCGGCGAGCCATCGCCGCGCACACCGCGGCGTAGGGCAGGATGATTTCCGGGGCTGATGTCGCGCACACCACAATGTCGAACTCCGCCAAGCGGGCCTCGCGCTGCTCGAAGGGCAGGGCGCTGGCGCCTAGGGTGGTGGCAAGCTCGATCGCGCGCTCCAGCCGGCGGCTTCCGACCGTGAGGGAGGCGGCGCCCCGGCTCTGGAACGCCTTCGCGGTCTTCTCGCCGATCTCGCCGGCGCCGAGCAGGAGAATGCGCGCGTCAGCGAGCCCGCCGAAGATCGTCCCCGCCAGCTCCACCGCCGCATTCGCGACGCTGATCTGGCCCGTCGTGATCGCGGTCTGCGTGCGGACCTGCTTGGCGGCTTGGAAGGCCTTCTGGAAAGCGCGGTTAAGCACGGGTCCCGTGTGGCCCGCAGCTTGAGCGGAGGCATAGGCCTGCTTCATCTGGCCGAAGATCTCCGTCTCCCCCAGTATCTGCGAGTCGAGGCCAGCGGCGACCTCGACTAGGTGCTGCAGCGCGGACTCGTCACGTAGGTCGAGCCGGAAGCGGGCGAACTCCGTTGGGTCAAATTGCTGCCTTTGGCAGAACGCGGCACAGACCTGCTCGGCCACCTCTGCCCCCGCCGCGACCCCGTAGAACTCGATCCGGTTACAAGTGCTCAGGACCGCGAACTCGCGCAGTCCGGACAGGGCGGCCAGATGGTCGCGGAGTGCGCTCGCGCCGTCCGCGTCGAGCGACAGCCGCTCGCGCACTGCGAGGGGCGTGCGGTGATGGGTCGCCCCGATGACAAAGAGATGGCCGATGTTCATCGAGCGGCCGGGGCCGGGCGCGCCGGGACTCGGCCGCGACTGGGTTCGACGGTCGCAAGCGAAAGGAGCGCGGCGGGAAAGAGGATGAGGCAGGCCAGGGCGCACCGGCGGGCGGGCAAAATGCCGCGCAACCGGAGCAGCAGCAGCGCGAACGCGGCCCCGGCCACGACCATGGTGACCACTACCTTCTCGAGGTTCACGACCGTCTCGGGGCGCGTCCAAGACACCGCGCCGACGGCGAGCGCGAAGCCAAGGATCGCGGCCCCCGCAGCGAGCAGCCGCAAGCCCATCTGGTCTAGGTCGCGGATTGAGGGCAGGAAGGAGAACCAGCCGCCCAGCCGCTTCGACTTCAGCGAGAAGTGCCGCAGCAGGAACATCAGCGAGGTCAGTGCGAGCAGCGCGAACGCCCCGTAGCTGAATACCGCCAGCGCCGCGTGCAGCTCAATCCAAGGGTTGTGCCCGAAGATCCGCACGCGTTGGCCCGCGTCCCAACTCGGGAACAGGAGCGAAACTAGGGTAACCGTCGACGCGAGGCAGGCGGTAAAGTAGCCGAGGAGGCTGAGCCGGAAGGTCGCCCCAACGGCGAGGTAGAGGGTGATCGCGGACCACGCGGTGAATTGGTAGAGCTCGAAGGAATTCCCGAGCGGGCAACCGCCGACCGCGCGGCCGCGAAGCGCAAGGCCGGCCAACTGCGCGAGGTACCCGAGCAAAATGAGCAGGTAGGTGGCGCCGCCAGCGGGCCGTCCCCGCTTGAAGAGCGCGATCGACCCCTGGATGAACCCCGCGAGATAAAGCGCCGCCGCCAGCCAGAGCCAGGTGCGGTCGGTAAAGGGCAGGGTCATCGGAGGCCGGAGACTGGGCGGCGGCGATCCTCGGCGCAAGCCCCGGCCCGGCGTATTACCCTGTCCACGGTCGACTCGGCCGCACCAGGATCTCCTCGACGTTGGCCCTCGCCGGCAGCGAAAGCGCGAACCAAATGCACTCCGCGACATCCTCCGCCCGCAGCATCCGGGCTCGCGCCTCCGGGAGCGGCGCGGCAGGGCGCTTCGCCAGCAGCGGCGTGTCGATGTCGCCCGGGAACACGCAGCAGGCGCGGATTCCCCGGTCGCGTTCCTCGGCGTTGATGGTCTGGGTGAGTCCGGTCAGGCCGAACTTGGAGATCACGTAGGCGGCGCCCGACTTCGCCGAGGCCTGCCGGCCGGCCTCGGAACCGACGTTCACGATGGTGCCTTGCCCGGCGAGGCGCATTGCGGGCAGAACCGCCTGTACCAGCGCCAGCGCACCATCGATGTTGGCCGCCATCACCGCCCGGTAGTCCTCCGGGGACAAGACCCCGAGGGAACGCTGCGGGATGTTGTGGCCGGCGGCGTTCACCAGCGCATCGATCCGTCCGGCGATGCGACCCGCCCGCGACGTGAGCCGGGAGATCGCGGCCGGATCCGCCAGGTCGCAGGGCAGGAGATGGAGGCGCGCCCGCTGGGCGGCCGGCACGAGCGCGGCGGTATCCCGGAGGTTTTCCATCCGGCGGCCGCTGGCGGCCACGCTCCAGCCCCCGCGCAGGAGCCGCAGAGTTGTGGCGCGGCCGACCCCGGAGCCGGCTCCGGTCACGAGGGCGAGGGGGCGGGAGGGGGGACGGGCGGTCGGCATTGCTTCAGGGAAGGAGGCATGCGTCACCGGCGCTCCGGCACACAGTGAGCGGAAGCTCGGTCAGCAGTCGGACCCCCGGGGCCGCGGCCAGGAGGGAGGGAATCACGTTGAGCAGAGCGGCGACGGTGGCGTCGTCGCCCGCGACGCCACCCTGGAGGTGGACGTTCAGGCCAGGACGGCCCTGGATCACGACCGCGTCGTGGGGCAGGGACGCCCCCAGGTACATCTGCAGGTCGAGGCGGATGCGCGTTTCCCCGCCAGCGAGGCCGACGCAACGCTGATGCAGACCAAGCGTGCGGCCGGGTGCCACGTCAAAGTGGGGCGTGACAACCCGGCTTTCGGCGATAACGGGCTCGCAGGTCTCGCGGATCTCGTCGAGCCGCCAGCCCAGCCCGTGGGCCAGCAGGGCGACCGACTGCCGGAAGCCGGCGTGCCCCGCTCTTCCTGAGGCGAAGCGGGTACGGAACTCGGCCGGATCCTGTCCGCTACCGATCTTCGCCTGCAGCGGCTGGCGACGCGTGCGAGCGTCAACCACCCGTTCCACGTACACCGCGGACACCTCCCGACAGACGCCCGTCAGGCATAGTGGGAGGACGTCCATCACGAATCCGGGGTTGACGCCGGTGCCGACCAAACGGGCCCCGGTGCGGCGACAGAGGGCGTCGATCTCCGCGGTCCGCTCCGACGCGAGCAGGCGCGGGAAAATCAGTTCCTCGCAGGTGGATGCGACGCTCACCCCCGCCTCGAGCGCCGGCAGCGCTTGCGCATAAGAGCGGCTGGCGTCCGAGCCGGCGGTGTGGAGGAGCACATCGGGGAGTCCAGCGTGCGCAGCGAGCCCAGCGAAGGAGGGGTGAATGCGTGCCGCCGCGGGCAACGGGCACCCCAAGGCCTCGCCGACTGCCCGCCCCGCTAGCACTGGGTCGATCTCCACGGCGCCGATCACCTCGAGGTCCGCGCGTTCGGCAGCCAGCCGTAGCGATTCCTTGCCGATGGGGCCGAGGCCAAATTGGGCGATCTTGATCCGGCGCATCCGGCGAGGCTCAGTACCCGGGCTCCGGGGGGCAAGGCGAACCCTCCGTCTCGTCGCCCGCACCCTCACGGCGGCTACGGAAGAACGCCTGCAGCAACGTGCGGCATTCCGCCTCGAGGACCCCGCCGACGGTGAGCTCAAGGCGATGGTTCATGCGGGGCAGCTGATTGAGGTCGGTTGCCCCGCCCAGGCATCCCATCTTGGGGTCTGGGACCGCGTAACAGACCCGTTGAACGCGACTCATCAGAAGTGCCCCGGAGCACATTGGGCAAGGCTCCTTCGTTACGAAGACGGTCGCCCTGTCGAGCCGCCAGTCGCCGCGCACGGCCGCCGCTTGGGTGAGGGCGAGCATCTCCGCGTGGGCGGTCGGATCCCGGTTTCCCTCCACGGTGTTGTGGGCGGCGGCGATGACCTCGCCGTCCACGGCGATGATCGCGCCGATCGGCACCTCGCCGGCCCGCCACGCGTCAACGGCCTGGTTGTATGCGAGGCTCATGAAGAACCCGTCGTCCCGGACCAGCTGCGAGGGATGGAGCTTGGGGAACGGGCAGGGAGGCGGGGTCGCGGCCATAAGGCGAGGGCGGGAAGCTTGACTAAGGGTGGCGCCTTCTGACTTACAAGGGCTTTCGAAAGTCCCTTATGCCCAACATCTCATCCTCGATCGCCCTCCCGGCCTCTTATGTCGTCTGACAACAACGCGATCGAGGTGGAGGGCAAGGTGGTGGCGGTGCTGCCCGGCACGATGTTCAAGGTCCAGCTGTCGAACGGGCACGTCGTGCTCGCGCACATCTCGGGCAAGCTCCGCAAGAACTTCATCAAGATCGCTGCGGGCGATACCGTGAAGATGGAGATGAGTCCGTACGACCTCGAGAAGGCGCGGATCACCTTCCGGATGAAGGAGCAGAATTCCAACTACACGCCGCCGCCGCGGCGCCGGAATTACTAGGCCGCTCCCGGCCCTCACTGATGGCCGACGACCTAAGCCGGGCCCGGGGTGCTTGGGCTGGTCCGATCGAAGCGCTCCTTTCGTTCCTCGGGCTCGAGCGCGGGCTTTCCGCCAACACCCTCGCTGCCTACCGGCGTGATCTCGATCAGGCCGCAGATTTCTTCATCAGGTGCGGGGCCGCCGATTGGGGCGCGGTGACGGGGGTTCAGGCCGCGGCTTGGCTCCAGTCCCTCGCGTCCAGCGACTACGCGGCGGCCAGCGTGGCCCGCAAACTCTCGGCGCTGCGGATGCTCGCGCGCCAACTGGTCCGGGACGGCGTGCGGAACGATGACTTCACGATCCTGCTGTCTGGTCCGCGCCCAGGTCGCCGGATGCCCCGCGCTCTGTCCGCGCCGGAGGTGGCGCGGCTCGTAACCGCACCCGCGGGACCGGAGCCGCGCTCGCTTCGCGACCGAGCGATTTTGGAGTTGTTTTACGCGAGCGGGCTGCGCGTTTCCGAGCTCGCGGGGCTTCTGCTGACGCAGCTCGACCTCGAGGGCGGCGGGTTGCGGGTGTTCGGCAAGGGCTCGAAGGAGCGGGTGGTTCCGGTCGGTCGGCGGGCCTGCGCCGCGTTGCGGGACTACCTTGCGGGCGGCCGGCCCGCGCTGGTGCGGCCCCACACGCGCGGGCACCTGTTCCTCAACCACCGCGGCTGCGGCCTCACGCGCGTGGCGCTGTGGATGATCGTCAAGGCGCAAGCGCGTCGCGCTGGCATCGACCCGCGCGTGAAGCCGCATGATCTGCGGCACTCATTTGCGACGCACCTCCTAGCGGGCGGTGCCGACCTGCGGGCGATCCAAGAGATGCTGGGGCACGCCAGCATCTCCACCACCCAGATCTACACCGCGGTGGAGCCCCGGCGGCTCGCCGAGGGCCACCGGAGGCACCATCCGCGCGGCCGAGGCGCGGTCTGAGTCAGACCGGATCCGCTCAGGGACGGGCGAGGGCGATCGCGCCGCGGATATCCTTTTCGCCGAGGCGGGAGACGTTCACCGGCGCGTCGACGCCATCTCGGGGGATCTCGTTCGCGAACTGCCCGGTGTCGCCCAGTTGCTGCTGCAGCTGGGTGAGCTCCGTCCTCAGCTTCGCGAGATTTCCCGCTTGGCCGGGATCGCCGACGAGGTTGCGCTGTTCGTTTGGATCCCGGGTCAGGTCGAAGAGCTCCCACGCGTCTTTCTTCCAATAGTGGATCAGCTTGTGGGTCGCCGTGCGCACGCCGTAGTGGGCGCGCGTGTTGTGGTGGCCGGGGTCGTGGTAGTAGCGGTAGTAAACGGAGGTGCGCCAGTCGGCCGGCTCCGCGCCGTGGAGGATCGGGGCGAGGGAACGGCCGTGCATCTCCGCCGGGACGGGCAGGCCGGCGAGCTCGAGGAAGGTCGGCGCGAAGTCCGCGTTGAGGGCGAAACGCTTAGTCACGGCTCCGGCCTTCACGCCGGGCCCGCGCACCAGCAGGGGGATGTGGAAGCCCGGCTCGTACATAAAGCGCTTGTCGTACATCCCCAGGTCGCCGAGGTACCAGCCATTGTCGGCGGAGTAGATCACAACGGTGTCCTTGGCCAGGCCGGTGCGATCGAGGTAATCGAGCACCTCGCCGATGCTGTCGTCCACGTCCTGCACGCAGGCGAGGTAGTCCTGCATATAGCGCTGGTACTTCCAGCGCACGAGCTCCGTACCCGTCAGGGTCTTGCGGGTGCCATCAAGGAGAGTGACCTCGACCTCGGTGGGCTTCACATTCAGCCATTGCTGCCGCGCGGGACCGGGCGCTAGGTCCGCGGGGGGTTCCAGCTTGAGGTCCCGGCGCGTGAGGTCGTTGGCGACGGTCTGGCGGTTCTCCGGCAGGGCTGCCGGGCGGGTCGCGTAATCATCCCAGAGGGTCTCCGGTTCAGGGATGACGCGGTCCCGGAAGCGGGCCTTGTTGGCGGCATCGGGTTCCCAGGCGCGGTGGGGCGCCTTGTGGTGGAGCATCAGGAAGAACGGTCGGTCCTTCGGGCGGGTTTCGAGGAACTCGATGCCAAGTCGGGTCGTGAGCGGCGAGACGTGCCCCGGGAGGGTGAGACGGCCGTGGGGCGTGAGGAAGTCCGGGTTATGGTAGAGGCCCTGTCCCGGCAAAATGATCCAGCGGTCGAAGCCGGTCGGCATGCTCCCGAGGTGCCACTTGCCGATCATCCCGGTGTGGTAGCCGGAGCCCTGCAGCATCCGGGCGACGTGGGGCTGAGAACCGTCGAAGACGTTGAATACCGGCACGCCGTTGGCGTGGGAATATTTCCCGGTGAGGACGACGGCCCGGCTTGGGGTGCAGATCGAGTTGGTGACGAAGCAGTGCTCGAAGCGGGTGCCCTCGCGGGCGAGGCGGTCGAGGTGGGGCGTCTGGTTCACCTTCGAGCCGTACGCGCCGATCGCGTGGCGCGCGTGGTCGTCGGAGAAGATGAACAGGATGTGCGGCCGGCTCGCGGGCGCGGCGGAGGCCGCGGCGGCGAGCAGCAGGGGCAGCAGCAGAGTGGGAGGGCGCATCGGGAAAATGGTCTAGGGAGACGGGGCGGTTGAGGCGGGCGGGGCGGATGGCGCGGGGATGGGTTTGGTCAGCAAGGCGGAATTGAGGCCAGGGAGACGTTCCGAGAACTCCTCGCCTGGCGCGGCCTGCCGAAGGGCGCGCTGCACCATCCCCATCCGCGCATCGAGGTTGTCGATCATCGACACAAAGACCGCTTCCGGGGTTGCCGCGTACACGGCCGCGCCCCACTCGGGTTCACCCTGATGGGAGAGGATGATATGCTCGAGGCGCTCCAGACGGTCGGCGTCCAGCCGGGCCTTCATCCCGTGCTTCCGCGCAAGCTGGTAGCCGAGGACGACGTGGCCCTGCAGGATGCCGCGGCGGCTCCGGCGCGTCGCGAGGGAACCCTCGTACTCAATCGCCTTGCCGGAGTCGTGCAGCAGAATCCCCGCGAGGGCGAGGTCGGCGTCCACCTCCGGATAGAGGGGTAGGAGCGCGCGGCAGGCGCGGGCCATCCGTACGGTGTGCTCCAGAAGGCCGTGCCGGTAGGCGTGGTGCATCGCGACGGCCGCCGGCGACCAGCGGAAGGTGGCCCCGATCTCCTCGAAGACCCCGCGCACCGCGGCCCGGAGTTCCTCGTGCCGGAGGGCGGCGATGCACGCTTCCAGCTCCGCCCAGAGCACTTGCGGGTCCTCGGGCGCCAGTTCGACCAGATTGTCGATCACTCCCGGGGCGCCCAGCTCCTCCTCACCCAAGGCCTCCACCTGCTGCAGACGCGGAGAGAGCCGGCCTTGGTAATAATCGATTCGCGCCTCGATCCGGACCACGCCGCCCTCACCAGCGGCCCGGAGCGCCTCAAAGACCGGGCTATCCCCGAACACAGTGCAGCTGAAGGAACCGGTGCGGTCTCCAAGCTCTGTGCTCAGGAAGCCACTACCGTTGCTGGCGGTCTTCAGCGCGACCTTCTTCACCACGAGGACGGCGGAGAACGGCCGGCCGCACGCCTCGGCGCCCAGCGCCTTCAGCTCACGGACCAGCACGAGGGGGCAGGCGTTACTCATAAGTTCAGGGCTAAGGATCCGTGATTGCCGGCGCGCTCCTTGACCAGCGTGGTTAAGCCCCGGAAGAACGGGTGGCGGGCGTCTTGCGCCAGCGCGTAAAACACGGTCTCGGCCGGCAGGAGGTGGCAGCCGAGCCGCGCTAGGGCGGCGAGCGCGGCGGCCGCGTCCGCGGGCCGGCGCGCGCCCACGCAATCGATCAGCACGGTGACTTCGAGCTCCGCGCGGAGTGCGTCGATCGCGGTCTGGTAGACGCAGATGGGGGTCTCGATGCCGGCGAGCAGGAGATGACGCGGACCGCCGGGAGCCAAGAGCGCCCCGCGCAAGGCCGGGTCGCCCAAAGCAGAGAAGGTGTCCTTCGGCCAGACCGGGGCGGCGGGTGCGGGGGCGCGGAGGGCGGGGGCGGTTGCGCCCAGCTTGGCGGGCACCTGCTCGGTGAAAGCCACTGGGAGACCCAGTCCGGTCGCGGCGGCGAGGGCGAAGCGGCAATCGCGCGTCAGCGCACCCGCCGGGTCAACCGCGGCTAGGAGGTCCGCCTGCAGGTCAACGGCGAGCAGGAGGAGGTCGGAGGGAGGGGAGGGCGCCGCGGCCACGTTCGGCGGAATCTGGCGGCAGGCGCCGAGCGTGGGAATGTTTTTCTGCGCGCGTCGGCCATCTTCGGGCTAGCCTCCAAGGTGGGCGTCCCTTGTCCTTGTCCTGCTTATGGAGCTAATCTTGCAGCCCGTCGCCACTACCTGCCAAGTCTCGGGCGAGCCCTTCGCGGCTGGCGCCCGGGTGGCGAGCCACCTGGTTCAGGTCGGACCGACGCGGGAGATCGTCCGCTGCGACGTACTGGAGCAACGCCTCGGCAGCTTCACTCCGCCCGGGAAGGTCGCGTGCCGCTGGGTGCAGCCGTTCCGTCCGCGGCGGGCCGGTGAGAATCCCGACCGCGCGCTTAAGCTTAACGCGGAGAGCCTGTTCGTGACCCTCGCGGATCCGACGACGGAGGCCACGCCCGAGAACACCCGTCTGTTGCAGTTTCTCGCGCTGATGCTCGAGCGCAAGAAGGTACTGCGGCCGCGGGGTCGCTCGGCGGATGGCCTGAGCCTGTGTTACGAGCATGCCCGTTCCAAGGCGTTCTTCAAAGTGCAGGCCGGGGAACTAACCTCCGAATTCTTCGTCGCGGTACAGGAGCAGCTCAGCGTGCTCGTGGGGGCCCCGAGGGCTCGGGCGGCCGGCGCGCCGGTTTCCTCGAATCAGCCCGCCACTCCCACCCAGGCGACCGGTTAACGGCGGATGGGCAAGCCCTGCAGGGCAAGGTAGTCCTTGACTTGCGGGATGGTGAAGGTGCCGAAGTGGAACAGGCTCGCCGCCAACACGGCGCTCGCGCGGCCCGTTTCCAGCACCTCCGCGAAGTGGGCCATCGTCCCCGCACCGCCGCTGGCGATTACGGGCACTGGCACCGCGTCGCTGACCGCCCGGGTAAGAGCGCAGTCGTAACCACTCTGAGTGCCGTCAGCGTCCATACTGGTGAGCAGAATCTCCCCCGCGCCGAGCGCCACCGCCTCGCAGGCCCACGCCACCGCGTCGCGCGCCGTGGCGTTCCGGCCCCCGTGGGTGTACACCCGCCACGAGCGGCCGTCTGGCTCCCGCTTGGCATCGATGGCGACGACGATACACTGGGCGCCGAAGCGGTCGGCAGCCTCACGGACGAGGCGCGGCTCGCGGATGGCGGCCGTGTTCAGGGAAACCTTGTCCGCTCCGCTGCGCAGCATCGTCTCAATGTCGCTTATCTGCCGGAGGCCGCCACCGACGGTGAGCGGCATGAAGCATTGCTCGGCCGTCGCCGCTACGACCTCCCGCATAATGCCGCGGTCGTCGCTCGTGGCGGTGATGTCGAGGAAGACCAGCTCGTCCGCGCCTTGGCGGTCATAGGCGCGCGCGCATTGGACGGGATCACCGGCGTCGCGGAGTTCCTGGAAGTTCACGCCCTTAACGACCCGGCCGGCGTTGACGTCTAAGCAGGGGATGATGCGCCGGGAGAGCATCAGCAGGGAAGGGGGCCGCGGATCGCGGGGGCCCTAGCCGTCGACGCGCGCGACGTCCGGCTCGAAGTTGATCGCCAGCCGGTAGACCTGTCCCGGACGCATGATGAGCGGGTGTTCCCGGACCAGCGACTGCAGGTAGTGGATCTTGCCGTAGTTGGTGCGATAGGTGGGGTCGGCGCTTACGACCTCCGTCTCGCGCCAGGAGGCCTGGAAATCATCCTTCGCTAAGCTGCAGCGGTGCCCTTGCGCCCCGAGAGTGATCGAGCCGGTGGCCCGGTAACGCGAGTGGGGTGCGGCGATCGCGAGGACGTAGCGGAACTTGTCGAGCGTCACCTGCTGGCGGACGGTGTAGGCGAACTCGCAGCCGATCTTGTTGCCGGAGAAGGTCCAGTTGACCTTCACGCTGCCGAGGCCCCGCACAAACTCCTCGCGGGTGTTGATGAGCTCGGGCTGTTCGTAGCGAAAGAAGAAGCTGTTGCGCAGACCAAGCCCCGTGACGCAGTTCTTGCCGTAGAAGGCGGGCAGCGTGACGTGATCTCCGAAGGTGAGCTCGGGCAGCAAGATCGGGGAGTAGACATTGTTGGGCCAGTCGAAGATTCCGGGGGCGTGGGGGAACGCGAGGGAGTCGCTGGTGAGGGTGGAGCCGGAGCTGACGAGCGGGATTTGCAGGTGGAGACCGGAGCCAGCGTCGCGGTACAGGAAGAGGCCCTGTTCCTTGCGGTTAGATTTGTCGAAGATGACGAAACGACCGCAGGTGCGGGCGGGATCCACCTTGGGGGCGCCCAGGGGCATCTGCACGGTCTTGGCGAGGCGGGACCACTGGCAGAGGTAGCGGGCGGCGTCGAAGTTCGCCATCCGCGTGGTGTGCTGGCCGTAGGCGGTGCGCTCCTCATCGCGCAGGTCGAGGAAGCCGTGTTCCTGGTCGAGGTAGGTCTCGTAGAAGAACATGAACAGCCGGCGCAGGAGGTCGTAGTACTTCACCCTCTGTTCATCCGCGATCCAGCCATCGCGCAGTCCCTGAAGGATGAGGCTGATGCAGTGCATTTGACCGTAGGCGCCGGCGGCGCGGCCGAAGGCCCACCCGAGGCCGTCCTCGCGGACCAGATCGGGCATCATCTTGATGTACTTCTCCGCGTAGGTGCGGAGGGTTGGCAGCTTCCGGTCGCGCACGCCGCTGTTGGCATGGAGCTGCAGGGCGGAGCGGGTGAAGACTAACGCCATCACCCCGTAGAGGTTAAAGTTGCCGCCGAGGCCCGCGGTGGAGTCGTCGAAGAAGCCGCTCGAGCTGGTCTGTCCAACGCGGTCACACATCCGCTCGACCAGACGCGAGGTCTCGTCCTTCTTGGAGAGCCCGAGACTGAAGCGAGCGACGGCCTTGGCGATGTTGAAGGCCTGCCAGTGGTTGTCGTAGTCGCTGCGGTGCAGCAGGGACTTGTCGATGCGCTGCTGGGTCTCCTCGACGAGACGCTCCCAGACGGGGTTACGTTCCTTGGAGGGGCCGAAGGCGAGCAGGCCGAGGGCCGCGTAGGCGAGGCCGTTTTCAGCGGCGGGCTCGGTGAACATCTGCGCGGTAATGCAGCGGGCGGCGAGGTCGACGATGTCGTGACCCTGGAGCGTGGTCTCACCCGTCGCCCGGAAGAATTCGCCGAGGGCAAAGGCGACGTGGCCTGGCTCATCCGGCCGGGACTGCTCCTGATGGGCGGCCACGACGGTGCCGTCTGGCTGGAGGGAGTCCAGGTTGTGGGCCAGCATCGACTGGGCCATATCGAGACATTGCTCGGAGAAACTATGCATGCGTGATGTGGCGGGTCGCGGAAATCAGGCGGCAGAGGAAACGAGGAGGGTAAATTTCAACACGCGGGGCGGAGCAAGCGGTAATTCGGCCCGCGGTCAGCGAACGATGAGCTTGAGGAACTCGGCGTTGGTTTTGGTCTTGGAGAGCCGGGCGATCATCGTCTCGGTCGCCTCCTCGATCTTCTGCGCCACGAGTGCGCGGCGGAAAAAGTGGATGCCCTCGAGGGTCTTGGCCTCGATCAGCAGTTCCTCCTTGCGGGTGCCGCTCGCGCCGATGTTGATCGCTGGCCAGAGGCGCATCTCGGCGCACTTGCGGTCGAGCACCAGCTCCATGTTGCCGGTGCCCTTGAACTCTTGGAAGATCACGTCGTCCATCCGGCTCCCGGTCTCCACCAGCACGCTGGCGATGATGGTCAGGGAGCCCGCCTCCTCGGTCCGGCGCGCGGTGGCGAAGAGCTGCCGCGGTTTCTCGAGGGCCCGGACGTCAAGGCCGCCGGAGCCCGTGCGGCCCGAGTTCCGCGCGGTGTTGTGCGCGCGGGAGAGGCGGGTGATCGAGTCCACGAAAAGCACGACGTCACGGCCGGCCTCGACCAGCCGCTTCGCGCGTTCGATGCAGAGCTCGCCGATGCGGATGTGGTTTTCGATCTGCTCGTCATTGGAGGAGGCCCAGATTTCAGCGGCCGGCACGCTGCGGCGGAAGTCGGTGACCTCCTCGGGGCGCTCGTCCACGAGCAAAATCATCACGTGGCACTCCGGGTTGTTCTCCAGCACGCCCAGCGCCATATCGCGCAGGAGCGTTGTCTTCCCGGTGCGGGGTGGGGCCACGATCAGGCCGCGGGTGCCCTTGCCAATGGGACAGAAGAGGTCGACGGCCCGGGTGGTGAGACGGCCGTCCTTCATCTCCATCCGCAGGTGCTGGTTGGGGGAGATGGTCGTCAGCGTCGTGAACTCGAAGCGGGCGCGGCGGTCTTCCAGCGAGACGCCATCCACCGTCTCGATGAACCGCATCTTGGGGTTCGGGAAGCGGCCGTCGGGCGGGAAGGCGGTGCCCCCTACCATCGAGCCGGCGCGGAGCTTGAAGCGCCGGATCAGTTCCTTCGGCACAAAGGTGTCCGAGGGGCGCCGCTTGCAGCCGCGGGACAGGTCGATCAGCTGGCCGTTGCCACCGCGGTGCAGGTCAATGTCGAGCACGCCCTCGACGCGGATGGTGTTTTCTGGCGGGGCGCCGGGAGCGGGCGCGGCAGGCGGGAGGCCGGGGGTGGCGGACGGAGGCGTTGGATCCATATCGGGGAAGTGGATGCTCGGGGCCCGGGCTTGACGCTCGAAACTTCGGGCGGGATAAAAAACGCGTTCGGCGTCCCTTAAACCCTACAATCCGACACGCACGTGCCAGACCAGACGATTACCTCAGTATCCCGGGAGTCCCGGAAATTCAGGCCCTCGGCCGAGTTCAAAGCCCAAGCGAACCTTGGGAGCGAGTCGAGGTATAAGAAGCTTTACGCCGAGTCTGTCAACTCCCCAGAAAAGTTCTGGGACCGGCAGGCAAAGGAGCACCTCGTCTGGCGCAAGCCTTACCGGAAGGTCCTGCAGTGGAATCCCCCGCACGCCCAGTGGTTTGTAGGCGGGCGCCTGAATGTCGCGGAGAACTGCCTCGACCGCCACTTGGGCACGGCCCGCGAAAACAAGGCGGCGCTGATCTTCGAGGGTGAGCCGGGCGATGTCCGCACGATCACCTACAAGCAGCTGCACCTCCTAGTCTGCCGGCTTGCCCACATCCTCGAGAACATGGGTGTAGGCGCCGGCGACCGCGTCGCCCTCTATCTGCCGATGATCCCGGAGGCGGTGGTCGCGATGCTGGCCTGCGCGCGTGTTGGAGCCATCCACACCGTCGTGTTCGGCGGGTTCAGCCCCGAGTCGCTCAAGGACCGCATCAATGACTGCCAAGCCAAGCTGGTGATCACGGCCGACGGGGGGTGGCGCCGGGGCAAGGTCATCGAGCTCAAGGGGAACGTGGACAAGGCCCTCGAAGGCACCCCGTCGGTCCAGTCGGTGATCGTCGTCAGACGCTGCGGTAACCCGATCGCGATGACCGAGGGCCGCGACGTGTGGTGGAAGGATGCCTGGGAAGGCGCCCCCAACCGTCATGAGGCCAAGGCCGTCGATGCCGAGCACCCACTCTTCATCCTCTACACCAGCGGCTCCACCGGGAAGCCCAAGGGGGTGCTTCACACGAGCGCCGGCTACCTGCTCGGGGCCAAGCTCAGCTCCCACTACGTCTTCGACCTGAAGGAGAACGACCGCTACTTCTGCTCCGCCGACATCGGCTGGATCACCGGGCACAGCTACGTGGTCTACGGCCTGCTCTCCAATGGCGCGACCGTCTTCATCTACGAGGGGGCGCCCAACCATCCCGAGCCCGACCGCTTCTGGGAGATGATCGACCGCCACGGGCTGACGATCCTCTACACTGCCCCGACCGCCATCCGCGCCTTCATGCGCTGGGGCGACAACTACGTCTTGCGCCACCGCCTCGATTCCCTGCGGCTCCTCGGCTCGGTCGGCGAACCGATCAACCCGGAGGCGTGGATGTGGTACCACCGGATGATCGGCAAGAAGCGCTGCCCCATCGTCGACACTTGGTGGCAAACCGAGACGGGCTCCATTATGATCACGCCCTTACCAGGCATCACGCTGACCAAGCCCGGCTCCGGGACACGTCCCTTCTTCGGCGTCGTGCCCAAGGTGGTGGACGAGCGCTGCTGCGAGGTGCCCCGCAACGCCGGCGGCAAGCTGGTCATCACCCGGCCTTGGCCTTCGATGCTCCGCACCCTTTGGGGCGACGATGAGCGCTACCAGCGCCAGTATTTCTCCGAGTTCCCTGGGCACCCGGGCGTCTACTTTACCGGGGACGGAGCCCGGCAGGATAAGGATGGCTACTTCTGGATTGTCGGCCGCATCGACGACGTCCTCAACGTTTCCGGCCACCGCATCGGCACCGCGGAGGTGGAGAGCGCCCTCGTCTCCCATCCCTCCGTCGCCGAGGCGGCCGCCGTGGGCCGGCCGGATGAGCTCAAGGGCCAGGCGCTCTGCGTCTTCGTGACCCTCAAGGCTGGGGTCGAGGCGACCGAGGAACTCAAGGAGGCGCTGCGCAACCACGTGGGCAAGGAGATCGGCTCGCTGGCCAAGCCGGACGCGGTCCGGTTTGCGGCCGCCCTGCCCAAGACAAGGAGCGGCAAGATCATGCGCCGGATCCTCAAGGAGATCGCGGCCGGCGGCCAGGTCCGCGGCGACACCACCACGCTGGAGGACTTCAGCGTCGTCGCCGCGCTGCAGGCTGAGGATTGAGCGCGCGCGGCGCTCAACCGTTCACCTTGGTCGCGGGACCGGACTCCTTCCGGGAGATCCGGCCCGCGTCGCTGTAACGTCAAACCGCGCGCCGCGTCCTTCCCCCTATGCTGCGCGTCCCCCTCTCCCCGTTGATCGTCTCCCGGAGGATGGGTAGCTGCGCGCGCGCCGGATTCACGCTGCTTGAGGTGCTGGCGGTCACCGCGGTGGTCGCCGTCTTGTTCACCCTGTCCGTCGGTGCCATCCGCGGGGTGAAGGAGCGGGCGCAGACGGCGCGGGCCCGGGCCGAACTCGCGGCGCTCGCCACCGCCCTGGAGGATTTTCGTCGGCTCTACGGCGATTACCCGCAGACGGGTGAATTCACCCAGGCGCCGGCGACACCGACCGCGCTCAATTCCGGCCCCGGGGTGCAGACTGCCCAAGCCAAGCTGTTCAATTGCCTGACCGGAACCTTCGGCGCCCGCGATCTTTCCACGCGGCTCACTGGCCCCAACCTCATCGAGGTGGGCCGCTTCGTGGTCAACGGCACCCTGACCAACCAGTTTTTGCAGCCGGTCAGCAATGCGCCGAACCCGCCCTCGAAGCCCGAGCAGAACGCGTGTCTGCTGGATCCGTGGGAACGCCGCTATTCCTACTACTACAAGAATGCCCGCAGCCCCACCGGGTGGCAGGCCTCCGCGTACGTGTTGTACTCGCCGGGCCCGAAGGTGGCCCCTAACGGTACCCAGACGCCGCCTATCACCGTAACCTCTGGGCTCTTCCTCGCGGCCCAGTCGGCGGAGATGGTCGACAACCTCTACGCAAACCCCTAAAGTCCCGAGCACGATGCGCTGCCCGTCCGCCCACCCTCGCCGCCCTGGCTTTACGTTGATCGAGTTGCTAACGGTCATCGCGATCCTCGGCATCCTCGCGGCGATTCTGGTGCCCACCACCTCCTCGGCGCGCACCGCCGCCAAGAAGGCCAAGACCCGCGGCCAGTTCGCCCAGTGGGCGGGGGCGATTGAGGCCTTCAGACAGGAATACGGCTACTACCCGACCTTCGAGACGACCGGCGCCGGCGCGAACAAGGTCAACGGCAACACCGCGGGCGGCGCGAACCTCGCGGCGGTGCACCGTTTCTACGAGACCCTCGTCGGCGCCCGGCGGGACGGCGTCGCGCTGCCGAACACGACGACCGGCAACCCGCCGCCACCGCAGGCGCAGAACACGCGCCGCATCCAGTTCATCACCTTTACCGAGGCGGATATGGTCCCGGTCTCCACGCCGGATGCCGCCCTCGCCGCCAAGCGGGGCCTGATCCGGGACGCCTTCGACGGCACCGACATCGCGGTGCTGGTCGACCGCAACCTCGACGGCGCGATCAAGGTCGGCGGGGCCGGCGGAGACGGCCTCACGACGGTGCCCGCGGTGGCGCCGCCGGACAACACGGGCCTGCGGCTCAGCCCGGTGACCACGGGCACGACGCCTGACCTGCCGACCGTCGCCCAGGGGGGGCTCCGCGTCGGGGTCGCCTTTTATTCCCTGCCGGACGGGGCGCGGACGTCCTCCGATTTCATCTTTAGCTGGAAGTAAATGCGTTCCCTGCGGACCAGTCGTGCCCCGCGGCCGGTGGCGCCCCGACGGGGCTACACGCTCGTCGAGTTGCTGGTGGTGATTGGCGTGATGGTCCTGCTGGCTGGGGTGGGGGCGATGGCCTTGGCCGGGCGGGGGAGTTCCGGCGCCGCGCTTTCGGGCGCCCAATCGATCCTCGCCGGGATGGTCGCGAGCACCCGGGCGCAGGCCGCCCTGCACCAGACCTTCGCCCGCCTCATCATCCACGCGCAGCAGCCCCCGGCCGCCAACGCCCTTGATGCGGAAATGTACCTCCGCCAGCTGCAGGTCATCCGGCGCGAGACGCTGCCCAGCGGCGCGATTGTCTGGGTCGCCACCGGTCCGTCGGTCTCCTTGCCCACCCCGATCTGCGTCGTGCCGCCGCCGCCGGTCCCGACCAACCACCTGCGCTCCGGGGTGAGTTGGAACAACAACGCGGCCACCGGACCAGTCTCGACCCTGCTCACCGCCACGGGCTTCAGCTACCGCGGGCAGTCCGCGGCGGCCAGCAACCAGTTCTTTGACCGCCAGGGGCAAAGCGGCCGGATCCACTACTTGGAGTTCGGGCCCGATGGCACCGTGGTCTCCAACACCACGGGCAACCCCACCAAGATCGCTCTCACCACCGCGGTGCTGGGCGGGAACGCCCTGCCGGCGTTCGACAGCGCGACCACCGTCCGCGGGCTGTTCGTCCGGCGGAATGGCGCGGTCGCGATGGTCGATTCTTCGACCGGATTCTGACGATGCGCCGCCGGCCCAGCCAACTTCGCCCGACCGCCGGATTCTCGCTCGTGGAGGTCATCGCCGCAGTGGTGATCTTCGGCATCGGGATGCTCGCGGTAGCCGGGCTTTACGCGCCCGTGACCCGGGCGGTCGGTGGGGTGGCTGACGCCGAGGCCGCCGCGCGCGTGGCCGATGCCGTCCGCGCCCGCCTGCGCGCAGTCCCCTTCGAGACCGGACTGGCGCTCATCCAGTCCCCGGCGGCGGTGCAGGCGAAGGACGCGAATGGCGCCTACAACCCGAACGATGGCGCGCGTTACCCGGAGGTGCTGTTCGGGAAACTCGACGGGGAGGTCGGGATCTACGACAGCGCCTCCAATCGCCGGCAGTGGTACGACTCGCGCAACCGGGTGATGCCGAATCCGGACAAGTTCTTCGAGATCGACCTGATCCGGCAACCCGCGGTCTCCCCGCCCGAGCTCGATGCGACGGCCCCGGCGGTCGTCTACACGCTGCGGGTGCGGTGGCCGGCCTTCATCCAGATCGTACCCGGGGTGGCGGTTCAATCGGCTCAGAACTCCGGTGGCCCGGTATCCTTCGACCACGGCCGCAAGCAGGTGTTGTACTTCACGGGGGTGCTTGAGCGATGAGCGCGCGGTCGTCCCGCCTCCTGCCTTGGCGTCCACGCGTCGGCTTCACCTTGGTGGAGTTGCTGGTTGCGGCCGGGATCACGACGTTCATGGCCGGCTTTATCGCGGTGATCGTGATGAACATCTCGTCGACTGCCTCGCGCTCAGGCTCCCGACTCGGCGCCGACGCGCAGGCGCGGCTTATCCTAGACCAACTGGAGCGGGACCTGCAGGGGGCGCTTTACCGCGACGACGGCAACGTCTGGCTCGCGGCGGACATCCTCAACGGCGCCAGCGGCGGCGCCACCGGCCTCTGGCAGATCGCGCCGCGTAATCCGAAGCCCGTGGGCGGCATCTCGCTGCTGCTCAACACCCCCTCGATCAACGGGGCGCGCTTCGGCACCGCCGGGGTCTGGCTGCGTTTCTTCACCCACGGCAATTCCGTCACGAATGCCGCGCTCGACGTCTCCGTGCCCTCCGCGCCGGTCGCGGTGGGCTACCAGATTATCCGCCGCCACACGGCCACGAACCCGGCCAATCTCGAGACGGCATACGTCCTGCACCGCGCCGAGGCGCGTCCGGCTCTGGCCAACAGCCGGCCCGGAGTCTTCGAGTCTGGCTACGGCATCACCAGCACCGCCTACACCGGCGGGGGGCCGAACAACAGCAACGTGATCGGCGACCCTCGCACGGTGCTCGTGCCCGGGACCTCCCGTACCCTCGACGCGGCGATCGGCGATAACGTGATCGATTTCGGGATCCGTGCCTACGCGCGTGACGACGCGGCCCCGGGCGGCCTCCGGCTCCTCTTCCCCGCGACCGCGGCGGGCGCCTTGTCCAACTCCCCGGCCGCCCTGCAGTCGCGTCTTCCCCCGGGCACTCCCGCCACGGCCTCGACCTACAACCGGATCTTCCCGGACGTGGTCGACGTGATGGTCCGGATCCTCACCGACGCCGGCGCGGAGCAGATCGCGAATCTGGAGAGGGTGCAGACGCCCGCCCTCGCGGTGCCGCAGCGCTACAACGGTAACGCCCAGCTCTGGTGGTGGGGTGTTGCCGCCGAGAACTCGCGGGTATACACTCGCCGGATCGTCCTCCGGGGAGGTGGGCTGTGAGTCGCCTGCCCAACACCGCGCGGCGCGGCTTCGCGCTGCTCATCGTCGTCACCCTCCTCGCGTTCATCGTCGTCCTGCTGGTTGGCCTCGCGGCGTACACCCGCATCGAGACGTCCGTCGCCGGAAATACCCAGCGGCAGGCACAGGCCCGCGAGCACGCGCTCACCGGCTTGCAGGTCGCGCTGGGCCAGCTGCAGCGGTACGCTGGACCGGACCAGCGGGTGACCGCCACGGCGGCCTCCTTCGGCGGGGTCAACGGCACCCGCTACTACACCGGGGTCTGGGGCCCAGACGGCTCCGGGCCGATCACCTGGTTGGTCAGCGGCAATGAGTTCGCGGCCGCCGCCTCCGGTTCAAACCTTCCGGCCGCGCTCACCGTCACCCCAGCCGCTGCGCCTCCGGTGGTCCGGGCGATCGACCTGGTGGCCCGCGGGACCACTAACACCACCAACCGCTCCCAATTCGTGAGCGTGCCGCTCCAGGATCTCCGCGCCCGCGGGATTCCGGGCGCGCCGAGCGCGGAAGCCACCTACGGGCGTTACGCCTGGTGGGTGGGCGACGAGGGAGTGAAGGCTCCCGTCGCGGTTCCGGACAATTCGGGCACGCTCTCCGCGCCGCCGTATGATTCCGCAGACTTGCGGAGTCGCGTTCGGCAGCAGCTCGCGGTCGGAGCCGGGGCGGCAAGTACGGGCGGGAGCCCCGTCTTCGAGCCGCGCGACGGCAACAACGCCCCGCTGGTCGCGGGTGACCGGGTCCTCACCGCCAGCCAGCTCGGGTTCCTGCGTAATTCCGCCAACGGCCAGCTCGGCCCGGCCGTGCAGCGGGCGAACTATCATCTCTGGTCCCCGAATAACCTCTCGGTCCTCGCGGATTCGCGCCGGGGCGGGCTCCGGCAGGACCTTTCCCTCGCGCCCGGACTGCTCGGGTCCGCCTTCGCGGCGTGGACCAACTATCCCGCCTACACCGAGAGCTATGTCCCGGTGGACCCGGAGACGGTGGACCCTGCGCTCGCGGCGATCGCCCCGCCGGCGATATCGCCGGCTTACGCTCCGGACCCGGTGCGGCGCCGGCTGCGGATGACGCCGCCGCTGATCGCGGAGGGTGGGGCGCATCAAGTCGCGCCGGTGCTCTCCTACTTCTTGCTCTCGTTCAACGTCCGCACCGCCGGCGACACCTCCGCCGCCCAGCCCTTCGAGCTCGCGGCCCGCTGGCTCGTTTCTCTTTGGAATCCCTACACATCAGCGTTGGTGCCGGAGAACCTCCGCCTCGAGATCTCGGGGCTCCCGCGCACCATCCGGGTGATCAACGTGCACGGCGAGAGCCCCGTGCCCGTCGGCTCGTTCTCCGTCCACGACCCCTCCGTTTTCGGTTCGCCGGCGATCGACCCGGACCTCGCCGAGCCGCCGATGATCATCAACCTGCCGTGGACGCCAGACGGCTCCAGCGCGGACCGCCAGTCGTGGTTGCCCGGGCGGGTCTATACTTGGCGCTCGATCGTGGACACCTCCAAGCCCGAACAGCCGCCGGCCACGGGGTTCGCTAGCCAGTTCTATTCCCGCACGCTCGATGCGCCCGGGGCCTCCGCCGCCGTCCGCCCGCTGCCTCTCGGGGAGCAACTCGGCAGTGATAACCACGTGCTGGAGATCGATGGTTCGGACCGCATCACGGTCACGGTCTACCTTGTGCCACGTACCGGTCCGGATGATTCGCCGGCCCAGCCCATCAAGCTGGCGACGTACGTGTCGCCGGAGTTTGTGGCGCAGTTCGCCTCCTCCCCGCAGGCCGCGCGCCAGACCGCCACTCAATTCTCCTACGTCTTCCGGCTCGCGGAGAGTATCGACACACCCGCGGCGCCCGGCCGCTGGCTCACCACGGCGGGACTGGACCCCCGCCGCCGCCGCTTGCCCGGTGGGGCCTTCGTGACCGGGGAAAACGGCAATGATCCCTCGCTTTATGTTAACTACCGCACCATCAGCGCGCCGGACCGCTTGCTCGACCGCGGGGAGGGCGAGACCAGCCTCTCGTATAACGAGGATGTGCCCGTCTTTGAACTTCCGCGCGCCCCGCTGCTTTCGGTCGGCGCGGCCCAGCATTTTCGCCTGCCCGGCCAGCGGCCGTTTATGATCGGGAATTCATGGGGCTCCGGGCAGGAGCTCAACGGGGTGCCGGTGGGGGAGGTGTTTGACCGCTTCTTCTTCTCCGGCGTCCGCGAGGGCGTGAACCCCGGTACCGCCTCGAACGGAGACCTGATCGTGCCCAACGCGCTGCTGCGGACCGTGCGCTGGTACGAGCCCGGCGCGGGCTACCGCAAACCGACCGTGGACGACCTCCTGGCCACGGTCGAGGGGATCGATCCGGCCGGGGCGGTGAGCGCCGCGGACGCGCGTTCGTCCCGGTTTTTCCTGCAGGCCAGCGCGTTCAACCTGAACTCCACGAACGTCGCCGCGTGGGTCGCGGTGCTCCGCGGGGTGCGCTTCCCCAGCCCCCAAACGTTCGGTTATCTCAGTCTCTCCTCCTCCAACGGCACCGCCTTTGCGGACACTCCCGTCGCGACGGTGCAGTCGACGAACGCTCAGTTCCTGCGTTTCTCGCAAACCGCGCAGGAGACTTACCAGGCGGAGGCCGGGCGCGGCGACCCCGCGGGTTCGGCGGCGCGGACGGAGCTTTTCCGCCAGGGAATGCGCACGCTGAGTGCGGCCGAGACTGGGGCGCTCGCGACGAAGATCGTCGAGTTGATCACGGCCCGGCACGGCGAGGAGGGCCCTTTCCTTTCCGTTGGCGACTTCCTCGCGCCGCACTCGCGCTACGCGGCGGTCGACGCGGAGGGCGGCGAGATCCCGCGCAGCCTGCTGGAGGCCGCGATCGCCGAGGCGGGCATTAACACCGCAAAGGCGGAGTTCGATCCCGAGGCCAAGGTGCAGATGAACTCCCAGTGGCTCACCCAGGCGGACGTGATGACCGCGCTGGCGCCCAGTCTGTTCGCGCGTTCGGACACCTTCACCATCCGCGCCTACGGGGAGGCGGTGAACCCCGTCACCAACGCGACCGAGGGCCGTGCCTGGTGCGAGGCCCTGGTGCAGCGGGTGCCCGAGTACTTCGATCCGCCGAAGGGGAACGGGGATCTCACCGGGGATGCGGCCGAAGTCCTGCCGGAGAACCTGACCAGCCCGCTGAACCTCGCGAACGGCCGGCGCTTCCGGATCCTTTCCTTCCGGTGGCTGACGCAGCCGGACCTATGAGCCTGCGCCTTCCGCCCGAGGACCACCACGGTCGCCGCGGGTGGCTGGCAGGAATGGCGGCTTGCGTCTGCGGATGGAGCGTCGCGCCGGTGCGCGCGGCGAGTCCCTCGGCCCCGGTGAGCCTGCGCTTCGCGGTCTTCAGTCCCCGTCCGCCGAGCGAGGCGGCCTATGTCGCGGCGCCAGGGCAGGCGCCGACCCGGCTGCGGTTCCATCCGCTGGCGCGATCCCCGCGTTACGAGTATCGCGGGCCGGCCCCGCTGCGATTCGTCAACCCACGGGACCGCGCCCTCCTCGCCGAGGCGGAGCTCCCCGCGGGGGTTGCAAATACACTGATCGTCCTGCTGCCCGACGAAAAGGCCGCCGGGCGCTGGCGGACGATCGTCCTCGACGACGGGGAGACCCGTTTCCGGGCCGGCCAGTTGGTGCTCGTCAACCTCAGTGGGCTCGATCTGGACGGAACGCTGAACAATCGCCCCCTGAAACCCGGGCCGGGGCCCAATGCGGCTTTGCCGGTGCCGCGGACGAGCCAACTCGTGCTGCGCACCAGTGTCCGGGGCGCGGCCTATCAGGCGCTGGCGACGGAGCTTAACTTGGGCGAGGGCGAACGCGCCCTGCTGTTGGTGCTGCCTCCGTTGCGGCCCGGCACCTTCGCGGTGCAGCATCGGCTGCTGGTGGACCGTCCGGGGACGCGGGTCAGTCGGTGATCCAGACGAGATCCCCGGACCGGACCTCGTCGAAAAGCTCGATCATTTCCACGTCGCGGAGCAGGACGCAGCCGGCACTGAGCGGTTCGCCGATTCGGTCCCCGTGGTTGGTACCGTGGATGTAGACGTAGCGGGAATAGGTGTCGACGTCGCCGCCGAGGTTCACGCCGGGTTCGAGCCCACGCAGCCAGAGGATCCGCGAGGTGACCAAGTCGGGGGCTTGGCCGTCGGGGCCGGGGGGCAACTCGCTCCAGTGGCGGCCGGTAGGCACGCGGGCGCGGAACACCATTCCGGCCGGCTGGCCGGCGCCGATGCGTTCCGCGATTACGTGCCAGCCACGCGGCGTGCCGAGGGAGTCGCGCACGTTCGAGGGCGGACGGCGGGAGGTGGAAACCGGGTAGGCGCGGACGAGCTGTTCCCCGCGGTAGAACTGCAGGGTGCCGGCGCCGATGCGGACGTGCAGCAGCCGAGGTCCGGGCTTGATGCCCAGTCGCGCGCAGGCTTTGCTAGCCAGCTGCATGGCTGATTCCCGCGTGAATTCACCTTCTGTCACGGTCGGCATCGTCGGCGCCACGGGCGCCGTCGGTCAAGAGCTGCTGCAATTGCTCCACGACCGCGGTTTCCCCCTGAAGTCGCTGCGCCTGTTCGCCTCCGCCCGCTCGGCGGGCCGCACGGTGAGTTGCGCGGGGCGGACCTACCCGATCGAGGAGGCCAAACCCGGCGTGTTCGCGGGCGTCGACCTCGCCTTTTTCGCCGCCGGCGGGTCCGTCACGCGAGCCCTGGCTCCGGACGCTGTGCGCGCCGGGTGTCTGGTCATCGACAAGAGCTCCCATTACCGGATGGATCCCGACGTCCCGCTGGTGATCCCCGAGATTAATCCCGGGGAACTGCGGCGCCACCGCGGGATCATCGCGAACCCGAATTGCTCGACCGCGGTGACCCTGATGGCGCTTTGGCCGCTGCACCAGACCTTTGGCCTGCGGCGGTACTTCGCCGCGACCTATCAGTCGGTCTCCGGCACCGGGGCGGAGGCGATCCGCGAGCTGGAGGAGCAGGTGCAGGGCCACGTGAAGGGCGTGGCGACGCCACCGAAGGTCTATCCGCACCCGATTGCGTTCAACCTGATCCCCCAGGTCGATTCCTTTGGGCCCAACGGTTACACCGGCGAGGAGACCAAAATGATGCTCGAGAGCCGGAAGATCATGGGCCTGCCCGACCTGCGGGTTTCGGCGACGACCGTGCGCGTGCCGGTGGTCCGGGCGCATTCGGTCGCGGTGAACGCGGAATTCGAGCGGCCGGTGACGGTCGAGGCCGCCCGCGCGGCGATCGCGGCCTTCGCCGGCGCCGAGCTGTTGGACGACCCCGCGCAGCGGCGTTACCCGACTCCCCTCGAGTTCTCCCGCAAGGTGAAGTGCGGGGTGGGGCGCATCCGGACCGACACCGCCCTCGACAATGGGCTCGCCCTCTGGGTGAGCGGGGACAACCTTTGGAAGGGGGCGGCGCTCAACGCCGTCCAGAACGCCGAGCTGATGGTGCGCGAGGGCCTGTTGCGGCCCGCGCGCGCCTGAATGCCGCGGCCCGGACGCTTAGCTCAGTTGGTTAGAGCATCTCGTTTACACCGAGAGGGTCGGGGGTTCGAGCCCCTCAGCGTCCACCAAACCGCCCTCCGTCCGGGCGGTTGAACTTCGGCTGGCCTCCCTCGGATTTTTACCATTTGCTCTTTCTTCCCCATGCGCCACACGATCTCCGTCCTCGTCGAAAACAAGTTCGGCGTCCTCGCCCGCGTGTCCGGGATGTTCTCCGGCCGCGGTTTCAATATCGACTCCCTGAACGTCGCGCCGACGCACGACTCCTCGCTTTCGCGCATCACCGCGGTTCTCAAGGGCGACGAGGCTCAGCTGGACCTCTGCATCAAGCAGCTGCGGAAGCTGGTGAATGTGGTCGAGGTGGTGGACTTCACCGAGGGCCAGGCGGTCGAGCGCGAGCTGGTGCTGGTCAAGGTGCGTGCGGATGCTCGCTCGCGCTCCGAGATCGTGCAAATCGCGGACATCTTCCGCGCGAAGATCGTCAACCTTGCGGCCGACAATCTCATCATCGAGCTCACCGGTTCCGACGACAAGGTGGGCGCCCTCCTGAGCTTGCTGGAGCCGTTCGGCATCCTCGAACTGGCGCGCACCGGCCGCCTCGCCCTCAAGCGCTGACCCCCCTTTCACCCATGCCCGCCAAAGTCTACACCGACCAAGACGCCGATCTCGGCGTGTTCGCCAACAAAACGCTCGCCGTCCTCGGCTACGGTTCCCAGGGCCACGCCCACGCGCTGAACCTCAAGGATAGCGGGTGCAAGGTCATCATCGGCCTGTACCCGGGCTCCAAGTCCCGCGCCGTCGCCGAGCAGCACGGCTTCGAGGTGGTCGACACCGCCGAGGCCGTCCGCCGCGCCGACGTGATCATGGTCGGTCTGCCCGACATGAAGCAGGCGGACGTCTACACCCAGGACATCCTGCCGAACCTCGCGAAGGGGAAGACGCTGCTCTTCTCCCACGGCCTGAGCGTTCACTTTGACCTGATCAAGCTACACAAGGACATCGACTGCATCATGGTGGCCCCGAAGGGCCCCGGGCATATGGTCCGACGGCTCTACGCTGAGGGCAAGGGGATGCCCGCCCTCGTGGCGGTCGCGCAGGACAAGTCCAAGCACGCCCTCAAGACCGCGCTGGCTTGGGCCAAGGGTATTGGTTCGACCCGCGCCGGGGTGCTTAAAACCTCGTTTAAGGAGGAGACCGAGACGGATCTCTTCGGCGAGCAGGCGGTCCTCTGCGGCGGCGCCAGCGCGCTAGTGCAGGCGGGATTCGAGACGCTAGTCGAGGCTGGCTACCAGCCGGAAATGGCCTACTTCGAGTGCCTCCACGAGCTGAAGCTGATCTGCGACCTGATGTACGAGAGCGGCATCGCCGGGATGCGTTTCTCGATCTCCGAGACGGCCAAGTACGGCGACATCACCCGCGGACCGCGCGTGGTCAACCGCCAGACCAAGGCCGAGATGAAGAAGATCCTGAAGGAGATCCAGTCCGGCAAGTTCACTCAGGAGTGGGTGAAGGAGCACAAGGGCGGCCTGAAGAAGTACCACGCCCTGCTCAAGGCCGGCGAGAAGCACCAGATCGAGAAGACGGGCGCGTACCTCCGCTCGATGATGCCCTGGATGACCAAGAAGAACATCAAGGGCGTCCAGGCGTCTTATTCCTGATCCCCCGCCGGGCAGTCCGCGAGGGCGCCTAGACCACGTTCTTTGCGCCCTCCCTTTTATCCTGATGCCGACGCTTACCCTCGCGACCCGCAAGAGCCCGCTCGCCCTTGCGCAAACCGGGATGGTGGCGGCCGTGCTGCGCACGAGTCTGGGCGTGGACACGGCGGAACTCCTGATCGTCACCACCGGGGACCGGCAGACCGACTGGTCCCTCGAAAAGAAGGGCGGGAAGGGGCTCTTCACGAGTGAGTTGGAGGCGGCCGTCCTGCGCGGCGAGGCGGATGTTGCCGTGCACAGCACCAAGGATCTCCCCGGCGAGATGGCGCCGGGCCTGGCAGTTGCCGGCTACCTGCCGCGGGCCGACGCGCGGGACGTCCTCGTGCTTCGCGAAGGGGTATCCACCCCGCGGTTGCTCGCGACTGGCAGCCCACGCCGTCGGTTGCAGGTCCAGTCCCTCTTCCCGGAGGTGGCCTTTACCGAGATCCGCGGCAACGTCGAAACGCGATTGCGCAAGATCGCGGAACAACAGCTGGCGGACGGGACCATTTTGGCGGCCGCCGGCTTGCACCGCCTCGGTATCACCGCCTGGCCCGGCCTCACCTTCACGCCCCTGGGTTTCGACGCGGCCGTGCCCGCCGTCGGCCAGGGGGCCATCGCCATCCAGTGCCGTTCCGCGGACGCGGCCTGGCTCGCTGGCTGCTTCGACGCCGCCACGATGTCCGCGGTCTCCGTCGAGCGCGCCTTTCAGGCGGCGCTTGGCGGCGGCTGCCAGACCGCGTTCGCGGCCCATGTCGCGAGCGGGCAACTGCACTTGTTCCACGAGGCCTGCGGCATCCGCCAGGCGAACCTGACGTCCGAGGACTTCGCCGCGCCGGCCGGGACCGCCGACCGGTGGCTCCGAGAATGGGGGCTGCGCCAATGAGCCCCGCTCCTCTGGCCGGCAAGCGCATCGCCGTCACCCGCGCTCGGGAGCAGGCGCCCGAGCTGGGGCGACGCCTCGCCGCCCTCGGAGCCGAGGTGCTCGAGCTGCCCCTGATCAGCGTCCGCAAGGACATCGACAAGCAGACGCTGGCCGACGTCCTGCTTGAGCTGGGCACCTACGATTGGATTGTATTCACCAGCGCGAACGGCGTGCGCTGCTTCTTCGAGGAGTTCCACCGCATCTTCGACGACATCCGTTCGCTGGGCCTGCTGCGCTTCGCGGCGGTGGGCGACACCACGGCGGCCGCGATCCGCGAGCAGCACCTGCGGGTGGAGTGCCAGCCGACCGTGGCTACCGGCGAATCTCTCGCGGAGGCTCTCATTGCCACCGGCAGCCTCGACAGCGCCAAGATCCTGGTGATCACGGGCAACCTGAACCGCGATACTCTCGTCCGCCGCTTGGAGGAGGCCCGCGCCATTGTCGATCGCCTGCCGGTTTACCGCACCGAGCCGACAGATCTCGCCGCGGACACCGCTGCCGCCGAATTTCGCCGTGGCGGGGCCGACGCGATCCTGTTCGCCTCCGCCTCCGCGGTGGAATCCTACGAGGCGCAGGCCGCCGCCCTGCGGCTGGCTGCGGGGGCGCGCCGACCGCTAGCGGGCAGCATTGGGCCGCTGACCACCCAGGCGATGCGCAGGGCCGGGCTCGAGGTGTCCTTCGAGGCCGCTTCGCCCTCGCTGGACGGACTCGTGACCGCCCTGCTTGCCGCCCTCGTGCGATGAAGGTCCCTTTCCTCGATCTCTCCCTGCAGCACTGCGCTCTACGTCAGGCGGCGCTGGCCGCGCTGGCCGCGACTTACGACGCGAACCGGTTTTGCCTCGGTCGGGACGTGGAGGACTTCGAGCGGGCGTTCGCCGCCAACCTCGGTTACCCCGCGGTGCTCGGGATGAACAGCGGCACGTCCCCGCTGCACGTCGCCTGCTTGCTGGCCAGCTTCGGTCCCGGCGACGAGGTTATCACCTCGCCGTTCACCTTCATCTCCTCGGCGTGGGGCATCAGCTACGTCCGCGCGACGCCGGTGTTTGCCGATATCGAGGAGGGTGGCTTCAACCTTGATCCGGACCGCCTGGCAGCCGCGATCACCCCGCGCACGCGCGGCATCGTGGTCGTCCACCTGTTCGGCCAGCCGGCGCGGATGGACGAGATCCTCGCCGTCGCCCGGCGGCACGGCCTCTTCGTGATCGAGGATTGCGCGCAGGCGGTGGGCGCCCGCTACTGGGACACGCCGGTGGGCCTGCTGGGGGATGCGGGCACGTTCAGCTTTTACCCGACCAAGAACCTCGGCGCGTGCGGGGAGGCCGGGGCCTTTGTCGCCCGCGATCCGGCGCTCCTGACGCGCGCTCGCTACGTGCGCGTGCACGGCTCGGACCGGCGCTACCAACACAACATCATCGGGGGCAATTTCCGGATGGACGGCTTCCAGGGTGCGCTTCTCAACGTGAAGCTTCCGCATCTCGCGGCGTGGACGGCCCGCCGGCAGGCCATTGCTGCCCGCTACCGCGAGGAAATCCGGCTGAGCGACACGCGGTTGCCGGTGCCCGAGGCGCACGGGGCCTCGGTGTTCCACCAGTTCACCCTACTGCATCCGCGGCGGGATCAGCTGCGCGAACACCTGGCGCGCCTCGAGGTCGGCACGGACCTCATTTATCCCCGGCCCCTGCACCTGCAGCCGTGTTACGCGCCGCTGGGCCACGGCCCCGGTTCGTTCCCCCGGGCCGAACGCGCGGCGGAGACCTGCCTTAGCCTGCCCATCTTCCCGGAGCTGACCGACGCCCAGGTTGAGCACGTGATCCGGTCCGTGAACGCATTCTGAACCGGGAGGCGAACCCGATGATCGCCGGCATCCGAGTCAAAGTCTGCGGGCTGCGATCCCTGGTGGATGCCGAGGTGGCGGACGCGGTGGGGGCCGACCATCTCGGTTTCATCCTCTATCCGAAATCGCCGCGCTGGATCTCGCTTGAGCAGTTCCGCTCGCTGCTCCCGCGATTGCCCCCGCGGCAAAAGGTGGCCGTGTCGGTCGAGCCGCGGCCGGAGGAGCTGGGCGAATGGCTGGCCGCCGGGTTCGACCAAATCCAAGTGCACTTCCGCCCGGAGACCCCGGTCGCCACGATCGCGGCGTGGGCCGCCGCGGCCCCGGGCCAGCTCTGGCTGGCACCGAAGGTCCCCGCCGGCACCGCTTGGCGGCCGGAATGGCTGGCCGCGGCCGGCACGATGCTGGTCGACACGTACCACGCCGCCGGGTTTGGCGGCAGCGGTCTGACGGGCGATTGGTCCGATTACGCGCGTTGCCGCGCCGAACACCCCAGGCACCAATGGATCCTTGCGGGCGGCCTCGGTCCAGAAAATGTCGCTCGGGCCCTCGCGGAGAGCGGGGCGCGTTGGATCGACGTCAACAGCGGGGTGGAGAGCGCCCCGGGAGTGAAGGACGCCGCCAAGATCCGGCAGTTGGCCGCGTCCATCCGGCAGCACGCCTCCGGGGGCAACACGCCCCCAGTCTGAGCGGCGACGGGCGGGATGGCGCCGTCGCCGCCGGGTAAAGCTTTAGGCCTTGGGCGCGGCGCCGGCAATGCTCAGGGAGAGCTGGATCGTCTCCGCCACCTTGTCGGTGTTCTTGCCCGGCTGGATGCCGAAGTCGGCCCGGTTGATCGTGAAATTCGCGCGCAGCACCAGCAGGTCGCCCTTGACCTTGGGGTCGTTGACGCGGGCGCCCAGCTTGTCGGGCAAGTGGGTGAATGAGACCGGTACCTTCATGTCCTTGGTCACGCCCTTTACCGTGAGCTTTCCGGCGACCTCGGCGTTCACGACGTTCCCCTGGGTCCGGACGTTAGTGAGGGAAACGGCCTCGAAGGTGATCGCGGGGTGATTCGCGACGTCGAGCCAGTTCCCGCCGCGGAGGTGGTCCGCCATCATCGGGTTCCCGACGGTCAGGGACTTGGTGTCGAGGATGATCTTGCCCTTGGTGGCCGCGGGTTGCGCGGGGTCAAAGGTGACGGAGCCGGAGATGCCGGTGCCCGTGCCGGTGATGGACTCGAGCGGGGCGTCGAGGCTGAACTGGACGTTGTTCACGCCCTTCGGGTCCTTGAAGTCGAAGGTGAGGGGGGCGGCCTGAGCGGAGAGGCCGAGGGCGGCGAGGAGGAGCGGGAGGCGGGCGAGGAGCTGGATTTTCATTGGGGAAAGGAGCTCAGGCAGCGGAGTTGCGGCGGTCCGCTGCCAGGGAGAGCAGTGAGATGATGATGGCCGCACCGGCCGAGCCGAGCGGAAACTCGATGCCAGCGACAAATCCGGCGCGTCGTTCGGGGTAGTCGATACCAGTGATTTCGTCCCGCTTCATCGTCACCACGCTGGTTTGCGTGAAGCCGAGGTGCGCACCGGTCGCCAGCCACAAGCCCAACCCGCCGACGAGTAGCGCGAGGGCGACCCCGCGGAGGCTGTTGGCGAGGTTGAAGCGAAAACACACGAAAGGGGAAGAAACACAGGCAGAGACCTTGTGCAATCTTAGGCGGGAATTTTCCCAAGTTGGCGTTGGCCTTTGAACTTTTCCCTCGCGCCTTCGCTTGAATCGCACAGCCTCTTTCTTTGCCCATGTTTTTCGCGATGATTGAAATCCTGAAGGGGGCTGGCGTGCTGATTTACCCGCTGGCGGTCTGTTCCGCCGCCGCGGTCTTTATCGTGTGCGAGCGGGCTTACGCGCTCCGGCGCGCGGCGGTGATGCCCGCCGACCTGGTGGATGCGGTCGTTTCCGGCAAACCCTTGGTGGGCGGTCGCCACACGGTGCTCGCCCGCATCGTGGAGTTTGCCGAGCAGCACCGCCACGACGAGGGAGCGGTGAAGGCCTTCGCTCGGCTCGAATTGAACCGGATGGAGCGCGGTATCCCCTATCTGGACGTAATTTACGCAGCGGCCCCCTTGATCGGCCTCACCGGCACCGTCACGGGTCTGCTGCAGGTCTTTTCGCAGATCTCACCCGATACGGGACTGCCGGATCCGGTCGCCTTTACCAAGGGTGTGGCGCTGGCCCTTTCCGCGACGGTCATCGGTCTTAGCATCGCGATCCCGTCGCTGGTCGGCAGCGGCTACCTCCAGCGCAAAATCGAGAACTACGCCGCCCAACTTGACGTGCTCCTGGAGCGGATCCTCCAACGCCCCCGGATCCCATGAGCCTGCGTTCCTCCCGCCGGCGCGCGCGGCCCGAGATGAACCTCGTGGCCCTGATCGACGTGCTCGTGATGCTGATCTTCTTCGCGTTCGTGACGATGCAGTTCAAGTCCGCCTCGACGCTGAACATCACCCTGCCGAAGGTGGAGACCGCCGGGAAGAACGAATTCCGCGGCAACGTCACCATCTCGATCGTCAAGGATGGCGGCCTCACGCTGAACGGGAAGCCGGTCTCGGACGCCGAGCTCCCGGGGGTGCTCCAGCAGATCAAGAATGTGGACAAGGACATCCCGGTACTCATCCGCTCCGACGAGAAGGCCACCCTCGACCGCCTGACCTTCGTCTGGGACGCCTGCCGCAAGGCCGGGCTCAACAAACATCATCTCCAGAGTCGGTAAAAAAAGAGGCCGCACCGTCAAGGTGCGGCCCCGGGGAGCGATGGCGGCTCAGGCGAGGGCGGCCTGGTAGTTCCTCTCCGCGGCGTCCCAATCGACCACGTTCCACCAGGCGGTGACGTAGTCGGGACGGCGGTTCTGGTAGTGGAGGTAGTAGGCGTGCTCCCAGACATCGAGGCCGAGGACCGGCTTGCCCTCGATGCCCGCGACGGCCTTGCCCATCAGGGGGCTGTCCTGGTTCGCGGTGGAGCCGATCGCGAGCTTCTTGTCGGTGCCGACGAAGAGCCACGCCCAGCCGGAGCCGAAGCGGGTGGCGGCGGCCTGCGCGAAGGCGGCCTTGAACTTTTCGAGGTCGCCCCAGCCCGCCGTGATGGCGGCGGCGAGGGAGCCCTTGGGAGCGCCGCCCTTGCCCGGGCCCATCGTGGCCCAGAAGAACGCGTGGTTGCTGTGCCCGCCCGCGTTGTTGCGGACGCCGGTGCGGATGGCCTCCGGCACCTGGGCCAGATTCGCGATCAGGGCGTTGACGTCGAGGGCGGCCAACGCGGGGTGGTCTTTGAGGAGGTTGTTCGCGTTGGTGACGTAGGCGTTGTGGTGCTTGCCGTGATGGATTTCCATCGTGCGGGCGTCGATGTGCGGCTCGAGCGCGGTGGCGGCGTAGGGGAGGGCGGGCAGTGTGAAGGCCATAATTCGTGCGGAGGGTGAAGGATGAGCCCGGACAGTTGCACCGTGCCGACGGGGCGTCAACCGCCGGCTGTGGCCCCGGGGACGGGAAAGGTCAGCGGACGCCGGCGAGCGCCTCGAGCTCGCGGTCAGACCACGGGCGTTCACGGGTGGCGCCCGCAGCCCGGATCTCCTTCACCTTCCCTGGCAAGACGGTGCGGGCATCGTTGCCGAACTCCCGCCGCGCGTAGGTGAGGATGGCCGCGATCTGGGCATCATCGAGCTGCCGCCATGGCGGCATCAAGAGACCGCTCCCCGGGTTTTCCTTCCCGTGCAGGATGATGTTCACCAGCACCTCGTCCGAACGCTGGAGCCAGGGTGACGCCAGCAGGGCCGGGGCCAGTCCGACCAGCCCGCTGCCGGACTCCTGGTGACACGGGGCGCAGGTCAGGTTGTAGGCGGTGCGGCCGGCGTCGACGAGCAGCGCGGTCTCGGCGCCGGCCGCCCCGGTCGCCGCGCCGAGTTGGCGTTCGAGGAGCCGTTGCAGGACGGGGTCCGGATGCGCGCGGAGCGTTGAGAGCGTGGTGGAGCCGAGCACGCTCGGGGAGAACGTGCCCGCGGCCATCCGCTCCAGCATCAGCCGGGCCCACGCGGGCTTCTCCGCCAGACTCCGGAGCGCTGCGGCCTGGAGCCGCGGTGGGAGCGTCGCGTAGACGTCGATGACGGCGGCGGCCGCGGCTGGTTGGTCGAAACTCGCAAGTGCAGTCAAGCGCCGCGCGCGCTGCGCTTCATTGCGCTCAGTGCGGAGTTGGTCGGCGAGGAGCGGCAGGGCGTCCGGCGGAGCTAGGGTGGAGACAAGATCGAGGAGGATCTGCTGGTCCGCGTCTGGGAGGCGCGCATCCCGCAGCCGGGTGATGGCGCGGCTCTCCGCCTCCGCGAGGCCGAGCCGGGCGGCAAGGGCGGTCAAAGCGACATGGTCGGGCGCCCGGTTCCACGCGGCGACGATGGCCTGCAGCAACGCAGGTGGCGGGGTCGTCACGCGTGGTCCCGCGAGCCCGCGGGCCATCCCCTGCGCGAGGAGCAACGCCTCCGCCGGTCCGGGTGCCGCTTCCAAAAGGCGGGCGCAGAACTCCAAGTTGCGCCGGAGGTGCTCGGGCGCGCGGTCGATGATCCACTCCGAGTACACCACCTGCCGAAGCGTGTAGTGGCGCCGGGGACCCTGGTCTGCGGTGAAGCGCCGGCCGAGGCGCTCGGCGAGTTCGCGGCGGAACGTGGATGCGCGCCAACTGGCCGGATCGGCGACAAGCGCGAGCAGTTCCTCACGCCCGTCATCGGCGTGGCCTTCCAGCGCCCACCAGAGCAGCAGCGGCAGGTGCCGGTCCCCGGCGTCCTCCTCGTGGCGCAGCAGCGCCCGGACCACCGGCACGCCCTGCCCGGCGCGCAGGCGGCGGGCCGAACTGGCGAACTGGCTGCGGACTTCCACGTCCGGCTCGAGGGCGGCGCGATCCGCCAGGGCGGCCACCGTGCTCGCCTGCTGCACGCCCCCGTCCCCGAGCAAACGCACCGCCCAGCGGCGGACGTGCGGGTTCGGGTGTGCCAACGCCGCCCGCAGATCAGGCTCCTGGAGTTCGTGGCGCAGGTTCAGCACCCAGAAGGCCTCCAGCGCGGCCGGGGCGTTGGTTTCGACCAAGGCGCGCAGGCGCGCTCCCAGCTCCCCGGGGCGCCGCGCGAGCAGGAGGCGGGCCTGTTCCCGGTGCTCACGGTTGGGGTGGCTGAGCCGGGCGAGCAGCGCGCTGTCGTCGAGCTTGGTCAGATCCTCCGGCCGGGACGGCGGGCCGCCTTTGGGGACCAGGCGCACGATCCGGCCGGTCGCCTTGTCCCAGGTGTCCTTCGGGTTGAGGTGGCTGAGCCGCGGATCGCTCCAGTCGGCGAGGTAGATCGCGCCATCCGGCCCCTGCTCGATATCCACCGGGCGGAAGGTGCGGTCGTCGGTGGTGATTAGCGCCGCGCTGTCGACCGTGCGAAACGTCGAGGTCTGGGGCAGAAGCCGGCTGGCCTGCACCCGGTTGGTGAGCGACATCCCGACGACAACCTGCCCGTTCAGCTCCGGGAGGAGGCCGGCCTCGTAGAGGATGAAGGTCTGCGGGAAGCGCTGCCCGTAGCCCTCGTGCGCCATATGCTCGAAGAAGCCGAAGATGAAGGGGTTCATCGCTGGTCCGTGCTTGGTCCAGCCCTTCACGTAGGTGGCGCCCTGCGCGTAGTGGAGACCCCGGGTGGCGCCGTTGTTGGTGCCCGAGAAGGCGCGGCCGTACTGGTCAAACTCGAGGCTGAAGGTGTTGCCGCCGCCCTCGGCGAAGACTTCGAACACGCGGGTCCCCGGATGGTAGCGCCAGATGCCTTGGCCAAGGAGGCGGATGCCCTGAATCTCTAAGTTGGTCGTGCTCCCCGTCGCGCCGTAGATCCAGCCGTCCGGGCCCCAGTGCAGGCTGCTCGCCAGCGAATGGGTGTCCTCGAGGCCGAAGCCGGCGAGGTGCACCTCCGGGTCGCCGTCGGGCACATCGTCGCCGTTCCGGTCCGGATAGAAGAGCAGGTAGGGCGACATCAACACCCAGACGCCGTCGACGTCCGGGAGGACGCTGGTCGCGAGGTTCAGGCCGTCGACGAAAGTCTTCACCGTCTCGAAGCGCCCGTCGCCGTCGCGGTCCTCCAGAATGCTGATCTGGTCCGCGCCGCGGGTGTGGCGGGGCGGCGGGGGCGGCACCCGGTCGAATTCCGCGCGGATGTACTGGTCGTAGGCGGTGACGGTCAGGCCGGCCGGGAAGGGGTACTGCAGGTATTGGACGACCCAGAGCCGGCCGCGGGCGTCGAAACGCAGGTCGATGGGCTGGCGCACCGCGGGCTCGCTGGCGACGAGCTCCACCGCGTAACCCTCCGGCACCTGCATCCGTCGCACGCTCTCCTCGGGTGGGAGCACGCGCGCCTGGCCGGCGAAGTCCTGCCCGCCCGGCTTGAAGTGACGCACAAAGTCCTCGAGCTCCGGCGTGAAGCGCGGCGGTTCCGCGGCCGGGGCGGATACCGCGGCAAGCAGCCAGACGAGGAAGGTGGCGCGGCGCATCACGGGCGACGGAGGGCTGGGGGGGCGGGATCGCGGTGCTGGAGCTGCCAGGCGCCAAGTCGAGTGCGGAGGTCCGCGAGCCGGGCGGCGTGGGCGGGCTCGCCGGCGAGGTCGTGGAGCTCATCCGGATCCCCGTTGAGGTGGAACAGCTCCGTGCGCTGGATCGCGGGATACCAGGTGAGTTTCCAGCCGTCCGCGGTGCGGATCATCCGCTGGGTGTCGGTGAAGTAGCCGAAGACGGCCTCGTGGATCTCCGTGCGTTCACCGCGAAGCACGGGGAGGAGGCTCCTGCCGTCGAGTCCGGCCGGGGTGGCTAGACCCAGCAGGTCGCAAAGGGTCGGGTAGAGGTCCCGCAGGTAACATTGCGCGGCGAAGCGACGTCCGGCGGGAACCCCCGGTCCGGCCAGGACCAGAGGCACGTTGAATGAATGCTCGTACTGGTTCTGCTTGCCCATCAGCCCGTGGCTGCCGAGGGCAAGCCCGTTGTCGCTCGAGAAGAGTACCAGCGTGCGCTCGCGTGCTCCGGCCGCCGCGAGCGCCTGGAGCAGCTCGCCGACGTTGCGGTCCACCTCCTCCACGAGGCGGAAGTACAGCTCCCGCTCCGCGCGCACGGCTTCCGGGGTCCGCGGCGCGGGCACGATGCGCTCATCGCGTCCGCGGGCGTTGCCGGTCTCGAAGTCGGGCGCCGCCCGGAAATTCGCGGGCAACCCGGGTTCGGGGCGGCGGCGGCTGCCGGGTGGCGCGAGCAGCGGGTCGTGCGGCGCGGTGAAGTTCACGTGGAGGAAAAAAGGCCGGTCCCGCAGGCGCCCGATCGCCTCCGCCGCGCGGGCCGTGATGATCCGGTCGGTTTCCGGGGTGAGGCCCACGCCGAGCTCGGGTTGGGGGCGGCCCGCCGCATCCTTGAAGGTCCAGCCACGGTAGCCGGTCACCTCGCGGCCGGTGGGCGTGCGTTCGACGGCGGCTGGTTTCCCCGCGGCGCCCCCGCCGCTGAACATCCCGGCGGTCTCGCGGAACCCGCGTTGCGCCGGCGTCCCGGACACGTGCCATTTGCCAGCGTGGACCGTATGCCACCCGGCGGCCGCGAGTCGGGACGGGAGGAGAGGGCTGGACGGGTCAAAGGCGACGGGCCCTCCGGGAGCGCCCTGTCCCGGGCGGCCGAGCGCGAGTTGGCCGCAGAGGAGCTCCGAGCGGCTGACGTGGCAGATGGGGTAACTGCACGCCGCGCGCGGGAAAACGGCCCCGCCCCGGGCCAGGGCGTCGAGGTGGGGCGTGCGCGCGTCGCGGCCGCCGGCAAAACCGGGGGCGTCGGGCCGCAGGTCGTCGGCCAGAATGAGGAGGACATTCGGGGCGGCGGGCGCGACGGGGGCCGCCGCGAGGAGTGCCGCGAGGAGTTGTGCCCGTCGCCCCGGCATCACCAGCGGCCGTTCACGCCGCCGAACACCTGCGGCACCATCAGGTGGGTGACCTGCGGCCGCCCGTAACCGAACTGGCGTTCACGGTCCGGGTTCATCAGCACGTTCACGATGTCCAGGTACACGCTGTAGTTCCGGTTGAGGTTGTAGAGGGTCTTCACGTCCAGGGTCGGGCGGGCCGCGGCGTAGGTGGCGCGGGACTCGTTCGCGTTGAAGCCGACGAGGTAGCGGCCGAGGTAGCTGTACTGCACCCGGAGGTTCAGCTGGCGGCGGATGTAGGAGACGCCGACGTTGGCGATGAACGGGTTGAAGCCGGCCACGCGCGGGTTGGGCGCGAGGGCGATCGCGCTGCCGGTGCCGTAGTTCCCCTCGGCCTGCATCCGAGTGAGGTTGGCGTAGGCGCCGAACCCGCTCATCCAGCCGGGCAGGAAGGTGAACTGCTGGTTGTAGCCGATCTCGATGCCCTTCACCTTCGCGAAGCCGCCGTTGTACTGGGTGGTGAGCGCGTAGCCGGCGTACTCGCCCCCGAAGCCGTTGTCGGTCCCCGAGGCGATCGTCGTGCCGCCGGCGGTGTAGATGAACTTTTTGATCTCCTTGAGGAACACGCCGACGGTGAGCATTCCGGCGGGCTCGAAATAGAGCTCCGTGGTGAGGTCAAAGTTGTCCGCCGTCTGCGGCAGCAGTCCCGGGTTGCTGGTGGCGACCGTCTGGTTCTCGTAGTTCACCGTGGTCCGCGGGATCAGCTGGCCCACGTTCGGGCGCCCGATGCTCGTCGAGTAGCTGAGGCGCGTTAGGAGGTTGGGCGTGAACTGGTACCGCAGGTGCACGCCCGGGAAGACGCTCCGGTAATCGCCGGAGCGGGTCTGGCGCCGGCCGAACTCCTCGCGCGCGCGGCGCGTGATCTCGCCGTCGGTGAGCGGGGCCGTGCCCCAGGCGGCGCGGCGCGCGCGCTCCTCGGGGGTGGTGACCTGCAGCGCGCCCTCACCGTCGG